>FTIV01002241.1_pt4 | contig 10368 bp, 10 predicted proteins | sample 1658621 | NCBI WGS metagenome assembly FTIV01 (sample SAMEA3914841, study PRJEB12502) | metagenome | biome: forest; material: soil | place: Canada | collected 2011-07-05 | depth 0.3 m | reverse complement strand
GAAACCCACGGTGCGGCGCCAACCTCACGGGCCGCCGCACCGTGGGTTTCCGTTGGAACGCGATTCCGCTCAGCCAGGAGGCTGACGCCCACACGACGCCAATCGGGGCGCGATCACAATTCCTGGCCAGCCAGAGCGGGCTCTGCGCCGTAATGGTCCTGGGCTACGAACGAGTTGGTCTGACCGATCCATTCGAGATTCGCGTCACCCTCCCGGACGGAGTCCTGCTCGGTCTGGACCAGTACGAATACCTGATGAACCTGCTCGGCCATGTTCACCCGCTTGGCGTGGAAGTGAACACCTGGGACCTGCGCCAGAAGCATGTTCAGCTGGACCAGAACGGTCCGCAGCGGCCCTTGTCGCCACAGGCGTCCCGGACCTTTCGCCCCTATCGCCGACGCCGCTACGCCGGCGTCGCCACCCCACCCTCCGGCAGTTAGAGCAACGTTGAGGAGATCCCATGGCTGGCTCCACCACCTACACCACCGCAGACCTCATGAACGACGAGCAGTTCACGACCATGGTCGCCAACTACGGCCTGGACGCCAACGCGGTCGCCCACATGGTTACTCTGTTCGGTCAGGGGCGGCGCAATTTCGACTATTCCCTGACCTTTGATCAGGTTGAGCCAGACTGCGCGCCGCACTACCAGCGGACTCTGCAGCATCAGGACTGGGTGGATGGCGAGAGCGTCGTCCAGGCCGGGGAAACCACCAATGAGCAGGGTTTCAACCGGCGATTCCATCAGATCGAACACGACCTCGATCAGTTGGGCCAGGACGTGGCGGAGGCCTTCAACTGCCTGGCGACCATGCGCAGCAGCCTCTCCCAGCTGTTGGGTGATATCCGCAGTGAAATCAATCAGATCAACGCCGACATCTATAACTGCTGCGGCAATCACGCACCGATCGTCGACACGGTCCCCCACCTGCCGCCTTGGGTCTACCAGACTGCGCCCGTGATCAATCCAAACGTCTACGTTCACTACCCGTACGTCGACCCGGCGATCGTCTATTCGTCGACGAACGCCGCCGCCACCCAAGCAATGACCTACCGCTCCTACGTCCTGCCGCCCGCAGGCCAGGACGATACGGCGATCATCGCCGGTATGTCGGCCAGGAAGCTGGACAGCAGTGTCTTCAATGGTCAGGCGGTGGACGTCTGGTCGACCCCAGCCGGCATGTTGCTGACCCCGGTCCCGGCCGCGACCGCAGCGCCGGATCCGGCCACGACCCGGGCGACCCAGGTGGACCCGAGGATCAGTCTCACAGGCGATCTCGCCAGCTGGACCGCCGACAACCAGGCCACGCTTGCGCCGGTGTTCAAGGCCGGTCCGGTCACCACCAAGGCGCTCATCGACCAGTTCGGGGGCGCCGACCTGGGCGGCGGACGCACCCTGCGCGACGCCCTGGCGGGCCTGCCGCCCGAACAGGTGATCGCCAGCCCCGACGCCTTGACGTCAGCCGTGATCGATCATCAGGCCGGCCAGATCAGCGCCGCGGGCGTGGCTGCGACCGCAACGGTCGCAACGATCGGTCTGAACACCGGCGCTGCGGACGTCGCCAGCGTGCCGGTCGGCAGCTTGAAGGCCGTGCCGGCGGACGCCCAAGCCGCTCTCGGCAAGGCCAAGGTGGCCACCATTGGCGATCTGCAGAGCCAGCCTGCCGCGACCCTGGCCAAGCAGCTCAACACCGCGGGGGTCAAGGTCACCGCGGCGGATGTCGCCGGATGGCAGGCCCAGGCCGCCGTCGTGACCAAGCTGCAGACCAGGAAGGTCTGACCAGATGGCCTCCAAAGCGGTAGCGTGCGAGGGCGATGTCGTCGCCCAACCGGGAACCACCCCGTTCACCGGGGCAGCGTCGGGGACATGGACGCCGCCGGCATCCCTCACCCTGCAGTCCTACGCCCAGCTGCAGGTCGGCGGGGTCAAGGTGGTTCATGCCGCCAGCGGGGTCTTCCAGTTCGCCGGCACGACGGGGAGCAGCCCGGTGACCGGGGCCTCGACCGTCACCCTCACCGCCGGCTCCACCATCCTGCAGGGGAGTTCGACAAAGGTGCTGGTGCACGGCGACAGCCAGCAGGACCAGTACGGCAACACCTTGAAGGTGGTCAGCACGCGCTCGCTGTTGAGCGCCTGACCCCGCGCCGTCGCGGCTGCGTCAGATCCGGCCCATCAGCAACAGCACGACGACGATCACCAGCACCAGGCCCAGGCCGCCGGAGGGGTAGTAGCCCCACGAGCGGCTGTGACCCCAGCTCGGCAAGGCGCCGATCAGGGCCAGGATCAGGATGATGATCAGAATGGTTCCGAGCACAGGACGGCCCTCCGGTTGGTTGTTCCCATCCGGAAAGCCGAGCCTGCCTCAGGGACCGAGCGACAACGCAGCTCAGGTCGAGGTCGTTCCCAGGTCGTTGGGGGCCGCTGCGCCAACCCTCTCCCCCTGACGGGGGCGAGGGGACTAAGCCTTCGGTTCTTCCTCGGCGGCGGGCGCCTCTTCCGGGGCGGGAGCCTCGGGGGCGGGTTCTTCCGCTGGCGCCTCTTCGGGCGCAGGCTCGACCACGGCGGGCTCTTCCACCGGAGCGGCCTGTTCGGCCTCGGCTTCCACGACCGCGGGTTCCTCGGCGGGGGCGGCCTCTTCGGCGACGGTTTCCTCGACCGCGGGCTCTTCGGCCGGAGTGGCTTCCTCGGTCACGGCCTCGGCCACGGCGGGTTCTTCCGCCGGGGCGGGGGCTTCCTCGGCGACGCCTTCGACCGGGGCGGGCTCTTCGACCGGCGGCGGGGGCGGCGCGGCGGCGAGGGCCGCGGCGCGGTCGGCGCGTTCGGTGGCGCGCTCCTGCGCCTTCTTGTGCGGGACGCCCTTCTTGGGGTTGGTCCCGTGGGCCCAGGTGACCAGGCCCTCGGCGGCCAGGAAGCGGGCGACGCGGTCGGTGGGCTGCGCCCCCTTCTTCAGCCAGGCCTGCAGGGACTCGGACTTCAGGGTGACGCGCTTGGGGTCGTCCTTCTTGAGCAGGGGGTTGTAGGTCCCGACCCGCTCGATGAAACGGCCGTCGCGCGGCGAATGGCTGTCGGCCACCACGATGGAATAATAGGGCCGCTTCTTGGCGCCCCCGCGGGTCAGACGGATCTTGAGCATGAAGGGTGGTCCTTTCGAGGATCGGGTATCAGGATTTGGGTTTGCCGAAGGGCAGGCCGGGAAGTCCGCCACCAGGCGGTCCCCCCAGACCCGGCAGGCCGCCGGGCGCGCCAGGAAGCTTGCCGCCTCCCAGCGCCTTCAGTCGTTCGAGGTCCGGGCCGCTGGGCATGCCCGGGGGCATGCCGCCCCCGCCGCCGCCGGGCGCGCCGAGTCCCAGCATGCCCGCCATGCGCGAAAAGCCCTTGCCGCCGTCGCGGCTCATCATCTTGAAGGCGTCCGACATCTGGCGGTGCTGTTTCAGGAGGCGGTTGACCTCCTGCACCTCCACGCCCGAACCCGCGGCGATGCGGCGCTTGCGCGATGCGGCCAGCACGTCGGGCTTGCGCCGTTCCAGCGGCGTCATCGACGAGATGATCGCCTCCTGGCGCTTCAGCATCCGGTCGGACATGTCCGCCTCGGCCATCTGCTTCTTGATCTTCTGCACCCCGGGCAGCAGGCCCATCAGGCCCTCCATGCCGCCCATCCGGCGCATCTGGCGGAACTGTTCGGCCATGTCCTCCAGGTCGAACTTGCCCTTGGCCAGCTTGCGGGCCATGGCCTCGGCCTTGGTCTGGTCGACGTCCTGGATGGCCCGCTCGACCAGCGAGACCACGTCGCCCTGGCCCAGGATCCGGCCGGCCACCCGGCGGGCGTCGAAGCTGTCCAGCGCGTCGATGCGCTCGCCCGAGCCCAGGAACTTGATCGGCAGGCCGGTGACCGCCCGCATGCTGAGCGCCGCGCCGCCACGGGCGTCGCCGTCGGTGCGGGTGAGGATCAGGCCGGTCAGCGGCAGGCGCTCGTGGAAGGCCTTGGCGGTGCGCACCGCGTCCTGGCCGGTCAGGGCGTCGGCCACCAGGAGGGTCTCGGACGGCTGGGCGATGCGGGCGATGTCCGCCGCCTCGGCCATCATGGCCTCGTCCAGGGTGGTGCGTCCGGCGGTGTCCAGGATCAGCACGTCATAGCCGCCGAGCCGGGCGCCGGAGAGGGCGCGGCGGGCGATGTCGGCCGCCGACTGGCCGGCGATGATCGGCAGGCAGTCGACCTCGGCCTGTTTGGCCAGCACCGCCAGCTGCTCCATGGCCGCGGGCCGCCGAGTGTCGAGCGAGGCGACCATCACCTTCTTGCGCAGGGTCTTGGTCAGCCGCAGGGCCAGCTTGCCGACGGTGGTGGTCTTGCCCGAGCCCTGCAGGCCCGCGACCATCATCACCACTGGCGGCGAGGCGGCGAGGTTCAGCTCCTCCGGCCCGTCGCCGCCCAGCATGTCGACCAGGCCGTCGTAGACGATCTTGACCACCTGGTCGGCGGGTTTGATCGAGCGGATCACGTCCTCGCCCAGCGCCCGGTCGCGGGCCTTGGCCACGAAGTCGCGCGCCACCGGCAGGGCGACGTCGGCCTCGAGCAGGGCCACGCGCACCTCGCGCAGGGCCTCGTCGACGTCCTTCTCCGACAGCACCCCCCGGCCGGTCAGCCGGTCGAACACCCCTGTCAGCCGCTCGCCGAGGGCCTCAAACATGACGGACTGCAGTCATCCACATCTCCACACCGGCGCGGCTCGACGGGCGCAACGCAACGAGCCCCCGTGCGCGATCACGCGGACGGGGGTCCTCTCCGCCCTCGTCCGGATCCTCCAAGGTGGGGCCGGGGTCGTGGCGGTGAAGGGCGAAAGTCGAGCTATCGCCGAAGGGCGGGCTTATGCGCGCGGGGCGCCGGGGCGTCAAGCTTGGGCGGGTCGCGTTCTGGCTGTCGTCAAACCGTCACGGGGCCTCCAGTATAGCCGTCATAAATACCGCGACCGCGACACAAAACCTGATCATCCTGCCCGCAGTGGAGACGTGACATGCAAATCGAGAGGGTCGGCCTGCCGGATTCGGTCACCAGGCTGAAACTGACCGGCAAACTCGACATCAATGGTTCGGCCATCGTCGAGATTCCGATCTCGCTGGCGGCCAAGGACAGCAAGGCGGTGATCATCGACATGTCGGGCGTCACCTTCGTCGCGTCGCTGGGGGTGCGCCACCTGGTGATGGCGGCCAAATCGCTGGGCAGCCGCGGCGGCAAGCTGGTGCTCTATTCCCTGTCCGAACCGGTGGCCGAGACCCTCGGGATCATGGGCATCGGCGACATCATTCCGATGGTCGGCGCCGAGAAGGACGCCCTGGGCCTGGTCGCAGGCGCCTCGTCCTGATCCTGGCGGACCTTGGGCGGGTGAGGGCGGACGGCGGATTCGATGTGGCGTAAAGCATGACCATGCTGGCTCCCCTGCTGACCGGGCTTGGCCTGTTCTTCTGCGGCGTCGCCTTCATCGCCGCCAACCTGACCCCCCTGATCGGGGGGCCGGCCCGGCGGCTGCTGCGGCGGGCGATGAGCGCCGACTGGCGGGCCGGCGTCACCGGCGCCTTTGCCGGATTCGTCACCCAGAGCACCAACGCCGTCAGCCTGGTGGTGGTTGGGTTCGTGCGGGCCGGGATCATCCCGGAGGAGCGCGCCGTCCTGTTGCCGACCTGGTCTCACGTGGGCGCCGCCGCCCTGGTGATCGTCGTGTCGCTGCACACCAATGTGGCCGTGTCCTACGCCTTGGCGTTCGCCGGGGCGGCCCTCTACTTCAACTTCAAGCTCAGCGAGCGGGTCCGCCACGCCGTGCTGGTGCTGCTGGGCGCGGGCATGTTGTTCCTCGGCATGGAGATGCTGAAGGTCGCCAGCGGTCCGCTGCGCACTTGGCTGGTGGACCACGGCCTGCTCGTCGGCGGGCGATCCAATCCGGCCCTGCCCCTGGCCATCGGCCTCGTCATGGCGCTGGTCACCCAGTCGTCCACCGTGGCGGGCGCCATCTCCGTCGCCCTGGTGCGGGTGGGCGTCTTCGACCTGGATACGGCGCTGGTGCTGTTGACCGGCGCCAACGGCGGATCGGCGCTCAACTACGTGGTGCTCGGCCGCAAGGGTGAGGCCGTCGGCCGCCATATCCTGCTGTTCCAGGCCGCGCAGAAGCTGTTCGGGACCCTGTGGCTGGCGATCCTGCTCATCGGTTTCGGAAGCGTCGCCGAGGCCGAAGCTCGCGCCATCACGCCCGACGCCGCCGCCCAGTTGGCCTGGCTGTTCCTGGTCGCCCAGGTCGCCGGATCCCTGGCCTGCACCCTGGCCCGCCGGCCGATCGCCGCCCTGTTCCAGCGCATCGCACCGCCCGGGCGCGACGATGCCCTGGCCAAGCCGGCCTTCCTGCTCGACGAGGCTCTGTCGGATGCGCGCCTGGCGCTGGAGCTGGCGACCCGCGAGGAACACCGCCTGCTGCGGCGCCTGCCCTTGATGCTGGATCACGTGCGGGAGACCGGCAATCCGGACTCGCCGCCGCCCAGGCAGCTGGCCGAGGCCGGCCTGCTGGTCGGCGAGGCGGTGCGGCGCTACCTCGCGAGCCTGCTGGACGGCGAGCCGGGGCGCGAGGCGGTGGTGGCGTCGATGCGGCTGCAACGCGCCCTGGACAACATAAACGCCCTGCACCAGGCCCTGGAGGAGTTCGTCCGCGCCGCCCGAACGGCCGACGGGACCGGCGGGGCCGCCACCGTCGGCCAAATGGTGGAAAGCCTGCACATGCTGCTGGAGGTCCTGGTGGACGTCGTCGCCAGCGATGACCCCGACGACCAGGCGATGTCGCTGGCGCTGCTCGGCGAGCGGGACGACGTCATCGAGGCCATCCGTGGGCGTCTCATGGCCGCCGCGACGGACGCGCCGGCCAAGGTCCAGGAGGCCCTGTTCCGCACCACCTTCCTGTTCGAGCGGATCCTCTGGCTCGCGCGGGACACCGCCCAGGTCTTCACCCAGTCGGCGCAGGCGAGCGGAACGTCAGAAAGGTCCCAGGCCGCGCCGGAAGCCGTGACAAGCTCTCTCTCCGGGCTTGAGGCCGCTGAACCCTCCTGACGGCGGATCACCGCCGCCGAACGAGACACTCCTCCCCCGCCTGGCAGGGGAGGAGATGTCGTCACAAATCTCAAACAGACGTCCGGCGAAGGTCTAGGCCGGATCGAGGCCGCGCTTGCGGCCAAGCACGGCGTCCAGGGCGATCGAGCCGCCGCCGGCCGAGGCCAGGTACAGGAAGATGACCGCGTAGAGCGCCGCTTCGGCGCCGTGGTTGGCCGCCGGGTCGAAGTTCGGCGGCGAGCCCGGAGGCCCCATGTGCAGCAGGTTCATGGAGTGGACGCCGAAATAGGCCACCGCCATTTCGCCTGAGGCGACGAAGGCGGCGATCTTGGTGAACAGGCCGAGCACGATCAGGGCGCCGCCCACCAGTTCGATCACGCCCGCCACCATGATCAGCGGCGGCAACGGGCCGGGCATCATCGCGGTCGGGAAGTGCAACAGCTTCATGCAGCCGTGTTCCATGAAGCAAAGTCCGGAAACCACCCGCAACAAGCTGAGAAGTTGCGGCGACAGATTGTTCAGAAAGCCCATGTTTGTTTCCTCCCCAAAGGGCTTCGCCTTATTTGGGCGAAGGCGGGGAGCTTGACAGGTTTCCGGGGCCTGTCGAGCGGCCTCAGGACCGCGCCGCGGTCCGCGAACAGGCGGCGATGATCCGCGCGGCCTCGGCAACGTCGACGCCCAGGCCGACCAGGATCAGCCTGACGGTGTCATAGGCCGGCTGCCGCAGCGTCGGGCTCGTGATGACCAGCCGCGCGGCCATGCGCATCGCGCCGGCGGTCAGGGCCAGGGCCGCGGTCACGTCGCAGGACAGGAAACGCCCGAAGGCGGCGCCACGGACATAGAAGCTGGTGAAGTGCTGGACCATCTGCGGCGAGGGCAGGGCGGGCGTGGAATCCAGCCTGAGCCAGATCCAGGCGCGCACCGGGTCCCGAGCGGTCTCGTCCAGGAAGCGCAGGCAGGCACGCGCGATCTGCTCGGCGGGATCGTCGACGCCGGTGGTGACTTCGATGATCTCCCGGTCGATCTGCTCCCAGACCTTGGTCCAGACCGCCAGCACCAGGGCATCCTGGTCGGGGAAGTAGTTGTAGAACACGCCCCGGGACACGCCGGCCTCGGCGGCGAAGTCGCCCATGGATGCGGCGTCCGGTCCCTTGCTGGCGACCACGCGCATGGCCGCGTCGATCAGCTTCGAACGCGTCGCGTCACGCCGGCGCCGCGCCGAATCGGCCCGGGCCTTGAGGTTTACCCTCACGCCAATCCCATGCGCGGCCCCCCGCCAGACCCGATCAGCCGACGGGCTCGAGCGTCCGGCGGACCAGCATGGCGGCGGTGCTGGATTCGAGGCCGCCCCTGGAGTCCAGAGTAGCGGCTTCTTCCTCGAGCCTGCGGCGCAGGCGCTTGTCGGCCTCGGGCGACAGGTCAGCGATGGCCTTGGCCGAGGCGCGGCTGACCGCCAGGGCGGCGGACAGGTCGATATTGACGGCGGCGATCCAGCCGGAGGCAAGGCCCGAGGGGGCCAGGTTGTTGTTGCTGTTCATGGAGCGGAGTCTCGGCTTCGATGACGACGCCCGGCGAAGCAAGCAGCGGCGACGGGGCTGTGCGTCTTGGGGCGCCCGCCTTCGCCGACGGCCACGCAGGCCATCGTCAGGAACTGAATGCGCCATATAGTTGAGTCTGACAGACATGTCAAGATGACGCATCTGTCAGAATGACCCGTCCTGGGTCGCTCTGATGGGCTCAAGCATCTTTTTCCCACCCCGCTCATCCCGGCGAACGCCAGATCCAGATCCCATAACCTGCCGGCTGATTGGACAGCCGTCACGCCATTGGAGCCCACGTCTGAGCTATTCCATCTGGATTCCGGCCTTCGCCGGAATGAGCGGAGATAGAGTGGATTGGCGAGATCGCACGCTCGCGTTTGCCCTCACGCCGCCGTCAGCGGGAAGCCCTTGTAGTCGAAGTATGCCTTGGGGTCGGGGTCGCGGCCGCGGAAGTTGCGGTAGGCGTCGGCCGGGTCGATGGTGTTGCCCACCGAGATGATGGTGTCGTGGTACCGCTTCGCCGTCTTGGGGTTGTACGGCCCGCCCTCGTCCAAGAAGGCCTGGAAGGCGTCGTGGTCCAGCACCTCCGACCACAGATAGCTGTAATAGCCGGCCGCATAGCCGTCGCTGGAGAACACGTGGCCGAACTGCGGGATGCGGTGACGCATCACGATCTGCATGGGCATGCCGATTTCGCCCAGGCAGCTCTTCTCGAACGCCTTCATCTCCAGCGGGGTCTCGCCGGCAAGGTGCAGCTTCATGTCGACGATCGCCGCGGCCAGGTACTCGACCGTGTCGAAGCCGGAATTGAAGGTGTTGGCCCTCTTGATCTTGGCCACCAGCTCGTCCGGCATGGGCGCGCCGGTCTGGTAGTGGACCGCGAACTTGTTCAGCACCTCGGGCGTGCGCAGCCAGTTCTCGTTGAGCTGCGAGGGGAACTCGACGAAGTCCCGCGCCACGTTGGTGCCGGCCAGGGTCGGGTAGGTGACGTTGGAGTTCAGGCCGTGGATGGCGTGGCCAAACTCGTGGAACATGGTGACCCCGTCGTCCCAGGAGACGAGCAGCGGCTCGCCGGGCTTGGGCGTGGCGAAGTTGGTGTTGTTGGAGACGATCGGGGTGACCGGGCTCTTGAAGCGTTCCTGGGTGCGGTACTCACTCATCCAGGCGCCGGACTGCTTGCCGTCGCGGGCATAGGGATCGAAGTACCACAGGCCGACCAGCTGGCCGTCGCGGCCGGTCACCTTGTAGGCGGTGATGTCGGGGCGGGCGGTGGGGACGTCGTGAACCGGCGTCCAGGTGAAGCCGTAGAGCTCGTTGGACGCCCAGTGCACCGCGTCGCGCAGCTTCTCCATCTGCATGTACGGTTTGATCTGGGTCTCATCCAGGTCGTACTTCGCCTTGCGGACCTTCTCGGCGTAGTAGCGATAATCCCAGGGCTCGATGGTGATTTTCGCGCCCTCGCTGTCGGCCACCGCCTGCATGTCGGCGACCTCCTCGCGCACCCGCGCCACCGCCGCCGGCCACACCGCCATCATCAGTTTCATGGCGTTGTCGGGGGTCTTGGCCATGGCGTCCTCGAGCCGCCAGTGGGCGTGGGTCGCATAGCCGAGCAGCTTGGCCCGCTTGGCCCGGAGCATCAGGATTTCCGAGCAGATGGCGTTGTTGTCGTGGGTGTCGCCGTTGTCGCCGCGGCTGACCCACATGCGCCAGCCCTTCTCGCGAAGATCGCGGCGATCGGAGTAGGT
>FTIV01000374.1_pt2 | contig 10394 bp, 8 predicted proteins | sample 1658621 | NCBI WGS metagenome assembly FTIV01 (sample SAMEA3914841, study PRJEB12502) | metagenome | biome: forest; material: soil | place: Canada | collected 2011-07-05 | depth 0.3 m | reverse complement strand
CCGGTCAAGAACGACGACCTGTGGAAACGCCTCGACGCGGCCCGCCAACGGCATGAGGTCGACTGGCGCTGGGTCAAGGGCCACGCCGGCAACGAACTCAACGAGCGCGCCGACACCCTGGCGCGCAAGGGGCTGGAGGCGGCGCGGGACTCGGCTAGGTGATCGCCTGAACCACCCCGCCGTCCGCACGCAGCGGCGTTCCGGAGATGGCTGAAGCCTCCCTGGAACAGACGAAGGCCACCACGTTGGCGATCTCGTCGGGGGTGGTGAAGCGGTTCAACAGGCCGGTGGGTCGGGCATTGGCCAGGAAGTCCTGCTCGACCTGGGCTTCGGAGATGCCTCGTTCCTCCGCCTGGCGTCGGACGAAACCAGCCAGGGCCTCCGTGCGGGTCGGACCGGGCAGGACGGCGTTGACGGTGACGCCCGTGCCCTTGAGCGCCTGGGCGAAGCCGCGGCTCACCGCCAGCTCGGCGGCTTTGGAAAAGCCGTAGTGGATCATCTCGGTGGGGATCTGGATGCCGGACTCCGAGGAGATGAACACGATCCGGCCCCAGCCCTTGGCCTTCATCACCGGGCCGTAATGGCGAGTGAGGCGGACCCCGGCCAGGACGTTGACCTCATAGATCCTGGTCCAGTCCTCGTCGGGAATCTCGAAGGCGGGCTTGAAACTGATCCAGGCGGCGTTGTTGACCAGGATGTCCACATCGCCGGCCTGGGCGACGACGGCGGCGGCGCCCTCCACCGTGGCGATGTCGCCCGGCGCGGCCACAAGCCTGGCGCCCTTCACGGCCTCGCTGATCGTGTCGATGGCGGCCTTGACCCGTTCGGCCGTGCGGCCATTGACCACGACCTCCGCGCCGCATTCGGCCAGCCTGATCGCCGTGGCCTTGCCGATGCCCGAGGTCGAGCCGGTGACCAGGGCCTTGAGGCCGGTCAGGTCTATGTTCATGGGGTTTCTCTCCGCTGGGCCCTTAGCGGGGAGTGATAGACCGTTCGGCGGCGCCTAGGCCATCTCCGCGCGCACCTTGGCGCGCAGCACGTCGATGGGCGCCAGGCCCTTGTCGGTCTTGAAGTGCCAGTAGGTCCAGCCATTGCAGGCCGGCTGGGCCTGGACCATGGCGCCGATCTTATGGATTGAGCCGGCCAGGTCGCCGACGCTGATCGATCCGTCGGGGCGCACGCGCGCGGCGTGCCGTCCGCTCGGACAGTAAAGCATGTCGCCCGGCCGCAGCAGACCGGCCTCGACGATCCGTCCGAACGGGATGCGCGGCTCGTCGCGCTTGGATCCCATCACGGCCAGGTCCGCGGGCGCGACCGGTATGACCTTGGCGATGCGCGCCTTGGCCAGGGCGACATAGTCGGGTTCACGCTCCAGACCGATGAACCGGCGGCCCAGCCGTTTGGCCGTCGCGCCGGTGGTGCCGACGCCGAAGAAGGGGTCCAGCACCACGTCGCCCGGCCGGGAGGCGGCGAGGATGACCCGGTGTAGCAGCGCCTCGGGTTTCTGGGTGGGGTGGGCCTTGGCGCCCGCGCCGTTCTTTACCCGCTCCTCGCCGGTGCACAGCGCCAGCATCCAGTCGGAACGCATCTGCAGGTCGTCGTTGGCCATCTTCATGGCGTCGTAATTGAAGGTGTAGCGCTTCTGGCCGCGCGACTTGGCGGCCCAGATCAGCGTCTCGTGGGCGTTGGTGAAACGCGTGCCCTTGAAGTTGGGCATGGGATTGGACTTGCGCCAGACGATGTCGTTCAGGATCCAGAAGCCGAGGTCCTGCACCGCCGCGCCGACCCGGAAGATGTTGTGGTAGCTGCCGATCACCCACAGCGAACCGTCATCCTTCAGCACCCGCCGGCATGCGGCGAGCCACTTGCGGGTGAAGCTGTCATAGGCCTCGAACGAGGCGAACTGGTCCCAATGGTCGTCCACCGCGTCGACCTTGGAATTGTCGGGACGCAGCAGGTCGCCGCCGAGCTGGAGATTGTAGGGCGGGTCGGCGAAGACCAGGTCGACGCACTTCTCGGGCAGGGCCGCCAGGCTTTCCAGGCAATCCCCCTCGATGATGGTCTCCGGCCCGATATCGATAAGGTCCATGTCGCCGCGGCTCCGCCTGAGGGGGCGGATGCTGGGCGATTACGGTTAAGGCCGCCGTACCAAACGCGGTTAATCCGCCCTTAAGCGAAGTGCTCCACGGTCGTCTTCGTCGCCGTTTCCAAGGTGACGGGGAGGCGGTCATGAGTGTCCTGGGCGTTTCACATCGGCCATCGGCCCGGCGCTGGCCCTGGGCGCGGCTGCTCGAGGAACGGTTCACCAACATCGATATCGTCGTCCTCGTCTGTTCCGTGCTGATCACCGGATTCATCGGGGTCCTGAGCGGATCGGCCCTGGTCCGCTGACGCACCGGCGCCACGGCGCCGCGCGAAGATCATTTCATTGCATGCTAGGCTTTGTCGGCGGCGGGCCCGGGGCGTAGTGGTCCTTCCCTCATTCGGTAGGGGGCCTAAGGCGCCGCAAATGGACATTTCACCGCCGCCAGCCATCGTCCAGACAGTGACGGTCACCGCAGCTCGCCTGCCGCCATCGGTCGGCGACGCGGCCTTCTCCATCATCCGCCTCGACAGCGCCGCCCTGCAGCAGGAGACGCGGCTGGATGACGCCCTGGAGCAGGTTCCGGGCGTCTCGCTGTTCCGGCGCACCTCCAGCGCAGCGGCCAACCCCACGACCCAGGGCGTGTCCTTGCGGTCGATCGGTCCATCCGGCGCCGGACGGGCGCTGGTGACCCTGGATGGGGTGCCTCAGAACGATCCGTTCGGTGGCTGGGTGATCTGGACATCCCTGCCGGCCGAAGCCCTCGAAGGCGCCTCGGTGGTGCGCGGCGCCGGCGCCGGCCCCTACGGCGCGGGCGCCCTGACCGGCGTGGTGACGCTCGACGAGCTTTCCCAGCCAGGGGCGCTGCGAGTTGACGCCGAAGGGGCGACGCTTGGCGGCGTTCGGGCCGCCGGCGCGACGGCCCAGGCCGTCGGGCCGGCCGAGGTGTTCATCAGCGGGTCGGGCGAGCACTCCGACGGCTGGGTTCCGGTCCGCTTCGGCGCCGGCGCGGCGGACGACAGGCTCAGCCTGACCGACTGGAGCGCCGCGGCGCGGGTCCAGGTCCCGCTCGGCCGCTCGCTGCTGGCCGTGCGCGGCGCGGCCTATCGCGAAGACCGTGACGCGGGACTCGTCGGCGCCGCGTCGACGGCCCAGGGAAAGTCCGCCAGCATCACCCTGGCCGCCCAGCCCGATCCGGGGCAGCTCGGCTATCGGCTGCAGGCATGGGTGCGCCACAGCGACCTTGCCAATTCCTCCGCTTCGGTGGCCCCTGGGCGGGTCTCCACGACCCCCGCCAACAACGAGTACTCCACCCCCGCGACGGGCTGGGGCGCGAACGCCGCCGTCCGGGGCGAAGCCGGGGCCCTGGCCTGGGAATTGGGCGCCGACGTCCGGGGGGCCAGTGGCGAGGATCGGGAGCTGTTCAAGTACGTGAGTCCGGACTTCACCCGCAACCGCGTCGCCGGCGGGCGGACGCTGGTGGCGGGGGGATATGCCGAAGCGTCCGTGGCGGCCGGTCCATGGCTGTTCACCGGCGGGGGGCGGGTCGACGGCTGGGAGACCCAAAACGGCCATCGCATCGAGACGAACACGTCGACCGGCGCTGTCACCTTTCAACAGACTCCCGCCGATCGATCAGGGGCGGTGCCGAGCGGCCGGTTCGGCGCCAAGCGCGAACTTTCCGAGGATCTCTATTTCAGGGCCGCGGCCTATTCCGGTTTTCGCGCCCCGACCTTGAACGAACTCTACCGTCCGTTCCGGGTGGGCAATGACGTCACCGAGGCGAACGCCGATCTCAAGCCGGAACGTCTCTACGGCGCCGAGGCCGGGTTTGGAGGCCAGACCGGCGGCCTGACCTGGAGCGCGACCGCCTTCTATAATCGCCTGTCCAGTGCGGTGATCAACGTCACCATCGGCCACGGCCCAGGAACGTTCACCGCGTTCCCCGGCGCCGGCTTCATCGTCGCGGGGGGGACGCTCTTCCAGCGGCAGAACGCGGGCGACATCAACGCCTGGGGCATCGAGACGGACGCATCCTTGCGGCTCTCCGAACGCGTGACCCTGCGAGCGGCGGCGGACTACACCCATGCGGTGGTCGATGGCGGCGCCGTGGCGCCCCAGCTCACAGGGCTTCGCCCCGCCGAGGATCCGCGCTTCACCGTCACTGCCGGCGCCGACTGGAAGGTGGTTGGGCCCCTGAGCCTGCACGCCCAGATGCGCTACGAGAGCCTCCGCTACGACGATGACCAGAACACCCGCCCCATCGCGGCCGGCGGAGCGGTGGATGCGCGCGCCGAGTGGGCGTTCAATGGTGGGATGCTGGTCTACGTCGCGGCCGATAATCTGTTCGACGCCAACGTCCAGACCGGCCGCACCGCCGACGGGACGGTGAGCTACGATGAACCGCGGGTGTTCCGCGTCGGGCTCAGTCTTCGTCGCTGATCAGAACCGGGCGCGCAGGCCGCCGCGGACCGACCGCGGCGCTGCCGGGCTGAGACAGCGGGTATCGGCCGCCCCCAGCGCTTCCGCCAGGGTCACGTCGGACGTCGGGCAAAAGGTCCCGAACGTCTCGAAGCCGGCGTCGAACAGGTTGGCGATCGAACCGAACAGCTCCAGGCCCGGCGTCAGCTGATAGCCGCCCTCCAGCCCGAATACGGCGTAGGGCCGCGTCTTCGGCGTGAGATTGGCCTCGTCGCCGAACAGCACCTGACCGCTGCTGAACACCGCAGTGGCGCCCAGCTGCAGGGCCGATGTCACCCGATAGTCCATTCCCAGCTTCAGCCTGTGCTCGGGCGCGCCGGGCATGCGATCGCCGGGGCGGACCATGATCAGCCCACTGGCGTCGGCCTCCGGGTTGTCGGGGCTGTCGAGGATCAGGGGAGATCGGAATGTGGCGTCGGTGAAGGCGTAGCCGAGGTAGGCGGTGAGCCGAGGCCCCTTCCATTCCAGGCTGGCCTCCAGCCCTTGCCGCCGCGTATCGCCGGCGTTGCGGAAGAACGCCCTTCCGCGCACGGCGCTGGCGCTGAAGATGATGTCGTTGTGGGTCTGCGTCCGATAGGCGTCCGCCGTCCAGCGCAAGGTCGCGCCAGCGCCCAGGTCGAGCTTGCCGCGCAGGCCCGCTTCGAAAGTGGTCGCGTTGACCTGTTTCAGGTCCGGGTCCGCGACGAAGAAATTGGTGAGGCTGCAGGGCGCGCTCGGCGCAGCGCACGACAGCTCCGCCGGCGTTGGAGCACGGTTGGTGGCCGAGAGGCCGGCATAGGCCGTCAGTTGCGGGGCGAGTCGGTAGGTCGCACCGACAGCAGGGTCGAAGCGACTGAAATGATGACGGCCGTTCAGGGCGGTTCCGAGATGATCCTGGAGCTGTTCGTAGGCGAGATTCAAACGGGCCGAGGCGCTGATGGACAGCGCCGGCGTGAGGCTCAGGACGTCCAGGGCATAGACGCCCAGATAGCTGTTCACCGCGGTCAGGTTCACTGGCGCAATCGATCCGTCCGCCTGGTCGATGTTCACCCCGGGACCCGCGAAACCGCGTTCGGAGGTCAGCGCGCCCAGCAAGGAGGTCGCAGCGAAACGTGTCCGGCCAGCGTCGACGCCGGCGCCGAGGATGAAGTGGTTGGCGCGGCCAACAAGAGCCGAGGTCGATGAAAGCTGGATCGATCCGCCGAAGGCGTCGCTGCGCTGAGCGGTCTGATTGAGCTGGCCATAAGGACCCCCGGCCAGGAAGTCCGTGACCGCTCCGCCGGCCGTGTCGGTCACGATGTCGTCGTCCAGGCAAAGCAGGCTTGGATCGGCGGCGCAGGGTTCGACATCGGAGGCGTCGCCGTTGAGGGTGCGCTGACTCAAACGCGCGGCATAGACCTCGACATCCAGGGCCCAGTCCTTGGCCAGGGCCGCCGCCCCGGACAGGCTCACGCGGACATATCGATTGTGCGTCTCGTCGGGGAAGGTGAACACCGAGGCGCGCCGCGCGGCCAGCAGTTCGACCGGCGCTGGACCATTGCCCGTCAGGCTGTTGTCCGCGCCCATGACCTTCAGATGGGCTTCCTTGCCGTCAGCCTTCCAGCCCAGATCCAGATAGCCCTGCAGCAGGTCGGACGGCGAGTGGTCGCGCCAGCCGTCGTCATGGATCCGCGCCACGGCCGCGAACATCGCGCGCCCGTCGTCGGACGCGCCCAGCTGGGACTGGGCCTGCCACTGTCCGTGGCTTCCACCCGCCAGCACGGTCTCGGCGCCGGGATCGGTGAAGCCGGTCTTCAGTTTGACCGCCAGTGAGCCGCCCAGGGCGTTCAGGCCGAATACCGGGTTTGAGCCCTGCAGGGTGACGGACGAGATCGCCTGGTCCGGGATCAGGTCCCAGTCGACCGTGTCGCCGAACGGCTGGTTGAAGCGGGCGCCGTCCAGATAGACCGCGAGCCCCTGGGCGTCGCCCGCCAGGGGCGAGGCCTGGAACCCGCGATAGAAGAGATTGGGCTGGAAGGGATTGTCCTGGGCGTCTCCCAGCGACACGCCGGTCAGGCGGGCGTCGAGCGCGCCCAGCGCCGCCGGCGCCCCGACCCGGACCAGGTCCGCCTCCGACAGGGTCTGGACGTGGGTGGCGACCAAGCCGACGGGTACGTCGGAACCCGGCAAAGGAGCCGTGGCGACAACCTCCACCTCGGCGACCGACGGCGGCTGTGCAGAGCCGGCGGCGCTGGCCACGGCCAACATCGCCGCGGCGATCAGTATCGACGGTGTCATGGCTCGGCTTATAGCGCGGCTGGGCGGCCCCGCAGCCCGCCGCGATGCGATACATCGGCGGCGCGAAGTCGGGCGACGCCGTCTTTGCCGAGCTTGTACTCGCCCGCCACACGGCCGATGGTGTCAGCCGAGATTCGGACGGTTCGGGCGCGGATGGCCTCTTCAGTGTCTGGTCAGCCAAGCGCCGAGCCCGCATGAGTTTCCGCCAAGCGAGTCGCCCCTGCATGTCCGGAGGGCGGCCACGGAGTCGATCTATGCCGCTTCACCTCAAGGCCGCTGGCCTCGCCCTCGTCGTCGCGGCGCTGGCGGCGCCCGCGATGGCGGCCACCGTCGCCGGACTGGCGATCGCCGACCCTGCCTTGAAGGCCGCCAAGACCCTCAAGGTGTCCTCGCCGAACATCGCGCCGTCTGGAGCGATCCCTGAAATCTACTCCGGCTACAGCCAGAGCGTTTCTCCGCCGCTGGTCTGGTCCAAGGGACCCTACGGGACCCGCGACTTCGCCGTCATCGTCGAGGATCCGGACGCGCCGCTGCCGGCTCCGTTCGTCCACTGGATGGTCTGGAATATCCCCCTGGCCGCCAACCGCCTGGACCAGGGCGCTGTCCCGCAGGGCGCCGAACAGGGCAAGCTGATGTTCGTCGGCAAGGTCGGCTACATGGGCCCCCGGCCTCCGGCCGGCCCGGCGCATCACTATCACTTCCAGGTCTTCGCGTTGGACCAGCCGCTCGAGCTGGCGTCCGGCGCCGAGCGACCCGCCCTGATCGACGCCATGAAGGGCCACGTCCTGGCGAGCGGCGAACTGGTCGGGACCTACGGCAAGCCGTGACCTCCCGTCCTCGTAAAGGCCTCCAATGATCCGCACGCGCCGCACGCGCATGGTCTGTACGCTCGGGCCGGCCAGCCGGTCGCCCGAGAAGGTCGTGGCGCTGGCGATCGCCGGCGCCGACGTGTTTCGCCTGAACTTCAGTCATGGCAGTCACGACGATCACGCCCAGACCTATGAAGCCGTACGCGCGGCGTCGGTGGCGATCGAGCGCCCGCTTGGCGTGCTGGCCGACCTGCAGGGACCGAAATTCCGTCTAGGTCAGTTCAAGGAAGGATTGATCCATCTGGAAGCGGGAGCGTCGTTCCGGCTCGATCTCGACCCCACGCCCGGCGATCAGACCCGGGTCGGCGTGCCCCACCCGGAGATCCTGGCGGCGCTCAAGCCGGGTGTGCAGGTCCTGATCGACGACGGCAAGGTGAGGCTTCGGGTGGTCTCGTCGGACGGCAAGTCCGCTGAAACCACGGTGGAAGCCGGGGACGAGCTTTCCAATCACAAGGGCCTCGGGGTGCCTGGCGTCCGCATCCCCATGCCGGCCTTGACCGACAAGGATCGGGAAGACCTGGCGTTCGCCTTGCGCCTGGGCGTCGACTGGATCGCCCTGTCCTTCGTCCAGCATCCCCAGGACATGGCCGAGCTCCGCCGGCTGGTGGACGGCCGGGCGGCGGTGATGGCCAAGATCGAGAAGCCCTCCGCCCTGGACCATCTGGATGAGATCCTGGACCTGTCCGACGGGTTGATGGTCGCGCGCGGCGATCTCGGCGTGGAGCTGCCGCCCGAGGACGTCCCCATCGTCCAGCGCACGATTATCCGGGCGGCCCGCGCGCGGGGGACCCCGGTGGTGGTCGCCACCCAGATGCTGGACTCCATGACCCATTCGCCCAGCCCGACCCGCGCCGAGGTCACCGACGTGGCCAACGCGGTCTATGAAGGCGCCGATGCGCTCATGCTGTCGGGCGAGACCGCCGCGGGGGACTATCCTGTGGAAGCGGCGGCCATGATGGACCGGATCATCAGCCGGGTTGAGCGCGATCCGCGCTGGCCCAAGCTGATGGCGGCCGAGAGCGACGGATTCGAGGATGCAGACACCGACGCCCTGGTGGCGGCGGCCCGGCGCGCCGCCGACGCCACCTCGACCGCCTGTCTGGTCGCCTTCACCGCCACCGGCGCCACGGCGCGGCGCATGGCGCGCGAACGACCGCTGCAGCCGGTGCTCGCCCTGACGCCCAACCCGCGCACTGCCCACAGGTTGACGCTGGTCTGGGGTCTCGAGCCCCGCGTGGCCGCAGATCCCCGCAGCCTTGAGGAGATGACCGACGAGGCGGTGGACATCGCGGTCAAGCTCGGTATGGCCAAGCCGGGCGGCCGCATCCTGATCGCCGCGGGCACGCCGTTCGGGGCGCCCGGGGCCGCGAACCTGCTGCGCTTCGCCCACGCCCCGTTCCGGATCTGAACCGAGCCCATGACCGACACTTCAGGATCCGCCGATCGACCCCGTGTGCTCGTCACCGGCGGCGCCGGCTATATCGGCAGCCATGCCTGCGAGGCCCTGGCGCGGGGCGGCTATGTTCCGGTCAGCTACGACAATCTGAGCCACGGGTTCCGGGAGCTCGTCCGGTTCGGTCCGCTGGAGGAGGGGGACATCCGCGACCGCGCGCGTCTCTACGAGGTCCTGGACAGACACAGGCCCTCGGCGGTCATCCACTTCGCGGGGCTGATCTCGGTGGCGGAGTCGGTCGCCAAGCCCGCGCTCTACTACGACAACAATGTCACCGGCGCGCTCAACCTGCTGGACGCTGTCTGCGGACACGGCGTGAAGCGCCTGGTGTTTTCCAGCACCGCCGCCGTCTACGGCCTTCCCACGACCCAACCGGTCAGCGAGGCGGCGCCTACGGCTCCGATCAATCCCTATGGCCGAACCAAGCTGATGATCGAGCAGGCCCTGCGCGACTACGATTCGGCCTATGGTCTGAAGTCGATCTCGCTTCGTTACTTCAATGCCTGCGGCGCCCATCCCTCGGCGCCGATCGGCGAGATGCACGATCCAGAGACCCATCTGATCCCCCGGGCCCTGATGGCGGTGCGAGGGCAGATCCCCAACCTGCCCCTCAACGGCATGGACTATCCGACGCCGGATGGAACCGCGGTTCGCGACTACATCCATGTCTGCGATCTGGCCGACGCCCATGTCGCCGCGCTCAGGACGCTCGAAGGCGGCGGCGCCACCGACGCGTTCAACCTCGGATCCGGTAAGGGGTATTCCAACCGGGAGATTATCGACGCGGTCGGCCGAGTGACGGGGCGTGAGGTTCCGACCTTCCCGGGCCCGCGGCGGCCGGGCGATCCGGCTGAGCTCATCGCCGATCCCAGCCGGGCCAACAGCATCCTCGGCTTCAAGGCGAACTGGACCGATATCGACGACATCGTCGCAACCGCGTGGCGTTGGTCGCAGACCATGGCGTCCAGGCCCGCCTCTTGACGCCGGCGCGCGTGGCGGGGATTTGATCGCCGGCCGCGAGCGCGCGGAGCCTAGAACCAATTCCTTGGACGCCGATTGAACCCGATCCTCATCATTCCCGCGCGCATGGCCGCGACCCGGCTTCCAGGCAAGCCGCTGGCGGACATCGGCGGCCAGGCGATGGTGGTGCGCGTCCTGAGGCAGGCCATGGCGGCGCGGGTCGGTCCTGTCGTCGTCGCCGCGGGCGATCCGGAAATCGTCGAGGCGGTGATCGCCGCCGGCGGCCAGGCGG
>FTIV01001292.1_pt2 | contig 10495 bp, 12 predicted proteins | sample 1658621 | NCBI WGS metagenome assembly FTIV01 (sample SAMEA3914841, study PRJEB12502) | metagenome | biome: forest; material: soil | place: Canada | collected 2011-07-05 | depth 0.3 m | reverse complement strand
CCCGCGCCGGACCGTCGACGGGGCCGGGGCCCATCCGCCTCAGGTCCTCGGCGCCGCGGGCCTCTAGATAGTCGATAGGGCCGAACCCGGCCGCCTTGAGCGCCCTGATGGCCGCCGCCTCCGTGGGCGCGACCTCTGCGCCGCCGGCCAGGGCGCGGGCGGCGTCGGCGAGGATCACGTTCAGCTTGCCGGCGGTCGCGCGCTCGGCTTCGGACAGGTAGGCGTTGCGGGAGGAACGGGCGAGGCCGTCCTGGGTGCGCACGGTCGGCGCGCCGATCACCTCGACGGGAATGTCCAGGTCGCGGACCAGACGCCGGATCACCTGGAGCTGCTGGTAGTCCTTCTCGCCGAACACGGCGAGGTCGGGCTCGGCCTGGAGCAGCAGCTTGGCCACCACCGTGGCGACGCCGGCGAAATGGGTCGGCCGGGCGACCCCCTCCATGCCCTGGCTGACCCCCGCCACGGTCACCGTGGTCGAGAACCCGTCCGGATAGATCTCGCCGGGCGGCGGCGCGTAGAGCAGGTCGCAGCCCGCCGAGGCCAGCAGCGCCGTATCGCCCGCCTCGTCCCGCGGATAGGCCGTGAAGTCCTCGCCCGGGGCGAACTGGGTGGGGTTGACGAAGACGCTGGCGACCACCTTGTTCGCGTCCTGCCGGGCCCGCCGGACCAGCGACAGGTGCCCCTCGTGCAGGGCGCCCATGGTGGGCACGAGGCCGATGCGGTCCCCGGCCGCGCGCCACGCCCTGACCTGGGCGCGCAAGTCGGCCACGGTTCTGACGACGGGAAGGGGCCTCGTCGACATGGCGGCCTTCTGAACCCCTCTTCACCTTGCTTGGCGCGCCCCCTCCGTCCCTTCGGGCCACCTCCCCCGCGGGCGGGGGAGGACCACCAGACTTGCAGTCCCTGGTCCTCCACCGTGAAACGGGGGAGGGGGACCGCGAAGCGGTGGAGGGGGCGCGGCCCGATTCAGCTCAGGCCTCGAACGCTCTAGCACCGTCCGTGCCCGGCTTGAACTGGCTGCTGGAATCGAACCGGCCGCCTTTCGCTTCCAGGCCGGAAGGCCCTATGGATAGGCCATGATCCCGTTGCTTCTCGTCGGCGCCGTGGTGGCCTTCGTCGTGTGGCGGGGGTGGGGCAAGGCCGTGCTCAGCCGCGGGCAGTGGCGCCTGGGCGCTGCCCTGGTCTGCGTCGGCGCCTACACCGCCGCGGCCCTGCTCGCCATCCGCGGCGAGCTGGGACCCGCCCTGGCCATGGCCGTGATCGGCGTCGCGTCGATGTTCGCGGCGCGCAGCCGTCGTGGCGCCTCGCGCCCGTCGTCCAACACCTTGTCGATCGATGAGGCGCGCTCGTTGCTCGGCGTCGGCGCCGCGGCGACCGAGAAGGAGATCCGCGCCGCCTACACGCGGCTCATGCGGTCGGTGCACCCCGACAAGGGCGGGACCAGCGGTCTCGCCGCCCAGCTCAACGCCGCGCGCGACCGGCTGCTGAAGTCGTGACGCGAGAGAGCAAGTGGGATTCACGTCTCCCACTCTCCGTGCATACCGGCGAAGGCCGGTATCCAGGTGAAACCCACCGGGCGCTCAGGCTGAATCTGGATACCGGCCTTCGCCGGTATGCACGGAGGTTAGGGTTAGCCCCAGCGTTGGGGCCGGCCAACGCCCTAGTGGATGGCCATCGCCACGCAGGGCATCCGCCGGGCGCGCAGCAGGCTGCAGGCGTCCTTGGCGGCCTCGGCGCTCAGGCCCATGAAGCGGGCGCGGAACATGCCGCCGACCGCGCCGCCGACCTCGGCTTCGGCGTCGGCGAACTGGGTCGAGAAGCGGCGGGCCAGCTTGGAGAGCTCGATGCGCGCGTCGGTGCGGCTGCGGAAGGCGCCGACCTGGACGAACCAGCCGCCGCCGGCCGACCTTGCGTGGGTCGGGGCAGGGGCGCTCGACGCGTCGGCCACCTCGTCGGCGCCGTCGGCCTCGCACTTGCGCTCGCTGACCAGCCGATGATGCCGGCCGCGGCGGACCTTGATGGTGTGGCAATGCTTGGCGCCGACGGTCGGCGCCGCGACCTCCGGATTGGAGATCTCGGCATAGGGCCTTTCGGCCACGCAGTGGGTGTGGCTCGACACCACGCGCGTACGGCGATGATGCCGGCCGCGCACATAGCTCACCGAGTGGACGGTCGAGCAGCTCTTGGTGCGGGTGGCGGGGGCCAGCAGCGGGTGCAGCGAGTTGACCGGGGTGGCCGCCATGTCCTCGTCGGCGTCGGTGCCGACCGCGATCTTCAGGCCGGCCTGATCGGCGTCGCCCTGTTCGACCGAGGGCCGCAGGATCGGGCCGGAAGGCTCGGGCTCGAACAGGTTCTGGGCGACGGTGACGGTCTCGCCCTGGGCCCGGCGGCTCAGCACCGTGAAGCCGGCGTTCAGCAGGTCCTCGACATTGGCGTCGCGCGCGGCGGCGGACGAGCCACCCATGACCACGGTGATCAGCCGCCGGCCGTCACGGACCGCCGAGGTGGCGAGGTTGAATCCCGAGGCGTTGGTGTAGCCGGTCTTCAGCCCGTCCACGCCCGCCATCTCGTCGAGCAGATGGTTGTGGTTCTTGATCACCTCGCCGCGGTAGGCGAACTGATGCAGGCTGAAATAGGAATAGTACTGCGGGTAGTCCCGCATCACCGATCGCGACAGGATGGCGATGTCGCGCGCGGTGGTCAGCTGGCGGCTGTCCGGCAGGCCCGAGGCGTTGACGAACTGGGTGTTGTTCATCCCCAGTTCCTGGGCCCTCAAGGTCATCAGCGCGGCGAACCGGGCCTCGGTGCCGCCGATCCGCTCGGCCATGGCCACGGCCATGTCGTTGGCCGACTTCACCGCGATGGCGCGGATCGCTTCATCCACCGTGATGGTCCCGCCGGGCGAAAGCCCGAGCTTGGTGGGCGCCATGGAGGCGGCGTAGGGCGTCACCGTCAGGGTGTCGCTGAGCGAAAGGCGGCCGGCCGACAGGGCCTCGAAGGTCAGGTAAAGCGTCATGATCTTGGTGATCGACGCCGGATAGCGCGGACTGTCGGGATTCTTGGAATAGAGGACTTCGCCGGTGTTGGCGTCCACCACCACCGCGGCGTAGCGCGGCTGGCTCCACAGCAGGCTGGTATAGGGAATCTGCGCTGCGGCAGGCTGGACCAGGCCGAGGGCGGCCGAGGCCAGGATCAAGAAAGCCACTAGCGGGCGACCGAAATTAATCATGCGCGGCGTCCGTCGAGAAGTGGCGGCCCCCCTTACAAGCGCCGCCCAGATACGCGATACCATGGCAGTCTGGCCCTTACGCCAAGGTTAAGCAACTCGGGGCGCGAGCTGCGACAACTCGTCCCGCAAGAAGGGCGCCAAGGCTTATTGTGCAGTGCACAATTTTTCTTGACACCTGGCTGCTGGAGGGGCATTTATCGCATTGCAGCAATTTGGGCCGAAACTCTGCTGCAGCGCCCGCACCCAAACCGCCCAGGAGCCTCCCCCATGGCCACTGCCCAATCCAAGGTCGACGTCGCCGACTTCGGCCACGAAGCCTTCAAAGCCACCGTCGACAAGTCCATTGCCGCGTTCGACGGGTTCGCCTCCAATTCCAAGCTGAACCTAGAAGCCATCGCCGATTCCGCCAGTGTCGCCGCCGAGTGCGCCCAGACCCTTGGCGCGCAAGCCGCCGCCTACACCAAGAAGGCGCTGGAAGATCATGTCTCCGTCGCCAAGAAGCTGGCCGGCGCCAAGTCGATCCAGGAAGCCATGGACATCCAGACCGTCTACGCCAAGTCGGCGATGGAAGGGTACATGTCCGAGCTGACCCGTTGGTCGGACAGCATGGCCACTTCGATGCACCGCTCGATGAAGCCGATCAACGATCGCGTCGCCGCGGCCGCGGAGCAATTCGCTCTGCGCTGATCCTCTCGACATCGTGATATCGCGTGGGCTCGGAACGGTGACGTTCCGGGCCCATTTGCGTTGCGTCCTGCCCGCGGCGTGACCCTCCGTGACGCCACCGGATCACACATCCTGCGTTCATACGGCGCAGTGTAAGGATTCGGCCTTCCAAATCGGGACGGTTTCCATATCTAATTGGAATCGGAAGCTCGGCCTTTCGGGTTTCCGGAGAGTTCAAGCCAGATGGCGGTACGCAAGGCAGGGGATAATAACGAAGGCGCCGGATCGGCTGCGATCACGCAGGTCAAGCCGAAGACGCAGAAGCCGTCCCTGTATCGTGTGTTACTGCTGAACGACGACTACACGCCGATGGAATTCGTCGTGTACGTCCTGGAGCGTTTCTTCAACAAGTCCCACGAAGAAGCGACCAGGATCATGCTTCACGTGCACCAGCATGGCGTCGGCGTGTGCGGGGTCTTCACCTACGAGGTCGCCGAGACCAAGGTCACGCAGGTGATCGACACGGCAAGGCGCCATCAGCATCCGCTTCAGTGCACCATGGAAAAGGATTGAGAGACTCAGTGCCTTCGTTCTCGCGCAATCTCGAAGAGACGCTCCATCGGGCGGTGGCCTACGCCAACCAGCGCAGGCACGAATACGCCACCCTCGAGCACCTGCTGCTGTCGCTGACCGACGACCAGGAGGCCGCGGGTGTGATGCGCGCCTGCGACGTCGATCTGGCCGCCCTCAAGAAGAACCTGATCAACTATCTGGACACCGAGCTGAAGTCGCTGGTGGTCGAGAGCGGTGAGGAGGCCAAGCCCACCGCGGGGTTCCAGCGCGCCATCCAGCGGGCGGTGATCCACGTCCAGTCCTCGGGTCGCGAAGAAGTGACCGGCGCCAATGTGCTGGTGGCCATCTTCTCGGAGCGCGAGAGCCACGCCGCCTATTTCCTGCAAGAACAGGACATGACCCGCTACGACGCGGTCAATTTCATCGCCCATGGCATCGCCAAGAAGGCCGGCGCGTCGGAGACCCGTTCGGTGAAGGGCTCGTCCGAGTCCGACGGGGACGAGAAGCCCCCGGTGAAGAGCGGCGGCGAGGCGCTCGAGGCCTACTGCGTCAACCTCAATGAGAAGGCCCGGCAAGGGAAGGTCGATCCCCTGATCGGCCGCGAGTCCGAGGTCGAGCGCTGCATCCAGATCCTGTGCCGGCGGACCAAGAACAATCCGCTGATGGTCGGCGAGCCCGGGGTGGGCAAGACCGCCATCGCCGAGGGCCTGGCCCGCAAGATCATCAACGACCAGGTTCCCGAGGTGCTGTCCGGCGCCACCATCTACTCGCTGGATATGGGCGCGCTGCTGGCCGGCACCCGTTACCGGGGGGACTTCGAGGAGCGCGTCAAGCAGGTGGTCAAGGAGCTTGAGAACCACCCCAACGCCATCCTGTTCATCGACGAGATCCACACGGTGATCGGCGCGGGCGCCACCTCCGGTGGGGCCATGGACGCCTCGAACCTGCTGAAGCCGGCGCTGGCGTCGGGCACCCTGCGCTGCATGGGTTCGACCACCTACAAGGAGTTCCGCCAGCACTTCGAGAAGGACCGGGCCCTGGTCCGGCGCTTCCAGAAGATCGACATCAACGAGCCGACCATCGAGGACACCATCAAGATCCTCAAGGGCCTGAAAGGCTACTACGAGGACTTCCACAAGCTCCGCTACACCAACGACGCCATCAAGGCGGCGGTGGAGCTGTCGGCGCGCTACATCACCGACCGCAAGCTGCCGGACAAGGCCATCGACATCATCGACGAGGCGGGCGCCTCGCAGATGCTGGTGCCCGAGAACCGGCGCAAGAAGGTGATCGGGGTCAAGGACGTGGAATCGGTGGTCTCCAAGATCGCCCGCATCCCGCCCAAGTCGGTGTCCAAGACCGACACCGAGGCCCTGAAGCAGCTCGAGGACGACCTGAAGCGGGTGGTGTTCGGCCAGGACCAGGCCATCGACCAGCTGTCAGCCGCCATGAAGATGGCGCGCGCGGGCCTGCGCGATCCGCAGAAGCCCATCGGCTGCTACCTGTTCTCGGGCCCCACCGGCGTCGGCAAGACCGAGGCGGCGCGCCAGCTCGCCTCGACCCTGGGCATCGAGCTGCTGCGCTTCGACATGTCCGAATACATGGAGCGCCACACCGTCAGCCGCCTGATCGGGGCCCCTCCGGGCTATGTCGGCTATGACCAGGGCGGCCTGCTGACCGACGCGGTCGACCAGCACCCACACTCGGTGGTCCTGCTCGACGAGATCGAGAAGGCCCACCCGGACGTGTTCAACATCCTGCTGCAGGTGATGGACCACGGCGTACTGACCGACGCGGTCGGCAAGAAGGTGGATTTCCGTAACGTCGTCCTGATCATGACCACCAACGCCGGCGCCGCCGACGCTCAGCGCAACACCATCGGCTTCGGCCGCGGGCGCGCCGACGACGAGGAAGGCGAGGCGATCAAGCGGCTGTTCTCACCGGAATTCCGCAACCGGCTCGACGCCAACGTGGCGTTCCGCGCGCTGACCCCGGAGATCATCCGCCAGGTGGTCTACAAGTTCGTGCTGCAGCTGGAGGCCCAGCTGGCCGACCGGCACATCACCATCGAACTGACCGAGGACGCCGCCGACTGGCTGGCCAAGAACGGCTTCGATGAGCTCTATGGCGCCCGGCCCCTGGCCCGGGTGATCCAGGAGCACATCAAGAAGCCGCTGGCCGAAGACATCCTGTTCGGCAAGCTGACCCGCGGCGGTCACGTCAAGGTGATCCTGAAGGACGGCAAGCTGGCCTTCGACATCGAGTCGGCCAAGGGCGGCGAGCAGACGCCCGAGCCGGAAGCCGACAGTCCCGAGCCGGCGCTGGCGGAGTAGGCTACGCGCTGATGCGCAGCGCGGCCCGTTCGCGCTGACGCTCGGCGTCGCCGACTGCCATCAGCAGCCTCAGCGCCGAGGCGCCGTCCAGGCTGTAGCCGTTGAACCGCGCCAGCAGGCCCAGCTCGGTGAGCAGGGGGTCGGCTTCAGGCCCCGGCTTGGCGGCGATCATGTCCCAGTCCCGGAATGCGCGCGCGTCGGCGAAGCCCGCGCCCAGGATCCGAACGCCGGTGTGCCGGCGATCCTGGAAGATCTTGTCCATCACCCGGGCGATCTGCGGCTGTCCGCCCTCCAGCGCCTGGACGAACCAGCCGTCGTGCACCACCAAGAGGCCGGTGAGATCGGCCAGGCGGTTGTTGTGGATGGAGACGCCGAGGATGCCGCGGACAATCTCGTCCTCGTGCTCGGCGACGCTGGGGGCCCACTGAGACGTGTAGATCAGTCGTTCGAGTCGGCCTGCCATCGTGGTCCTTGTCTGTGTTTGGACCAGTCTGGCGGATGAGCCTTAGAAAATCGCTTACGCCTCCGCCTCGTGGCGTGACACCAGAAGGTCCAGCTCCGGCCTTACCCGCTCCAGCGGGGACTCGGGCGCGGTTCCCAGGTGGACGAAGCCGGCGATGCGGTCGTTGGGGGCCAGGCCCAGCAGGGACTTGGCGCGCTCGTCATAGGCGTACCAGTCGGTGATCCAGTTGGCGGCGTAGCCCATGGCGTCGGCGGCGATCAGCAGGGTCATGCAGACCGCGCCCGAGGACAGCACCTGTTCCCATTCGGGGATGGCGCACTCGGTCAGGTGGGAGATCACCGCGACGGTCAGCGGCGGGTTGCGGAGCTTGGCCAGGGTGGCCAGCGCCTTTTCCGGCGCCGGCTGTTCGCCGGCGAGCGGCTCCAGTCCCCTGACGTAGTGGGCCTTGGCCGAGCCCTCCAGGATGATGAACCGCCAGGGGGCGAGCTTGCCGTGGTCGGGGACCCGTGTGGCCAGGCGCAGCAGGGTCTGAAGCTCCTCCCGCGACGGCGCCGGTCCGACCAGCGCCGGCGCGGAGGCCGAGCGGCGTCGGGCGAGCAGCGCCAGGGTCTCGGGCGAGGGGCGGGCGATGTCGACGGGTGCGCCGAAGTCGGGGGCGGCCGGAACGTTCAGGGTCACGGTGATCTCGTCAGGCAATCGTTGAGGGGGTTCAGCTATAAGGCCCGAGCGCCGACCGCAACGCCAGGATCGTCCCTCGCCCATGACCACGCCGCCGCCGAAACCCGCCTGGCTGACGTCGACCGGGACGCCCTGGAGCCACCACGCCCGCCGCCTGGTCTATGAGAACCCCTGGATCACCGTGCACGAGTTCGACGCCCAGGCGCCCACCGGCGCGCGGACGATCTATGGCGTGGTGGGCTATCGCAACCTGGCCGTCGGGATCCTGCCGATCCACGACGATGGGACGGTTACCCTGGTCGGCCAGCACCGCTTCCCGTTGGGCGACTACACCTGGGAGGTCCCCGAGGGCGGGGTTCCACTGGCCGCCGATCCCCTGGAGGGCGCCAAACGAGAACTTCGCGAGGAGGCGGGCCTGGAGGCGGCCGACTGGCGCCAGGTGCTGAGCTATCAGCTCTCCAATTCAGTTTCAGACGAACGGGGCATGGCCTTCATCGCCACCGGACTGACCGCGGTGGAAGCCGAGCCCGACGCCACCGAAGCCCTGGCCCTGGCGCGGGTTCCGTTCACCGAGGCGCTGGACCAGGCCCTGTGCGGCGGCATCCAGGACATGATTTCAGTAGCGATCTTGCTGCGGGCGTACCATATGGCGTCCGAAGGGGAACTGAAGGAGCCGCTGGCCTCGGCCATGCTGCGCCGCGCGGGGAGAGCGCCGTGAGACAGAAACTCGAACTGGTTCAACCTGATAGGGCCCCGCCTGTATGGGCCGCTCTAAGAAATGAAGCCCTCGCCGTCTGCAACAGCGAGCCGCCGCTGGCGTCGCTGTTGGACGCGGTGATCCTGCGCCATCACGAGCTCAGCGAGGCCCTGTCCTACCAGCTGGCCCGCAAGCTGGGCGACGCGGTCTTGATGCCCATCGGCCTGCGCGAGATCTGCGTGGAGGCCCAGGAGGCCGATCCCTCGATCGTCTCCAGCGCCGAGGCGGACCTGCGCGCGGTGTTCGAGCGCGACCCCGCCTGCAAGGGCTATCTGCAGCCGTTCCTGTTCTTCAAGGGCTTCATCGCCCTGCAGACCTACCGTCTGGCCCACTGGCTGTGGGGCGAGGGGCGCGAGACCCTGGCGCTCTACCTGCAGAGCCGGACCTCCGAGCTGTTCCAGGTGGATATCCATCCGGCTGCACGGGTCGGGTCGGGGGTGTTCATCGACCACGCCACCGGCCTGGTGATCGGCGAGACCGCCGTGGTGGGCGACGACGTCTCCATGCTGCACGGGGTGACCCTGGGCGGCACCGGCGCCGAACGCGGCGACCGGCATCCCAAGATCGGCAAGGGCGTGCTGCTGGGCGCCGGGGCCAAGGTGCTCGGCAACATCACCGTCGGCGACTACGCCAAGATCGCCTCGGGCTCGGTGGTGCTGAAGCCGGTTCCGGCCGGCTGCACCGCGGCGGGCGTTCCCGCCCGGCTGGTCAACTGCCCAAGCTGCGAGGAACCGGCCCGCACCATGGATCACACCCTGGCCGAGGTCGTTTACGACTACCAGATCTGAGGCCATAAGCAGGCCTCACCGCAGTTGGGAGATTCGTCGTGGACGACAAAGACGCCAAGCGCATCGAGGCCCACCTGCAACGCACCTTCGGCAACAACGCCCTGGTGCTGAAGGGACGGCCCAAGCAGAAGGACTCCGCCGAGGTCTATGTCGGCGAGGAGTTCATCGGCGTCGTCTATCAGGACGAGGACGAGGACGGCTCGTTCATGTTTGAGATGGCCATCCTCAGCGAGGACCTGCAGGCCTGACGGCTTGCCAATTGTGACCAGAATGACTACTATGACCTGAGTGGTCATGGGAGCCGGGTTATGACGGACACCTGGGGCGTGGCTGAAGCCAAGGCCCATTTCTCCGAACTGGTGGATAAGGCGCGGACCGAGGGCCCGCAGCATGTCAACAAGAACGGTCGCGAGGCGGTGGTCGTGCTGTCCGCCCGGGACTTCAACGAGCTCACCGCAGCGGGCCAGGGATCGGCAAGGTCGATGGTCGATGTCTTGCTCGACCCATCGATCCGGCTCTTGGATGGGCTGGAGGCCGATGAGCTGTTCGCTCGCGACAAGGATCATGGCCGCCCCGTCGATCTGTGATGTTCCTGATCGACACCAACGTCGCTTCGGAGCTCACCAAGCGCCGCCCCGAGCCGGCCGTCGTCTCGTGGATCGCTGGCCAGCGTCCCGAAGTGCTGTACCTGAGCGCCGTCACTGTCGCCGAAATCCGTTATGGCGTGGAAGCTGTGACGGGTGGGCGTCGGGCGGCGCTGGAGGCCTGGCTGAACGAATTGCTGTCGGCCACGGGCTCGCGCCTGCTGCCGGTCGATACCGAGGTCGCCAGCGCCTGGGGCCGCCTGCGCCGTCGCGCCGACGTTGCGCGCAGGTCGATGCCGATCATGGACGCCTTCCTGGCCGCGACCGCCGATGTCCATCGCCTGACCCTGGTCACCCGCAACACCAAGCACTTCGAGGTTTGGGGAGGGCCGCTGTTCAATCCGTGGACCGGATGTCCCTAGGT
>FTIV01002240.1_pt2 | contig 10498 bp, 9 predicted proteins | sample 1658621 | NCBI WGS metagenome assembly FTIV01 (sample SAMEA3914841, study PRJEB12502) | metagenome | biome: forest; material: soil | place: Canada | collected 2011-07-05 | depth 0.3 m | reverse complement strand
GCGGTGGAGGGGGCGCGACTTGGCGCCGTGCTCCGGCCGCCCCCTCCACCGCCATTCGGCGCTCCCCCTCCCCCGCAGGCGGGGGAGGAGTTCTGCGGACTGGAGACCAGGTTTTATCAAATCAAATTCAAATCAAGACGCGCATCGCCAATGGCATAGCTCTGGTTGTTCCGGGCGCAACCTGAGCGTCAATGGACGCCTGTGAGATAATGCGGCAGGGTTCCATTCGAATTCTACTGCAGGAATAGAAGATGCCCGCACGAGCCTCGATCCTGACCGCGCTGTCCGCCGCGGTCGTCCTCGCCGGCGTCGCCTCGACGGCCATCGCGGCCGATCCGACCAAGGGTCCGGCTCCGGCGACGGGCCCATACAGGGCGGTCCCAGGAGCGCCGGCCACGCCATTTGGGCCATCCAGGTCAGTCTCCACGCCGGGCTTCTCGACCGGTTCGGCAGGCCGGCCGCTGCCGGACCTGACCATCGCGGCGAACTCGGTGGCGCTCGCGCCGCTCGCGCTTGGCCAGTCCTTCAAGATCTGCCCCACGGTCACCAATATCGGCCAGGCGGAATCCGGACCCTTCCAGCTCAGCGCCGGCGCCGTCGGCAGCTCGCCGGCGCCGGTTGCAACCATCGCCAACCTGAGCGCCGGCGCGTCGCAACAGCAGTGCCTGCATTACGCCGCCGCGCCGATGACGGCGGGCACGGTGACGGTGCAGGTCAAGGCCGACGCCCTGAACGCCGTGGCGGAGTCCAACGAAAACAACAACACCCTGAGCGTGGCGGTGACCACCGTTGCGCCCCCGCAGCCCGATCTGGTGATCACCGGCACGGTGCTGCAGCCCCAGACCCTCACCCCGGGCCAGTCCTTCCAGGTCTGCCCCACGGTGAAGAACATCGGCACGCTCGCGTCGGGCGCCTCCCAGGTGGTGGGAAGTCCCCTGGGCGGAACGGCGCCGTCCCAGGTGGTGGGCGCGCTGGCGGTGGGCGCCTCGAGCCAGGCCTGCCTGAACTATCCCACGGCCCCGGCGTCCGGCGTCACCTTCCTCACCCTGACCGCGGACGGCCTGAACGCGGTGACGGAGTCCAACGAGACCAACAACACCGCGACCTTCGGCATCACGGTGACCGCGACGGCCGCCAAGCCCGACCTGACCATCGGCGCCACGTCGCAGCAGCCCATGCCGGCGACGCCGGGCCAGCCGTTCCAGATGTGCCTGACCATCCAGAACACCGGCGGGGGCGCCGCGGGGGGCTTCAGGGTGTCCGGCGGCGGGCTGGGCAGCGGGACGGCGCCGTTCCAGGATGTGGGCGGCCTGGGCGCCGGCGCGTCGAGCCAGGTCTGCCTGAGCTACTCCGCCGCCCCGGCGTCGAGCGGAACTTGGCTCGGCTACAACGTCGACTCCCTAAGCTCCGTGACGGAATCCAACGAGACCAACAATTCCGTCAGCCTTCCCGTCATTGTCGCGACCCCGTCTTTGCCCGACTTCATCATCAGCAGCTGGTGGTTCGAGGACCCCGTCAGCCAGGCGCACATCACCTCGGTGGTGGCAGGCCATGGCTACCTCGCCTGCTACGTGGTGAAGAACCAGGGACCGGGCAATGCCGGCGGCTTCTCCGTCACTGGCAGCCTGCCGGGCGGGAACATCCAGACCCAGAACTTCAACGGCCTGCCGTCCGGCGGGTCGTACTCGAGCTGTTTCAACGGAGCTCCCGCCGTCGCCACCAATGGCGGCCTGTCGGTCGGCTGGATCGCCGACGCCAACAACCAGGTCGCGGAGACCAACGAGACCAACAATTCGGCCTTCACCTACCTGCAGGTGAACTGAGCCGGGGAAGGCCGCCCGGCCCTCAGCCTCCGCGTTCCTCTACTCCGTTCGTCCCCGCGAAGGCGGGGACCCAGGCGTTTCATCTCTCAGCGCCCGCGTTTCAGGGAAAAAAAACCTGGGTCCCCGCCTTCGCGGGGATGAGCGGGGGATGGTGCTGGGTCGGCCTTGCGGCCGACAGCGCTCCAGGCGGAGTTCCGGTGAGACGCCCTCAGAACGTCGCCGTCAGCGTGAACCTCGCCGACCGCGGCTCCAGCGGGTGCACCTGCAGGCCCGTGACGCCCTCCAGCGGCTCGCCGGGCAGGCGGGAGGTGTAGAAGTAGGCCGAGGCGTTGGCGTGGGAGTCGAGCAGGTTGTAGAGGCTCGCCTGCAGTTTCAGGTGGGGGCTGAACTTGTAGCCCAGGTCGAGGTTGACCTCGCTGTAGCCCGGGTCGCGGGGCAGGGCCTCGCCGTCGTTGATCGGGTAAGGGCCGAGCTTGCGCCATTGCAGGCCGCCGAACCAGGGGCCGAGATTGTCGACCAGCACGCCGAAGGAGCCGATGAAACTCGGCGCATTGGCGATGAACGGCTGGTCCAGGCCGAAGTCGGCCAGGTTCCCCCGGTAGCGGGCGCGGGAGAAGGCCAGGTCGGTGTTCAGTTCGATCCAGGGGAACGGGTGGTACTGGCCGGAGAGCTCGATCCCCAGGCGGCGGCTGGGAGCGCCGGGGCTGTCCTCGCCCTCGTCCTGGTTATAGGCGAGCTCGGAATTGAAGTCCTCGCGGAAGGCGGCGACCTGGATCGACACCCTGGGGATGATGTCGGTGCGCAGGCCGACCTCTTCCCCTGTCGCCGCGGCCATCAGCGGGGTGGGGCCGGCCAGGACCGGGATGCCCTCCAGCGCCACGGTGCCGAACACGCCGCGCACGTCGTCGGAATGGAAACCCCGTCCGGCGCTGACATAGAGCTCGGTCTTGTAGAACGGTCCGATCACCAGGCTGGCCTTGGGCTGGAACAGCCATTGGCGCGCCGAGCCCTTGAAGCCCGTGTTCAGGCTGTGGTCCTCGGCCATGTAGAGCTCTTCGCGGGCCCCCAGGATGGTGCGCAGCCACGGCGTCCAGTGGGTGGTGTTCTCGCCGTAGAGGCCCACGTCGCCGATGTGGGCGCGGTCGTCGTTGCAGGCGGGCAGGCCCACCGCATAGGGGATCGCCGGGCCCGAAGGCTGTTCCTGATCGCAGTAGTTCAGGTTGACCCGCGCCCTGGTGTGCAGCCGGTCGACCTCGACGTCGTCATAGCGGCCCTGGACGCCGAAGGTGGTCTGGCTGTCGGCCATGCCCAGGGTGGAGTCGAGCTTCAGCGCCGCCGCGCCGCCCAGCGTGGTGCGCGTTTCGTCCTGCTGCTCCTGGTCGCCGTTCACCGGGTCGTCGAGCAGGTGGGTGAAGTCGTTCCACAGGGTCATGGTGCTGTGGATCAGGTAGGCGTTGGAGGTGAGGCTCCAGGTGCGCCCCTGGACGGCGTAATCGGCGGACAGGCTGTAGCGCTCCGAGCGGCTGCCGTCGGTGGGGTCGAGCGTACCGTAGACGCCGATCAGGCCTTGCTGGACGGCGCGCAGGGGCTGGTCGGTGGAGAGCAGGCCCTGGCTCTTGTAGAACATGCCGGTCAGGCTGAAGCCGTCGGCCGGCTCGCCGTGGCTGAAGCGCAGGGCCGCGTTGATCTTGCGGAAGTCGTTGGGCGGGTCCCAGGGACCGTCCAGATGGCCGATGTCGGCCGCGGCCCACAGCCGGTCGTCCTGGTCGAAGTGGTGCGTGCCGCCGAGGAACAGGTCCTGGTCGCCCAGGGTGCCGGCGCTGACCGAGAGCTGGTTGACCAGCTCATTGGTCAGCCGCACATGAGCCGAGCCGACGGCGCCGAAGTCGCCGATCGCGGCGTAGTAGGGGCCCTTGGTGTAGTCGAGGCCGGCGGCCAGCTGGGGCATCAGGAAGTTCTGGTCGGAATAGCCCTGGCCGTGGGCGTTGGTCGGCCGGTTCACCGGCATGCCGTCGATGAAGCTGGCGAAGTCGGTGCCGTGGTCCAGGCTGAAGCCGCGCAGCAGGTACTGGTTGGCCTTGCCCTCGCCGGAATGGACGGTGACCACCAGGCCCGGCACGGTCTCGAACAACTGGCCGATACGGAAGATCGGGCGAAGCTCGACCTCCTTTTTGGTCACCGAGCCCTGGCTGGCGGTCTGGGCCAGGCCGACCAGGTTGGTGCGCGAGGCGGTGACCACCACTTCGCGGACGGTGGCGTTGCGGGACCTGGCGGGCGCCGAGGGCGATGGCTGGGGCGCCGTCAAGGCGACCGTGGATACCTGGGCCAAGGCGGCCTGGACCCCGCCCGCCGAGGCGGCGACGGCGAACAGCGCGGACAGAACCTGTCGGGACGGACGTCGCATCGGGCCTGATCAATTCCCAGACAGGGCAAGCGCCGACGCGCTTCGCTGACGGTGCATACGCGCCAGCCGCGGACTTCCCTTGTCCGCTGGGTCCCGAAGCGTCGGATTGGACGCTCAGTTCCGGAAATTGAGCTCCACGACGATCCCGTTGGGGTCGCGCAGGAACAGCTGGCGGACGGCGGCCGAGGCGACGCCGGTCTCGGCGAAGGCCACGCCGAGCTTACCCAGGTGGCCCTTGAAGGCCTCGATGTCCTGGCAGGAGAAGGCGATGTGGTCGATGGATCCGGCGCCGTAGAGGGTGTCGAAGTCGAGGCTGGCGGCGGCGCCGTCGTCGATGCGCTTGCTGGTGGCGGCCTGCCGGGCCGTGAAGCTGTCCGGCGTGATCTCCTGCATGTGCACCACCGGCGTGTCGGTGGAATCGTACATCCAGGCGCCCGGGCCCAGCTCGACCGGATAGAAGCCTTCGTAGAGGCCGAGCACCTGGGAATAGAAGTCCACGGTGGCGCGCAGCTTCTTGGTCATCAGGTTGTAGTGCTCGAGCTTGATCGCACCCATGTCGGTCTCCTGGCCCAAGGCCCTTATGGCGCGGTCATAGCGCATTGCGGCGGCATGGCGCGACAGATGTTGCGACGCCGCCCCGCGGCCCTCACGCCTGCTCCGGGCCGTCGCCGCGCTGGGATCGGCCGACCAGTGTCCGCGCCCCTTTCAACAGGCCGTCGGCGAGACCGGCGGCGTCGGCGGCCAGCTGGCCGGCTTCGAGGCGGAGGCGGGCGAGCGGGGTCGATGCCGTGCGCCACCTGACGGCGCGTTCGGGGCCTCCCTTGAGCGGGACGGACTTGGACCCGCGCAGCATGACCCGCCGGTCCATCCGGAGGGCGTAGCGATACTGGCGGGCCAGCTGCTCGTCGGTCAGGCCGGTGTCGCAGAAGTAGCGTTCGAATACGGCCATGTTCAGGTCCAGCACATGCCGGTGGACGTGCCGCCGGTCGCCGCGGAAGGGATGCTCGAAGGCCTGCAGCGCGATCTCGTAGCTGGGGAAGTAGAACAGGTTGTCGTCGCCCGGCTGAGCGGCCTGGAAGAACTCGTCCAGGGCCGCGCGCAGGACGGATTTGGAGGCGGAGTCCGCGACGGTGCAGGGGATCGGCCGGAAGGTCGCCACCAGCGGGATCGGCGACAGGGTGAAGATGATGGCGGCCTGGGGCCTGTGTTCGCGGATCAGCCGGTGGATCGTCCGGATGTTCTCGAGGTTCTCGCCGAAGCCCACCGTCCTGAACTTGTGCCTGGACGGATCCAGGTGCTCGCGGGGCACGGCGCGCCAGAACACCTCGCCGGTGGGTTCGTCGTACCAGACCTCCGAGAGTCCCAGGGTGATGATGAAGACGTCGGCGGAGTCGAACATCGCCCTGGTGTCCTGGCGGACTTGCCTGGTGTAGCCCAGGATCGCGCCGTCGTAACCGCGCCAGAGCTCCACCTTCGGCTGCCTGCCGAGCCAGGCCCATTCGAACTGCTGGCGGATGGCGTGGGTGTTCACCATCCCGTCGCCCATGGTGTTGACGTAGGAGCCCTTGAACTTCTTGGCCGCCACGTTGAAGCCCAGGGCGACCAGGTAGCGGGTGATGTGGGACGCGAAGCAGGAACCGAACGCCACGACGGACGCCTCGCGATCCAGGATCGGTCGAGGCGGCGCCAGGCCCTCGACGAAGAAGCCGTGCAGGAAGTCGGCGCGGCCGCGGTCCTCGTCCCGGGGATGGAAACGGGCGTGCTCGCCCCGGTAATAGGCGGAGTCCACCCGCCGCAGACGCCCGTCGACGACGTAGTAGAGACGATCCCCGCTGGTGAAGGACGCGGCGGTCGAGGCCGCCGGACCCGGTCGCCTGGCTGGCCAGCTGGGCGTGCCTGGCGGCGGCTTCCTTCTGGCCCAGGTCGAAGAGGTGGATCGCGGCGGACTGATGGGCCGTGACGTCGGTGGGGTCCAGTTGCAGCACATGCCGCCAGGCCTTCAGGGCGGCGGCGCGATCCGATCTGAGGGCCTGGGCGAGAAGCCGCCACAGCTGCACATCCTGGGGCAAGGCTTCGGCGGCGAGCTGCAGGTGCGGCGTGGCCGCCTGGTTCAGGTTCATGCCGCAGAGCTTGCGTCCCAGAGCGGCGTGGGCGTCCGCGTCGCCGGGCGCCTCCACAAGGCCCCGCCGCCAGGCCTGGAGCGCGCCGGCGCGATCGCCCGCATCCTCCAGCGCTTGGCCAGTCGCCACCCAGTCGCCCGGCCCCGACTTCGGTTCGGCCAAACTGTCCAACGCTGACTCCCAAACGCTGACGCCAGCCACGTTGCCGTCACCGTGACAAGGGCGTCAACCGCATCGCCGGCCATGCCATGACGCGGGCGACAGGTTCGGCTAGCCTGCGCCTGAACTGTCCGGTCCAGGCGCGGATCCGGACCGGCGGGTGGGGGATGTCACATGCCTGGGACGGCCTTGCTGCGACTCGTTGTGATCGTCGGCGCCAGCCTGGTGATACTTGGGCCCGCCCGGCCGGCCCAGGCGCAGGCAGCCCAGACGCAGATGACGGCGGCGCAGATGGTGTCGCCCACGGACCTTTCGGCCGAGGAAGCGGCCTTCTACAAGACCCTCGACGCCGACGCCGCCCGGGACTTCATCGCCACCCGCTCCTATGTGCGACTGTGCCAGAAGGTCGAGGACGGCGGCCTGCCGGCCATCCAGCTACCCGAGCGGCCCGCCGGGTTCAATGTGACGTATCTGCTTCCCCGGGACCCCACCGTCGTCAACCGGGCGCTGGCCGACTATCTGGTCGCGCGGGACAGTCCGGACCACACGGTCAATCCGCATCATAATGACATGTCGCCCGCCCAGATCGTCTCCCCCTCCGCCCTGACCAGCGAAGAGGCGGACTACTACAAGACCCTCGCGGCCGACGACGCGCGGAGCTTCCTCCTTACGCGGTCGTTCGTGCGGCTGTGCCGACAGGTGGTCGACCGCCAGCTGCCGGCGCTGCAACTGCCCGACAAGCCGGTGGGCTACGACCCGGACTATCTGTTGCCCGGTGACGAGGCGGTGGTCGACCAGGCGACGTCGGCGGCGTTGTCGGCGCTGATGCAGCAGAAGCTCAAATGAGACGATGCGGGCGGAGGAGGCCGGCGCCGTGCCGATGACCCCGAACCTGTTCCTGCTGGGGGCGGCCAAGTGCGGCACCTCCAGCCTTTACAACATCCTGGGGCAGCATCCGGACGTGCATGCGAGCGCGGTCAAGGAGCCGACATTCTTCTGCTCGCAGTTCCGGATGGTGCATGATCCGGTCCGGTATTTCCGGCTGATGGACAGCCCCAGGCGATGGCGCGTGGACGGATCGGGCGCCTATCTGACCAACCCGGAGACCCCCCCGATCCTGAAGGCCCTGTTCCCCGAGGCGCGGTTCATCGTGTCGGTGCGCGATCCGAAGCGCCGGGCCCACTCGTTCTATCGACACATGCGCCGGGCGCGGCACCGCGACGGTGAGCCCATGGAGGACATCCCCGACTTCCTGGAGGCCTTGAAGGCGGAGCCGGACCGCTTGGCTGACCCGAATTTCCCCCGCAAGTGCCGGCAGTACGTCTGGAACTTCATGTACTGCGGATCGTCGCTTTATGACGAACACATCGCCCGCTACCTCGACCTGTTCGATCGGGCGCAGATCCACGTGCTGAGTCTGGCGGAGCTGGCGGCGGACCCGGTGGGCGCGACCCTTCGCATCGCCCAGTTCCTGGACATCGATCCGGGGCCCGTGGCCGGATTCAACTTCGATCCAGTGCTGGTCGGCGGTCCCTGCGACCCCTGCGGCGCCGAATGCGACCGGATCATGGACGAGGCCTTCGCCGGCTTGGCCGACCGCGTCGATCGCCTGGTGGGCCGGCCGCTGGACTGGTCGCTATGAACGAGACTTGGCCGAGGGGGTGATCCCTCAGGCGGCGATCGCGTCGGCGCAGGCGAAGAAGATGGTCACGCGCACACCGCGGCCGGGCGTCGACTTGACCTCGATCCGAGCCTTGGCGTTCTGCACCAGCGACTTGACGATCAGGGCTGACAGTTTTCCGGGCTTGGGCCATTCAGCCCCTTCGGGCAGCCCGATCCCGTCGTCCGAGACCACCACCCGGCACCCCAGCGGGTCCACCAGGCTGTGGAGCGAAATGGCGCCGCCGTCCCGGCCTTCGAAAGCGTGCTTCAGCGCATTGGTCAGCAACTCGTTGACCACCAGACCCGCAGGCATGGCCACATTGATGGACACCGGCCATGTGTCCACCTGCAGATCGAGGTGGATGCCCTCCACCGCGTGCGCCTTCATCACCGCCGAGGCGATCTGGCTGAGATAGACGCCCAGGTCGACAGTCTCGTCCGGGCCGGATTCGGTCAGCGATTTGTAGAGCAGTCCGAGCGCTTCCACCCGGCCGGCCAGCCGGTCGAAACGCTCTCCATTGGCGTCATCCGGCAAGGCCCGGGCCTCGACCCTGATAAGAGCGGTGATCATCTGCAGATTGTTCTTCACCCGATGCTGCAGCTCGCGAAGCAGCATGTCCTTGCGTTCGACGCGCTGTTCGAGATCAGCGGCGTCCGGGCCGGTCCGTTCAATCAGCGACGCCAGCCTGAACACCGGCCGTCCATCCTCATCCTCGATAAGGTTCGACCAGGCGTCGACCGCTGTTTCCACGCCGTCGGCGAGGATGGTGAAGGCGCCGACATAGTCATGGTCCTCGGCGATCGCCTGGCTCAGGGCGCGTGGGTCGTCAGCGGCGCTTGCGGCGCCGGGGAGCAGGTCCCAGGTCTCCCCGAGAATCCTCGCCGCCACGTCGCCCGTCAGCCGTCCGAACTCGACATTGGCGTAAACGACCCGCTCGGATGGCTCGAGTTCGGAGACGGCGATGGCCACTGGGACCAGGTCGAGGAATTGCTTGAATCGGTCGCTGCTCAGCGCGTGCGCGAGGTCGGGCGTGTCGAGCAGTTGCTGGACGCCAGCGCCTTCGTCGTCCTTGGTCAAGTGTTCCAAACTCTACCTGTCGCGCAGTCCGAGGGTGACGTTGTCGGCGATGTCGCCGCGTCTTGCCCGATCCCATATGTTGGCTGCCGCGCCAGGGTAGCACGGAACCCCCCGGCCCCAGGACTATTTCCGGTCGTGTCCCGTGGCGCAGCTGGAACCGGGGCGCGAGTCGCGAATTGTGCAGGTCGGCTGCCTTGCGGGCAGCGCGATTCCTGCATCTGAAACACGGCGCCGGACTCGTCCTGGAGGGACGATCCAATGATGCTCAAGCTTGCCGCCCTTTCGACCGCTCTCATTGTCCTCGCGGGTTCCGCCGCTGCGGGGGACATCAAGGGCGTATGGCTCGCGACCTCGCGTTCGGCGCATGTCCGCATCTTCGGATGCGGCGGGGCGATCTGCGGCCGCATGATCTCGGCCACCCCGGCCAAGTCCAACCCCAAGCTGCTCGACGTGCACAACAAGACCCCGGCGCTGCGCCGGCGACGTATGGTCGGCGCGGTGCTGCTGTCGGGCTTCAAGGGCGGGCCGCAGAAATGGACCGGCGGGCGGCTGTACAATCCGGGCGACGGGAACTGGTACCAGGGCTCCCTGACCCTGCTGGACAAGGATCACCTCAAGCTGCAGGGCTGCGCCCTCGCCGTCCTGTGCAAGTCGCAGTCCTGGACTCGTCTGAAGTAGGTCCGGGTCCCGGCCTTGAGCGGCTTGGCAAAGCAACCGCCCAACGGGGGTGAGGCACGCGTGGCTTGATCTGGCTCAATGCCCCGCGGGGCCGCTGCGGGCTTGTACACGCGGCGTCACCGGACATCTCCAGTCATGAGTTCATCCGATCAGGTCCCGTCTCACAGGACCCAGATATCGCCTGGCCATGCGGTCGGGGCGAGCGAGTCGATGATCCGGGCCCTGGTTCATGCCTTCTACGGGAGGGTCCGGCGCGATCCCGAGCTGGGGCCGATCTTCGAGCGGGCCGTCGGCGATTGGGACGCGCATCTCGACAAGCTTTGCGGCTTCTGGTCCTCGGTGACGCTGATGAGCGGCCGCTATCACGGCTCGCCGATGCAGGCCCACGCGCGGCTGCCCGATCTGAAGCCGGCCCATTTCACACGCTGGCTCCAGCTGTTCGAGCAGACGGCGGGCGAGATTTGTCCGCCAGAGCCGGCGGCGCTGTTCGTCGCCCGCGCCCGGATCATCGCCGAAAGCCTGCAGATCGGCATCGCCGTGACACGGGGCGAGCTGCCGCCCCTGCGCGACCGCA
>FTIV01002238.1_pt2 | contig 10506 bp, 7 predicted proteins | sample 1658621 | NCBI WGS metagenome assembly FTIV01 (sample SAMEA3914841, study PRJEB12502) | metagenome | biome: forest; material: soil | place: Canada | collected 2011-07-05 | depth 0.3 m | reverse complement strand
TTCATCTTCTTCGTCATCCTGCTGATGGCGGTGTTCGGGCGGAACTTCATCCTGATCTTCGTGGCCATCGGCCTGGTGGAATGGCTGACCATGGCGCGAATCGTCCGCGGCCAGGCCATTTCGCTCAAGCAGATGGAGTTCATCGAGGCGGCCCGTGCGGCGGGGCTGTCGGCGCCCGCCATCGTCGCCCGCCACATCGTGCCCAACCTGCTGGGCCCGGTGGTGGTCTATGTCACCCTGACCATCCCCGCGGTGATCCTGGCCGAGAGCTTCCTGAGCTTCCTGGGCCTGGGGGTGCAGGAGCCCTTGACGTCGCTCGGGGTGCTGATCTCAAAGGGCGTCCAGGACATGGAGGTGGCGCCTTGGCTGCTGGTGGTCCCATCGATCGCCATGGTGACGACCCTAATGTGCCTGAATTTCATCGGCGACGGCCTGAGGGACGCCATCGACCCGAAGGACCGCTAGACCAGAACCAACGACAAGAACGAGACACGAGGGAGACGTCCGATGCTTGAGCTCTATCACTTCGAGCCCGCGGCCAATTCGATGAAGCCGCTGCTGTGCCTGTCCGAGAAGGGGGTCGAGTTCACCAGCCGCCAGATGAATCTGGAGGGCAAACGCTGGGAGCAATATTCGGACTGGTTCCTGAAGATCAACCCGGACGGCCAGGTGCCGGTGCTGGTGCACGACGGCAAGGTGGTCATCGAGTCCACGGTGATCAACGAGTACATCGAGGATGTCTTCCCGGAAAATCCGCTTCGCCCGGCCGATCCCTACTGGCGGGCCCAGATGCGGATCTGGACCAAGTTCGTCGACGAGTATTTCTGCCCGGCGCTGACCGTCATCGGGGCCAACTTCGCCACCCAGTTCGCCCAGAAGTTCGACAAGAAGGAGATGGCGGAGGTGCTGGCCCGCATCCCGCTGGATGGGCCGCGCAAGAAGTGGGCGACGGTCTCGTCCACCGGCTACACGGCCGAGGAGGTGGATGACGCCAAGCGCCGGCTGCGGGTCACCGTCGAGCGGGCCGAGAAGTCGCTCGGCGAGCACGAGTGGCTGGGCGCGCCGACCTATTCGCTCGCGGACGTGAACGCCTATTCGATGATGTCCGGGACCGAACGGGTGATCCCCGAGGCGCTGAACGAAACCGCCTCGCCACGGGTGTTCGACTGGCTGCGGCGAATGGAGGAGCGCCCAGGCGTGAAGAAGGCCCTGTCCTATCCCGGACGGATGCGTCCGCCTCCGCCCCAGGCCGCGTGACGCGCCTGCGCCACGTCTTCAGCCTCGCCGCGCTGGCCGCGGTCGCCCTGGCCGGCTGCGGCGGCCGTTCCGAGCGGCCGCCCTGTCCCGCCGGCAAGGTCTGCCTGGAATACGGCAACACCAACGATCCGACCTCGCTCGACCCGGACAAGATCAGCCTGGTCAGCGAGAATGTGATCCTGGGCGATCTGATGGTCGGCCTGGTGGAGGATAGTCCGGACGGTCAGCCGGTTCCGGGGATCGCGCAGTCCTGGGAGACATCCAAGGACGGCCTGACCTGGACCTTCCACCTGCGCAACGCGCTCTGGTCGGACGGGACGCCGGTGACCGCCGACGACTTCATCTTCGGCTTCCGGCGCATCCTCGATCCCAGGACGGCGTCGCCCTACGCCTACATGATGTACCTGTTGAAGAACGGCGAGGCGGTGAACTCCGGCAAGCTGGATCCGTCCCAGCTTGGCGCCCGCGCCCTGGACGCGCGCACGGTCGAGGTGACGCTCGAGCATCCGGCGCCCTACTTCCTGCAGATCGCCAAGTTCCTCAGCATGTACCCGCTGCCGCGCCACGTGGTCGATCGATACGGCGACGCCTGGTCGGACCCCAACCACTTCGTCTCCGACGGGCCCTACAAGCCCGTGTCCTGGAAGCTCGGCGACCACGTGGAAGTGGTGAAGAACCCGCGTTTTTTTGACGCCGCGCACGTCTGCATCGACCGGATCGACTACTATCCGACCAACGACTCCGTCTCGGCCGAGCGGCGGGTCAAGCGGGGCGAGCTGGACGTCAACACCTCGATCCAGTCCAACCGCGTCCCCTTCCTGCGCCGGCCCGACCAGATCCCCGCCTATGTGCATGTGCAGCCCTACATCGCGGTGGTCTACCTGGCCTTCAACACCCGCGACGTGCCGGCCCTGAAGGATGTGCGCGTGCGTCAGGCGCTGAGCATGGCGGTCGACCGGTCGTTCATCACCGGCAAGCTGCTGCGCGCGGGTCAAACCCCCGCCTACGCCTTCCTGCCGCCCGGCGTCGCCGACTACAGGCCAAGCCCGCGCACGCCTTGGGCGGACTGGACGCTGGAGCGCCGCCAGGCCGAGGCCCGGCGGCTGCTGGCCCAGGCCGGCTACGGGCCGGCGCATCCCCTGTCGCTGGCCTTGACCTTCCCCAACACGCCCGACCCCATGCTCTACACCCCGGCGATCCAGGCCGATTGGAAGAGCGTCGGGGTCAGGGTCAGCCTGGTGTTGAACGAGGCCCAGGTCGCCTTCGACGCCTTCAAGAGCCGGGACTTCCAGCTGGGGATCGCGTCCTGGACGGGCGACTACAACGACCCGATGACCTTCCTGGCCCTGATGCAGTCGGGCACCGGCCAGCAGAACTACGGCGACTACGCCAATCCGGCCTACGACGCCCTTCTCGCCAAGGCCGACCACGAGATCGACGCCGGCGTGCGGGCTGACGAACTGGCGCGGGCCGAACAGCTCATGCTCGACGACGCCGCGACGGCCCCGCTCTATTTCACCGTCAGCCGCAATCTGGTGAACCCATCCGTCACCGGATGGGTCGATAACATCACCGACACGCATCGGGCGCGGTATCTGTGCATCAAGGATCGGAGCTGATTCTCGCGGCTCAGCCGACGGCGAACGGCCGGTCGCGCACCCATTGCGAGAAGAGCCATTTCTCGCCGCGCCGCGGCGGCAGGCCCGCATGCAGGGTCAGGGGATCCGGTTTGCCCGCCAGGTCGACATTAGCGAACACGATGGCGTCGCCCTCGCCGCCCTTGTGACGGAATCCCGCGCGCGGGAAGTCGGTTTCTCCGCCCTCATAGCCGTCGTTCAGATAGATCAGAACCGTGGCGACGCGGTCGCCTTGTTCGCCGTCACGGGCCGCGGTCTCGCCTCGAGTCAGGAAGTCGAAGTGAGGCTTCAGCTCCTGGCCCACGGCGTAATGCAGGACCTGTGGCGGTTCGAACGCCACAGTCGGCAGCTTGATGAAGGCGGAGATGCGCGCCCGCACCAGGGTCATGACGACGTCGGCCTCGACAATATCGATGATGAAATCGCTGTTGGTCCGATCGGCCGTGAAGCGTGGCGTGGCGCCGAAGCCGTCGACCATCTTGGCGGGCTGCAGCTTGTCCCGGGCGCGAGCCACCAGCCAGGCGCAGACGTCGGGCGAGATGAAGCCCTGGGCAATCCTGATGCGCGGCGTCTCGCATACGGGGGTTCGGGCAGGGGCGTCCATCCAAGGGGACACGTCGACGCTCGCCCGCATGGACAGCCAGTCGGTCTCCGGCTCGCGCGCGTATGCGAGCAGGCGCAGTTGGGCTTGAGCGAGCGTCGAGCCTCGCTCGGCGGCCAGCGCCAGCAGATCGAAGGCGTCGTCCCAGCTCTGCGGTCGCCAGGCCCCGGCCGCCGCCAGGGTGGCGGCGAAACAGGCCGCTTCGGCGTCGCCGAGTGACAGGGCGTTCGACAGCAGGCCCTGTGCTTCCTGCGGGTCCAGCGGCGCGCCCCGGCCCACCATCAGGCGTTTCGCGAGCTCGGTCATCGCGGCCGGCCGGCCTGCCTCGGCGGCGCGACGAAGCGCCTCGATCGGGAGGGGTTCAGCCGGCGGGCCGGAAGTCTGGGGCGTCATGGCAAGGCTGCGGTTCTCGGCGGTGAGGGCGCTTGCATCAGGCCTCGGCGTAGCCGAACCGGTCAACCCAACGCTTGAGCACTGGAAGCACCGGCGCCAGCTGCGCGGCGTATCTCCGCCACTGGTCGGTTGCGTCGGCGTAAAGCCCCCGCGCCACCTGAGGCGAGCTGGTGGTGGCGACCAGGCCGCCCCTGGCGCGATCTGCGAAGTTCCTCAATTGCTCGTCCCAGGGAACGCCGATGAAGTCGCACACCTGGCGCACGGTCCCGTCGAAGTCGGCCACCAGGCGCTCATAGGCGTGGGTGTGGACCGGGAGCTCGATCCGGCCGAGACAGGCGTCCCCGAAGCCCATGACCGCGTCATAGAAGGCGGCGGCGCGTTCCAGGCTCAGGAACTCGTACATAGAGGGGTTCATGCGGAACTGGCGTCTGAAGCAGCTCAGCACCACATCGCGCGGATCACGGACCGCGAAGATGATCCTGGCCTCAGGGAACAGTTTGGCGATCAGCGGCAGCTTGGCGGTGTTCATCGGCATCTTGTCGACCACCACCCGGCCTGAGGTTTCGCCGCAGTGTTCGCGGACATACCGCCAATAGGACTGCCGATACGGCTCCAGGGTCTCGGCCGTTGCATCGACCAGAAGATCCAGGGTGGAGGGGTTGCGCATCAGCGCTCGGGTCGCGTCGTTCAGGGTCTCCTTCTCCTCCAGGACGGTCACCTGCGGATGACTGGCCAGCACACTTTCAAGCAGAGTGGTGCCGGATCTTGGAAACCCAAGCAGGAACACGTGCGCGGCGGTTGCAGACGGTCGCCCGTCTTGCGTCGCCCGACGCCAGAACGACGCCGGCGCTTTGGAGAAGTAGGCGTCCACCATCCTGACGTAGTCGACGGCGCTCTGTTGCCCCGGCGCTTCGAAGTGCGGGGCGTTGAGGTCGCGCAGGATGGTGTTGGAGGCGGCATAGGCGGCGAAGGCCTCTCCCGACCGGTCCTGCGCATCGAGCGCATTGCCCAAGGCGTTGTTAGCCATGGCGCGATCAAATGGGGTGATCTCGTGATCGGCCAAGAGCTCGCCCAACCGGGTCTCGGCCGCGGCGCCGGCGCCGCGGCTGATCTCGGCGGCCGCCAGAGCCAGGCGCGCGGACGGCTGGCGCGGATCCAGGCCGAGCGCCTGATCGGCCCACGCCACCGCGGCGTCGTGCTGACCGCGGCGAACCGCCAGCAGCGCCAGCTTGGCCAGGGCGTCCGCATAGTCAGGCTTGATGGCGATCGCCTGCTCGTAACAGCGCTGGGCCTCGACAAGGTCTCCGGCGCTCTCGATCGACCAGCCCTTGTTGTAGTGCGCCTGGGCGAAGGCCGGCTGCAGGGCGATCGCTCGAGCGAAGGCGTCGACCGCGTCGAGCGTACGGCCCAACTGCGCAAGGCACAGGCCCGCGGCGTTGGCCAGGCCCCAATCCTCGGGCGCGAGCGAGCGCGCGCGTTCAAGATCGATTAGAGCCAAGTCGGGCCGGCCCTGCCGCTCGTGGTCAAGGGCGCGCAGATTGAGCAGCAGCGGATGTTCGAAACCGCCGTCGAGCGCCTGTTTGGCCAGCGCGATGCCGCCCGGCAGGTCGGAGCCCCGCACCGCCTGCTGTGCGTCGGCCAGCAGCTTCGGTCCGTCGATCGTCAAGGCGCGGGGCTCGGGCTGGTGGCGCCAGGAGGCTCACGCCGGAATACGGCCACTATCGATCCCGGTGCGCGCGGACGGCGGGCTGGCCGTCCAGCTTCATGAAGAAGCTGCCGAGCGAGGCCTTGCGGATCTCGACCTTGGAGCCGGTGTGGGGATCGTTGTTGACCGGGTTGGTGTCGATCTGGCGCCAGACCGCGCCGCCCTCGAGTTCGACCGTCCATTTTCCGTCCGGCTGTCTGAAGGCGCGCTTCACCGTGTCGGATATGCGTTCGACGTCTTCCGCCTGGGCGATGGCCTTGGGCGCGCCCTTGCCGCCGCCGCCCAGCGAGAAGACGTCGAGGCTGGGCAGTTGCAGGCCGAAGATCTCCCGACGCACCTGGCGGACCTGCTCCTTGTCGACCACCACCACCTGACCGGAGGCTTCGGCCTCGTCGAGCTTGGCGGCCGCGGCGTCGTAGCAGGCCAGCCGCTCATTGGTGTCGGTCATGGCGCGGCAGTCGACGATCGCCTGCAGCACTGCCGCCCGCTTCTTCTCGGAGACCTTGCCCGCGGCTTGGGCGGACGGCGCCGCCAGGCCCACCATGACGACAAGGAGCACCGCAGCGGTCATCCTGGTCGTGCGCAAAGGACAAGTCATCGGCGGGGCCTCCCAGTTGCCGACTGTATTGAAGAGCCCATTGGCGTGATCCGCAATCGGTTCCTTGCCACGCCGGCCCTGCGGTCGATGTGCCTCCAATGTCGGCCGGTGGGCGGCCGACCCGGCCCGCCGCAAATGCCCAGCGGGAAAGGATTTACCGTCGATCGCCCTGTGCGCGGCCGAGTTTTGCCCCAAGATTGGCCACGCTGTGACTAAGATGTAACAACCTGGTCAGGATCACCTTACGGACTTGTAACCTGCGTTGACCAAGCCAAGGCCGCATCCATAACGTCCGACAACCGGGGCTGGGAGACTGTTTCCCGGGACGCATCAATTCGTGAAGGGCGGCGAGGCCTCGTCAAAGAGTCCCCGCCCATTCGGAGGTCCCTAAGTTGAAAATCCAAACGACACGCGCACGCCTTCTGGCGTCATCCATGATTTGTGGCGTGGCCATGGCCGCGGGCGGTCACGCCTTCGCTGCCGAAGATCAAGGCTCTACCGTCGGCGAACTGGTGGTGACCGGTTCGCGCATCCCGCAACCGAACCTGACCAGCACCAGCCCCGTCACCGTCGTGTCGGACACCGAGCGGAAGCTGCAGGGCGCGATCGCGATCGAAAGCCTGATCAACAACCTGCCGCAAGCCTTCGCCAACCAGACCCAGTCGCTCTCCAACGGCTCGACTGGCACGGCCACCGTCGACCTTCGCGACCTGGGCCCCAAGCGCACCCTGGTCCTGATTGACGGCAAGCGCCTGATGCCCGCGGACTCGGCCTCGTCGGCGCCCGACCTCAACGACATTCCGGCCGGCATGGTCGACCACGTGGAAGTGGTCTCCGGCGGCGCCTCGGCGGTCTACGGTTCGGACGCCCTCGCCGGCGTCGTCAACTTCATCATGAAGAAGGACTTCGAGGGCGTTCGCCTCGACGCGCAATACGGCATCGCCCAGCACAGCCAGCACAACGACCTGGCCAAGACGATCCTGACCTCGACCGATGGCCTGCACCGCCTGTTTGGCCCGGCCATCGCCGTTCCGCCGGACGTGTGGGATGGCCAGACCTTCGACATCACCGCCCTCATGGGCGTCAATGCGCCGGACGGGAAAGGCAACGCCACGATCTATGCCGGCTACCGCAACTTCAAGGCGGTGACCCAGGACACCCGCGACTTCACCGCCTGCGCCGCCGGTACGTTGGCCGAGGGCGGGGCCGGCACCCCGTTCAACTTCCCGGTCTGCTTCGGGTCGAGCAACATCCCTCAAGGCCGGTTCCAGAGGGTCGACGTCGGACATCAGAGAAATTTCGAGGCGACCACGTCGCGCACGCCGCAGGGCGCCGTCGACACCTACAATTACGCGCCGTTCAACTACCTGCAGCGGCCCGATGAACGCTATGTGGCCGGCGGTTCGGCGCACTATGAGATCAATCCTCACGTCGAAGCCTACGCGGATCTCATGTTCGCGGACGACCACACCATCGCCCAGATCGCGCCCTCCGGCGCCTTCGGCGGCATCAAGTACACGATCAACTGCTCCAACCCGCTGATCGGGACGACCCCGGCGACGTCCGGCACGCGCGCCGGCGCCTCGGAATTCGACCTGCTCTGCGGCGCCGCCCCCCCCCGGGCCGACGGCACCATCCTGTCGGATGTCCGCCGCCGGATGCCCGAGGCGGGCAACCGCCAGGACGATCTGCGCCACACCTCCTACAAGATCGATATCGGGGCCCGCGGCGATCTCGGCGAAGGCTGGGCGTACGACATCTACGGCCAGTACGGCACGACCATCTACGCGGAGAACTATCAGAACGAAATCTCGCGCTCCCGCCTGCAGAACGCCCTTCTGGTCGTCGCCGATCCGCGCGCCGGCGCCAACTTCGGCCACCCGGTTTGCGAATCGGTCCTCACCGGCACCGATACCGCGTGCGTGCCGGCCGACATCTTCAGCCAGAATTCGCTGACGCCGGCAGCCATCAGCTACATGAAGGCCAACGGCTTCAAGGAAGGCGACACCAAGGAATCCATCATCAGCGCGTCGGTCACCGGCGATCTGGGCAAGCTGGGCCTCAAGAGCCCCGGCGCCACGGACGGCGTCAGCGTCGCGTTCGGTACGGAATACCGCCGCGAAGTGCTGAACCTGCACGTGGACAATGAGTTCCTGACCGGCGACCTGAACGGCCAGGGCGGCCCGACCCCGAATGTCTCGGGCGGGTACAATGTCTACGAATTGTTCGGCGAAGTGCGAGTGCCCCTGATCCAGGACGCGCCCGGCTTCAAGCTGCTGCAATTCGATGCGGGCTATCGCTATTCGAACTACAGCCTGGCCGGCAACACCAACACCTACAAGTTTGGTGGCGACTGGCAGGTGATCGACGATCTTCGTCTGCGCGCCAGCTTCCAACGCGCCGTTCGCGCTCCGAACGTGGCGGAGCTGTTCACGCCGCAGTTCGTCGGCAACTACGGCGGCAACGACCCCTGCGCCGGCGCCTCGCCGTCGGGGAGCCTCGCCGGCTGCGAGGCCAGCTTCGAGCCGGGCTACCAAGCCGCCTTCCCCGGGTCCACGAAGGCCCAGGCGGACGCCGCTTTCGCGGGTATCTTCGGAGCCATCCAACAGTGTCCGGCTGCGCAGTGCAGCGGCCGCTTCGACGGCAACACCCAGCTAACCCCTGAAACGTCGGACACCTACTCGTTTGGCGCGGTGTTCACCCCGACCTTCCTCCATGGTTTCACGGCCTCGATCGACTACTTCAATATCAAGGTCGAAAACCTGATCGGGACCTATGGCGCGGCCACGATCATGAGCAAGTGCGTGGACGAGCCGACGACCGCGAACGGCCAGTTCTTCTGCAACCTGATCCGTCGCGACCCGGTCACCGGTTCGATCTTCGGTTCCGACAGCTTCGTGATCGACAGCACCGTCAACACCGGTTTCGAGCACACCTCGGGCGTCGACGTGTCGGCCAACTATCGGACCAACTTCTCCGATTGGCACCTGGGCGACCTTGGCTCGCTGAACCTCAGCCTGGTGGGCACCTACACCAAGTCGCTCGAGATCCAGCCTTCGCCCCGGATCGGCCAGTATGATTGCGCCGGTCTGTATGGCGTCACCTGCGGCACGCCCGTGCCGAAGTGGCGGCACATGGCCCGGGTCACTTGGAACACCAAGTGGAACTTCTCGGTGTCCGCCGCTTGGCGCTACATCGCCCCGGTGGCCCTCGACCTGAACCAGTCGAACCCGCTCCTGGCCGGCGTGAACGTGCACGGCGAGGTCTACGGGACGTTCCCCGACGTTACCAAAGGCGAAGCCAAGATCCCGGCCTACAACTACTTCGACCTGTCCGGCACCTGGACGGTCAGGGACGGGCTGAGCATGCGGGTGGGCGTCAACAACATCTTCGACAAGGACCCGCCGCTGGTCGACTCCAACAACTTCGGCGCCGCTGCTCCGCCTTTCGGCAACGGCAACACCTTCCCGGGCGTCTACGACTCCCTGGGTCGGACGATCTTCGTCGGCCTGACGGCCGACTTCTAAGACCTGGCGACGGACGGGCGCAGCACGCCCGTCCTGCTGTCAGTCCAAGCCAATGGAAGCGGCGGTCCGTTCTTGTGGGCCGCCGTTTTCGCGTCCGGGCGCCGCCTCGGACGACCGGCGCGTCGGCCTCAGCCGACTTTCGCCGCGGATAGCAGGTCGGACATCGGCTTGAGCTGGGCGGCGTATGGCTTCCACGCACCCTGGCGACCGCGCGAAATGGGCGCGCGCACCTGAGCCGAACTGGCGGTCGAGACGGAGCCGCTGGTCTCGTGCGGGCGCAGGCACGCCGGCTCCAGCGGCAGGCCGCAGGCGTCGAGCAGCCGTCGGATCTGGCCCTCCGGGTCGGACACGAGCGCCTCGTAGTCGACCTCGATGACCCGGTCCCCGAGGCATTTGCGCCAGTGACGATCCAACCGCAGGTCGTTCAGGTAATGCTGGACAAGGTCGTCTTGCCGATAGGACCAGTAGTGCGACTGGTGGAACAACAGCCTGTAGGCGCCGAACAGCACGTCCATGGGCGCGCGCTTGGCGCGGATCAGGATGGCGTCCGGGAACGCCAGGCTCAAGGGCCCCAGGAGGTCGGAATTGTTGGGCAGCTTGTCGATGGCGAAAGGCGCGCCGTTGGACAGATAGGCCGTTTCCTGGCGGTACCAGTATCCGAGTCGCGGCCAATCCAGCCGTGCGGCGCCTCGCACCACGGCTTCGTTCAACACCTCGCGGCTGGTCACGCCCGAGGCCTGCCGGGCCATCAGGTTGAAGGTCGGCAACTCGCCCATGGCGCGGACCTG
>FTIV01000733.1_pt2 | contig 10515 bp, 13 predicted proteins | sample 1658621 | NCBI WGS metagenome assembly FTIV01 (sample SAMEA3914841, study PRJEB12502) | metagenome | biome: forest; material: soil | place: Canada | collected 2011-07-05 | depth 0.3 m | reverse complement strand
ACGCCCGACTGGGACGGCTATTACACGCGCGATCCGGACGCTGGCGACATGCCCTTTGGATCGTATTCTGAGGATCGGCGAGCCGGGGGTCCTGGCCGCGGCGAACGCTGGATCTGGGGCGGGATCAACCAGGCGCCGACGATCCTGTCGCTGCTGACGCCGGAGTACCAGAAGCGCTTCGTGCAGCAGCTCTATCACGAGACGGTGGACAACTCGAAGCAGTGGAACGCCTCGTTCTGCTACCCTGAGGGCTTCATCCGCCTGTGGGCGGGGGCCTCACAGGCCTCGAATTTCGAGCTGACCATGACCCCCTACAAGGTCCAGTTCCTGGGCGGCGTGGCTGACAATTTCCTGCGCGAGGTGCTGATCGGCCGCCAGCACGTGCAGAAGGTTCCGCAGTGGTACGGCGAGACCGTCGGGTTCTGGGACGGGGAGACGCTGGTCACCTGGACCGCCAACATCCAGCCCTGGACCCAGCACACCATGTTCGAGTTCAGCGCGCAGATGCAGACCGTCGAAATCTTCCGGCCCGCCTATGACGCCGACCACAAGTTCATCGGCATCGATCACGAGGCGATCTGGTACGACCCCGGCGCGCTGGTGCAGCCGATCCGCCTGAACGAGCGCTACCTGCGCATCGCCCAGCCGGACGACCAGCAGGCGCGGTTCACCTTCATCGAGTGCCTGTCCAACATCAGGAACGTGAACGGCCGGCCCAAGCAGCTCACCAAGGGCGACCCGGACTATATCGACTACTATGGCCGACCCTGGGCCCAGAACTGGGAAACCTGGCTGGAAAAGGGATGGGACAAGCCGGACGACAATGAAGTGCCCAAGGACGTGCTCGACCTGTTCAAGTAGGGTTAGGGCAAGAACCGTGATCGGAGACGCGCGTGGCGCCTCGGAAAGGAAGACCGTGAAGACAGTAACTTTCGCTGGAAAAGTCGCCTCGGCGCTGCTCGCCGCCGCCGCCATAGGAGCGTTCGCCGGCCCGGCCATGGCTCACCATTCGTTCGCCATGTACGACCAGACCAAGACCCTGACGTTCACCGGGGTCACCACCCAGTTCATCGGCCAGGCCAACCATGCCGAGCTGCATTTCTATGTGATCGGGGCGGACGGCAAGCTGCAGAAGGACAAGGACGGCAAGCCGGTCGATTACGGGGTCGAGATGATGGGCGCCGCCGCCATGGCGCAGCAGGGGATCACGGCCGCCAGCTTCCCCGCCGGCACCATCTTCAGCGTCAAGATCAACCCCATGCGCGACGGCAGCAACTTCGGCTCCCGCGCCGGCGCCACGCCGGTGGTCAAATGTCCGTGGAAGACGCCGCCCACGCCCGGCAAGACCTGCGCGACGGTCAAGGGCAGCCAGATGCTCGGCGGAACAGCGTTCTGAGGCTGGGTTCCGGCCCCGGGGAGATGCACCAGTGAAGGCGTTTGCAGACTGGCTGGCGACGACTCCGCCCAGCCTCCTGATCCAGCATCAGGAAGCGTGGATGATCCCGACCATCCAGTCGATCCACATCGCCGGGATCGGCGTCGTGCTGGCCTGCGTCTTGATGATGACGCTTCGCATCCTGGGCTATGCGGGGACGGACCAGACCCTGAGCCAGACCGAGCAGCGGTTCGGCCCCTGGCTGAGGGGCGCCCTGTGGCTGCTGCTCGGCACCGGCCTCCTGATGATCATCGGGGAGCCCGAGCGGGAGCTCGTCACTTTTTCCTTCTGGGCCAAGATGGTCCTGGTGGCGCTGGGAACGGCGATCGCGTTCGTTTTCCAGAGATCGTTGCGCGTCCACGGACCGGACTGGGAAGAGTCACTGACCCAGCGGAATTCTGTGAAGGTCATGGCGGTCATGACCCTGCTGCTCTGGCTCGCCATCATCTTCCTGGGGCGGCTGATCGCCTATGACCACGTCTGGGGGCCCCTGTCCCCATCGACCCGGGCCTAGAGCGAGCCGGGATGAGCCTCACCCCGCTGCTTCAGGCGCTGCAGGACTCCCCGATCGCCTCGGGGATCCGCAATTCGCTGCTGATCTTCCCTATGCTGGAAGCGGTCCATGTCATCGCCCTGACCCTGGTGTTCGGGACGATCATGGTCGTCGACCTGCGGCTCCTGGGGATCGCCTCCACCAACCGCCCCTATTCGCGCGTCTCATCCGACATGCTGAGGCTGACCTGGTGGGCCTTCGGCCTGGCGGCGCTGACCGGCTCGTTCATGTTCATCACCAATGCGCGGGTCTATGTCGACAACGGCTTCTTCCGGGCCAAGTTCGCCCTGATGGCCCTGGCCGGCCTCAACATGCTGGTGTTCCAGCTGGTCACAGGCCGCGATCTCAGCCACTGGGACGAGGCGCGGACCGCCCCGAACCTGGGCAGGGCGGCGGCCATCGCCTCGCTGGTGCTCTGGGTCCTGGTCATCGCCATGGGACGCACGGTGGGCTTCACCACCACCGGCGCCGCCGCCAAGGAGACCGCGCCTCCGGCCGGGGTCAATTTCGATGACTTCCTCGGATCGGGATCGCCCAGCAGCGCGCCGGCTACGGGGCCGTCAGGCAACTGACGTCAGTCGACGCCGCCGTCTTCCTTGGCCGCCTGCCAAGCCCGTTTGTCGTTGGGATAGAAGTAGTGCAGGTGGCAGCTCTCGCAGGCCTTGTCGATCCCATCGAGCGCCCGCTGCAGCGCGCGCGGATCGTGCGCGTCGACCGCCCGCGTCGCGGCGTCAGCTGCTGTCTGAAGCCGGTAAGCCCGGCGGTTGAAGTCATCGCGATGAGAGTCGATCTCGTGCTGGATCCATTCCGGCGGGCTCTCGATCCCGGGGTGTTCCGACTTGAAGCCGGGCGGCGCGGCCTTCAGGCCCGGGGCGACGAGGATCCTGGGCGCGTCGTGCATCACGGCGAGCCGATCCTGAACGGCCTTCCAATCGGCCTCGGTCCGCGGCGCCTTCAGCCTCACCCCCTGGCTGTCGGAGATCTCCTCCACCGACCGGAACAGGAAGTCCCCCGCCGGGTTCACCTGACCCTCCATGTACTCCTGGATCGTGGCTTTTGGCGCGGGATGCGGCCCGGAGCAGCCACTCGCGGCCAGCAACAGAACGGCGAACAGGCAGTGCGTTTTCATGGCCGTCAGGGTCTCTCATCCGCGGACTCGAAGCAGCAGCCAGACTGGCGCCGGCGTCGGCGCAAGCAAAGCCATCGAATGCGATTGGCGTGGTCGCTCAGATCAGCGGGTCCGGACCGACCGCTTTGTCGTGGAGCGAACGGGGCCTGCCGCGTGGCCTCCGTCGGCGATGAAGGGCAGGGCGTACCGGGCGATGAGGGCGTCCGCCACCGCGTTGGGGTGCGCGTCGTCGAGGGACACCCACAGTCGTCGAGGATTGCTCTCGTGCGCGAACGACGGCGCCAGGTCCATCGCGGTTATGCCATTGTCGCGCAGAAAGGTTGCGACCTTCAGGTGCTCGGCGGCGAACGGGTAATTCCGGAGCTGATGGAACTCCGGAAGCATCACCACGCGCAGCCGTATGCCGTTCTTCGCACAGACATCGCGCAACTGCAGGAAGGCCTTCCGCTCGGCGATCCAGCCGGGCTGCCCGTCGGCGTAGAGGCCCTTGTAATAGGACACATAGGACGGCTTCCAGCCGAGGCGCGCGGAGATGGTGTTGACGCGCGACCACAGGAAGATGGCCGTCCGGGATGAGGCCAGCAGGTCCCAGTGCGACTTCCGCGGCGTCGGTTCAGCGTCGTTGATGAAATAGAACGCCACAACCTCATCGGGGCGGTACTTGAGACCCTTGGCGACGAAGAGGTTCACCTCCTGCTCGGTGTTGTAGTTGCCGGCGCCGAAATTGATCACCTCGGTCGGCGCGGTGCGGTTCAGGTCCGCCTCCAGGATCTCCTCGAAGGTCCTGGACTTCTCGACCCCCCAGCCGAAGGTGAGCGAGTCCCCCAGGAAGATCAGGCGGCGGCCGCCGTGGCGCGCGACCGGATATTCCCGGTCGCGAAAGCCGTCGGAATTGATCCTGACATCGACCCCCATCAGCCTCGCCTCGCTGTTCGGCCGGTTGACGTGACCGATCAACGGATTGGGCGACGCCTGCTTGATGTCGGTGGCGTAGCGCGTCATCTCGACGTCGTAGATCAGCGCGACGTGCGTATAGACCCTGAGCGCCAGTTCGATCAGCACCAGGGAGATGACGACCGAGAGCAGGATCGTCAGGGCCCCGAACATCGCCTGTCTGGACTTCATGGCGCCCTGTCGATCAGGTTGCGCTGGACCAGCGCGTTGAAGATGCACTCGGCGAACATGCCCTGCGCCCGCGCGTTGGGGTGAATGTCGTCCTTCAGGATGACCAGGTCGGAGAACCTTTCGTTGGCGAAAGCCGGGAAGGTGTCGATGACGGACACGCCGGCCCGGCCGACCTCCTCCCGCAGGGCCGCGGTGGCCTTGGCGCGTTTGGGGTCGTGCTGCAGCAGGACGACGCAGAGCGGGCGCTGCAGGGTCCTGGCGATGTCGCGAAACTGGCCGAGGATGCGCCGGAACTGGGCCCTGGACTGGTCTTCGGGAAGGAAAAACAGGGAGTCTCGCCCCTGGCTGGACGGCAACAGCGCGTCGAGCACGAAACTGCGCAGGGCGGGGTGGCCGCGCCGCTGGGGCTCGTATGGCGTCGTGTAGACCTCTTCCCGCCGGATCACCCGGGGGCTGTTCAAGGTCACATCGACCAGGATCAGATCCGGATCATAGTCGACCGCGCGATGCTTCAAGGACGCCAGGAGCTGGCGTGGATCATAGCCGCCAACCGAGAAATTGATCACCTCGAAGCGCCCTGGATCGCGCGCGTTCAACCGCCGCTCAAGAACCTTGGGCCAGGCGTCCTCGGACTCGACGCCCGCCGCCATCGAATAGGACGACCCCAGGACGGCGATCCTGAACACGCCGTCCGGCTTGGATCGCGGATAGGCGCGGTCCGCCTGCCCTTCGGCGTTGGTCCGGATGCGAACCAGCTTGAACCAGGCGTCCTGGTTGGGGACCAGCTCGAAGACCAGTTCGGGGCAGTCGGACCTGCGGAGCAGACCCGATCGCCCCAGCGGCTGCACGCTGTCGAGCTTGACGAAGTTCAGGCCGTCGACGCCGAACAGGTAGACGCGGTAGGCCAGTTCGACGAGCAAGGCGGCCAGGATCACCAGCGCGACGATCCAGACGTCGTGGACCAGTGCGTGCGCCAGGCCGTGCTGGGTCGCGGAGCCGCCGAGCGCTGACACCTAAGCTGAACCCATACAAAGACTGCGCCCCCGGACGCCCCGATCAGTCGAGTTCGAACTCGACTTTGTAGTCCCGCTTCAACTCTGGATATTGCTGGGTCTTCTCCACGACGCAACGGCCGATGACCAGCAGGTCCAGGTCCGTGCCCATGAAGCAGTGAAACGCGTCCTGCGGGGTGCAGACGATCGGCTCGCCACGCACGTTGAAGCTCGTATTGACCAGGACTGGGCAGCCGGTGATGGCCCCGAACCGGGAGATGAGGGCGTGGTAGATCGGGTTGGTGTCGGCGTGCACGGTCTGGATGCGGGCGGTGAGGTCGACGTGGGTCACCGCCGGTATCTGTGAGCGCGGCGCCTTGAGCTTATCGAGGCCGGACAGGGCCTCGTCGGCGGCCGACAAGGCGCAACGGCGTTCGGCCTTCACGTCGGCGACCATCAGCATGTAGGGCGACGCCCCGGCGCAGTCGAACCAGTCGGAGACCCGCTCGGCCAGCACCGACGGCGCGAAGGGCCGGAAGTCCTCGCGATATTTGACCTGGAGGTTCAGCAGTTTCTGCATGGCCGGCGAGCGCGGGTCGGCCAGGATCGAGCGGTTGCCGAGCGCCCGCGGACCAAATTCCATGCGCCCCTGAAACCAGCCGACGGTCTGGTTCGTGGCCAGCGCCTGGGCGGTGCGGTCGATCAGGGCCTCCTCGTCCAACACGGCGAAGCGCGCGCCCATCTCGGTGAGCCGCTGCTCGATCTCGGCCTGGTCGTAGCCAGGGCCGAGCAAGGCGCCCTGCATGCCGTCGCGGTCGCCGGGAGCCGGACGCGGCTGGCCCTCTTCATGGAAGTACACGGCGAGCGCCGCGCCGAGCGCGCCGCCGGCGTCCCCAGCGGCCGGCTGGACGAAGATGTCCCGGAAGCGGCCGTCGCGCAGCACTTTGCCGTTGGCGACGCAGTTCAGCGCCACGCCGCCGGCGAGGCAAAGGTTCGCCTCACCCGACTGCGCCGCAAGCTCGCGCGTCAGACGCAGCACGACCTCTTCGGTCACGCTCTGGATCGAGGCGGCCAGATCCATGTGCCGCTGCTCGATGGGATCGTCCGGCTGGCGCGGCGGCCCGCCGAACAGGTCGTCGAACCTGGCGTTGGTCATGGTCCAGCCGACGCAATAGTCGAAATAGTCCAGATCGAGCCGGAAAGACCCGTCGGCCTTCACGTCGATCAGACGATCGAGGATGAGCTGAGCGAACCGTGGCTGGCCATAGGGGGCGAGCCCCATGAGCTTGTACTCGCCCGAATTGACCTTGAAGCCCGTATGGTAGGTGAAGGCCGAGTAGAGCAGGCCCAGGGAATGTGGGAAGTGGATTTCGCGGGTGATGGCAAGGTGGTTTCCCGCGCCGATCGCCGCGGTGGTCGTCGCCCACTCGCCGACCCCGTCCATGGTCAGCACGGCGGCGCGCTCGAACGGCGAGGCGTAGAAGGCCGAGGCGGCATGCGAGAAGTGGTGCTCGCTGAAGCGCAGCTTGGCCGGCGCTCCGAGATCGGCGTCGATCGCCGCAAGTGCTTTGCGGATCAGGTCCCGCTGGAAGATCTTCTCACCCATCCACAGCGGCATCACCTTGCGGAACGAGTCGAAGCCGCGCGGCGCCAGGGCGACATAGGTCTCCAGCAGGCGCTCGAACTTGATGAAGGGCTTCTCATAGAAGACGACGCGATCGACATTCCCGCCGCTGAGGCCGGCTTGGCGCAGGCAGTACGCGACGGCCTGGGACGGAAAGGCCGCGTCGTGCTTCTTGCGGGTGAAGCGCTCTTCCTGGGCCGCGGCGACGACCTCGCCGTCACGGATCAGGGCCGCGGCGCTGTCATGGTAGAAGGCGGAAAGGCCGAGGACGATCATCGGCGGCGAGTCTGCACAAAGCCCCGTCGCCTCGGTAGCCCAATTCGTCGCCGCGCTCCGTGGCGACGCCCCCGATCAGAACAGCGCGTAGATGAACGGCGCCACCACCGACCCCTGGCCCAGCACGAACAGGGCCCCGAAGATCACGAACAGCACGATCAGCGGGGTCAGCCAGAGCTTCTTGCGGCTGCGCAGATAGTCGAAGAACTCGGCGAGCAGGGACATGGCGGCTTCCTCAGAACTGCTTGGTCATCGCGCCTGCCGGAGGTCCAGCGGGATCGCGCTCGATCCAGTAGGTCGCGGCGTCGGATCGTTTCAACCTGAGTGGATCATGCCCGCGCCACCGCAGGACCTGGGCGTAGGGAACCAGGATGGCGAAATAGAGCACCCGCAGGATCAGCGGCCCCACCACCGCGTGCAGCGCCCGCCCCAGCCTGAACCAGAGGCCGTTCAAGGCCGCCAGCCGATGCGGGGCCAGCCAGGCCAGCGCCAGGAAGACGAGGGCGACGCCGATCGCCCACCAACGGGGCGCCTGATGATGGACTAGGGGCGAAAGAGCCACGAGCAGGAAGACGGCCGCGAACACCAGGCCGAAGGATCTGTCCGACCCGGTCTTGGCAGCCCGATGGACCTGCAGGGGTTCGTGGGCCGCCATGAGCTGTTCCCAAGGTCAGAGGTCTCGGATCGCGCTGCGAGAGCCAGGACAATCACGCGACATCGAACGGTGGCGCGGAGACTGGATGGGAACCGTAATCTGAGCGTTCGCCGCCGTCTAGCTGACCGTCATGTCCACAGCCGCCGGAAGGTCGGGGCCGTAGCCGAGCGCCTCGGCCGCTTCCGCGCACAGCGCCCAGACCTGCGCGATCTCGGACGGGTCGGCCTTGAGCTTCGACGCCCGCGCGGCGTCGACGGCTGGAAGCGGCCCGATGGCGGTTGCGCCGCAGAAGGCGGCGACCCTGCCGGCGGCGGCCCGGGGATCTCGGCCGATGTCTTCGAACCGGAGCTCCAGATAGCGGCTCGGACCGAGGTCTTCACGGCCCAGCCGCATCACGCTTCGCACCTGAAAGAGCCAGGTCAGGGCGTTACGCATGTGGATGGGCTCGCCCGGGATCGACGCGGGATCCCGGCCGGCCTCACGATAGGCGTGCACGAGCACCGCATTGCCGACCGGGTTGGAGGCGCGAGAGGTCACGTGCGCGCGCCGGAAAGCGCTGGTCACCGGGTGCCGCACAAGGTGGATGAGTCTGGACCGGTTGAAGACCTGACACAGGGTCTGAGCGACGATCATGGTTTCGGGCAGCTTCCAGCCCCAAGGGGCCGGTGGCCGCCAGGCCCCGGCGCTGAGCACCTCGCGCGCGCGGCCGATCAGGGCCGCGTCCCAAGCCGACCGGAAGCGCTCCGGATCTGATCTGCCGTTCGCAAGCCAATCCACGGCCATCTGGTAGATCAGGTTGACCCACTCCATGCCGTCGCCGCTGGCCGTGACATGGTTGCCGAGGAAGACGCCGCAGCCACCGGCGAGATCGGACAGCAGCCGGGTGCCGCTGCCGCCCCGGCCCGTCAGGATCACCGGGGCTCGCAGGACCCAGTCCGGGATGCCGGGATCGCGGCGGGGCCGGGGAACGTCGCTCTGTTCGACATAGCCGAAACGGATCGCCGGTTCCCCCGCGGTCCGCAGGATCGCGGCCGCCTGCGGGGCGGAAAGCTCATCTTCCCAGCGCCGGATCGACAGCCGGTCCACCGGCCGGAACCGCACGGCGAGGCCCGGGCCGATGTCCGTATAGCTCTGTTCGTGGACGAGAAGCTCCGGATCGAAGCCGAGCCCGACGACCTCCGCCAACCGACGGCAGATCGCCTCCTTGTCCGAGACGAGATCCTCGTAGCGGAAGCCGAATAGCGACAGGCCCGCGGCCTCAAACCGCGGCTGCAAGGACGACTTGATCCGCCAGACCATGGCCCGCCGGACCTCGACGGGCGTCCCGGCGCTGTCCAGCAGCTCCAGCTCGGCGGCGAACTCCCGCGCCAGGGCCTGGTGTCGCCGCAGCAGGCGCGCCTGGTTCTCCACCATCGGAATGCCCGACAACCGCCCCATGGAGGCGACGACGGACCGGGGATCGCGGACCGGATAGGCGACGCTCACCGACGTGGGCAGCGCGGCCAGCGCCGCCCAGGCGTAGGTCAGGTTCGGCGCCTTCAGGACCAGGTGGGTGACGCCCCGCGCCGGCCGCCAGGCTCCATCCCGAGCCTGTTCGAACCTCAACTGGGGTCGGGCGTACTTCTGGCGAGCCCGGTCGATGACCGCGGCGAACAGCTTCGAAGCGTCGCTTCCCCCCGCCGCCCAGGCGTGGAACCAATCGTAGAGCCCGTCTTCCTCATCGATCAGCAAGGCCTGGGGATGCGCGCCCAGGATCTGGCCCGTCAGGCTCGTGCCGCTGCGCTGGCAGCCCACCACCGCGACGACCTTTAGATCAGGGGGGGTCAGATCAGGGGGCATGAGCGGGCGCGCGCGATGAGCTGAAGCCCGGACTCGATCCCGAGGCTGTCAGTCCCATGAGGTCGAGGTCGAACGGAATGGAAGATATCGGCTCCATTTCTGTCCGACATAGCGCTTGCCGGCCTCGTAGTCCGCGATGAACTCTGGCCTGTCCCGCAGGTGGCTCTTCAGGCTCTCCTCCTTGCGGGTGATCCGCGCGCCCTGTCGATCGCGATATTTGTGCCAGAGAGGGGCGTCTATCGCCCACGACGAAAAGCCCATGTCGCGCGCCGTCAGGGACAGGTCCATGCCGTAGCAATGGAACCCAGGCAGCTTCGGGTCGAAGCTGATCCCCCGCGACTTGCGCAGGCCGAGGCACAGCTCGTCGAGCGACTGCACCCGCGCCGGCAGCGGACCGGCCTCGGTCCAGCCCTCGGTGCTAGGATCCGCCCAGTGGCCCGTGATCCAGCGACCGTCGTCCTCCGGTCTGAACGCCGCGCCGACAGGCCCCACGACGCCCCATTGCGGATCATGTTGCTCGAGGTCGATCAGGGCGGAGACCACCTTTTCATCCCACTGATCCGGGATGAACACGTCCTGGTGCATGAAGAAAACCAGGTCGTTCGCTACCCGCCGCATTGCATCGCAATACAACTCGCAGATGTTGTCTGAAATCCTGTTGCCGCGATTGTCAATAACGACCAGCTCATGCGCGGTAGACTTGGCCACATCACTGGTCAACAGGTTATGGTTCAGCTCCTTGAAATCGTTGGCGACAACAACAATACTGAACCTCTCCGTTGTTGTCGTTGAAGTTGATGTCGCCCCGACCATCAAATTCAATGTGTGGCAACCATTGGATGCAGTCAAGCGTCAGCGACGCTAGAGCAAGGTCGGGCCAGATTGAA
>FTIV01000166.1_pt6 | contig 10603 bp, 10 predicted proteins | sample 1658621 | NCBI WGS metagenome assembly FTIV01 (sample SAMEA3914841, study PRJEB12502) | metagenome | biome: forest; material: soil | place: Canada | collected 2011-07-05 | depth 0.3 m | reverse complement strand
GGCCCCAACGTCGCCAAGCCGATGCACGTTGGGCATCTGAGGGCCTCGATCATCGGCGAGTCGGTGAAACGCATCTTCCGCTTCCGCGGCGACGAAGTGCTGGGTGACGCCCACTTCGGCGACTGGGGATTCCAGATGGGGCTGCTGATCGTGGCCGCCTGCGACGAAAACCCCCGCTGGAAGGCGGTGGCCGAGGAGACCTGGCGCTCTGATGAGCGGCTTAAGCAAGCCAGCGAGGCCCAGGTGCTGGCCGTGCTGCTCGAGGGCCTCGACCTCGAAACCCTCGATCGGCTCTATCCGCTCGCCGCCGCCAAGGCCAAGACAGAAGAGGACTATCGCGACCGTGCGAGACGGGCGACGGCCGAACTGCAGGCTGGAAAGCCCGGTTACCTGGCGCTGTGGCGCCGGTTCGTGGAGGTCAGTCGAACCGCCTTGCAGCGTGAATTCGAGGCTTTGGGCATCGAGTTCGACCTCTGGAAGGGCGAGAGCGATGTCGATGGCCTGATCCCGGCCATGGTCGAGGAGCTTAGAAGCAAGGGCCTGCTGGTCCACGACCAGGGCGCCGAGGTGATCAGGATCGCCCGCAACACCGACAAACGCGAGTTGCCGCCGCTGATCGTCATCTCCTCCGAGGGATCGGCGATGTATGGCACCACCGATCTGGCCACGGTGCTGGACCGGCGCCGCAGCTTCGATCCTCACCTGATGCTGTATTGCGTGGACCAGCGGCAGGCCGATCATTTCGAGCAGGTGTTTCGGGCGGCCTATCTGGCGGACTACGCCGCCGAGGGCACGCTGGAGCACATCGGCTTCGGCACCATGAACGGCCCGGACGGTCGCCCCTTCAAGACCCGCGAAGGCGGCGTGCTGAAGCTGCACGACCTGATCACCATGGCCGAGGACAAGGCGCGCGAGCGGCTGCGCGAGGCCGGCCTGGGCGCGGAGCTGTCGGAGCAGGAGTTCGAGGACACGGCCCACAAGGTGGCGGTCGCCGCGCTGAAGTTCGCCGACCTGCAGAACTATCGCGGCACCAGCTACGTCTTCGACCTGGACCGGTTCACCAGTTTCGAAGGCAAGACCGGGCCCTACCTGCTCTACCAGGCGGTCCGCATCAAATCCCTGCTTCGCCGGGCCGAGTCCGAGGGCGCGACCGCGGGTCAGATCCTGATCGCCGAGCCCGCCGAGCGCGAGCTGGCCCTGGCGCTCGACGCCTTCGATCACGCGGTGAACGAGGCCTATGACAAGCGCGCGCCGAACTTCGTCGCCGAACACGCCTTCCGGCTGGCCCAGAGCTTCTCGAAATTCTACGCCACCTGCCCGGTGCTCGGCGCCCAGGACGAGACGGTCAAGGGATCGCGGATGAGCCTTGCGCGGACCACCCTGCACCAGTTGGAAACCGCCCTGGGGCTGCTCGGGGTGGAGACACCCGAGCAGATGTAGCCTTCGGGCCGATGCGCCGGCGCCACGCTTTTCCTCCGGCGACGAACATGTCCAAAGCTTAAGCAGCGAGCGTCTTGCGGCCGCCATAGTGTCTACGCATATGACGCACGCGCCGGCTCGGGGGATCTGTCCGTAACAGCCGGTCCTGGGACTGATCGCCAATGGCGCTGTTCGGCTTCATCGCTCCGACGAAGGCCCCGGCAGCGCCCAGGGGTCTGATCCGTCAGGGTTTCCGCTTTGCGCTGATCGGCGTGGGACTGCTGCTCATCGCGCTGGGCCTGCCCTTGGCCCCCCTGCCGTGGCTTCACATACCGGGCATCTTCCTGATCGCCGTGGGCCTGGTCCTGGTGCTGAGGAATTCCTTCAGCGCCCGCAGGATCTTCATCAAGGCGCAGCGCCGGCATCCGAAGATCGTCTTCCCCATCCGCCGCCTGATCCGACGCGAACCGGAAGTGCTGCCGGTGATCTGGCAGCAGCTGTTGCGCTTCGAACAATGGATCTTGCCCAAGCGGTTCCGCGTGTGGCGACGCCTGCGAATGGCTCTGGGCCGGCGACGCAAGCGTACCTGACTGACTGACGGACGAAGGTTCGCCGCTACTGCAGCTTGGCGGCCAGTTCACCCACCGCCTGATCGATCAGCGGATCCGAGCTCATGGTCCGCGCCCGATGCGCCAGCACCAGGGCGGCGGTCTCGGTGGCCAGTTCGGCGGCGGCGGCCTTCACGTCGGCGGCCGCCTGGGCCTCGGCCTGGGAAATCTTGTGCTTGGCGATCTCGGCCCGACGCTTGATCTGCTCTTCAAGCTTCACACGGGCCTCGGACTCCAGCCGCTTGGCCTCGACCTCGGCGTTGGCCAGCATCTCGACGGCGTGCCGTTCCGCCTCCTCATGGCGCACCCGGATGGTCGCCAACAGCGCCTCGGCCTCCTTGCGCAGCCGTTCGGCTTCGGCCAGCTCGGCGCGGATCTTCTCGGCGCGGGCGTCCAGCGACTTCATCGCCATGGCGGGGACCTTCAGCCAGACCATCAGGCCGACGAAGATCAGGAACGCGATGCCGACCCAGAACTCAGCTTCGGTGAACAGTTCCACTGAGGTCTCCTATGCCCGCTCGGCCAGGGCGGCCTCGACATCCGCCGCCGACGCAGGTCGGCCAGTAAGCTTGGCGACGATCGTGCGGGCGGTGTCGGAGGCGATCTCACGCACGTGCGACATGGCCTGATCGCGCGACGCCTGGATGCCGGCTTCGGCGGCGGCCAGCGACTGGGCCAGCGTCGCCTCCTCGGCGGCCTGGCGGGCCGCGGCTTCCGCCTGGACCCGCGCCTTGGCCTCGGCCGCGACCTTCTGCGAGCGGGCGCGGGCCTGCGCCATCTCGGCCTCGGCGGCTTGGGCCTGGGCTTCGGCCTGCTCTTTCAACGAGCGGGCCCGGCTGATGTCGCCGGAGATGCGGTCTTCCCGCTCGGCGATGGCCCCGCCGACACGCGGCACGAACACCTTGGCCATGAGCACGAGCACGACCACGAAGATGATCGTGAACCAGACGATCTCGCCCGGCCACCAGGCCGGGTCGAACTGCGGCAGGCCGCCGCCCCCGCCCGCGTGGGCAGGAGGCTGAGTGGACTCGTGCGTCGGGGTCGCCATCGGCAGGTCCGGCTGGCTCAGGTGTAGCGAAGCAGCAAGGCGACCACGAGCGCGAAGATGCCCATGGACTCGGTCAGCGCCATGCCCAGGAACAGCCAGATACGCTCAGAACCCGCCGCGGTCGGATTACGGATGGCGCCTTGCAGGTAGTTGCCGAACAGGATGCCGAGACCGGCGCCCGCGCCGATCATGCCCATGGTGGCAAGGCCGGCGCCGATGTACTTGGCGGAAACAGGATCCATCTCTTAGTTCCTCTCTGAGATGATTGCAGACGATAGGGTCGGGTCTAGTGGCCGTGACCCAGGTTCACGACCTCGTTCAGATAGACGGTGGCCAGGGCGGCGAAGACGAAGGCCTGCAGACCGGCGACGACCAGTTCCAGCGCGGTCAGCGCCACCACCATGGACAGCGACATGGCCGAGCCCAGAAGGCCCAAGGTCGCAAGCCCGCCAGTCATGCCGAACAGGCCCAGGCCCACGACGAAGCTGGCGAAGATGTTCATCACCACGTGGCCGCCCAGCATGTTGCCGAACAGACGCATGGACAGGGTCAGGGGCCGGATCATGAACGAGATCAGCTCGATCGGCACCATGAAGATGACCATGACGATCGGCATGTTGCTGGGCACGAACAGCTTGTACATGCCCAGGCCGTTCTTCATGAATCCGATGACGATGACGCTTACGAAGGTGATGATCGCCAGGGTGGCGGTGACAGCCAGCTGAGCGGTCGGGGTGAAGGTCCAGTCCTGGCCGGCGATGTGGCCGATGCCGAGCACCACGCCCATCAGGTTCATGGTCAGCACCAGCATGAAGATGGTGAAGACGAAGGGGATGTAGGGTCGCCCGGCGTGGCCGATGATCGGGCCGACCAGCACGCCGTCGATCAGACCATAGAGGCTCTCGCCCATCGACTGCAGCCGTCCGGGCACGATCTGGCGCTTGGCCGACAGGGTGAAGAACACGCAGATGATCAGGGCCGCGGTCAGCATCGCCGCGACCGAATTGGTGATCGACAGGTCGAGCGGCCCCAGCCCCGGCACGTTCACCGGCGGCAAGGCCACGACCTTGTGGATCAGAAACTGGCTCATCGGGTCGATGGCGGGCATCGGGGTCCTTGTATCTCTAGTCGTCATCGTCGTCAGGGACGGGTGGCGGCTGCCACGCGTTCTCAGACGCCTGCTGCGATATCCGCGACGCGGTCCGGACGGCCATGAAGACCGAAAGCCCCGAACCCAGCGTCACGCCAAGCGCTATGCCCCAGGGCGAGGTGTGGGCGACGTGGTCAAACAGCCACCCGAACCCCAGCCCCCCCAGCACGCCGCCGATCAACTCAGCGAGAAGGCGGTAGCCCTCCCCCATCGAACGGTTCGCCTCGGTCGAGGCGGCCCGCACCCGTGTCGCGTCGAAGGCCTTGAGCTCTTCGCCGAGGCGCCCTAGCGCCTCTTCGGGTCGATCGTCGGGCTGCGGCATGGCACGGTCATTATGGACCACGACGTCGCCGCCGCGGCCCGGCTTGGTCGGCGCGGAACCTAAATAGCTCGCCGCACTGCGTCAAGGTTGGCCGACCTTATCATAAGTATTTGAAAAAACAGCCATATGACGCCAGTGCGGCGTCGTGGCCTATAGCAGCGTCCGGCTGACCTGCGCCATCCGCCACGCCGGACTCGCGTCCCAGCCGTCTTCGATACTCCACAGCGCCGAGAGCACCGACCGGCAGAAACACCATTTGAGGATTCGTCCGCGATCCAGCCCCAGACGCTCGACCAGGAGGTCCACGCGGCGGCGGATGATGCGCCGGTCGGCATAGACCGCGGGGTCCGGGCCCGGGTTGCGCAACAGGGCGCTGGTCTCGAAGGCCAGTTCGCCCGCCACGCCCTTGGGGTCGATCGCAAGCCAGCCCCGGCGCTCGTCCTTGAGGACATTGTCGTGATGCAGATCGCCGTGCAGCAGGAAGCGCGGCCCCTGGGAGACGCTGAGATCGGCATAGAGGCTGGAGGCGAGATCGATCAGGGCCGAATCGGCGCCGGCCCCCAGGGCCTGGGCGCGCACCCGATCGAAGCCCCGCCCCCAGTCCTCGACCGTGCGGAACCCCGCCGGCGCGGGCGCGCGGTGCAGCGTCGCGATGAGGTCCGCGATGATCCCCGTCGCCTCGCCGTCGCGACCCTCCCGGACGAGAGACGATAGTGGCGATCCCGGCCAGGCCCGCTCCATGAGCATGGCCGGCGGCGCCTGGTCGACCAGCCGAACGGCGCCCTGTCCGTCGTAGTGGGCCAGGACGTCAGGCTGCGTGGCCTCGTCCTTATGGGTGATGACCTTCAGGACCAGGCGTTCGGCGCCGCGTCGGACCATCTGGACAGCGCCCGTGGCCGCCCGAGCGGGTTCGGACTCGGCGACCAAGCCCCAGCGCGCGAGATGCTCGCGGGTGTCCATCGGCCCGCCGCTACTCGGCGGCCAGGGCCTCGGCCTGACGCAGATCGACCGACACCAGCTGGGAGACGCCACGCTCGGGCATGGTCACGCCGTAGAGCCGGTCCATGCGCGACATGGTGACGGGGTTGTGGGTGATGCAGATGAACCGCGTCTCGGTGCGCGCGCGCATCTCGTTCATCAGGTTGCAGAAACGATCGACATTGTGGTCGTCGAGCGGGGCGTCGACCTCGTCGAGCACGCAGATCGGGGCGGGGTTGGCCAGGAACACCCCGAAGATCAGGGCCGCCGCGGTGAGCGCCTGCTCGCCCCCGGACATCAGCGACATGGCCGCCAGCCGCTTACCCGGCGGGCACGCGAACACTTCCAGGCCGGCCTCCAGGGGATCGTCCGATTCGATCAGCCGCAGCTCGGCCTGGCCGCCGCCGAACAGGGCCTGGAACAAGGCCTGGAAGTGGCCATTGATCACCTCGAAGGCCGCCAGCAGACGTTCGCGGCCTTCCGAATTCAGCTCTTCGATACCGCGCCGCAGCTTGGACACCGCGCCGGCCAGATCGCTGCGCTCCGCGCGCAGGGTGTTCAGCCGCTCGGCGTATTCCGCCGCCTCCTCCTCCGCGCGCAGGTTCACCGCGCCGATGGCTTCGCGCTGGCGCTCCAGGGCGTAGAGGCGCTGTTCGGCCGCGTGGGCGTCCACCGGCCCGGCGGTCTGTCCCTCCAGGCTTTCCCCGAGGGCCTCGGGCTCGACGTGGGCGGCTTCCCGCACGGCGGCGGCGGTCTCCTGCAGCCGCTCGCGCGACCCCTCCAGCCGGGCGGTGAGGCCGGCGCGCAGTTCGCGGGCCTCGGCGGCGCGCTGTTCGGCGGCGCGGCCGGCGCGATCAGCAGCCGTCCGGGCGGTATCGGCCGCGGCGAAAGCATCGGTGGCCTGGGCCAGCCGGGCCTCGGCCGTCCCCAGTTCGTCGAGCAGATCGAGCTTGCGGGCGTCCAGGGCTGCGGGCGCCTCGCTCAGGGCCTCCTGGGCCGCGACGGTGGCGACGAGCTCGCGGTCGAGCTCGGTGATGCGCGCCTGGGCATGTTCGGAACGGCGGGACCAGTCCTCGGCGTCACGCACCAGGATGGCGAGGCGTTGTTCGCGCCCCTCGCGCTCGCGCCGTTCCATGTCGAGGTCGGCCCGCGCCTTGGCCGCCGTCTCCCGCGCCGCGGCGGCGTCCGTGCGCGCGATCTCGATCTGCGGCTCCAGGTCCTCGGACACCGGCAAGGCCTCGGCGTCGCCCCGGGCGGCCTCCAGGGCGGTCTCAGCCTCGACCCGCTCGGCCTCGAAACGGGAGATGGTCTCGTCCAGCGATTGGGCGCGCGCATCCCGGCGGGCGCTCTCGCGCGCCAGCCGTTCGGACTCGTCACGCGCGGAGGCGGCCTCCCGCTCGGCGTCCAGCGGCGCGCGCCGTGCGGTCTTCAACGCCTCCTCGGCCGCCGACAGGGCGCTCGCCGCCTCGGCCATGGCGTCGGCCGACTCCCTGGCGACCGGTGTCAGCCGGTCGATCTCCGCCTCGATCTCTTCCAGCCGTGTCTTCTGCGCCAGTCGCACCGCGGCCGGGCGCGGCGCCTCGGCGCGCGACACGAACCCGTCCCAACGCCACAGGTCGCCCTCGCGCGACACCAGCCGCATGCCGGGTTGCAGACCCGCCTGGAGCCGCTCGCCGTCTTCGCGCGTCACCAGACCGGTCAGGGCCAGGCGCGCGGCGAGCTCGGCGGGCGCGCGCACCACCTCGGCCAGCGGCTGGATCCCTTCGGGCCACGCCGGCTCCGGCGAGGGGCCGCCGCCCCAGAAAGCCGGCGCGTGGCGATCCAGCGCCGCGTTCAGGTCGTCCCCCAGGGCCGCGGCCAGCGCGGCCTCGAAGCCCCGTTCGGCGAACACGGCCTCCAGCGCCGGCTTGAAGCCGTCCTTGCGGTCGTGGGTGAGCAGCTGGGCGAGGCCTCGGGCCTCGGTCTTCAGCCGGCCGAGCTGGTCTTCCGCCTTGCGCGCCGCGTCGCGCGCGGCGGTCTCGGCGGCGGCGGCCTTGGCGCGTTCAACATCGGCGGCCTCGAACCGCTCGCGGGCGGCGGCCAGCAGCGCACTGGCTTCCTCGAGCCGGCGGCGCGCGGCGAGATCGGCAAGATCCTCCAGCGGCCCAAGGGCGCCTCGGTCCGACTTGGCCATGTCGAGCGCCCGCTGGGTGCGACCCAGGCGGCTCTGGGCGTCGGCGACCCGGGTATTGGCGGCGTCCCGGCGAGCGGCTTCCGCCGCCGCCTCGGCGTTGAGCCTCAGCACCTCCGCCTCGGTGCGGGCGCGTTCGGCCTCAGCCAGTTTCCAGGCGGTCTCCAGCGCCGGCGTCCGCTCGGGCGCCGCGGCGATCTCTGCCTCCAGGGCGGCGATGGCGTCGGTCAGGCGGGAGAGGGCCTCGCCGGAATCGGCGACGATCGACTCTTCGCGGGTGTGGTCGGACTCGATCCTGACCAGGGTGTCCTTGAGCCGGCCCGCTTCCGACTGGATCCGCGACGCCTCGTGCTCGATCCGCTCCCGCTCGGTGCTCAGCCGGTGCAGCACGGCGGCGGCGGTCATCTCCTCGTCGCGCAGCGGCTTGATCGCCTCGTCGGCGCGCAACGCCTCGGACATGGCGGCGGCGGCGGCGGCGGCGGTGACCTCGACCAGACGAACAGCCTCGTCCGCCTCGGCCTCGACCCGCTCCAGGGCGGCGCGGGCCTCGCTCCAACGGGCGTAGAGCAGCGCCGACTGCAGGGTGCGCATCTCGGCGGAAATGCGCTTGTAGGCCTCGGCCTGGCGGGCCTCGCGGCGCAGTCGCGCGGCGCTGGTCTCCAGCTCGCCGACCAGATCGTCCAGCCGGGTCAGATTGGCCTCGGCGGCGCGCAGGCGCAGTTCGGCTTCGTGGCGACGGCTGTGCAGGCCGGAGACCCCGGCCGCCTCCTCCAGGATCAGCCGGCGGTTCTGCGGCTTGGCGGCGATCAGCTCGGAGATCTGGCCCTGGCGCACCAGGGCGGGGGAATTGGCGCCAGTGGACGCGTCGGCGAACAATAGCTGTACGTCTCGCGCGCGCACCTCGCGGCCGTTGACCCGATAGGTCGAGCCCATGCCCCGGTCGATGCGGCGGGACACTTCGATGATGTCGTGATCGTTGAACTGGGTCGGCGCGCGCCGCGAGGAATTGTCGATCGCCAGCAGCACCTCGGCGTGGTTACGCGAGGGGCGGCCGGAGTTGCCGGCGAAGATCACGTCGTCCATCTCGGCGCCGCGCATCGCCTTGGCCGAGTTAGCGCCCATCACCCAGCGCAGAGCTTCCAGCAGGTTGGACTTGCCGCAGCCGTTCGGCCCGACCACGCCCGTGACGCCTGGCTCGATGCGCAGCTCGGTGGCGTCGACGAAGGACTTGAAGCCGGACAGACGCAGGCGCTGGAAATGCACGGCGCTCAGGGCCTCCCGGACTTGGAGAGGAGCGGGCCGATGGCGAGGTCGAGGTCGGCAAGCCCCACCTCGTGGTCCATTTCCGGCAGTTTCACGCCGTTGATGACGAACGTGGGCGTGTACTCGATCTGGTCATTGACGGCGTAGCTGTTGACCCGGTCGTCCAGGGCCTTGCGCGCCGCTTCGTCCGACAGACAGGCCTCGATCTGGGCCGGGCTCAGTCCGGCCTTGGCGCCCACCGAATTGATCAACGGACCGGGATTGCGGGTCCGGTACATCTCATCCTGACCCCGGAAGAAGGTGTCGATCGCGCTGAAGTACTTCTTATCGCCGGCGCAGCGGGCGAGCATGAAGCCGATTTCTGCGATCTCCACCGGCTGGGTGAGGAACTCCCGGAACACGTAGCGCACCTTGCCGGTGTCGACGTACTTCTTCTTGAAGGCCGGCAGGACGTTGTTATTGAAGCGGGCGCAGTGCGGGCAGGAGGCCGAGGCGTACTCGACCACCGTCACCGCGGCCTTGGGATTGCCCATCGACATGTCATCGGGGACAGGCTTGCTCGGCGACGCCCCGGCCGCGGCCCCGCCCGAGACCATGAGCGCGGCGGCGAATAGCAGGGCAAGTCGCCGATCGAAGTGACGCCGCATGGCTATTGGCCCTACTTCAGGAGCGGCTGGATAGCCGCGTCGAGCTCGGCCAGGCTGGTCTCGCCCTCTTTCAGCTTCTTGCCATTGATGATGAAGGCCGGCGTGCCGTTGACGTCGTACTGTTTGGACTGCCGTTCGACCCGATCGTTGAGCGCCTTGATGGCGTTCTCGTCGGAGATGCACTTGTTCATCTGGTCTTCGCTGAGACCCGCCGACTGGGCCACATGCAGCAGCACGCCGTGGACGTCGCCGGTCTGGAAGATCTGGTCCTGGGCGCGATAGATCGCGTCGGTCACCAGGAAATACTTGGCCTTGCCGGCGCACCTGGCCAGCAGGAAGCCGGCGGCCGCGAGAGTGGGCTCGCCGGTGAGGGCCTCACGGGCGACGTAGTAGACCTTGCCGGTGTCGACGTACTTCTTCTTGAACTCGGGGAAGACGTCGGCGTTGAACTTGGCGCAGTGGGGGCAGGCCACCGAAGCATATTCGATCACCGTGACCTTGGCCTTGGGGTCGCCGATGGTCATGTCGTCGCCAGATGCGCCGCCCGATCCGGTCTTGTTGCAGGCGACGAGGCTCAGAGCCGCCACAGCGACGAGCACAAGACGGCGGCTGATGGCGCGCATGGTGATCTCCCGGTCGTTTCAGTTAGCGCGATTCCTGCCGCGCGGCCCACCCCGGCTTCGTTGGGTTGGCCTCCCGCGCGGGCGTTGTCAACGCCGCTCAGCCGCCCGATCGCCGCACTTCGCGGCCGAGCCGAAGCAACGCCGCCTTGAGTTGTCCTTCGGGGGCGTCGGAGAGCTCTTCGAGCAGCTCGGCCTCCGCCGCCGCGTCCAGCGGGCCCTTGTTTCGCCGCCGGCCGGCGACCGCCGCGACCCCCGTCGACGCACTGGCGGCCTTTCGACGCACCGGTCCCTGCACGATCCTCAGGCGAGCCACGGCGTCCTCGCCCATGAACAGCTTCACCCGGGCCAGGATCTCGGGCGCCTGGTGCTGGATCA
>FTIV01000119.1_pt1 | contig 10606 bp, 13 predicted proteins | sample 1658621 | NCBI WGS metagenome assembly FTIV01 (sample SAMEA3914841, study PRJEB12502) | metagenome | biome: forest; material: soil | place: Canada | collected 2011-07-05 | depth 0.3 m | reverse complement strand
GCCGACCGCATCGTGGTGATGAAGTCCGGCCGCATCCTGGCTGACGACACGCCCCGCGCCCTGCTGGCCGGCTCGACCGATCCCGACGTCGCCGCCCTGATGGACATGCCGAGGCGACAGGCCGAGCGGGTGAGCGCGTTGATGGGGGACACGCCCCATGGATGAGCGCATCCAGGCCGCGCTCGACGTCCTGCCGTCCTATCTCGGCCAGCACGTTGTGCTCTCGGCCAGCGCGCTCGGCCTCGGTGTGGCGATCAGTCTGCCGCTGGCGGTGCTGGCGGCGCGGCGGCCGGGCCTGCGCTGGCCGCTCCTGGCCGTGGCTAGCCTGATCCAGACCATTCCGGGCCTGGCCCTCCTGGCGCTGTTCTATCCGCTGCTGCTGGCGATCGGGGCCCTGACCACAGCGGCGTTCGGACTGAGCGTGCCGGCCCTGGGCTTCCTGCCGTCGCTGCTGGCGCTGACCCTCTACTCGATGCTGCCGATCCTGAGGAACGGCGTCGCCGGCCTGACCGGCGTCGATCCGGCGGTGCTCGAGGCGGCGGACGGAGTCGGCATGACGCCGCGCCAGCGTCTGTGGCGGGTGGAGGCGCCCCTGGCGGCCCCGGTGGTGATGGCGGGCGTGCGCACCGCAGCGGTCTGGACCATCGGCGCGGCGACCCTCTCGACCCCGGTCGGCCAGACCAGCCTCGGCAACTACATCTTCGCAGGGCTGCAGACCGAGAACTGGGTGTTCGTCCTGTTCGGTTGCGCCGCCGCCGCCGTCTTGGCCCTGGTCGCCGACCAGCTGCTGGGCCTGATCGAGGCGGGGGCCGCCCACCGTGACCGCCGGCGCGTGATCGCCGGCCTGGCGGGCCTTGTGTTGGGGACCGCCGCCGCCCTGGCGCCCCTGGTCCATTCCGCGCCAAAGACCTACGTCATCGGGGCTAAGAACTTCTCGGAGCAGTTCATCCTGGCGTCCATGATGCAGGACCGGCTGCAGCGCGCCGGCGCCTCGGTCCAGCGCAAGGACGGCCTGGGGTCGGCGGTGATCTTCCGCGCCCTGCAGAGCGGCGATATCGACGCCTATGTGGACTATTCGGGCACCCTGTGGACCAACCAGATGGGCCGCAAGGACACGCCGGCGCGCGCGGCCATGCTGGCCGAGATCACCCGCTGGATGCGCGACAGGTATGGGGTCGTGGTGCTCGGCCCCCTCGGCTTCGAGAACGCCTACGCCTTGGCCATGAAGGCGGACAAGGCCAAGACCCTGGGCGTCGCCTCGATCGCCGATCTTTCACCGCACGCGCCGCAGCTGACCCTGGGCGGGGACCTGGAGTTCCTCAGCCGGCCGGAGTGGGCGGCGATCAAGTCCGCCTATGGTCTGAACTTCCGCGCCCAGAAGTCGTTCAACCCCACCTTCATGTACCGGGCGATCGACGATGGCGAGGCGGATGTGATCTCGGCCTTCTCGTCGGACGGGCGCATCGCCGCCGAGCATCTGGCGGTGCTGAGCGATCCCCGGGGCGCCATCCCGGGCTATGACGCCATCGTGCTGATCTCGCCCAAGCGGGCCAAGGACCAGCGCCTCGAGAGGGCGATCGAACCGCTGATCGGCAAGATCGCCGTGGAGCACATGCGCGAGGCCAACCTTATGGTCGACCGGGACAAGGACAAGCGCTCGCCCGAACAGGCGGCTCAGTTCCTGACGGAGGCCTCGGGGCTTCGCTAGCCGCCGTGAGCGGCCCGGCGGTCGAGGATGCGGGCGAGATACTCGACCAGCTCGGCCGGCGAGGCGCCGCTGATCTGTTCGCGTCCGAGTGGCGTGAAGTGATTGAACAGCAGCTCCACCCGAGGGCTGGACGCGAAGATCAGTCCGTCCAACGAGGTGGTCTCGTGATCGAAGTCGCTGGAGACCTCCACCCGATAACCGTTCTCCTGCAGGCGCGTGGCCACCTTGCGGTGCAGTTTCTGGCCGTGGGTCGAGATGAACAAGTAGTCCACCGCCTTGCGTCCCAAGAGGCCGGTCGCGCCTTCGAGCATCTCATGCTCCGACCCCTGGATGTCGCAATGCAGGATATCCAGGTGGTCGATCCCTCGATCCAGCACGAACGGATCGACCTCGAACTGACCCGCCGCGACAAAGCCTTCGATGAACTCGCCTTCCAGGCCGTTCCTGGCGAAGTTCGCCTCACCGGCGTGCAGCCATTTCGACCTGGGTTCGACCATGAAGACGCGCGCCTGCGGCCGCATCCGCTTCAGCCACATGGAGTAGTGGCCCCAATAGGCGCCGAGCTCGAGCATCACCGGCGCCGGCGGCATCCGGCGGAGCAGTTCCTGGAAGACGTATTCCTCGAGCGGTTCGTGCACGCCCCTGTTGATGATCAGGATCTGGCTGAAGTCGCCATAATAGGCCCCCTTGCCGCTGGCCGGCGCGCGGTTGCCGTTGTGCAGCCAGACCAGGCCGTCCTCGACCACGCCCGCCATGGGAACACGCTCGATCAGCAGGTTCAGCGGATCGGACACGATCTCGCGGAAGCGGCTGAGATCGTCCGCCGCCTTCTCCGGCGCCCTGTGGCCCGCGACGGTCGGGGCCGGTCTATCCGTGTCACTCACGCTCATCGTCCTCGCCTCACCCACTCGCCGCCGACCCGGCGGTCGCCGCGCCCTGTCCGTCCCTCACGTACCAATCGTCCCACTTGCTGAGCTCGGGCCACATGCGTCGATAGCCCTTGCCGACCAGCAGCCGGTACAGCAGGTCTCGCGCCGGCGTGCGATTGTGCTCCACCGCGATCGACCTGATCCGCCATCTATCGAAATCGAAGGCGTTGAGGATCTCGAATTCCGATCCCTCGGTGTCGATCGACAGGAAATCGATGTCCCGCGGCGCCTCGTACTGAATGAGCAGGTCGTTCAGCGAGATGGTGCTGACGGTGATCTTCTCGGCGTCTCCGCGCCGGTTTTCCTCGTGCGAGTCCCCCGGCAGGATGTCGGCGATGCGGGAAAATTCGCCCATGCGCGCGGCGAGGAACTCCAGGGTCTGGCCGGAAGCGGAATAGACGCACTTGTCCGAGACGGTGCAGCCGCGGTTCTGCTTCAGGGATTCGAAGAAGCCGGGATTGGGTTCGGCCAGCAGGCCGCGCCATCCCATCTCCTTCTCCAGGAAATAGGTGTTGCTGATCTCCACCCCGCTGGCGGCGCCGAACTCGATGAAATAGCCGTCGCGCTTCTGACCGCACACCCACAGGGCCCACAGGTCCTGGAACAGCTGGGCCTTGGAGATCTTGGCCAGCGGCAGGGCGAAGGCCATGAACTGGGCTAGGTCGTTGATGTCGTGCGGCGCGTGGCGAACGTGCTTTAGAAGCTCCTGCAGCTTCTTGCCGCTCTCCTTGTCGAGCACGGTGAGCGTGGGAATCAATGCGGCGGCAAGGTCGGACATCAGACTCCGTCTGGCGGCGCGGGGGACGGCGTTCGGCTTAGCACGCGGTGCGAGCCCAAGTAAAACCGGGGCCGCCTTTGCGGCGCGACCCGGCTAGGTCTACAGCGACGGTGATTGACGCGGGGAACTCGGACATGGGCTGGACCCGGCGCACCTGGATGACCCTCGCGGCCCTGGCGGGGCTGGGCGCTGTCGCGTTCGGCGCCTTCGCGGCCCACGGGGCGTCCGATCCCCGCGCGGCCGAGTTGCTGAAGACCGGGGCCAGCTACGAGTTCATGCACGCCATGGCGACCATCGCCTGCGCCGTGTTCATGCAGCTGGGCGCCCGTCGCGCGCGGTATGCGCCGGCCTTCTTCCTGATCGGCATTGTCCTGTTCTCGGGCTCGCTCTACGCCCTGGCGTTCGGCGCCCCCCGCTGGATGGGGCTGGTGACGCCGCTCGGCGGGATCAGTTTCCTGATCGGCTGGGCGGTGCTGGTCTGGGCCGCCCGCGACATCGCCCCCAACGTCGATCCACCTGCCGCCTGAACCAGGAGCCGAGTCATGCCCACCCATCCCGCCATCTCCGCAGGCCGTGTCGCGGTGATCACCGGCGCGGCCTCGGGCGTGGGCCTGGCCGCCGCCAAGCGCTTCGCCGGCCTCGGCCTGAAGGTGGTGATGGCCGACCTGGAGGGTGAACGCCTCAGCGCCGCCGCCGGCGAGGTCGTCGCCCTGGCCAAGGGCGGCGCGTCGCACGTCTGCACCGTGCCCACTGACGTCAGCCGGCTGGAGGAGGTGGTCCGGCTGAAGGACGAGGCCTTGGAGGCGTTCGGCGAGGTCGCGGTGCTGATGAACAACGCCGGCGTCGGCGGCGGCCTGGGCAAGCCGTGGGAAACCTATGACCGCTGGCGGCGGATCATGGAGGTGAACCTGTGGGGCGTGGTGCATGGCGTGCATGCCTTCACCGAGACGATGATCGCCCAGGGCGCGCCGGCGGCGATCATCAACACCGGCTCCAAGCAGGGCATCACCAATCCGCCCGGGAGCGCGGCCTATAACGTGACCAAGGCCGGGGTGAAGGCGCTGACCGAGCAGCTCGCCCACGTGCTCATGGAAGACGCGCCGCAGATCTCGGTGCATCTCCTGGTCCCCGGCTTCACCTTCACCAACATCGGCGGCGCGCGGCCGGGGGCGGAGAAGCCGCCGGGCGCCTGGACCGGCGAACAGGTGGCGGACTACATGCTGGAGAGCCTGGGCCGGGGCGACTTCTACATCCTGTGTCCCGACAACATGGTGACCCGCGAAATGGACGAGCGCCGCATCCAGTGGGCCGCCGACGACCTGATCAGGAACCGGCCGGCCCTGTCGCGGTGGAATCCGGCGTTCAAGGACGAGTTCGACGCCTTCATGGGCTGATCGGAAACGACAACAGGGAGGAGACGGAATGGCGGATCAATTGCCGGGCGGGGGAGAGCGCATTCGCTCGCGGGCGGACCTGCAGGACTATCTCGACCACTTCAACGGCAAGCGCTACGCCCGGCAGATCGCCTATTACGCGCCGGACGTGATCTACAAGGTGGGCAACCTGACGCTCACCGAGCCGCAGCAGATCGCCGACTTCTACGCCGAGTTCCACCAGTACAGCCGCGAGTTCGTGAAGATCGGCCAGTTCGCCCTGGACGGCGACGTCTGCGCCTGCACCATGCCCTCGCACTTCGAGCCGTTCCGCGACTATGTAATGAACGGGCTCAGCTTCAAGGCCGGCGACATCATCGATATCGTCTCCTTCATCTTCTACACCCTGAAGGACGGCAAGATCTGGCGCATCCGCGTGGCCCGCTATCCCGGCCAGGCCAGCGACTGGGACAACTAGGCCGTTCACGGACGATCGAGATGGTTTCCAAGGCCCGGATGACGGAGCTGGTGAAGGCCTTCGCCTTCACCGAGGTCGATGCAGGCCTGGCCGGGACCCCGGCGTTGCTGGGCTATCGCGACCAGCGCGGGCGCAACTGGCTGCACCTGTGCTGCGGCGCCGACGTTCGGGAAGCCGGGCGCAGTCCCGAGGCCAGCGTGCGCACCGCCGACGTGCTGCTGGGCCGCGGCCTGGACAAGGGCTCCGTGGCCTTCACCGAGGGCGACTGGAAAGCCACGCCTGTCTGGTACGCCATCGGCTGGGGCCGCAACCATCTGCTGGCCGAGCATCTTCTGAAGCTGGGCGCCAACCCGAACTACAGCCTGTTCGCCGCCGGCTACAATCGCGACCTCGAGGCCATCCGCCTGCTGATCCGATATGGCGCCACGGTGGACGAGGTCCACGAGGGCGAGACCCCGTTCCTGGGCCTCGTGGGCTGGAGCCATTTCGAGGCGGCCGAGGAGCTCTTGAGGCACGGCGCCGATCCAAACGCCCGCGACGCCAAGGGCCGCACCGCCTTGCACATGATGCTCAAGAAGGGCTCGGACGCGGCTCACGTCGCCATGCTCCTCGCCCACGGCGCCCGCACCGACATCCCCGGCCCCGACGGCGTCACGGCGGCGGAGATCCTGCGCCGGAAGAAGGACCCGAAGCTGAGGAGGTTGGCGGAGAGGCTTCAGGTAGTGGTGCGCAACACTCCTGCCCCTCCTCGCGGGGGAAGGAGAAGCACGACGCCATCGCCTTGACGCCCCGCTTGTCGGGATGCCAACGACGGGCCGCCGCCAAAGCCAGCCACGATTTCGGGAGAAGACGCCATGTCCCTGGGACAGGAGTTCACCGACGCCCTCGTCAGGATCGCCCGCAGCGCCGAGATGGATGACATCCGGGCCGCCGCGGGCCTGGTCGCGCCGCTGCACGGCAAGCCGCCCTATGACGGCGTCGAGATCACCCGCGACCTGAAGTACGGCGACCACGAGCGTCACCGGCTGGACGTGTTCCGCGCCAATGACCGCGCGGGCGAGCCTCGGCCGGTGCTGGTATTCGTGCATGGCGGCGGCTTTGTCGGCGGCGACAAGTCGTCGCCCGGCTCGCCCTTCTACGACAACATCGGCGTGTGGGCGGCGCGCAACGGCATGGTCGGGGTGAACATCGTCTACCGCCTGGCGCCCCAGCACCAATGGCCGGCCGGGGGCGAGGACGTGTCCGCCGCGGTGGACTGGGTCAAGGCCCACATCGCCGAACACGGCGGCGATCCGACCCGGATCATCGTGGCCGGGACCTCGGCGGGGGCGATGCACGTGTCGACCTACCTGGCCGGGCCCTACGGCGCGGCCGGCAAGATCAAGGGCGCGATCCTGCTCTCCTGCCTGTTCGACATGCCGACCTGCGAAAAGAACCCGCTGCTGTTCGCCTATTACGGCGAGGACGCTGCGAAATACGCCGAACAGTCGACCTTGAAGGCCATGGCCGAGACCCCGATCCCGGTGCTGGTGACTGTCGCCGAATTCGATCCGCTCGATTTCGAGCGCCAGACCCTTGCCTATATCAACGCCTTCTTCGACAAACGGGGGCATTGGCCGAATGTGCTAAGGCTCACCGGGCACAACCACTTCACCACCGCTTGGCATATCGGCACGGCGGACGATCATCTCGCGGTCCAGATGCTGGAGTTCGTCAGGCGCTCCTGCGGCTGAACCTGCCGGCCTGCAGGAGAGGCATATGGCCGTCCCTGACGATATCGCCGAGGCGACCAACCGCATCGGCCGCGACGCGGAAATGCCGTCGATCATCGAGATGGCCAACCGCTACACCCTGCTGCAGGAGCGCGAGCCCTACGTCGGCCTCGATGTCGTCCGCGATCTGTTCTACGGCCCCGACGAGCGCCATAGGCTGGACGTGTTCCGCGCCGCCGATCAGGTGGGCGAGCCCAAGCCCGTATTCATCTTCGTGCACGGCGGCGGCTTTATCGGCGGCGACAAGTCCATGCCGGGCGCGCCGTTCTACGACAATGTCTGCGTCTGGGCGGCGCGCAGCGGCCTGATCGGGGTCAATATCACCCATCGTCTGGCGCCCCAGCACCCCTGGCCGGCGGGCGCCGAGGACCTGTCGGCCGCGGTGGACTGGGTGAAGGCCAATATCGCCGCGCATGGGGGCGATCCGGAGCGGGTGTTCGTCTCTGGCACCTCGGCGGGGGCGGTGCACGTGGCGTCCTATCTGTCCGGCCCATATGGCGCGGCGGACAAGGTCGCGGGGGCGATCCTGCTGGCCTGCCTGTTCGACATGCCGACCTGCGTGCGGGACCACTATTTCCTGGCCTACTTCGGCGAGGACGAGAGCCGGTATGCCGAGCAGTCGACCCTGAAGGGCATGGCGGAGACCACCGTGCCGGTGCTGCTGGCCGTCGCCGAATACGATCCGATCGACTACGAGCGCCAGGCGCTGCTGTACGTGAACGCCTTCTGGGAGAAGCAGGGGCGCTTGCCCAACCTGATCCGCCTAATGGTCCACAACCACTTCACACTGGCCTTCCATCTCAACACCGGCGACGCCTATCTCGGCGAACAGATGCTGGAGTTCATCAGGCGCGCCTGAGCCTGCGCCCGGCCGCGGGCGTCCAGAACCGGACAGGTCTTCCGGCCAGTCCGGCGTGTTGGCGCGGGGCGCCTTGTGCTCGGCGAGCGGCGGGGGACCTGGCCGGTAGGGCGGCGCATTCGGCAGGCTCTCGATCAGGATCCTGGCCAGCAGGGCGTCGTCGCCTTTCAGCGGCGGCGGCTGGCCGAAGACCGTCAGCCAGAGGCTCGCCCATTCGTCGGACATTGGCCCTCACCGCAGACCGATCCGTTCCGGCCGCAGCTATTTCTCTACTACGATCCCGGCGAAGATATCTGGTTAAATGCAATTTAACCAGTATAAAAATGGCAAAACCGTATCAATGGCGATCTTATAAAGAAAACATCCACATATCCACAGAATTTAACCTTATCGCCGTTTTCCGACCTCAGGTCCTTCGCGCGACGATCCAGATCGCCCAGGGTTTGGCGGGATTGTGGAAATACCAGCGTTCGATGGTCACGCCGTGCGCGGCCAGCAGCTCGCCCAGGCGGTCGTAGCCGATGTAGACGCCGCTCCAGTGGTCCTGGTCGTGGCGCTTGTAGACGCGCTTTTCGCCCGGCCGGTAGTGCAGGGAATGGGTCTCGAAGTTCTCCGTGCGCCAGGGCGTGGCCGGATCGCCCGCCCGGTAGTCGTAGCAGTTGAGCTGCAGGGCGAGCCCGCCGCCGGGCCGGACCAGACGGCACATTTCGCTGAGCGCCGTCTCATAGGCGCTGAGCAGCGAGATGTGCTGCAGCACCGAGTAGGAGAACACCAGGGCGGCGGTGGCGTCGGCCAGGTCGCAGCGGCCGGCCTCGTCCAGCAGGTGCAGGGACCGGACCTCGGGGACCAGCTCGCGACACCGCTCCAGCATGGTCGGCGAGATGTCGATGCCGACTGGTTCGAATCCCGCCTCGGCGACGAACTTCAGGATGCGTCCGGCGCCGCAGCCGTACTCGACCAGCCTGGACCCCGCGGCCAGCCCTTCCGCCAATGGCCGGATGTGGCCCTCGTAGAGCTTGCGGCCGCGGCGGAAGAAGTCCTCGATCAGCTCGGGCGAGAAGCCCTCCGGCGGGGCCTCGGCCATCTCCGGCGTGGTCATGATCGCCAAGAGGGGGTTCTCCTTGGCCTTGGCCTCCCAGTCGGTCCCCAGCCAGTGGTCGGGCCTGATCTGCCGCATCGCCCTCGCCTCACGCCTTGCGCAGGATGGGGATCACCTGCCGCCACAGCTCGTAGGAGCGGCCGACCTCGTCCTTCAGGGCGCTGATGAAGGGATAGCCGAGCATGTGGCCGGCGCCGCTCGATCGGCACTGTTCGATGATCTGTTCGGCCACCGTGGCCGGGGCGCCGGTGATGGTCTCGTCCTCGCCGAAGAACAGGCCGCGCGGGGTGGGCGCGTCGGGGGCGGCCGAGGCGGTCTGGCCGTCCTCGTCGGCGTGCGGACGGGCCCGGCTGAACATGGCCAGCAGCTTGGCGGTGGCGGCGGCGGCGATCAGCTTGCCCTCCTCATCGGTGCGGGCGACCACGATCTGGCGGCGCAGGGCGTTGTGCTCCGGTCCGGTCGGTTGGCCGGCGTCGGAGGCGGCGGCGTCGCGGGCCTCGAACAGGGCCTTGGCCTCGACGGTGGGCAGAAAGCCAGTGCAGGCGTTGTAGCCGTGCGCCCCCGCCATGGCGGCGGTGCCCGGGCTGACGCAGGTCATCCAGCCCCGCGGCGTCGGTTTCTGCAGGGGCAAGGGTACGATCGACAGATCATCGTAGTTGTAGAATCGGCCGTGGTGGCTGAACGGCGCCTGGGTCAGGGCCTTGCCCAGCACCTCCAGGCTCTCGATGAAGCGGGGTCGGATGTCGTCTTGCGGAATACCCACGGCCAGGGGCTCCATGGGTCCGGCGCCGCTGGAAAAACCCATTTCCAGCCGCCCGCCGCTCAGGTGGTCGAGCATGGCCACCTCTTCGGCGACCCGCCAGGGCTCGTAGAGCGGCAGCACCATGCCCATGGCGCCGAGCCGCAGCGTCCGGGTCCGCGCCGCCACCGCCGCGATCAGGATGTTGGGGGAGGGGGTCAGCCGCCCTTGGCCGAAGTGGTGTTCGCTGAAGAAGATCCCCTCGAAGCCGATGTCCTCGCAGCGGGTCCACAGATCCAGGTGCCAGGCGAAGGCGTCCCGCGGCTCATCGCCATAGGTGGGGAAGAACTCGAAGATCCACGGCTTGATCATGACGTCCCAGCTTGGGTTGGAGTGGCAATGGTTTCAATGCGGCCCGCGCCGCCCGGCCGCAAGCAGCACATCATTGATTTCTCATCGAGGACGGCGGAGGATCGCGCCGACGCCGGGCGACGGACCGTCCAGACGAGATCGCCGGCCAGGAGGAACGACCGATGGTCGAGGTGGTGAGGTTCCCGGACATCCCACTGTACCAGGGCTGGAGCACGCCCCTGCGCAGCGAGACCGACGCGCGTGACCTGGAGATCATCGAGGGCGCCGTGCCCGCCGGCCTTGAAGGCGCCCTCTTCCGCTGTGGGCCGGATCGCCAGTACCCGCCGATGACCGGCGACGACATCTTCATCGACGGCGAGGGCATGGTGCACATGTTCCGCTTCGAGGGCGGCCACGTCGATTACCGCAGCCGCTGGGTGCACACCGAGCGTTTCAAGTTGCAGGAGGCCGCCCGCCGTTCGCTGTTCGGCCGCTACCGCAACCGCTACACCAACGACCC
>FTIV01000008.1_pt2 | contig 10638 bp, 12 predicted proteins | sample 1658621 | NCBI WGS metagenome assembly FTIV01 (sample SAMEA3914841, study PRJEB12502) | metagenome | biome: forest; material: soil | place: Canada | collected 2011-07-05 | depth 0.3 m | reverse complement strand
CGGCGACGATGCCGAGCGCGGGCAGGGCGTCGGCCATGCTCTGCAGCGCGTGGGCCGGCATCAGGGCTTCGTGGTGATGCTTTTCCAGCTGCTTTTCCATGGCGTCCTCGACCTGGTGCGGATCTTCCAGGTTCATGGTCATCATGCGCAGCGTGTCGCAGATGAAGTCGATGGCGAAATGGTCCTTGGTCAGTCGCGGATAGCGCTCGAAGATCTTGCTCTCGCCCGGCTTCTCGATGTGGCTTTCCAGGGCGATCACGCCCTTGGACTTCATGGTCTTGGTCAACAGGAACAACAGCGACAGCAGGTCGCGATAGTCGCCCGGCTTCCACTTGGGTCCGGCGAACACCTTGCCGAAGCCGCCGGCGGTGGCCTTGATGGTGGTCATCGAGTTGGAGATCAGGAAGGCGGCGATGGCCGCGCCCAAGATCGCCATCAACTCGTGGGGGGCCGACTCGATGATCACGGCCATCTTGCCGCCCGAGATCAGGAAGCTGCCGAACACGGTGACGAACAAGACGACGATGCCGATGATTGGAAACATGTACCGCGCCCCGGGGAGTTGCGCCGGGAGCTTCAGCGTTAATGCTTAATTCCGCGTTGAGCCGCGGGAAGCTATTGCGCCAGCGCGGCGGCTTGTCGCGCCGTCAGGTGTCCGTCGCGGGGATAGCCGGCGGCGAGCTGCCAGGCGCGCAACGCCTGGCGTGACTTGCGGCCCATGTCGCCGTCGATCTTGCCGTCGTAGTAGCCGAGCCGGGCCAGCCCCGCCTGGGCCGCCATCCGGGTCTCCCGCGCCAGCGCGAGCTCGGCCGGCCATGGCTTGTGGATGGCCTCCTCGCCCTGGGCGAACTTGGCCAGCAGCGACACCCCGACCGCATAGGCAATGCTGGGGTTGTAGGACTCGAAGGCCAGGTAGTTGGGGAAGGCGAGAAAGGCCGGGCCGTCGATCCCGGCCGGCAGCATCAGCCGCGCGGTCTCCGCCGCGTCGGCGGCGCTCCACGGGACGCCCGACGCCCGTCGCGCGCCCAGGGCCTCCCAGTCGGCCGGCTTCAGCGCCGTGACCTCGGCCTCCGCGCGGGACAGGTCGAAGTTGGCCGGCAGGGTCGCCTCCTCCAGCCAGCTCTCCCCGGTGCGCCAGCCCGCCCCCTTGGACAGGTAGACCGCCGCGCTGGACAGGGCGTCGAGCGGCGTTCCCCAGACGTCGATGCGCCCGTCGCCATCGAAATCGACGCCATACTTCAGATAATTGGTGGGCATCAGCTGGGTCTGGCCGACCGCGCCGGCGTAGGAGCCGATCAGCCGGTCCCGGCTCACCACCCCGCTCTGCAGGATCTTGAGGGCGGCGATGAACTCGGCGCTCCAGTCCGTGCCGCTGGAGGCGGCCGCGCCGTGGGTGGCGGTGGCCCTGAGCGCATCCCGGTCGCCGATATTGGCCCCGTAGTCGGACTCCATGCCCCAGAACGCCACCAGGGGCCCGCCGGGGACTCCGTATCGGCGCTGCACATCGGCCAGCTGGGGCAGGCCGGCATATTTCATCCGCGCCTTCTTGCCGCGTCCGTTCAGCAGCTTCATCACATAGTCGGTGACCGTCTGGTTGGTCTCGGCCGCCGCGGCGCGTCGGGCGATGACCACTGGGTCGGGGGCCAGCCCGGCCAGGCCGTTGTCCCAGGTCGCGTCCGTCACCCCCACCGCCAGCGCCCGGGGCCGGATCGACGCCAGCCAGTCGTCGAATTCGCTCTGGCTCAGCGCATCGACTTCGCCCCAGGCGGCGCGGCCGGTCAGTCCGGCGGCCAGGACGATCGCGCCGCTGGCCAGGATGTCTCGTCGTCTCATGGCGCGCAGACTAACCCTGCGTCGGTGAACAGAGAACAACTGCCGCAAAGGCGTCGATCAGTGGACCGGTGGCCCGTCTGTCCCGGCCTCCAGCTGCAGGGTCGCCGCCAGCTGGGCGGTCAGGTGGCCGTCGGCGACCAGCTTGCGAGAGGCTTGCCAGGATCGGAGCGCCGCCCGGGTCTTGGTCCCGATCACCCCGTCGGCCCCGCCGGGGTCGAAGCCGAGCTTGATCAGCGCCGCCTGGGCGCCGGTCCGGTCGGCCTGGGAGATGGGCGCCTCCACCGGCCAGGCGGTGACCAGCGGCGGTTGGCCCGACACGCCGTCGGCCATCAGTCCCACCGCCAGGGCGTAGCTGGTCGAGTTGTTGTAGGTGCGGATCACGAAGTGATTGGGGAACACCAGGAAGGCCGGCCCGGCGGCGCCGGCCGGGACGATCAGGCCGCAGGCCGAGCCGGCGTCGACCGGGCTCCAGTCGGCCCCGTCGGTGCGCCTGACCCCCAGCGCCGTCCACCAGGCGGGCGGATTCTTCGGACCCTCGGTCAGGCTGTAGTCGAAGCCGGGAGGCAGCAACACTTCGCGCGCCCAGCTCGCGCCCCTCGTCCAGCCGGCCAGGGCCAGGATGTTCGCCGAGGAGCCCAGGGCGTCGGCCGGCGAGCCCCAGATGTCCGCCCTGCCATCCCCATCGATGTCCACCGCCTTGGCGACGTACTCGCTGGGCTCCAGCTGGGTCTGGCCCATCGCCCCCGCCCAGGACCCCTTGAGCTGGGCGCGGGTGGCGGCGTTGGCGGCCATGATGCGCAGCGAGGCGAGCAGTTCGCTCTCCGCCCAGCCGCGCCGCCGTCCGTCCGCCGCCAGGGTGGCCAGGGAGCGGACCACGTCGAAGTCGCCCTGCGCGACCCCGAAACCGCTCTCCAGCGCCCAGATCCCCACCAGGACCGCGCCATCGACGCCGTAACGCGTTTGGATCATGTCGAGCCAGGCGGCGACCTCGGCCGTCTTCTGCCGGCCGGTGGCGACACGATTGTCCGAGACGGCGGCGTGCATGTAGTCGCCGATCGAGCGGGTGAATTCGGGCTGCTTGCGGTCGGCGGCGACCACCAGGGGATCGGGCGTCAGGCCGGCCAGGGCGCCGCGCAGCACGGCCTCCGGCCAGCCGGCGGCCACCGTCCGGGCCACGAAGGACTGGGACCAGGCGTCGAACTCAGCGTCCCCTGACTGTGTGACCGGCGCGGGCGGCGCGGTCGCCTTCAGCGTCGAGGTCACCACCGGCGTAACGGGGTCGGCCACGCCCGCCAGGCCGGACAGGAGGAACAGGCGTCGATCCATGCGTGCGCAGGCTCTCTGGGGGGGCTGCGGCGACTCTGCGCCAGGGGTCTTAATTGACTTTAGCGCAGGTGGGCCCTATATGCCCGCGCTCTTGATTTCGAAGGCCTGGACGGGTCTTCCCGCCCTTGGAAAGACATGCCATGAAGGTCCGCAGCTCGTTGAAATCGCTGAAGACTCGCCACCGCGATTGCAAGCTCGTGCGTCGCAAGGGGCGGCTCTACGTGATCAACAAGACCAACCCGCGCTTCAAGGCGCGGCAGGGCTGAGACCGCCCCGGGCGGGCGCGGTCGGGGATCGCCGATTCGGTCGGGGAGGTTCGCGCCGTGAGCGATGAGCCCAAGCCGGACGCCGCGACCCTGCGTTTCCGCATCGCCGACCTCAAACAGGAACACCAGGATCTCGACGACGCCGTCGCGGCGCTGGAAGCCGGCGCGCGTCCCGATCAGATCCAGATCGCGCGGCTGAAGAAGAAGAAGCTGGCCCTGCGCGACCAGATCAAGGTGCTGGAAGACCAGCTCACCCCCGACATCATCGCCTGAACCGCGCTCTCGCCAGGCGGTCAGATCCCCGCGTAGCCCCGGGTGACGAACAGGAACAGGCCGAAGGCCACCAGGCCCGAGGACACCACGTCGATCACCAGCGGTCTTGGCAGCGACAGCTTGAGCCGGGTGAGCAGCGCCACCAGCCCGACGACGACGAACACCACGGTCAGCTGACCGATCTCGACCCCGCAGTTGAAGCCGACGATCAGCTCGGCCAGCCGCCCCTTGGGCAATCGCTCGTCCAGCAGGTTGGCCGCAAAGCCGAAGCCGTGGATCAGGCCGAACATCAGGGTGACCACCAGCCGGATGCGGGCGGCGTCGCGCAGGTGGCCCGACAGCATCAGATACTGCGAGGTGAACAGGGCCGCGCCCAGGAGCAGCAACGAAGGCAGCCCGCCGAAGCCGACCAGCTTGCCCAGGGCCATCAGGCCGAGCAGGACGATGATGCTGAGCCCGACGGTAGCCGGCCGCCCGCTCTGGACGGAGATGTTCTCGGCGCCCACCAGGGCGATGGTCAGGCCGATCAGGGCGTCGATGTATTCGGCGTGGGGGCGCACCAGGCCGGTCACCGCCAGGGCCAGGGTCAGGCTGTGGCCGATGGTGAAGCCGGTGACCACGAACAACAGGTCTTTCAGGCGCCGGGCCAGGATGATGAAGCCCAGGATGAACGACATGTGGTCGATGCCGGTGAAGATGTGCATCATCCCCATCTTCACGAACTCGAAGAAGCTGGCGTTCTGCAGCTTGCCGCCGCCGCTGACCGATGCGGCGTCCAGCGTGCGCTGGTCCCTGGTGAACAGCTGTTCGACGAAGTCGCCCTTGTCGGTGATCACCTGGGCGAAGGTCACGTGCGAGGGGACGAGGTCGAAGAACACGTCCGAATGCAGCTTCATGTCCTTGGCGTCGGGACAGGCGAAGCTGAACTCCAGGCGGTGGAATCCGGCCGACGCGGCCGTGGCGCGCACCGGCCCCGATCGTGGACAGGGCTTGGTCCCGTTCAGCACCGAGGCGTGGCCCGCGATATAGGCGCCCAGCCTGGCGTCGTCGGGCATGGCGCCGTCCGGCCCGGCCAGGCGCTTGGCCTCTATGTCGGGCACGCTCCAGGTCACGTGCACCACCGTGCCCGCCATCCGCCAGGTCGAATGGGTCTCGCTCTTGGTGTGCGCCTGGGCCTGGCCGGTCAGGGCGCCGAACAGCAGCAGGACACCGAGGACGAACCGGATCGTCCGGTTCACCTGCGGTACTCCGGCGCCCGCACGATATCGGCGCGCCCCTTCAGGTACTTCAGATTGGCCCGATCGACCGTGTCGCGGGACTGGCGCTTATAGTCCTGCCAGACGTTGTCCTGGGCCTTGGCGAAGTCGAGCTTCACCGCGGCGACCCGCTTGACCATCAGGATCACATGGATGCCGTCGGGCTGCTTGACCGGGATCGAGGCCTGGCCGGGCTGCAGCCTTGACGACGCGGCATAGATGTCGTCGCCCAGCTTGGCCTTCACCGCGAAGTCGAAGTTGTCGTCCAGATCGATGCGGCCGGAATCCTTGAGCGCGTATTTGGCCATGACCGCGTTCACCGCGCCGCCGTGGGTCAGCTCGTCGGATGCCTTCTGCGCCTTGGCCATGGCGTCCTCGAGCTTGAGGTCGCCGATCGGCATGACCAGGTCGCGAATCCGCATCACCCCGTCGCTGGAGTACTTGTCGATGTGCTGGTTGTAGTAGTCCTGCAGCTGCTGCTGGGTGGGCTGCTGGGCGATGATGTCGGCGTCCACCTGCAGGTTGACCCCCGCCACCAGCGCCTGGCGGACGTCCGGATCGGTGGCCGCGAGGTCGACCTCGAGGCCGCGCTGGACCAGCAGCTCCTCGTCGATCATCTCGTCCAGCACCTTTTCCCGCTGGGCGCGCGAGGTCTGGGCGTAGGGGACGCCCGCCTCGACCTGGGCCTGGGTCATGAAGTCGCTGCGCAGGATGTGCCGGCCGTTGACGGTGGCCACGTCCTCCGCAGGGAAGGTGCGCACCGAGGTCCCATGGGCGGTGAACAGGGCGAACCCGGCCAGGCCCAGGCCGATGGCGGCGCCGATGGCGTAGAACAACAGGGATCGCTGCGGGCCGATCCTCAGTATGCGCAGCCGACTCGCCAGCCAGTCGTCGATCGGGTCGTGCTGATCAGCCATGGGCTGGACCTTCCGGAGCGGCAGGTTTGCTGGAAACCTGGTGGATGTAGATGGCCAGGGACCGGATCACCGCCGGCTTGAGCTTGCCGATCCAGGCCGGGCAGACGCCGTGACGCCCTTCGTTGACCGAGTGCCGAATCGAAGCGCCGCCGCCGCCGTAGAGCCAGTCCGCATCGCTCAGCGCCGGCGCGCCGTAGTCGGGATTGCCCGCCGCGTCGGCCGAGTGGCAGTCGTAGCAGGACCCCTTGCCCTGGAAGATCGCCGAGCCGCGCGCGACCGCGGCCATGTCCTGGTTGGGATGGGTCAGCGACAGCACATAGGTGGTCACGTCGTCGACCTCGGCCGGGGACAGCTGCATGGTCCGGCCCAAGGCGGGCATGTCGGTGATGTTGCGCGACTTGGCGTTGCCCGAGCGGATTCCGTAGAGGATGGTCCGCTCCAGGTCGCCCACGCCGCCGGCGTCGTAGAGCCAGATGGCGTCCTTCAGGTTGGGGGCGCCCTTGGCCTGGTCGCCCTGCATCTGGGCGCCGTGGCAGCTGGCGCAGTTCTTGGCGTAGGCGGGCCTGGCCAGGCCCTCGGCATAGCTGACCAGCGTGGGAGACTGGGTCACCCGGTCGGGGTCGGTGGTGAGCAGCTCGCCGCTGAGATGGCCGCCGCGGATCGAAAAGCCGATCAGGAGCAGCAGAGCGACGATGGCGGCGGAGGCCAGGGCAGCGGTGATCCGCCGTCCCCGCGGCGGGGCCGCGGCCGACTTGCCCGGCGCCGGGGTCTGGGGTTCGGTCATGCGCAGACCTCCCGCCCGTGAAGGCGTCGCCTAGAAGGCGCTCATGGTGAAGCCGATCCAGCGGCCGCAGGTGATCACCGCGAACCACAGGACCAGCGAAAGTCCGCCGGCCAGCTTCACCGCGAACGGGATGTGTTGGTGATGCGCCTCGTCCCACCGCTCCATGTCGTGCGAGGTGAAGAAGTGGAACGCCAGCATGTTCAGGCCGGCCACCGCCAAGAGCGCCATCTTGGACAGGAAGAAGGTGTTGTGGGTGTATTTGACCGCGTTGGACGAGAACAACAGCCCGCCGGTGACGGCGGCCACGGCGAAGGCCGTCCAGGTGAAGGGCAGGATCTCGCCGGTGAGCTTGCTGATCGAGCGGCTGTTCCAGGCGATGCCCAGGAGTCTCAGGTCGACCACGGCGATGGAGCCGACGACCAGGGTGATGGCCAGCACGTGGACCGACTCGACCCAGGGGAACAGCGTCCCGCTCTCGCGGATGGCGGCGGCCACCGGCGTGTCGTAGAGCCGTTGAAACAGCGGATCGAGGCTCATTCGCACTCCCTTTTACGTCGTCCCAGGCCGCTCTGTGGCGGCTATTCCCCGGCGGTGTTCATGTAGGCGATCCAGCGCCCGGCGAAGACGATGCTCACCCACAGGATCAGCGAGACCGCCGCGATCAGCATGGCCAGCGCCTTGCGCTTGCCGTTGAGCTCCCAGTAGGCGGCGTCCGTCTGCATCGGCCGCTGGAAGGCGAAGGTCAGCGCCATGGCGGCCAGCAGGGTCACCATCTTGAACTGGAAGGCCGGGTTCTGCAGCGACCTGGCCGGCTCGCCGATGATCAGGATCGTCCCGGTGCACAAGAGCACGATCAGGGTCGGCCAGATCCACGGCAGGAACCGTTTGGCGAAGGACGCCGTCGGCACGCTGCGGCCGATCACGTTCAGCACGCGCAGGTCCAGCAGGAACACCGATGAAATGACAATGGCGATCGACAGGATATGGATCGATTGCACGGTCGGAATGATCCAGGTCACGTTCTGGATGGTCTGGCTGAGCTGGGTGTCGCTCAACCATTGACAGAAGGCGTGCAAGGACATCGCCATCGAGGGCTCCTGGTACTCTTGCCTCTAGATACGTCGGCCGGAGCCTTCGCCCTCAGAGGGTCGGACGTTTTGTTGCGGCCGTTTCGGGCGTCGGGGCGGCGGTTGTCAAGTTAAGGACCCGCCGACCGTCGACCTCGCCCGGCGGGACGGGGGCCGACAATCCTGCCGCGGGCCTCCCGCGGGCCGGCTTTTCGTCTTGCCGCGGCCTTAGGTCTGGATTAATAACTGACCAGTCAGTTATTAATCGCAAGACAAGATGACCGCTCCTTCCGTCCGTTGGCGCCGACGCAAGACCGACCGTCCGAGCGAGATCGTGGCGGCGGCGCTGGAGGTGTTCGCCGAAAAGGGTTTCGCCGCCGCCCGGCTGGAGGAGATCGCCGCGCGGGCCGGCGTCTCCAAGGGCGCGCTCTATCTGTATTTCGACACCAAGGACGCCCTGTTCCGGGCGGTGGTGCACGAGACGGTCTCGCCCAACCTCGACGCGGTGAAGGCGATGACCGAGGCCTTCCCCGGCCGCTTCGCCGACCTCGCGCCCCTGATCCTGGCCCGAATCGCCCAGATCGCTTCGGGCAGCCGCCTGCCGGCGGTGGCCAAGATGGTGATCGGCGAGTCGCGCAATTTCCCGGACCTCGCCCGGGTCTGGCACGAGACGGTGGTGTCCAGGGCGGTCGGCCTGTTGTCGGGTCTGATCGCCCGCGCCCAGGAGCGTGGCGAGATCAGGCCCGGCGACCCACGCCTCTTCGCGATCTCCCTGATCGGGCCGATGGTGGTGGGATTCCTGTGGCGCGAGGTGTTCGTCCCCGTGGGCGCTGAGCCGATCGACATGGCCGCACTAGCCGCCCAGCACGCCCGGACGGTGCTGGGCGGCATGCTGGCCGAGCCGGAGGTCGCACGATGAGAGCTGTTCGCCTGATCGCGGTCTCGGCCGCCGGCGCCGTCCTGACCGCCTGCGCCAATCTCGCGCCGTCGCCGCACCTGCCCGCCCAGGTCCCGGCGGCCTACGCCGAGGCGCCGGCCGATCAGCCGGCCGCATCGGGCGATCTGGCGAACTGGTGGACCCTGTTCGGCGACGCCCAGCTGACCGACCTGGTCGCCCGCGCGGCCAAGGCCAATCTCGACCTGCAGCAGACCTCGGCCCGCATCACCGAGGCGCGGCAGCAGGAGATCATCGCCGGCGCATCGAGCAAGCCCCAGGTCCAGCTCGACGCCAGCGCCAGCCGCAACCGCATCAGCGAGCACGCCATCCCCCTGCCGCCGGGCGCCGGCGGCCACGGCGCGGGGGGCGGCGCCTCGCCCTTCGGCATCCCGGGTGAAGAGTTCAACAGCTTCCGCCTGGGCCTCGATGCTTCCTGGGAGCTCGACCTGTTCGGCGGGGCGAAGAATGCCGTGGCCGCGGCCCGGGCGCGCACCCAGGCGGCCGAGTGGACGTCACGCGATCTGCGGGTGGCGATCACCGCCGAGGTCGCCGACCACTACCTGACCCTCCGCGCCCTGCAGCGCCGCGAGGCCGTCGCCTGGGACGAGCTCGCCCGCCAGAGGAACCTGCTGTCCATCGTCCGCGCCCGCGCGGCGGCCGGTTTCGTCAGCCAGCTCGACGTGGACCAGCAGCAGGGCCTGGTCGCCGCCACCGAGGCCCGCGCCTACCCCCTGGAAGCCCAGATCCGCGCCGAGATCCACGCCCTGGGCGTGCTGGTCGGCGAGCCGCCGGAGAGCCTCGTCGCAACCCTGACCCCCGTCGCCGCCCAGCCGGCCCCGCCCGCCGCGCCGCCGCCGGGACTGCCCTCGGACCTGCTGCGCCGCCGCCCCGACATCCGCAAGGCCGAGCGCAACGTCGCCGCCGCCGCCGCCGATGTGGGCGCCGCGACGGCCGAGCTCTATCCGAAGATCACCCTGTCCGGTCAGCCGGGTTTCGTCTCCACCTCCCTGTCCAGCCTGCTCGACTGGGGCAGCCGCAACTACACCCTGAGCGCGGGTCTGCTCTGGCCCATCCTGGAAGGCGGCAAGATCCGGGCCTCGCTGGCCGCCGCCAACGCCCGTCAGACCGAGGCCCTGCTCGCCTATCGCGGCGCGGTGCTGACCGGCCTGAAGGAGGTCGAGGACGCCCTGGCCCGCTATCAGGCCGACGAGGCCCAGCTGGGCTCGCTGCAGGTCTCGCTGGACCAGGCGCGGGCCGCCGAGGCGCTCGCCCGTGACCAATACCGATCGGGGGTCGTCGCCTTCACCACCGTGCTCGCCGCCCAGCAGGCGGTGACCTCGGGCGAGGACCAGCTGGCCCAGACCCAGGCCGCCTGCGGCATGGATGTGGTGGGCCTCTATCGCGCATTGGGCGGCGGGTGGACCGACACCGACCGTCAGGAGACGACGTCATGAACCACAATGTGAGGGCCGCTATCGTCGGCGTGGTCGTCCTGATCGGCGCCTTCCTGGCCTGGAAGGCCTGGGCGCCCCGCGCCGAGGACGCCGACGTGCTGACCGGCTACATCGAGGGTGACGACCTCTATCTGTCCTCACCGACAGCCGGCTCGGTGACGGCCGTGAAGGTGGTGAAGGGCCAGCGGGTCGCGGCCGGCGCGCCGCTGTTCGCCATGGACCCGGCCACCCTCGACGCCCAGCGGGGCCAGGCCCAGGCGCGAGCGGACCAGTCGTTCGCCCAGATTTCCGCTGCCCAGGCCCAGGCCCAGCAGGCCCAGGCCAACGTCGCCGCCACACGGGCCGTCGAGGCCAACGCCCGCAAGGAATACGACCGTTTCGCGGGCCTGGTCGAGCTGTTGCGCCGCCAGAGCCTGGGGATTGGACTTCTGCAGGCCCGCGAAACGGTCGTATTCCTTGCGGGCGTTGGCCTCGACGGCCCGTGTGGCGGCGACGTTGGCCTGGGCCTGCTGGGCCTGGGCCTGG
>FTIV01222424.1_pt1 | contig 10645 bp, 11 predicted proteins | sample 1658621 | NCBI WGS metagenome assembly FTIV01 (sample SAMEA3914841, study PRJEB12502) | metagenome | biome: forest; material: soil | place: Canada | collected 2011-07-05 | depth 0.3 m | reverse complement strand
GTCGGGATGTGGTTGACGTAGGGCCGGGCCACCATCGTCGCCATGGTGGCGTCGACGTCCCGGGTTTCGAACTCATACCGGCAGTGCGCCTCCCAGACAGCGACGAGGTCGTGATCGGGCATGGAGCTGTTCTCTCTCGATGGGTCGTCTTTGATGGCCGCGACGACCGTGACCTTACCGACGCGCCAGGACGATTGGAAAGGCAAGGCTGACGAAGGGTGCGATCGGGCCGTAGTGTGGGGACTCGGCGAGGCCCCCAAGATGTGGTATGGAACAGAGCTCGAACCGATTCGTGTAAGTGATTCGGTCACGGTTTGTTGCGGGCCTGTTCCGTGCGCCTGTGGCGCCGCCTTAACCTCCTTCCAGCCTAGAATTTGCGATCGCCGGTGCGTGCGCGCGACGGCTTGCCAGACTCGTGCTCGCCCCCCACTTTGCGGGCATGAGCGACCGTACGACCGGCCGCCCGCCAGCGCTGCTCAAGGCCGTGCTGGGGCCGACCAACACCGGCAAGACCCATCTGGCGGTCGAGCGCATGCTCGGCCACGCCTCGGGCATGATCGGCCTGCCGCTGCGCCTGCTGGCGCGGGAGATCTACGACCGGGTGGTCCGGGCTCGGGGCCCGCGGTCAGTGGCCCTGATCACCGGCGAGGAGAAGATCGTCCCGCCGCGGCCGCAGTATTTCGTCTGCACCGTCGAAGCCATGCCGCTGAACCGCGAGGTCGAGTTCCTGGCGGTCGACGAGATCCAGCTGTGCGGCGATCCCGAGCGCGGCCACGTTTTCACCCAGCGCCTGCTGAACGCCCGCGGCCGCAGCGAGACCATGCTGCTCGGCTCCCAGACCATGGCGCCCCTGATCCGCCGGCTGGCGCCCGAGGCCGAGTTCCACACCCGCGAGCGCTTCTCCCGCCTGACCTATGACGGGCCCAAGAAGCTGACCCGCCTGCCCCGGCGCACGGCCGTGGTCGCCTTCTCGTCGGACGCCGTCTACGCCATCGCCGAGCTGATCCGCCGCCAGCGCGGCGGGGCGGCGGTGGTGATGGGCTCGCTCAGCCCGCGCACCCGCAACGCCCAGGTCGCGCTCTACCAGTCGGGCGAGGTCGACTTCCTGGTGGCCACCGACGCCATCGGCATGGGCCTGAACATGGACGTGGACCATGTGGCCTTCGCCGGCCTGCGCAAGCACGACGGGCGGCGCACCCGCTGGCTCCACGCTCACGAGATCGGCCAGATCGCCGGCCGGGCGGGGCGCTATCGCACCGACGGGACCTTCGGCGTCACCGGCGACTGCCCGGAGATGGATCCCGACCAGGTGGCCGCGGTCGAGAACCATCGCTTCGATCCCGTCATCGCCGCCGAATGGCGCAACTCCCGGCTCGATCTGCAGTCCCTGAGCAGCCTGCTGCGCTCCCTGTCGGCCCCGCCGCCGCGCGAGGGGCTGAAGCTCACCGCGGAGTCCCTCGACGAGACCACCCTGCGCCAGCTTTCCCAGGACGACGACATCCGCGAGCGCAGCCGCAACCGGGACAATCTCGCCATCCTGTGGGAGGTCTGCCAGACCCCGGATTTCCGCAAGACCACCCTGGACGAGCACCTGCGTCTGGTGCGCACCGTCTTCGACCACCTGACCACTGGGCCGCGGCGCCTGCCCGACGACTGGATCGACGGCCAGTTCAAATCCCTGGACCGGCTGGACGGGGACATCGACTCCCTCGCCGGTCGCCTCGCCCGGGTGCGCACCCTGGCCTACGCCGCCAATCGCCCCGACTGGCTGAAGGACCCCGCCCACTGGCAGGGCCGCACCCGCGACCTCGAGGACCGCCTGTCCGACACCCTGCACGAGAAGCTGATGCAGCGGTTCATCGACCGTCGCACCAGCGCCCTTATGCGCGGCCTGCGGGTCCGCGACGAGATCCTGGCGGGGGTCGCGGCCGACGGCGCGGTGACCGTCGAGGGACATTATGTCGGCCGGCTGCGCGGCGTGACCTTCGATCAGGCTCAGGGCGCCTCGGCGCTGGAGGACAAGGCCCTGCGCGCGGCGGCCCAGCGCGCGGTCGGCCCGGAAGTGGCCCGGCGGCTGGGTGCGCTGGCGGCGGACGAAGATTCAGCCTTTGCGCTGCTTCCGGATGGAATGGTGCTGTGGCGGGGCGACGCAGCGGCGCAGTTGGCAGCCGGCGGAAGCCCCTTTTCGCCCCGGGTCCGGCTCCTGGGCGAGCTGGGGTCCGAGCCTGCCCGCGCCCGGGCGGCGCGGCGGCTGGAGGCCTTTATCGCCGCCGAGGCGGGCCGACGTCTCGCCCCCCTGCGCCGGATCGGCGACGCCCTCGCCGACGGCAGGTTGAGGGGACTGGCACGGGGAATCGCCTATCGACTGTCCGAGGCCGGGGGGGTGCTGGACCGGCAGGTGGTCGAGGACGACCTTCGCGCCCTCAGTCAGGCCGAGCGTCGCGCCCTGCGATCGTTCGGCGTGCGGATCGGCGCCTTCAGCCTGTTCATTCCGGGGTTGCTCAGCGACCGCGCCCGCGGCTTTTCGGGGGCTTTCAGTTCGGAGGACGCCAAGGGCTGGCGCCCGCCCCAGGACCGGATCAGCCCCCTGCCCTCGCCGCCGCCGCGTCCAACCGCCCTCTCCGCGCTGGGCTTGCGCGCCGTCGGCCAGCTCGCAGTCCCGGTGGAGGCCCTGGAGCGGCTCAGCGCGCTCCTGAACGTCGCCCCGCGCAAGCAAGGCGCCATGCTGTTGTCCGAGCCCGATATCGCCAGCCTGGGATGGTCGGCGGACGAGGCCCGCGCCGTGATGCGTGGCCTTGGCTTCGTTCCCGCCGGCAAGTCGGTCGCTGGGGAGCCTTCCGCCTGGCGGGCGCGACGTCGGGCGTCGGCGCCGAAACCGGCCGAAGCTCCCGCGCACTCGCCGTTCGCCGCCCTCGCCGCCCTCAAGGCCAAGCCGCCGCGCCGGCCGCGCCCCCGCCGCAGACTGCGTGCATGACCTCGGAGGGGGCCTGCCGGATCGATGTCTGGCTGTGGCGCGCTCGCCTGTTCAAGACCCGTTCTCTGTCGGCGCGCTTCATCGAACAGGGAGGAGTGCGGCTGGTCCGCGGGGGAACCGAAACACGACTCGATAAGGCGAGCCGGCCCGTGCGCATCGGCGATGGACTGGTCATGGCCGTCGGCGGCCGGCTGATTGCGGTGAAGGTCGAAGCGATCGGCGAACGCCGGGGCCCGCCTGGGGAAGCCCGGAGCCTCTATTCCGAACTGGGTCCTTAGGCGGCTTCGGCGCGGCCGGACAGGCCCTGCATGATGATCTTGTTGATGTCGATCAGCGGCTCGATCTCTTCTTCTTTGCGCATGACCGCGCTGGTGTGGCGGCTGACCCAGAGGCTGAGGGAGATGATCTGGGCCCGCACTTCCAGCGGAAGATTGTTGGCGGGGGTAGAGCAGTCCGCGGCCAGCGCCGACCAGACGCGCCGGTTCCAGTCCAACGCGTTGATCCGCGTCTGGACATCGCCAGCATCGACTTCGGCGGCGTGGATCAGCGCCCGGGTCACTTGCCCGAACAGCCGGTACTCCGTCTCGCGCGGAGCCTCAGCCTGCGCTGCCGCTCGTTGGTAAGCCTGAAGCGACATTGCCCAGTCTTTCCTCCTCGTACTCGATCAACTTGCGGCACAACATCAGCGCTTTGTAGTATTCGTGCGCCATTGTGTGCTTGGAAACGTTGACACAATCCGCCAACACCTCCGGATTCCGGATGACGCCCATGAATTCGCTGAGGCGCCGCACAAATTCGTCGTAGTAACGATTGGCGTTAGCCTCATCCAGGTACATCATCATCACCGGGAAATAGATCCGGCGGGCAGGCGTCTTGACGTCTTCGATCTGCATGATGTCTTTTTCACGCAGGACGGACGCTTTGTTCTGCAGCAAGAGAACGCCCCGGCGATCGCCGTTCTGGACGACTGCCCCGTTGAGGACGAATTTTTCGCCGGGTTTTAGCGAGAGTTTCAGAGGCACGTCGACTGCTCCCAAGGACCGTCGGTCGGTCGATGGCGCCTTCTCGCGCCGATTCGCCGCCAGACCCCAAGGCTCTCGCGGACAACCTGAACAAGCTAGGCGACTGAAGTTAACAGCGCCTTGCCTCGTCCGCCCGCGTGAGCCTTAGCGCTCCGTTAAGCATAATCCCGCCAACTCGAATGCGCCCTACCCCACGTCGAATCGAGACCCGTACGCATGTCTCCACGCCGCTCCATCAGGGACTCGACAGCGCCCAACGCCCTTCTGGGCGAGGAAATCGCGCCGGTCGCGGCGCGCGCGGGCATATCGGGCGGCGCCACTGGCGAGGCCGGCTCGAGGGCGGCGCTGGCGCGACTGAATGCCGCGGTCGGGGAACTCAAGGCCTTGGCGGTTCGGCCGCATCTGCACCGCGCGATCGCCGCCCTGCGCGCCGAACAACCCAAGACCGCCGCCGAGGCGGCGCTCCAGGCCCTGCAGCATGACGAACGCAACGGGCACGCCTGGTACCTGCTGGCCATCTCGCGCGACAAAGTCGGCGACTTCTCGGCGTCGCTCAAATGCTACGAGGCGGCGCTGAAGCTGTTGCCAGACCAGTTGGAGGTGGCCAACGACCTGGGCCGCCTGGCCTATCGGATGGGCATGAAGTCCATCGCCGAGCGGCTGTTCACCCGCTACCTCGAGCGCTATCCGGACTCCGTCGACGGGGCCAACAACCTCGCCTGCGCGGTGCGCGACCAGAACCGCTACGCCGAGGCGATCGGCATCCTCCAGCCGGTGATCGCGGCGAACCAGGGCAACGCGTTGCTCTGGAACACCCTGGGCACGGTGCTGTCCGAACAGGGTGAGTTCGCCACCGCCATCACCTTCTTCGACGAGGCGCTGCGTTGCGATCCGACGCTGTTCCGGGCGCGGTACAACCGGGGCAACGCCAAGGTGCCCCTGGGCGACATCGATTCCGCGCTCGAGGACTGCGAAGCGGCCATGTCGGTGGTCCAGTCCCCGGACGAGACGGCCATGATGCAGCTGGCCCGCTCGACCATGCTGCTGAACCAGGGACGCATCGCGGAAGGCTGGGACGAGTACGAGGCGCGGCTCGACCCCCACTTCGCCGACGTCACCCACTTCATGATCAGACGCCCGCTGTGGACGCCGGGGACCGACCTGAAGGGGAAGAGCTTCCTCTTGATGGGAGAGCAGGGCCTGGGCGACGAGGTGCTGTTCGGCAACATGCTGCCGGACATCCTCGAGGCCATCGGGCCTGAAGGTCAGCTGCATCTGGCGGTCGAGAAGCGGCTCGTGCCTCTGTTCCAGCGCTCCTTCCCGGCCGCGATCGTCGGAGCGCACGCGACCTATCGGGTCGACACCAAGACCGTGCGGGGCGCGCCTTTCATCAAGGACCAGGAGGTCATCGACCTCTGGGCGCCCCTGGCCTCGCCGCTGCGGGTGTTCCGCCGCGACCTGGCCTCCTATCCGGACCGGCGCGCGTTCCTGAAGGCCGACCCCAAGCGGGTCCGGCACTGGCGAAAGGTGCTCGGCAAGGCGCCAGTGGGACCCAAGATCGGCCTTCTGTGGAAAAGCCTGAAGCTGGAGGGCGCCCGCCTCAGGTACTTCTCGCCGTTCGAGCAATGGGCCACGGTCCTGGCCACGCCGGGGGCGGTGTTCGTCAATCTGCAGTACGGCGACTGTTCCGAGGAGATCGCCGAGGCCAAGGCTCGCCTGGGGATCGAGGTCTGGTCGCCGCCCGGCATCGACCTGAAGGCCGACCTGGACGACGTCGCCGCGCTCTGCTGTGCGATGGACCTGATCATCGGACCGGCCAACGCCACCAGCAACATCGCCGCGGCCTGCGGGGCGCCGGTGTGGCTGATCTCGACCCCCGGCGCGTGGCCGAAGCTGGGGACCGACCGATATCCCTGGTACCCGTCGGTGCGGGTGTTCAATCCTCCGGCCTTCAATCAGTGGGAGGCGGTGATGCGCGACGTGGCCGACGCCCTCGCCGATGTGATCCCCACCTTGGGAACGGATGGAACGTCACCGGGTTGATCTCCTGTGGCGGGGGCGCCCCGCAGCGGGAGTGGACCATGGCCGTCGACAAATCGGACACCGCCGAACTGGAGCCTCAGGACCTGGCTGAGGTCTTCGACGAGAGCAACCTCGCCGACGACGCCCTCGTCCCTAAGAATCTCGACGAATCGCGCGACGTGTTCGACGTGACCAGCGCGCTCGGCGACCAGCGCGACGATCCGGCGCTCGACGCGTCCGAGCTCGACGCCGACAGTCTGGAGGATGACGACATCGAGGACGACACGGACATCGACGACCGCCTGGACGATGACCTGGAGGATGTCGTCGACTTCGATGACGACCGCGACGATCCGGAAGACGACGACGAGCCCGACAGCGAATTCGGCCCTATCATCGATGTGGAGCTGAGCGCCGATGTGGACGATGACGCCGATGACCGGGACGACAAGACCGGGCCGGCCGGCAAGGGGGCGACGCCGGAGGATGTCGAGGACGAGTCCGATCCCCACCAGGAAGACCTGCTCGACGAAGGCGTCGAGGAGACCTTTCCGGCCTCCGATCCCGTGTCGGTGAAGCGGATCACCTGACCTCCCCACCGACTTACCGCGAATTCACTGGACCATCGGGACCTCCGCTTTCACCTTAGGCGGGATGGAGGAGTCTTGATGAAGACGGCGATCCTGGTCGTGACGGCGACATCGGCGCTAGCCTTGGCCGCCTGCGCGCCGCCTTACGCCCGGCATCCGCCATGGGCTGTGCATCTGCGACCGATCGCCAAGCTGGACTGCCCGGCGTCCCAGGGGGCGCTCACCCGGACCAGCCAGTCGCCCGACGGCAAGGCCTGCGCCTATGCGGGCGACAACGGCGCCCAGGTCCAGATGACCCTGGTCGACACCCCCAACGGCCCAGACGCCGCGCTCGCCTCAACCGAGGCGGACCTGAAGACCCTGCTGCCACCGCCCCCCGCCAGCGACGCCCCCAAAGACGTCGAGTCCGAGTCCGACACGCCTCCGGCCCCGCCGCCGCGTCCTGGCGACCACAAGTCGGACAACGTCAACATCCGCCTGCCGGGGATCATGATCCATGCCGGCGACGAGAAGGCCAATATCTCCATCGGCGGCCTGCACATCGACGCCGACGACGCCACCAACACCGTGCACATGCAGAGCGGACACGGCTTCGGGCATCGGGGCCAGTTCACCATCGACGCCAACCACGGCGGGGCGGTGATCCGCGCCACGGGCGGCGGGCCTGACGTGCACGCGACCCTGATCCTCGCCTCCGACCAGACCGGTCCCCAGGGCTGGCACGTGGTCGGCTACGAGGCCTTGGGACCGCGCTCGGGACCCATCGTCGTCGCCACCGTGAAGTCCAAGTCCGACGACCACGACACCGTGTTCGAGGACGTCAAATCCCTGGTGCGCAAGAGCGCGGCTGGTTGACGCTCAGCTGCGGACGGCGGGCGCTACTTCCACCACCTTGTAGGTCAGCGGCCGCCCCTCATCGTCGGTGACGGTGACATACTCCCCCACCGCGAACCGATGATCCCCCAGGCGGTGGATCGGCTCGTCGTCAGCGGCTTCCTCCTCGTCGTAGTCGAAGTACCAGCGCTCGCCGCGATGCATCAGTCGGCCGTCGGCCGGATCCTCGTCGGGGGCGAAACGTCTGACGCTGCAGTCGCCCTTGTGCTTGGCGTAGGCGGCCAGGTCGAGTCGGCCGTCGGGCGTCAGGGGCGCCGTCAGGGCGTAGCCGCGATGGTCGTCGCCGCCGGCGAACTCCGTGCCGGGATTGCGCGCCAGGCGCATGACGATGCGTTGAAGGCCCATGTTGGCTCCGTGACGGTCTTTAGTGGGAAAGGAAAAGCGATGGCGACTCGGCGGCCAGCAGGCTTCGCGTGGTGCCGCCGAAGATGAATTCCTGCAGGCGGGGATGCCCGAAGGCGCCCGATACCAGCAGGGTGGCGCCGACCGCCCGGCTGGCGCCCAGCAGCAGGGAAGCTGCGTCGCCGGAGTCCGTCAGCAGCTTGACCTCGGCGTCGACACCGCGCGCCGCCAGGAACTCCTGCAGGCGGTGGGGATCGAATTCGCGGGTCGAGGCCTTGGGCGCGCCGAGGATGACCACCTTGGACGCCTTCTCCAACAGCGGCAGGGCCGTCCGCGCGGCGCGGGTGGCCTCCTTGCCGCCGTCCCAGGCCACCGCGATCACGCCCTCGGCGTTCAGGCCAGGGCGCGCCACCACGGTCGGGCGCTGCTCGTTGGCGACCAGCTGCTGGAACGCCTCGGCGAGCGGGCCACGGCCCCGCGCGGCTTCGTCGTCGAACACCACCACGTCGGACAGGCGCGACTCCACGGCCAGCGAGGCCCAGACCGGCGATTCCAGCGTGACGAAGGCCTTGTGCCCGCCAGGACAGGCCGCCAGCGCCGCACGGGCGTTCTTCTCGCCCTGGCTGGCTGCTTCCTTGAGGCTTTCCACGGCGGAAATCTGCACGCCGCCCATGAAGCCCTCGCCCATCCAGGGCATCAGGTCGGCCACGTCCGCCGGCGCGTAGACGCCCGAGATTTCAGCGTCGAAGGGGCGGGCAAGCTCGGCCGCGGCCGCCAAAACCGCAGCATCCCCCTTGCCGCCGGAGAGCGGGGCCATGATCCTGGCCCAACTGGTCTTGGTGATCTGCGCCATGTTTGTCCCGGCTGCCATGTTGGTCCGCATCAAGGCTCGGCTGGCCATTCCTGACAAGGAACGATCTTGTGTCAAATGAGCTGCGTCAAATTCCCGCGCCGCGCGCCTGGCAAAGGATGCTGTCGGGCCGCCGGCTGGACCTGATCGACCCCTCGCCCCTGGACGTCGAGATCGACGACATCGCCCACGGGCTGGCGCGGGTGGCGCGGTGGAATGGCCAGACGATCGGCGAGCATCCCTTCTCGGTCGCCCAGCACAGCATCGTGGTGGAAGACATCGTCCGGCGTCTCAAGCCGGGCGTGGCCCCCCACTGGCGGCTGGCGGCGCTGCTGCACGACGCGCCCGAATACGTGATCGGCGACATGATCTCACCGTTCAAGGCGGCGCTCGGCCTCGACTACCGGACCTTCGAGGAGCGTCTCGAACGCGCCATCCACATCCGCTTCGGCCTGCCGCCCAAGCTGCCGGCCGACATCAAGCGCCTGATCAAGGCGGCCGACCGGGTGTCGGCCTATTTCGAGGCCATCGATCTGGCGGGCTTCTCAGCCGACGAGGCGCACACCCTGTTCGGCAAACCGCCCAAGCTGGTCCGCCCCAGGCTCGATCCCCTCCCCCCGTCCGAGGCCCAGGCGCTCTATATGCAGCGCTTCCACAAGCTGTCCGCCGCCGCGGAACGTGAGCCGCGCGCCCGGCCCTAGCCGCGCCCGCGATAGGGCTGAACGCCTTGGTCCGGCAACCACAGGCCCTCGGGCGCCGGCCCGGTCTGATAGAACACGTCGATCGGCATCCCGCCCCTTGGATACCAGTAGCCCCCGATCCTGAGCCACAGCGGCTCGGCGGCCTGTACGATGCGCTTGGCGATGGCGATGGTGCAGTCCTCGTGGAAGGCGCCGTGGTTGCGGAACGAGCCGAGGAACAGCTTCAGCGACTTGGACTCGATCAGCCAGGCCTTGGGCGCGTAGTCGATGACCAGATGGGCGAAGTCGGGCTGCCCGGTCACTGGGCAGAGCGCGGTGAATTCCGGCGCGGTGAACCTGGCCAGGTACAGGGCGTCCGCGTGCGGATTTGGAACCCGGTCGAGCACCGCGTCGTCGGGACTGGCGAAACCGCTGGCGGCGCGCCCAAGCACGGGCTGTGGCTGATCGCTCATGCGCAACGGTTAGCGGCGCGGCCCCCGCCGTGCAACGCCGGCCAGCCAGGAGCCGGCGGAGAAGCTCCTTACGTCCGCCTTACGTCCACGCGATCCTGATCCTATCGAATCTTGATGCGCCTCCGGCATAGGTTGGCGCCTAGGAAATGGGCGCCGCCAATGTGCACCGCACAATGTGGCGTCAAGATAGGCAATTCCGTCTCGTATGCTGGGCCACGCGTTGATCGTTCCCAGCGCCTTGGAGAGCTTGCCGGTGAGTAACGTCGGACGAACGCGCTTGGGCCAACCCGGGGCGCGTCCAAACAGGGGATACTAATGAGACTGCTGAAAACCTCTTTGTGCGCGACTGCGGCGTCTTTCGCCTTTGCTGTGGCGGCGCACGCGGATCCGCTTCCCGCGCCATCCTTCACGCCGCCGCTGTCGGCCAACTCCAGCCCCGCGACCTTTGACGCCGGGCCCCTGGGCAAGCTGTCCGTCGGCGGGGCGATCACCGGTTTGGGCATGTATCAGACCAACCACGTCCCCGGTGACCATGAGTGGCAGGCCGACTTCTCCAACGCCCAGGCCTGGGTCGCCAAGACGGACGGGACGTTCCAGTTCTTCGCCGAAGTCGGCGGCTATTCCTTCCCCTCGCTTGGCTATCCCTACATTCCGGCCAAGACCACGACCGACGGCTCGTTCGGCGTGTTGCCGGTGGGCTACGTGAAGATCGTGCCAAATTCGCACTTCAGCATCCAGGCCGGCAAGCTGCCGACCCTGATCGGGTCCGAATATGGCTTCACCTTCCAGAACATGAAC
>FTIV01000085.1_pt4 | contig 10655 bp, 10 predicted proteins | sample 1658621 | NCBI WGS metagenome assembly FTIV01 (sample SAMEA3914841, study PRJEB12502) | metagenome | biome: forest; material: soil | place: Canada | collected 2011-07-05 | depth 0.3 m | reverse complement strand
TGCTCGTACATGTCGTCGGTCAGCACCCAGACCTGCGGGTGGCGCATCAGGACTTCGCTCAGCGCCTTCAGCTCGGCGCGCGTATAGGCCGCGCCCGAGGGGTTGGACGGCGAGTTGAGCAGCAGCCAGCGGGTCCGGGGCGTGATCGCGGCCTCGAGGTCCGCCGCCTTCAGCTTGAAGCCGCTTTCCAGGCTGGTCATCACCGTCACCGGCTCACCGCCGGCCAGCAGCACCATGTCGGGGTACGAGACCCAATAGGGCGCCGGGATGATCACCTCGTCACACGGCGACAGCGTCGCGGCAAAGGCGTTGAACAGCACGGCCTTGCCGCCGGGCGACACGTTGACCTGGGCGGGCGTGTAGTCGAGGCCGTTCTCGCGCGAGAACTTGGCGCAGATCGCCTGCTTCAGCTCGAGGATGCCGTCGGTGTTGGTGTATTTGGTCCGCCCGTCGCGGATGGCCTTGATGGCCGCGTCCTTGATGTTGTCCGGCGTATCGAAGTCAGGCTCGCCCACGCTCAGCGAAATGATGTTCTTGCCCTGACGCGCCAGTTCACGCGCCTTGTCGGTGGCGGCGAGGGTGGCGGAGGGCTTTACGCGGCGCAGGGCCGATGACTCGCTGAACATGACGATTCCTCTGCGGGGAAGCGGCGCCCGTTTAGCGTCGCCAGGGTCCGGCGCCAACGGGAACCATGGCTTGCACGGCCCGTTGTGGCTTCGATGGCGTCCGGTGTGTTCAAGAAGCGACGTTCGGCGTCCTTGGCTGTGATGCTGATGCTGTCGGTCGCCGCCGGCATGACGGCCTGCCGCCCCTCCGAGCCTCCCATCGGCGCCAACCCCAAGGCCTACGAGTCGGCCGTGGAGGCTGGGTCGCCGGCCTATATCGGCCGTTGGAGCGTCGCGAGCGACTGCGACCGGGACATCTGGGTGATCGGATCCGACGGGCTTCGCTCGCCGAGCGCCCTGACTTGCACCTTCGACGCCGTCGAGGCCACCTCGGCCGGCTATGTCGTCAACGGGATCTGCCAGGTCGGCAAGGCCATGCAGCCCACCCGTATGGTGTTCACCATGAGCGGCAAGGGGGTATCCAGATCGCTCACCGTCAGCGGCGGCCCGTTCGCCGAGCCGATCGCCCTGTCACAGTGCCATACGCCGTCCGCGCCCGACCCCGGCCCCCTGGCGGACGCCTCGCGCCCTTGACCGTCGCGGGCCGATCGGCCACGCCAGCCAGGATGGGCCGGCTGCTCCGCTTCATCCTCGACATGGACGCCCGCGCCTGGCGCACGGTGCTGGTGACCTTCCTGCTGTTCGGCGGGGTGGGCCTGCTGTTCGTCGCCGCGGTGTCGGTGTTCGGCTTCCGCGACGAGACCGCGGTCCAGCAGTGGCTCGGCTTTGCGGCCAAGAGCCCCTACGCCCTGCTCATCGCGGTGGCCGCCTTCGCCGTCCTGGCCTTCGCCGGCGTGCCCCAGGTCATGCTCATCGCCGCAGCGGTGGTGGCGTTCGGCCCCTGGACCGGATCGGCGTACAGTTGGGTCGGAACCATGGTCTCCTCGGCGGTGGGCTTCTGGCTGGGGCGGATCACGGGCGGGAGGCTGCTGCGAAAACTGGGCGGGGAGGGGATCGGGCGTTTCATCGCCATGGTGGGCCGCAACGGCTTTTTGGCCAGCCTGATCGTACGCCTGGTCCCATCCGCGCCGTTCGTGGCGGTGAACATGGCCGCGGGCGTGACCCCCATGCGGTTCTCGGCCTTCGTGCTCGGGACCGCCATCGGCATCGTGCCGAAGATCCTGCTCACCGCCATGGCCGGACATTCGGTCGCCCAGGCTCGGGGCGGTCACCTGTGGAGCAGCGCGGCTCTTTTCGGACTGGCCCTGCTGATCTGGATCGGCGCGGGGCTCTTGGCTCGCCGCTGGATCCGGCGGCGGGAAGACGAGGCGGGAGGCCGGGAATGATCAGGTTCCATTATGCGCCGGGCAGCTGCTCGCTGGCGGTCCATATCGCCCTGGAAGAGGCGGGGGCGGATTTCGAGGCGGTGCGCCTGGATTTCGGCAAGGTCGAACAACGCAGCCCGGCCTACCTCGAGATCAACCCCAAGGGCCGCGTGCCGGCCCTGGTCACCGAGCGGGGCGTGCTCACCGAGTGCGCCGCCATCCTGGCCTGGATCGCCCAGGTCTGGCCCGAGGCCGGGCTCGCGCCCCTGGACGATCCCTGGGCCTTCGCCCAGGTCCAGTCGTTCAACGCCTTCCTCGCCTCCAGCGTCCACGTGGCCTGGGCGCATGTGAACCGGCCCGGCCGTTACGCCGACGGGGACCAGGCGGCCGCTGCGATGGGGGCCAAGGCGACGGAGGCGCTGGGCGCCTTCTTCGGACTGATTGAAGACCAGCTGAAGGATGGCCGGCCATTCGTGCATGGCGAAAGCTACACGGTCTCAGATCCTTATCTGGCGGTCATGAGCCGATGGGTGCTGCGGCGCGGCCTGATCTCCGAGACCGTGATCCCGCGGACAACCGGCCACCATGAACGGGTGATGCAGCGACCCGCGACACTGCGCGCCTTTGCGCGCGAGACCGCCGCCGCCTGAGGCTGCAACTTGTGCGGACTCCGGCGATTGGCTAAAGGGGGAGCCATGCGCGTGCTCGCAACCGCTCTGACCTGCCTTCGCCAACTGGGGCTTAGCCGCCCCTGGGCGCCCTAGGCCGCGGCCAACGCGGCGGGCGTTCAGGGGAATCGCATCCCCCCAGACCGTCGCGAAGGACCTCAGCCATGACCACCCCCGTATCTGACGCCGGCCCGCAAGGGGCCAGAGAACGCGTCATCATCTTCGACACCACCATGCGCGACGGCGAGCAGTCGCCGGGCGCCTCCATGTCGCTGGAAGAGAAGCTCGAGCTCGCCAAGATCCTGGAGGAGATGGGCGTCGATGTGATCGAAGCCGGCTTCCCGGTCGCCTCCAACGGCGACTTCGAGGCCGTGCGGCGCATTTCCGAGATCGTCACCGAGAGCACGATCTGCGGCCTGGCCCGCGCCACCCAACGCGACATCGAGCGTTGCGCCGAGTCGATCCGCCCGGCCCGGCGGGGCCGCATCCACACCTTCATCTCCACCAGCCCAGTGCACATGAAGCACAAGCTGCAGATGGGCCCGAACGCGGTCCTGGAGGCCATCCACTCGTCGGTCGCCCTGGCGCGGAACTTCACCGATGACGTGGAGTGGTCGGCCGAGGACGCCACCCGGACCGAGCGCGACTTCCTGCGCCGCAGCGTCGAGGTCGCCATCCGCGCCGGCGCCACCACGATCAACGTCCCGGACACCGTCGGCTATACCTATCCCTCCGAATATGCCGAGATCTTCCAGGACCTGATCGAGAACGTCCCCGGCGCCGATGAGGTGATCTTCTCCACCCACTGCCACAACGACCTGGGCCTGGCGGTCGCCAACTCGCTCTCGGGCGTGCAGGGCGGGGCCCGGCAGATCGAGTGTGCGGTCAACGGCATGGGCGAGCGCGCCGGCAACGCCGCCCTGGAAGAGGTGGTGATGGCGCTGAGGGTCCGGTCCGACCGCCTGCTGTTCGACACCCGCGTCGACCCCCGGCACATCACCCGGGCGTCCCGCTATGTCTCGGCGATCACCGGCTTCCCGGTGCAGTTCAACAAGGCGATCGTCGGCAAGAACGCCTTCGCGCACGAGAGCGGCATCCACCAGGACGGCATGCTCAAGAACGCCGAGACCTACGAGATCATGAAGCCCGAAGACGTCGGCCAGGTGGAGACCAACCTGGTCATGGGCAAGCACTCCGGCCGGCACGCCTTCCGCGAGAAGCTGAAGGCCCTGGGGTACGAGCTGCCCCAGGCCGCGCTCGACGACGCCTTCAAGCGGTTCAAGGACCTGGCCGACAAGAAGAAGCACGTGTTCGACGACGACATCATCGCCCTGGTGGACGACTCGCTCGCCCGCGGCCAGGAGCGGATCGCCGTCACGCGCCTGCGGGTCGTGGCCGGCACCGAAGGTCCGCAGACGGCCGAGCTGACCCTGGACATCGACGGAGAGACCAGGAGCGCCACCTGCACCGGCGACGGTCCGGTGGACGCGGTGTTCAACGCCATCCGCCAGCTGGCCCCCCACGAGGCGGTGCTCCGGCTCTACCAGGTGCATGCGGTCACCGAGGGCACCGACGCCCAGGCCCAGGTCTCCGTGCGGCTGGAAGAGGGCGGCCGGATCTCCACCGGGTCCGCGGCCGACACCGACACCCTGACCGCCAGCGCCATGGCCTATGTCAACGCGCTGAACAACCTCATCGCCCGCAAGGAGAAGAGCGCGCCGGACGCACGGGTGGCGAACGGGTTCTAGGGACCGGTCCCTCCCTCGCCATGCGGGGGAGGGCGTCTCAGGCCGGCCTCGAGTACAGCCATGCCCTTCCTCTGGGTCTTCGCGACGGTCGTTGCGACCGGGCTGCAGGTCGCGCGCAACGCGCTGCAGCGGGGGATGATCGGCGACGCGGGCCCGTGGGGCGCGACGCTGGTCCGCTTCCTGTTCGGCCTGCCGTTCTCAGTGCTCTTCACCCTGATCAGCATCGTCCTCGCCGGCGGGAGGCTGCACCCGGATCTCTCGGCGATGTATTGGTTCGACGCCTTGACCGGGGCTGCGACCCAGGTCGTTGCGACGGCGGCGCTGCTGGTCGCAATGCGGCGGGCAGGGTTCGCCGTGGGCACGACGATGCAGCAAAGCTCGCTCCCCCTGGCGGCGATCCTCGGCCTGGTGATCTTCCGCGACCCGCTGAGCGGACTTGCCTGGGCGGGCGTGGCGATCACCACGGCGGGCCTGGTGGTCCTGACCTGGCCGCGCGGCGCAACGCAGTCGGAGCTTTTGTCCGGCGCGGGCTTCGGGTTGGCCTCGGGAGTCTGCTTCGGCTTTTCGCTGAACGCCTACCGGCACGCCGCCCGGACGCTGGAAGCAACGCACCCGCTGTTCTCCGCCGTGGCGACCGTCACCTTGACCCAGGCGGCGCAATCGCTGGTTCTCGTGGCCTTCCTGGCCTGGCGCCACCCGTGGGCGCTACGGGCGGTGGCCGCGGGGTGGCGCAAGTCCCTGGCGGCGGGGTTCTGCGGGGCCAGCGCCTCGGCCGCCTGGCTGCTGGCCCTGGCGCTCGCTCCGGCCGCTTCGGTGCGCGCCGTGGCGGTCATCGAGACGCCGATCGCCATCATGGCGGGCCGGCGGCTGTTCAAGGAACAGCTGAGCGTGAGTCAGTGGCTGGCGGGGCTGCTCACCACCGTGGGCGTGGTGTTGACCGCGTTGAACTAGCCCGCCCCATCGCGGCTGAGTGTCCGGGCGCCGCGGAACCCTCAATTCCCTTGCTTTCCAAGCGGCGCCGGGCGACACCCGGACCAGTCGCCGGGGAAGGCAATTACACGGGCGCGAGGGGAACGCGACCAGTGTGGTCCGGCTTTTGCTGGCGGCGCTTGACACACAGCCAACGGGCCGCTCCAAGACCCCAATGTTCGCATCGCTATTCGGCGTCATCTCCAACGATATCGCCATCGATCTCGGCACGGCCAACACCCTCATCTACATGAAGGGCAAGGGCATCGTGCTGAACGAACCGTCCGTGGTCGCGCTTCGCACCTCGGGGGGGCGCAAGGTCGTCCATGCCGTGGGCATCGAAGCCAAGCAGATGCTGGGCCGCACGCCCGGTCACATGGAGGCGATTCGCCCCATGCGCGACGGCGTCATCGCCGACTTCGAAGTCGCCGAAGAGATGATCAAGTACTTCATCCGCAAGGTTCACAACCGCAAGGGCTTCGTGAATCCCAAGGTGATCGTCTGCGTGCCGTCGGGAGCGACGGCCGTCGAGCGTCGCGCGATCAACGATTCGTGTCTGAACGCCTCGGCCCGCCGGGTGGGACTGATCGACGAGCCTATGGCGGCGGCCATCGGCGCCGGACTGCCGATCCACGAGCCCACCGGGTCGATGGTGGTCGACATCGGTGGCGGGACCACCGAGGTGGCGGTGCTGTCCTTGTCCGGCATCGTCTATTCGCGCTCGGTGCGGGTGGGCGGCGACAAGATGGACGAGGCGATCATCTCCTACATGCGCCGCAACCATAACCTTCTGATCGGCGAGACCACCGCCGAACGGATCAAGAAGGAGATCGGCACCGCCCGCGCGCCGGCCGATGGCGAGGGCCTGGCCATCGAGGTCAAGGGCCGCGACCTGATGCAGGGCGTGCCGCGGGAAGTGCGCATCTCCGAGAAACAGGCCTCCGACGCCCTGGCCGAACCGGTCGCCCAGATCATCGACGCGGTGAAGGTGGCGCTGGAGTCGACGCCGCCCGAACTGGCCTCCGACATCGCCGACAAGGGCATCATGCTGACCGGCGGCGGCGCCCTGTTGCGTGGGCTCGATATCGAGATCCGTGATCACACCGGCTTGCCGGTGACCGTGGCCGATGACCCGCTGTCCTGCGTGGCGCTCGGCTGTGGCAAGGTTCTTGAACATCCCAAGTGGATGAAGGGCGTCCTCGAATCATCCATCGTGTAGCCGTCGCCGAGTCGCCGTCGCGCGAGGGGAGCATTGCGGTCCCGTCGCGATCTGCGGCTCGCGGTGTTTTGGCGTTTGGCCCGCGGGTGCGCGACATGACGCCGCGCCAACGCGCTAGGCGAAGGCCGGTGCGATGGCGTGTACGATGATGTTCTCTAGGGAATCGCTGCCGAGGTAAGCGCCTTGTCGTTCCGAGACGGGCCGTTCAACGATCTGAAGGTGCCGCTGACCTGGACGGCGGCCGTGGCTGTGATCGTCGCCATCGTGGTCGGCGTCGCGCTGCTGCTGTCCGACCGGCGTGAGACGCTGCAGAACCATGCCTATGGCGTGGGACGACAGGTGTTCGACGCGGCTGACAAGCCGGTGGCCGGCGTCCTGGGCGCCCCAGCCCGGTGGGCTCGTCAGCTCACGGACTATGGGCGCGGCTATCTGTTCGCCGTGTCCGAGAACCGCCGGCTCCGGAAGCAGATCGCCGACCTGCGGCAATGGCGGGACGCGGCCATCGCGCTGCAGAACACCAACGATCGCTACAAGGCCATCCTGGGCCTCAGGACCGAGCCGCCTATTCCCATGGTCACCGCCCGCGTGGTGCTGGATTCCCGGGGCCCGTTCGCCAACACCCGCCTGGCCGACGTGGGCAGCGACAAGGGGGTCAGGGTCGGCAATCCAGTGATGAGCGACCGAGGCCTGGTCGGCCGGGTGGTGGGCGTGACCCGGGGCGCCAGCCGCATCCTGTTGCTCACCGACGTGGCCAGCCGCACCCCGGTCCTGGCCAATCGCACCGATGCGCGCGCCATCCTGCTGGGCGACGGGGGATCCAATCCGCGGCTCGCCTATCTGCGCGGCCAGAACCCGGTCCAGGAGGGCGATCGCATCCTTACCTCCGGCGACGGCGGTGTTTTCCCGCGCGGCCTGCCGGTCGGGGCCGCGGCCAAGGGTCTGGACGGGAACTGGCGGGTGAGGCTGGACTCCGACCTGACCGCCATCGACTACGTCCGCATCCTGGAATTCCAGGACTTCACCGCCCTGGTGAACGAGAAGGACCTCGAAAAGAGCGCCATGCCGCCCCTGCAAGGCGGCGAGGGACCGCACGCGCCGGTCGTCAACATCGCGGGCGCCGGCATTGTCCAGTCGCCGCCCAGGTCCGGCGCGCCTGCCGGGCCGCCCGCGTCCGCGGCGCCCGCCGCCGCCGGGGCAAGGGCGGCCGCCTCGCATGCGGCCAAGCCTCCGCCGTCCTCCGCGCCGGCCAAGCCGCCGCGCTCTTCGTCGCCCCCCAGACGGCCGACGGCCTCCACCCAGACCAAGCCGCAAGACGCCGGGCAGCAGGGTGACCCGCCGTGAGTTTTCAGGACAGCCGGCCGCTCGATCCGTGGCACTGGATCGGCGTGCCAACCCTGCTTTCCCTGGGCGCGGCCGTGGTCTTCGCCATGCCGCTGAGGGTGCTCGGTTTCCAGTTGCCGGAGCTGATCTTTCCCCTGGCGCCGGCCTTCGCCTGGGCGGTGATCCGGCCCTCGATCCTCGCCCCGTTCGTGCTCCTGTTCATGGGCCTGTTCCTGGACTTCCTCTGGTACACGCCGACCGGCCTGTGGGCGGTGTCCATCCTCGTCGGCTACGGCGCGATCCTCACCTGCCGCAGCATGCTCACCGGACAAAGCCGGCTGGTGATGTGGAGCTGGTTCGCGGTGATGGTGCTGATTTCACTGACGACCGGCTATATACTGACCACGCTCGATGTGGGGGCGCCGCCCAGCATCATGGCCGCCTTCTGGCAGTTCCTGCCGACGACCTTGCTGTACCCGTTCGCCGCCCGGCTGATCGAGCGTTTCGAGGACGCGGACGTTCGCTTCAGATGACCCACTCTCGCCAAGGCTACGACCGCTTCGTTCGGATTTTCGCACGGTCCGTTAACGCCGGAGGATCGATCCTCCATAGCTCTCTGGGAGCCTAGGCGTATGGGCCTGAACGAACCCACCATCTTCTTCGAGGAAGTGAACCAGCGTCAGGGGTCGTTCCACCGGCGCGCCTTCCTGATGGGCGGCTTGGTGGGCGCCGGGCTACTGACCCTGACCGGACGGTTGATGCAGCTTCAGCTGATCGAGGCGGGGCGCTACGAGACCCTGTCGGCCGACAACCAGTTCAACTTCCGCCTGACCCCTCCGCCGCGGGGCCGGATCGTCGACCGCTACGGTGTCGAGCTGGCCGGCAACCGTCCAAACTTCCGCCTGCTGATCGCGAGGGATGAGGTCTCCGATCCCAAGGCCACGCTGGACCTGATCTCCGAGCTGCTGCCGATCGACGACCAGCGCCGCAAGCAGGTCATGCGCGACCTGGTCAACAGCGCCCGCTTCGTGCCGGTGGCGGTGGCCGACGACCTGACCTGGGAGGAGTTCTCCAGGGTCAACGTCCGCACGCCCGAGCTTCCCGGCGTGACCGCCGATATGGGCGAGGCGCGGGTCTATCCGTTCGGGGGCGCCTTCGCCCACGTGATCGGCTACGTTTCGAGGGTCTCTGAGGCAGACCTGCAGAAGGAAGGCGCCAACCCCGATCCGATCCTCCTGCATCCCGGCTTCCGCATCGGCAAGGCGGGCGTCGAGAAGTCGCTGGACCACGAACTTCGCGGCAAGGCCGGCGCCCAGAAGATGGAGGTGGACTCCCGCGGCCGGGTGATCCGCAAGGATCCCAAGGGCGACGTGCCGGCGGTCCCAGGCAAGGAGATCATGCTGTCCCTGGACGCCGACATCCAGAACCGGGCTTTGGAGGAGTTCGGCAAGGAGTCGGGCGCGGCGGTGATGATGGACGTGCGCACCGGCGATGTGCTGTGCATGACCTCCGCCCCCAGCTTCGACGCCAACCAGTTCGTCAAGGGCATGCCGCGCAACGAATACGCGGCGCTGGCCACCTACGAGCGCAAGCCTCTGCTGGACAAGGCGCTGAGCGCGACCTTCCCGCCGGGCTCGACGTTCAAGACCATGGTCGCCCTGGCCGCCCTGGAGAAGGGGGTCAGCCCCGACAAGACCTACACATGCTCGGGCTCATGGGCTTACGGCAACCGGGTCTGGCACTGCGACAAGGCGCATGGCGTGATGGACCTGCACAACGCCATCAAGACCTCGTGCGACATCTTCTTCTATCAGACCGCCCTGTCGGTGGGGCCGGACCTGATCGCCGCCACGGCGCGCAAGTTCGGCCTGGGCGAGATCTTCGACATCGGCATCCCCGGTCAGAAGCCGGGCCTGGTGCCCGACACGGCCTACAAGCGCCGCGTCTTTCCCAAGGATCCTGTCTGGCATCCGGGCGAGACGCCCAGCATGGGGATCGGCCAGGGCTATCTGAACCTGAACCCGCTGCAGCTGTGCGTGATGGTCTCGCGGCTGGCCAACGGCCAGAAGGCGCTCAATCCGCGCCTGATCAAGTCGGTCGGCGGCGTGCTGACGCCTCCGGGCAACGCGGCGCCGGACCTACCGGTGGCCCGCGAGCACATCGATTTCGTGCGCGCGGCCATGGCGTCGGTGGCCAACGACGCCGGTGGCACGGCCTTCGCGGCCAGCCAGCTGGGACTGGGGCCGATCAAGATGGCCGGCAAGACCGGCACCGCCCAGTCGCACAACTACAAGGAAGGCGCCTCACGCCACACCGCCGATCTCGCCTGGGCGCTCAAGGACCACGCCTGGTTCGTCGCCTTCGCGCCCTATGACGATCCCCGCTACGCCGTCAGCGTGCTGGTGGAGCACGGCGGCTGGGGCGCCTCGGCGGCCGCGCCCATCGCGCGGGAAATCATGCGCGTGGCCCTGTTGAAGGATCCGCAGGTCAGGGCGCGGATCATCCAGCAGCCGCACGACGAGCCGCCGCCGGTCGATCCCAACGAACGCGCCGAGGGCGCCGCGCCTCAGCCCCCGTCGGACCTGCCGCCAGGAGGCTCGCCCACGTGATCTCCAGCGCCCTCAGCCGCCCGGGGGAACGCGACCGTTGGGTGGTCAAGTTCGGCGACATCGACTGGATGCTGTGCGGCCTTTTGGTCGCCCTCGCCGGCGCGGGCGGCCTGATGCTCTATTCCATCGGCGGCAGCTCATGGCAGCCGTGGGCGTCGGACCACATGATCCGGTTCGGCCTGTTTTTCGCCC
>FTIV01000362.1_pt2 | contig 10675 bp, 8 predicted proteins | sample 1658621 | NCBI WGS metagenome assembly FTIV01 (sample SAMEA3914841, study PRJEB12502) | metagenome | biome: forest; material: soil | place: Canada | collected 2011-07-05 | depth 0.3 m | reverse complement strand
CCCGAGCGCGAGATGCTGCAGGCGCTGATCGACAAGAGCCAGGAGCTGGTGACCGGACGGGTGCGGGTCAAGCTCTACAAGGGCAATGTCACGGTGATCGGCCGCGAAAGTCCCTATTCGCTCTACGACCAGGAGCTGGTCACCTTCGAGGAAGGCAAGACCGCCTACGACCACCGTGACGCCGCGGGCTTCATCAAGCTCAACGCCTTGCGGCTTCGCGTGCTGGCCAATCGGGACAGGCGGACGGCTCGGGCGAATTAGGCCTCAAGCCCGCTGTCGGCCGCCTCGACCTCCAACCTTCCAGATGACAAAGCGTTAATGTGACGAAGACACATCCAGGGCGCAGTCTGCACGTCGGGAACGTGGGTTGAACTGACGGCAGTGTTGTCGGTTCGGACCAGCGGTGGAGGACCAGCGTATGACCTTGAAGTTGGCGTCCCTTGTCGCCCTGGGGGTCGCGGCCCTCGCCATGCCTGCGTCGGCTTCCACCTCGCGCCACGCCCTGTCGCCGGGCTGCCCGATCGCCCGCGCCGAGATGCAGGCGCTTCACGCCCAGATGAAGCAGCTGGACGACCGGCTGGCGCAGATGGACGAAGCGCTCGCCGCCCAGAAGGAAGCCCGCCGCGCGGCGGTGGAACAAGCCATCGCGACGGTCGAGGAGACCGCGCATCAGCCCGGCATGACCCAGCAACAGATCGACGGGGTGGTGGCGCGCGCCGTGGCGCAGGCTGAAGTCACCGCCGAGGCGGGCGCCAAGGCCGCCGAGGCGGCGGAACTGGCGATCAAGGCCGTGGAGCCCCAGCTTCAGGCCCTGGAAGACCATATCAGCGACGTGGACGCGGCGGACGACAGCGACCAGGACGCCGACGCTCAGAAGACCGAGACAGAATAACGTACCCTGACGAAGGCGCGCGACTTACGCCGTGTCGCCCTGTCTGGATGAACGTGGCAAGCTTGTCGGGCGCCGATGCGACGCTCGCCATGGTTCGGATGACAACAGCTAGAGCTCGGATCAGGTCATCCGCCCGTCGGCGGGTTCTGTTCGTCGGCGAGGCATCCACCCTCGCACACGCGGCACGGCCGATCGCCCTGGCCGCTGCGTTGCCGCCTGATCGCTATGACGTCACCCTGGCCTGCCCGGAGACGTATTTCCACTGGGTTCCCGACCATGTCGCCACGGTGCAGCTGGCGACGCAGCCGCCACGACAGTTCCTGGCCCGAGTGGCCAATGGCCGCCCGCCGTTCGACCGAGCGACCTTGGAGCGCTACGTCACTGACGATCTTGAACTGCTCGCCCGGCTGCGGCCCGACGTGGTGATCGGCGACGCCCGCCTCTCGCTGGCGGCCAGCGCGCGCCTCGCCACGACCCCTTACATCGCCCTGTCCAACGCCTATTGGCATCCCCACCGAGTGTTCCACCCGGAACTTCCCGTCCTGCGATGGATGCGTGGACTGCCGCTGGCGCCCTCGTTGGCGCTGTTCCCCATCACGGCGCCTCTGGCGCTCCGCTGGACCGCCGCGCCGATCCACCAGGTGCTCGCCGCGCACGGCGTCGACATCCGAGGCGACATACGACGCGCCTGGACCGAGGCCGACCTGACCCTCTACGCCGACATTCCCCAGCTGTTCCCGGAGGTTTCGCCCGACGACCGATATCAATTCCTGGGGCCGATCGCGTGGGAGCCGCCAACGAGCCTGCCCTCCTGGTGGAACCTGATTCCGGGCGACCGGCCCGTGGTCTATCTTACGATGGGCAGTTCAGGACACGTACGGGCGCTGAGCGTCATACTGGAGGCCCTGCGGGCGCTGGATTGGGTGGCCTTGGTTGCGACGGCTGGACGCGCGGATGTCGTTGGCGAGGACCGCAGGGTGTTCGTCGCCGACTTCCTGCCGGGCGCCGCTGCATCGGCGCGCGCGGACATGGTGATCTGCAACGGCGGCTCGCCGACCACGACCCAGGCCCTGCTCGCCGGACGGCCGGTTCTCGGGGTCTGCGCCAACGAAGACCAGTTCCTGAACATGCAGGTGGTGGCAGCCAGCGGCGCAGGGGCCAAGTTGCGAGCGGACCGCCTGACACCTGCCATGATCGCCCAGGCCCTCACCCGCCTGCGGGCGCCCGAACACGCGCGGGCGGCGCAGTCCCTCGCCGCGAGCGGGGCCGCGTTGGATTCCATTGCAATTGTCACGCAGGCCATCGACGAGCTGGCGGCCCGCCGTCCAGGTCAGACCTTGAAGTCGACCTCCTGACCTCGCTGGTCGGCGCGGGCAGCCAACTGCGCCAACCGCAGATTTATGGTCGAGACGTCCATGGCCTTCTCGACGGGAAGTCGAAGGGCGTCGCTCGGTCCCGGCGCGATCCCAGCCCGGTTTGGCCCGGACTCGGCGGACGACGACGTCGCCGGAGAGACGTGAGCGATCGGTTGGGCGCGACGTAGTGGCAAGGAAACTGGCGCCGCCGCCAGGGCTCCCACACCGGAAATTTCACCACCCATGACGGTCTCCACAACGGATCCGCCACAGCAGCGCGCCCGTCAGCGTACGCCCCCTAAGCAAGGTGTAAGTCTTGCCAAATTATGGTTAGCAAACCGTTAATCCAGCTGGATTGGCCATCGCGGCTAATCGTCCGATGTGCCAAGGTCCCATGCACCTAGGGCCGCATGCTGCGGCGCGGCGAGGGATTAGCGGACATGCAAGTCAACAATCTGATCGTTGTGGTCACCTTCCTGGCGTTGCTCGTCTATTTCTGGACCACCATCCGTGTCGGGGGCGCCCGAGGCAGGACCGGCGTCGCGGCGCCTTCGGTCACCGGCCATCCCGACTTTGAACGCGCCTATCGCGTGCAGTTGAACACGCTCGAATGGCTGCCCCTGTTCCTCCCATCGCTTTGGCTGTTCGCCTATTACTGGGACCCCCGGATCGGCGCCGGGATCGGCTTGGTCTGGGTCGCGGCCCGGATCTATTACGCGGTCTCCTATTCCAAGGACCCGGCCAAGCGCGGCCCTGGATTCGGCGTGCAGGCGCTGTGCACGGGCATCCTGCTCGTCGGGGCCCTTGGCAAAGCGGCCTACCTCCTCGCCACCGGCGGCTAGGGCCGCGGAAGCCTCGGGTCGGAAGTCGGACGAAGGCCCCCGGCCCAACTTGTCAAAGCGCCCGCGCGGCATCAGGTTCGGCCGCCGCGCGACGACGAGGCGCGGCAATGGCAGATTGGCGCCGATGAAGATCGATGGACGCGACTACAGGACGATCTGGCTGGGCGCCGACGGCTGCACCGTCCAGGTCATTGATCAGTCGCGCCTGCCCCATCGATTCGAGATCGTCACCCTAGCCACTGCAGAGGACGCCGCCGTCGCCATCCGCGACATGGTGGTGCGCGGCGCGCCGTTGATTGGCGCTGCGGCAGCCTACGGCGTTTCACTGGCCATGATCGGGGATGCCTCCGACGCTTCACTGGAGCGCACGGGAACATTGCTGAACGCTGCGCGGCCCACCGCGGTGAATCTGCGCTGGGCGGTGGAGCGCATGCGACGCCGGCTTGCCGACGTCGCTCCCCCGTCTCGCGCGGACGCGGCGCTTCATGAGGCTGCGGCCATCGCCGATGAAGATGTCGCCGTCTGCGAGGCGATCGGCGACCATGGCGCGCGGCTGATTGCGGCGGGGGCCCGCCAGGGTAAGGACCGCATCGACGTCTTGACCCACTGCAACGCCGGCTGGCTCTGCGCGGTCGACTGGGGCACGGCCCTCGCGCCCATCTACAAAGCGCACCGGCAGGGCCTGCCCATCCACGTCTGGGTGGATGAGACTCGCCCGCGCAATCAGGGCGCCAGCCTGACCGCCTGGGAACTGGCCAGGGAAGGCGTTCCCCACACGGTCATCGCGGACAACACCGGCGGGCACCTGATGCAGCACGGCCAGGTCGACCTGTGCATCGTCGGCACCGATCGGACCACCCGCGCCGGAGACGTCTGCAACAAGATCGGAACCTATCTGAAGGCGCTGGCCGCCTTCGACAATGGAGTGCCGTTCTATGTAGCCCTGCCCTCGTCGACCATCGACTGGCGCATCCGCGACGGGGTGAACGAGGTTCCGATTGAACAGCGCTCCCCTGACGAGGTGACTCACATCACTGGCCTGACGGTGGACGGGCGTTTGGAGACGGTGCGCCTGACGCCGGAGGGCAGTCCGGCGGCCAACTATGCTTTCGACGTCACCCCCGCGCGGCTGGTCACCGCCTTGATCACCGAACGGGGCGTCTGTCCGGCGTCCGAATCCGGCCTCGCCACGCTGTTCGCGGGCGAGGAACGAGCGGCCTGAACCAGGAGAGCGCGTGCAGAGTCTCTGGAACGATCAAGACGCCCGCGCGGCGGTCGACCGCTACCAGGCCCAGGGCGTCAACGAAGACGTGGCCCTGCGGACTTACAGCGCACGTCTGCTCGGCCGGGAGACGCGGCTCGTCCTGCATGGCGGCGGCAACACGTCGGTCAAGACTTCCGCCCGAGATGTATTCGGCGATCTGGTCGACGTCCTGTGTGTGAAGGGCAGCGGCTGGGACCTGGCCACCATCGAGCCGGCGGGACACCCCGCCGTGCGGTTCGCCCCTCTGCTCAGACTGCGCGCCCTGTCCGCGCTCAGCGACGAAGACATGGTCAACGCCCAGCGCCAGTGCCTGCTCGACGCGGCGGCGCCCAACCCCTCGGTCGAGACGCTGCTCCACGCCTTCATGCCGGACAAGTTCGTCGACCACACCCATTCGGTGGCGATCCTGTCCATCGCCGACCAGCCCGGCGCCCAGGCCATGTTCGATGACCTGTTCGAGGGGCGTCTGGTCTGCGTGCCCTACGTCATGCCGGGCTTCGATCTGGCCAAGGCGGCTGGCGAGGCGCGGGACGCCCACCCCGACTCCGAGGGACTGGTGCTGCTGCAGCACGGCGTCTTCAGCTATGGCCAGACGGCGCGGCAAAGCTATGAGCGCATGATCGACTGCGTCACGGCGGCCGAATCGTACCTCGAGAAACGCGGCGCCCGGACCTTTCTCCCAGCATGCTCCGGTGCGGTGGCAGCGCGCTCCGCTGAGGTCTTGCCGGTATTGCGCGGGGCCCTGGCGCGCGCAGCGGAGACCAGTTGGCCGACGCGCTGGGTCCTGGACTTGCGCGACACACCGACCACGCGTGCGATCTCGGACGACGAACGGCTGTGCGACTGGGCTGGCCGCGGCGTCTCCACACCAGATCACGTCATCCGCACCAAGCAGGCTCCGCTGGTGACGGCCTTTCCGTCGTCCAGCGAGATTGGCGATTGGGGACAAGGGGTCGAAAACGCGCTGGCCAGCTTCATCGCGGACTATGAGGCCTATTTCGAACGCAACAACGTCCGGCTGGGTGGGACCAAGATCGCACTGGACCCATTGCCGCGTGTCGTAGCCGTGCCCGGCCTGGGACTGGTGGGTATCGGCAAGAGCGCCGCCGACGCCGCCGTCGCCGCCGACATCGCGGAGGTCTGGGCCGAAACCTTGCTGGACGCCGAGGCCATTGGCCGGTTCGAGCCCGTCGGGGAGGCCGACACCTTCGACATGGAATACTGGTCGTTGGAACAGGCGAAGCTGGGCAAGGCGGCCGAGAAACGCCTGGCGCGCCATGTCGTCCTGATCACCGGCGCGGGCGGGGCTATCGGCGCCGCCATCGCCAAGGCGTTCGCCGATGAGGGCGCTGAGATCGTCGCCCTCGACCTGGACCGCGCGGCCGCCGAGAAGGCGGCGTCACGTGTCGGATCCCGCGCCTTCGCGATCCAGTGCGATGTCACCGACGAGGTCGCCGTCCGATGCGCATTCGAACAGGCCGTCGCCCGTTTCGGCGGCGTCGATATCGTCATCTCCAACGCCGGGACCGCCCTCACCGGCATGATGGCCGACATGGACGACGCGGTGCTGCGCAAGAGTTTCGAGTTGAACTTCTTCGGCCACCAGGCCGTGGCCAAGGCCGCGATCAAGGTATTGAAAGCGCAGGGGATGGGCGGCGCCCTGCTGTTCAACGTGTCCAAGCAGGCCATCAATCCCGGCCCCGATTTCGGCGCATACGGCACGTCCAAGGCCGCCCTGCTCGCCCTGGTCCGCCAGTATGCGCTGGAACACGGCGCCGATGGCGTCCGCTGCAACGCCGTCAATCCGGACAGGATCCGGTCCGGGTTGCTGACCCAGGAGATGATCAAAAACCGCGCGGCATCCCGGGGCGTCAGCGACGAGGCCTATATGAGCGGAAACCTGCTCGGCCGGGAGGTGCTGGCCGAGGACGTCGCCCAGGCCTTCGTGTTCGCCGCGCTGATGACCAAAACCACCGGCGCCGTCATCCCGGTGGACGGCGGCAACGTCGCAGCGATGCTGAGGTAGGGCGGCCTAGAGGCGCTTCTCGTAGAGCCGGTAGGTCTTGTAGCGATCCGAACCGATGGCCTCGATGATCGACCGCATGGGACGATTGTCGTCCAGGATCCAGGACATCTCGACGTGGCGGACGCCCGCCTTGCGGGCTTCCTTGGCCATGGCGTCGATCAGCAGGAAGGGCAGGATCTGGCCCCTGAAGTCGCGGGCGAACTTGCGTTTCACGCCCATCAACGGCACGCGCGCCGTGGATACGCCCTTGACCTTGAGCCGCCACAGCAGCGTCGCCCAGCCGAACGGAAGCAGCTTGCCGCCCAGACCGACGATGGCTTCGTTGACGTTGGGCAGGCAGACGCCGAATCCCGCCGTTTCGCCGTCGATCTCACCGAACCAGACCAGGTTCGGGTTGATCACCGGCCGCATGGACTTGGCGAGCTGGCGGGTCTCGGCTTCGGTGATCGGCGTGTAGCCCCAATTGTGCGACCAGGCCTCATTGAGGATCTCGGTCATGTCGTGCACGTCGCGATCGTAGTTCTTGAAATCGACCTTGCGCAGGGTGACGCCGGCAGGAAGCGCGCGGTCGACACGTCGGCGGACGCCCGGAGGGAAGTCCGTCATGATGTCCACGATGTAGGCGTAGACATCCTTGAGCTTGGTGTAGCCCTGTTCCTCGACCCGATGCGCGGCATAGGGCTGATCGTGACCCATCATCACCATAGGCGGCGTGTCGAACCCGGCGACCAGCAAGCCGGTCTCCTCGTTGATCGACAGGTTGAAGGGCCCCCGCGCGATCTTTCGCCCCCGGGCGCGTAGCCAATCCTCCGCGGTCCGCATCAATGCCGCGAAGATCTCAGAATCGTTCTCTGCTGCGATCATCCCGAAGTAGCCCGCCGGATCATCCGGGTCGGTCGGGGCCAGGTGATCGACCTGGGCGCTGACCCGCCCCACATCGCGGCCATCTTTCCGCGCCAGCCACAGCTGCACGTCGGCATGCTCGAAGAAAGGGTTGGTCTTGGGCGTCAAGGCCTCGACCCGCTCCATGATCAGGGGCGAAATCCAGGCCGGGTCCTTGGCGCTGAGCCGCATCGGCAAGCGCACGAACCGTTCCAGCTCGGCCTTGGTTGAGACCGGAATGATGTCGATCACGGCTGTCATCCCTCCGCGTATAGCAGAACCGTAATGGCGAGTGCTGTGAAGGCGATCGGCGCGCTCCACGAGGCAAGAAGCGGCGGCAAGGCGCTGGTCTCACCGAGCGCGGTGAGCAGGCCGTCCGCAACCAGAAACAACATTCCGGAGCCAAGGCCGAACGCCATCAGCCGCATGCCCTGGTCGCTGCGCAAGCTGGACAGGGCCGCCGGCGCCGACAACAACAGCATGACGACGGCGGCCAAGGGCTCGGCGAACGTCCTGTGCAGCCGGGTCTGGTAGAAGCCGGGGCTGCGATCCGTGGGAGAGGCGCGGGCCATCGCCCCGACCGCGGTGCTGGTGGTGACCACTTCCCCTGCCCTGAACAGCCGGACCACGTCTCCCGGCTTCAGACGCGTGATCCAGTCCAGGTCTTTCGGGCCGCTCAGCGCTGAACGATCGGATCCGACCTTGCTGACCGTGGCGGCGTGCAAGCGCCACCCTCTCGATTCGGGCGTGGCCAACGGGGCCGACACTTCCTCGGTCAGGGTGCGGCCGGCGTCCCGCCGATAGATACGGACCGATTCCAGGCGATGCCCGTCGTCTGACGCCTTGCCCACCAGGATGAGGTCGGGGCCCAGCCTGAACCAATGAGCCTTGGGAGGCTTGGCCTTTGCCGGCGGCGCGGTCTTGGCCATCCATTGCGAAAGTTCGTCCTGCGTGCGGGGGGCGAGTTCGGACGACACGGCCAGGTCGAGAACGGCCACGCCAAGCGCCACCGGCGCCATCATCCGCAAGACACGATAGATGTTGGCGCCCGTTGCGCGGATCACCACCATCTCGCTGGTGCGGGCGAGCTGAGTGAAGGTGAAGAGCGAGCCGACCAGAACACCAAGGGCGGCGATCTGCTGGAATTGGCTCGGAAGACGCAGAAGCGAATAGCGCCCGATTCCTTCCAGCCCCAAGCCGCGTTGCAGGATTTCGGTGCTCACGTCGAGCAGTTCCAGCACCTGCACCAGCCCGATCAGCACCACCACGGCGAAGACGGTGCGGACCAGCAGCAGCCGCATGATGTAGCGGTCGAGAGTCACGAGGTCGCGCCCGCCGGTTCCTGAGCGAACAGGTCACGGACCCAGTGAACGCCCTCGTCGACGGCCGCCACGGCCCTCGTGATCGGCGTGTCCCCCGGTCGCTTCAGGCTGGCCAGGAACAACCAGGTGCACAGGCCGACGAACACCAGGAAGATTCCCCAGATGGCGGGACCTGGAGCGGCCTGGCCGGTCTGGGCCAGGCCCTGCGCCATCTGCGTGGCGTGGTGAAATCCGATCAACAGCACCCCAGCCAGGATGAGTCCCGGCGCGCGGCGTCCCCGCTTGGCCGCCATGCCCATAGGGATGGCCATCAACGGCAGGAACGGCACCGAGAGCGATCGAGCGAGGCGGCCATAGAGCTCTCCTTCGAGATAGCTGCGCGGAATGACCGACGTCTTCGATCGGAGCTCGTGGGCGAGCTCGAAGAGGGTGAGCTCCTTGGCGTCGCCGCCGCGCGGCTTGAGGTCCGAATTGGGCCCTGCCAGGGGTTCGGATGCGCTGACATTGGCGAAGCGCATCACCCGCCCGGGCTGTCCCGGACGTGCGTCCAGCTGCAGCCCCTTGTTCACCTTCAGGGAGACGAAACGACCGTCCGGCGAAACGATCAGCTCACCGGCGTCCGCGGTGGTGATCTCCTCGCGTCCATCGGGGGACAGACGCCTGATGAATACGCCCTGGAGCTTGCGACCGCTCATGCTGACCCGATCGGCGGTGATGGTCAGCCCATGGCCCGGATCGGCAAAGACCTCGGGCTGAAGCTGAGCGTTCCAGCCGGCGTTGACCGCGGCGTTGAACACGGCCTCGTAGGCGTATCGGCCATAGGGCTGCAGGAAGCCGAACAACAGCAGGCTGACCACCATGAAGACCAGTCCGATGGCGATGAACGGGGCCGCCAATCTGGAGATGGAAACGCCGCTGGCCAGGATCGCATCAATCTCATTTCCGTCGCCCAATCGGGCTACCACTATGAAAATGCTGACAAAAAACGAAGCGGGCAAGGAGAACGTCAGATAGTAGGGAACAAGGTTCACCGTGAGCTGGACGATGAACCCGAAGTGGGCGCCGTTCTCGGCCAGCTGATTGATGATCCGCATGACCCGTTCGAGAAGCTGGGCGATCAGCGTCACCAGGATCGCGGCCATCACCGGCCGGAACATCAACTCGAGCATGTAGCGGTCGATCTTCATCGAGCGCATCAAGCCTGCCCCTCGCATCGCGTGAGGGGGAGCCCCGAGTCAGGCGATCTTGCAGGTGCGCTGATGTGGGCGGCCGGGCGGGCGGCCGCGATGGTCTGGGAAAGTCGCAACTTCAATGTCTTGGCTCGGGGACGGAGGGCGACACCATAGGGAGGGCGCGGCGACTGTGAAAGCGTTTAGACGCGGCGACGGCGAGTTGCGATGGATTGGTTCGCGGCGTGCGATCCCGGTGGTCCTGGCCCCGGTCTTCATCCCGGCTGCCGCGGCCCACGCCGAGCTGCAGAGCTGCGCGGGTCCGGCCGCCCCGGCCAAGCTCGAGATCAGAATCGAGGCCGCGTCAGGGCCGGGACAGAAGCCGTCCGGGGCGCTTCAGTCCGCTGCTTGAACCCAGATCAGGCGGTGGCGCGTCGCGCAGCCTTGGGCAGCAGTCCGAATTCCCGACCGACCTGATTGAAGAGATCGAGCGCGATGTCGATCTGTTCGTTGGTGTGGGCGGCGCTGACGCTGGAACGCAGCAGCGGCGTGTTGTTGGGCGTGGCCGGCGGGAGCGCCAGGTTCAGATAGAGTCCGCCGACCAGCAGCGAATTCCAGAACCCGATGGCGCAGTCGCGATCGGGCATGGCGACCGCCACGATCGGATTGGCTTCCGGTCCGGTCTGGAAGCCCATGGCGCTCAGGCCGTCATAGAGCCGATGGGCGTTCTGGTTCAGACGCGCCCGCAGACCGGGCTCGCTCTGCAGCTTCTCCAGCGCCTGCAGCGTGGACGCGATCACGCTAGGCGGCAGTGACGCGGTGAACATGTAGGGCCGACTGACCACGCGAAGCAGGTCGAAGTCTGGGTGGTCGGAAACGCAGAACCCGCCGACGCTGCCGAGGCTCTTGGAGAAGGTGCCGAC
>FTIV01000233.1_pt3 | contig 10764 bp, 8 predicted proteins | sample 1658621 | NCBI WGS metagenome assembly FTIV01 (sample SAMEA3914841, study PRJEB12502) | metagenome | biome: forest; material: soil | place: Canada | collected 2011-07-05 | depth 0.3 m | reverse complement strand
CGCGGGCGAACAGGACGGCGTCCGCCAGCGCCGACAACGGCGCGAAGGCGGCGGTCGCCGCCGCTGGATCGGCGCAGGCGACGCGGACCGTCGTCACCGACGGCTTCTTCTCGGGCTTCTCCTTGGTCAGATAGCGGTCGAACCGATAGGCGGCGAGCCGCGCCCCGAAGGCCGCCCGGGCCGCCTGCTGATCTGTCAGGTCCGACAGACGAAGTTCCAGGATCGAGACGCCGGAGACCTTGACCGCCTGATAGGCGCCGGCGCCGAGCGCCTCGGCCGTCAGCGCATCCATGCCGTCACGGGGTCCGGCGCCGATCAGGATCACGCGGGAGACATGCAGCCCGCCGGGCGCCACGAGATCGAGGCTCTGTCCCTTGGCGCCGGTGAACCGGGCGCCCGCCAGCGCCCTGGACACCGCGCCGCCAGCCGCGGCGTCCACCGCCTCAGCGGCGTTTGAAAGCACCTGACCGTCGAAGATCGGGACCGCGATGGCCGACAGCGGCTCCCCCTCGACGGGACCTTGTGAGACAAATTCGATTTCCATGCGCTCTCCTGGGTCGATCACAGGGATCGGGATTGGCCGGGTTCAGAATAGGCCGCCTGTGGGCCCACCGGTGGATCGGTTGTCGGTTGCTGTTACGGACGTGTAGAAGATGGCGCGCCCGGACGGGGGCTGCAACGGCGACCCGGCGGCGCAATGACCCTCATCGAACGTTATCTGCTCCGCCAGTTGCTCATCCCGACCGTCCTTGCCCTGTCCGCCCTGACCGTGGTGGCCTTCCTCAGCCAGAGCCTGAGCGCTTTGGACCTCATCGTCGATCAGCGCCAGAGCTTCGGCGTGTTTTTGAAGGTCACCCTGCTCGCCCTGCCCGAGCTGATCAGCCTGATCCTGCCCATCGCCGTGTTCGTGGCCGCCGTCATCGCCCTGAACCGGCTGCACACCGAGCACGAGATTGTCGTCTGTTTTGCCGGCGGCATGAGTCGCTGGGAGGTGATCTCCCCTGCGATGCGTCTTGCCGGCGGGGCGGCGCTGGTGTCGTTGACCCTGAACCTCTGGCTGGCGCCGCCGGCGTCCCAGGCCATGCGCACCGAGCTGTTCAAGGCCAGGGCGGATCTGGCGGCCAGCCTGGTGCAGCCGGGCGAATTCACCGAGCCGGCGCCGGGCCTGACCGTCTATGCCCAGAGTGTCAGTCCCGAAGGCTCCCTCACCAACCTGTTTGTCCACCAGCAGAGGGCGGAGGGTTCGACCACCTTCAGCGCCCGCACCGGCCAGATCACCAAGCGCAACGGCTCACCGATCCTGGTCATGCACCATGGCTCGAGCCAGCAGTTCAGCGGCGCCGGGGTGCTGAATTTCCTGGCCTTCGACGAATATGCCCTGGACCTGTCGCCGCTGCTGGCCCGCGGCGACGCCGTCCACTTCAAGACCAGCGACCGCTACCTGCACGAACTGGCGTTTCCGGACTTCCGGCAGGAGTGGGAGCGGCAGTACCGGCTGAAGATGCTTTCCGAAGCCCATTCCAGGATCTCCGGTCCGCTGTACAACATCGCCATGATGGCCATCGCCCTGGCCGCCGTGATCGGCGGCGCCTTCAGCCGCCTGGGATACGGCGGGCGAATCGCGGCGGCCGCGGCGGCCGCGGCCGCGTCCCGGGTGCTGGGCTTCGCCGTGCAGGCGCTGGCGATCCACCAGGCCTGGTTCAACCTGCTGCAATACGTGATCCCGATCGGCGTCGCCTGTCTGGCGATGGGCGCCCTGTTCGGTTACGGCGCGCGCCGCCCGACGGTTCGGCGCCGGCCGGCCCTCGGACAGCTGGCGAGCATCAGGGCATGACGCCTCGCGTCACGCGCATCGAACGCTACATCTTCACCCACACGCTGGCAGGCGTCGGCGCGGCCGCGGCCCTGCTGGGCGCCGTGGTCCTGCTGATCGATTTCGTGGACCTGTCACGCACGCTCGGCGGCAAGACGGATGTCGGCTTTCTGACCGAAGTCGCTCTGACTATTCTGAAATCTCCGGCGGTGATCCTGCAGCTGCTGCCGTTCGTGTTCCTGTTCGGGGTGCTGGGCGCCTTCGTCAATCTGAATCGGCGCAGCGAACTGGTCGCCATCCGGGCGGCCGGAATCTCCGCCTGGCGATTCATCCTGCCGGCGGCCGTCGCCGCCGCCGGACTGGGTCTGGTGGTGCTGCTTGCCCTCAATCCGCTGGCCGCGGGGATGAACTCGGCCTTCGAGAGCCTGCGCGCCTCGGTCAGTCCGTCCGAGGCGCCGCACACCCGCCGGATCTGGCTGCGCCAGGGAGACGCCCGCTCCCAGGTGATCATCGGGGCCGCAGCGCGCACGGGCGTCGGCGGGGTCCAGCTGAAGGACACCTCGCTGTTCATCTACACCCTGGACGTGGATGGGGCGCCGCAGTTCTCTCGGCGCATCGAGGCGTCGCAGGCGCGTCTGATGAAGGGGTATTGGCGGCTGACCGATGCGCGCGAGGCCACCCCTGGGGCCCAGGCGACGCATTACGACACCCTGTCGATCCCCTCCAACCTCGACGACCGCACGGCGCTCGAGCGATACGCCTCGCCCCAGTCCATGTCGTTCTGGACCCTGCCCCGGGCGATCGCGCGGATCGAGGAGGCCGGGTTTTCGGCGATAAACTACCGGCTCAGGTTCCAGCAGCTGTTGGCGGCCCCGCTCCTGCTGACCGCCATGTCGATTCTGGCGGCGGCCTTCTCGCTCAAGCTCACCCGTCTGGGCGGGCTGTCGACCTTGGCGGGTATTGGCGTGGCCGGCGGCTTCGCCGTGTTCTTTTTCGACCAGCTTTGCGCCTCGCTGGCCAAGGCGGAGGTCGTTCCACCCTCGGCGGCGGCATGGATTCCGCCGATTCTCGCGCTTCTGTCGGCTTTCACCCTGCTCTTCTATTCCGAAGACGGCTAAGACGGGCCCGAGCGACAGGATCAGATGTGGCTGGGAGGGATCGACCGCTTTGATCGGTGCGCGGGGACCTGTGGCGGTGATGGGATTGCGGTGGTGGCTGTTCGCCAGCGCCGCCCTCTTCCTGCTCGTCGCCCATCCGGCCGCGGCGAAATCCACTACCGGCTCGAAGAACGCCGCGGCGAAGACCGCCTTGGAGCGGGGCGAGGCGGATGCGAGGAAGGCCTCGGAACAGCCGCCGGGCCCGCCGGCTCCGGCAGATGACGGACTGGATCCGAAGAGCTTCTATCTCGAAGCCGATTCGATCCGTCAGGACGACGCCAACAAGGCGGTGACGGCGGAGGGACATGTCGAGGTCCGCTATCGCGGCCGGACGCTTCGCTCGCAGACCCTGGTCTACGACACCGATTCCGGGGCGGTGACCGCCACCGGCGATGTGGTGGTGATCAACCCGGACGGGACCGCGGAGTTCTCCAAGGAAGTGGTGCTGGACAAGGACTTGAGCGCCGGAGTCGCGCTCGGGTTCTCCGCACGGCTGCAGAACAATGTGAAGTTCGCCGCCGACTCGGTGATCCGACGCAGCGCCGACCTGACCGAGCTCAACCGCGCCATCTACACGCCGTGCGACATCTGCGCGAAGGACGGCCAGCCCAAGAACCCCTCGTGGTCGATCCGCGCCAAGCGGGTCATCCAGGACAAGGATCATCACGTCATCTATTACGAGCACGCGGTGATCAGCGTGCTCGGCGCCCCGGTCTTCTACCTGCCGCTGTTCTGGCACCCCGACAGCGAGTCCAAGGCGCGCTCGGGCTTCCTGGCGCCGCTGCTGGAGGGCTCGCACAAGCGTGGCTTCTCCTATGAACAGCCCTACCTGTTCGCGATTTCGCCTTCGCAGGACCTGATCGTCAGTCCGGTCATCAATTCGAGCGTCAACCCGTTCCTGAACCTGGAGTACCGCAAGCGGTTCTACAGCGGAGAGATCGATGCGCGGCTCGGCTACACCTACGAGCGCGAGTTCGACAATTCCGGCGACACCATTCCCGGCAGCGCCCTGACCTCGCGCAGCTACATCCTGGCCAGCGGCGCCTTCGACATCGACAACAAATGGAAGTGGGGCTTCGGGGCCGAGCGGGTGACCGACGACCTCCTGTTCGACCGGTACGACATCCAGGGCGTCTACGACCGGCGCGGCCTCTACGAGACCGACTCGCGGCGGCTGCTCTCGCAGATATTCGCCGTGCGGCAGGACCAGACGTCCTATCTCTCCGTCTCGGTGCTGAACTTCCAGGGTCTGCGGATCGGCGACGTCAACGCCGCCATGCCGCTGGTGGCGCCCCTGATCGAGGGCCGCTACGAGCCGTCCGGCCAGATCCTTGGAGGCCGCCTGCGACTGACAGGCAGCGCCGTGATGCTGACCCGCGACGAGGATCCCAACAACCCCGCCCTTCCCGGCACCGACAGCCGCAGGGCCACGGCCGAGGCCGACTGGCGCGGGGCCTACACGATCGGACCGGGACTTCGCCTGGAGCCGTTCGGGTCGGGGCGCTTCGACGTCTACAATATCCTGGACCCCGTCCAGAGCTCCAAGACCCAGACCGTCAGCCGCGCCATCGGTTCGGTGGGCGCCGATCTGAGCCTGCCCCTGATCCGCCGCGACGGCGACACGACCGTCATCCTCGAACCCCTGGTGGAGGGCGTCTATTCGCCTCAGGCCAAGACCAACCCGGATATTCCCAACCAGGACAGCGCGGACTTCGTCTTCGACGAGACCAACCTGTTCGATCCCAATCGCGCCCCGGGTTTCGATGTCTACGACAGCGGGGCGCGCCTGAACGTCGGCGGCCGCGCCACGGTCGACTGGGGCGACAACCGCCAGTTCCGCGCCTTCGTCGGCCGCAGTTTCCGCTCCAGTCCCGACCACACCCTTCCGGTCGTCGCGGGCTACACCGATCGCCAGTCCGACTGGATATTCGCGGCCCAGGCCACGCCGGTGAAGGGGCTGATGCTCTACGAGCGCACCCAGCTCGACGGCGACACCTTGTCGCTGCGACGCGAGGAGGCCGGGGTCAACGTCGTCACCGGCTTCGCACGAGGATACTTCCGCTATCTCCATGATTACACGGACCCTTCCGGGGAGCGTGAGAACCTTGAGGCGGCCGGAGACTTCTTCGTGACCAAGCACTTCGGGCTGGTGCTCTACGGTCAGCGCGATCTGCAGAAGAATGTCTGGGCGAGGCGCGACATCGGCCTGCTTTACCAGGACGAATGCACCCGTCTCGAACTCGTCTATCACCACGAGGCGGCCTTCGCCCGCCTGGGTGGGCCCTCCAACACCGTCCAGGTACGCCTAACCCTCGCCACACTGGGGGAACAAGGGTACAGGAGCGACGACGGCCGCTAGCCCCTGCTTGGCCGCGATAGAAGGAATGACGTGACCTATGAGTCGGGCGCGTTGCGTGAACGAACTTACGGCCGTGATCGGAGCCGTGCTGATGGTCGCGGCGGCCGCGTCATCGACGTCCGTCTGGGCGCAGGATTCCGGCGGCGCGCAGCCGCAACCGGCGACGGCCACGACGGCCGGCGCGCCAGCGCCTCCGACCGACGGTGGCCAGCCTAGACCGAGCGCGGCCGACCTCAGCGGCGGCGTCGCAGCCCTGGTCAACGACGATGTGATCTCGACCTACGACCTGCGTCAGAGGGCGCTTCTGTTCATCGTCACCTCCGGCGTCCAGCCGACCCAGGACAACCTTCCGCAGATCCAGGAGCAGGCGCTTCGCTCTCTCGTCGACGAGCATCTGGAGCTCCAGGAGCTGCGGCGCATGGAGAAGGTGCAGAAGTTCGACATCGTCGCCGACGACAAGGAGGTCGATCAGGCGGTCCGGCAGATCGCCACCGACAACAATTCCTCACTCGACCAACTGGAGTCGCAGTTCGCCCGCGTCGGCCTCGATCTGCAGACCCTTCGCGAGCAGATCCGCGCCCAGCTGAGCTGGAACCGCATGATCCAGGGCCGCTACGGCACCCGTGTGCGGATCGGCAACAACCAGATCAACATGATGATGCAGCGCCTGAAGGCGGCGGCCGACAAGCCCCGCTTCCAGGTCAGCGAGATCTTCCTCGACGCGTCGCGCGCCGGCGGCATGAGCGAGGCGATGACCGGCGCCCAGCAGTTGATCACCCAGATCCAGCAGGGCGCGCCCTTCGCTCCGGTGGCCAGGCAGTTCTCGAGCGCGCCATCGGCCGCCACGGGCGGCGACCTGGGATGGGTCTCCGGCGCCGAACTGCCGCAGGAACTGGCGGCGGCGGTCGAGCAGATGCGGCCTGGCCAACTGTCCGAGCCGATCCAGGTCAATGACGGCGTCTACGTCGTCCAACTTCGGGACAAGAAGTCCGGCGGCGGCAGTCAGACGGTCAGTCTGAAACAGGCCGCGGTACGCTTGCCGACGGATGCGCCGGCGGACCAGATCGCCACCGCGACCAAGACGCTGAATGATTTCAAGGTGGGATCCGGCGCCACCTGCGCCGACCTGGAGGCCAAGGCCGCGAGCTTCAGCGGCATCATCACCAGCGATCTGGGCGAGTCGGATCTCGCCGATCTGTCGACCGACTTCCGCGGGCCCGCCGAGAGCCTGCCGATCGACCAGTTCAGCGACCCGATCCGCACCAGCGTCGGACTCCACCTGATCATGGTCTGCAAGCGACGGGTCAAGGACGCCAAGACCCCCACCAAGGACGAGGTCGAGAACCGGCTCTACGCCGATCAGATGGCCATGCTGGCGCGGCGCTACCTGCGCGATCTCAGGAACTCCGCGACCATCGAAACGCCGTGACCACGCCGCTCCTCGCCGTCACCATGGGTGATCCGGCGGGCGTTGGGCCGGAGATCATCGGCAAGGCGTGGCTGGCTTCGCGCGATCGTGGACCCCCATTCGTGGTCATCGGCGCCCTGGACCTTCTGGCGTCGTCCCCGGCGTCTGGTGAACTGGTCTTGCGCCGGGTCGCCTCCCCGGCCGAAGCCGCGGACATCTTCCGTGAGGCGCTACCTGTCCTCGATCTGCCGTTGCAGGCCGAGGTGGTCGCCGGTCGCGCCTCGGCGGCCCATGCGCCAGCGGTGATCCGCTGGATCGAGACCGCCGCGGGACTGGCGCTGTCCGGCTCCGTATCGGGTCTGGTGACGGCCCCGATCGCCAAGGCGCCTCTCTATGAGGCCGGATTCAAGTTTCCGGGCCACACCGAATACCTCGGAGAGCTGACCCGCGCCGGCGACGGGCCAGGACCGCACGGCCCGGTGATGATGCTCACGGCGGGCGACCTCAGGACGGCCCTGGTGACCATCCACGAACCCCTGGCGGCGGCGCCCGGGCTGCTGTCGGTCGAGAAGATCGTACAGGTCGGCCTGATCACCGATCGCGCGCTCCGGACGGACTTCGGCGTCCCCCACCCCCGCCTGGCGGTCGCCGGCCTCAATCCGCACGCGGGCGAGGGCGGCGCTATCGGCCGGGAAGAGACGCTGATCATCGGCCCCGCCTGCGCCGAACTTCGCCGGCTGGGGGTGGACTGCACCGACCCACGGCCCGCCGATAGCCTGTTCCACGAGGAGGCGCGACGCAGCTACGACGCAGTGCTGTGCATGTATCATGACCAGGCGCTGATCCCGGTGAAGATGCTGGACTTCTGGGGCGGCGTGAACGTGACGCTGGGACTGCCGATCGTGCGCACGTCGCCGGATCACGGCGTCGCCTACGATATCGCCGGGCGCGGGCTGGCCCGGCCCGACAGCCTGATCGCCGCCCTGGAGATGGCGGCGTCCATCGTCGCCAATCGCGCCGGCGTCACCGAACGGGCGGCGTGACCCTCGACGACCTTCCGCCGCTGCGCGACAGCCTGGCGGCCTACGGCCTGATGGCCAGGAAAAGCTTCGGCCAGCACTTCCTCCTCGACCTGAACATCACCCGCAAGATCGCCCGACTGGCGGGACCGCTGGACGGCCATGCCGTGATCGAGGTCGGCCCCGGGCCTGGCGGCCTCACCCGCGCCCTGCTGGAAGCCGGCGCAACGGTGATCGCCATCGAGAAGGACGAGAGGTTCGCGCCGCTGCTGGCCGATCTGGTCAGCGCGTCCGAAGGTCGGCTGACGGTCGTCCAGGCCGACGCCATCGAGGCCGACGAGCTGGACCTGCTGCACGTCCACGCCGCCGGGCGGCCGGCCCACATCGTGGCCAACCTGCCTTACAACGTCGGCGCGGTTCTGCTGGTGAAGTGGCTCCGACTGGCGTCAGCTTTTGTTGATATGTCCCTGATGTTCCAAAAGGAAGTCGCGCACCGGATCGTCGCTAGACCCGGCGAGGACAAGTTTGGGCGATTGGGTGTGATCAGCCAGGCGGTGGCTGACGCCGAGATCGTCATGTCGCTGCCGGCCCGCGCCTTCACGCCGCCGCCGAAGGTGGAGTCCGCCGTCGTGCGCCTGACGCCAAGAGGCGATCGGCCGGGGCCGGAGGTGCTGGAGGCGCTGGAGCGGGTGACCCAGGCCGCCTTCGGCCAGCGGCGCAAGATGCTGCGCTCGAGCCTGCAGTCCCTGGGGGGCGTCGAGCTGTGCGCACGGTTGGGAATCGATTCGAGCCTGCGCGCCGAGGTGCTGTCGGTCCGGGACTTTCTGGCGCTCGCCGAAACGGTCGCAGGAAGGACGCCTAGCCCTCGTCCAGCAAGCGGCTGACGAACGGCTCGAGCCAGAGGTTTCGCGGGCGTCTCAGCCGCTCGGCCTCATAGGCCCTGGTCAGCCGGGCATAGGCCTGGTCGATGTCGTCGTTGACGATGACGTAGTCGTACTCGGCCCACTTCTCGATCTCGCCCCGGGCGCGGCCCAGTCGGCGGTCGATGACATCCGCCGCGTCCTGGGCGCGGCCATAGAGGCGTCGCCGCAGTTCGGCCATGCTCGGCGGCAGGATGAAGACGCGCACCACGTCGTCGGGGGCGTGCTCGGCGACGGCCTGGGCGCCTTGCCAGTCGATGTCGAACAGCACGTCGCGCCCCTCCGCCAGGGCGCGCATGACGGGCTCTTTTGGGCTGCCGTACCTGTGCTCATGCACCGTGGCGTGCTCGAGAAAGGCGTCTACCGCGATCATGCCGGCGAACCTTTCCGGCGTGACGAAATGGTACTCCCGTCCATCGGTCTCCCCGCTGCGAGGGGCCCGCGTGGTGCACGACACCGACAGGGTCAGGGCGGGATAGTCAGCGATCAGGCGTCGGCTGAGCGAGGTCTTGCCCGCGCCCGAGGGGCTGGACACCACCAGCATCAGGCCGCGGCGCGGCTCGGCTGGTTCAGCGTCCATGTCTCAGTTCGCCGCGCAGCGCATCGGGGCTCGCCGGTCCGGACGACGCCGGCCGCCCCGGCGCGATCGTGCGGGCCGCCCTCGCCTGCTCGATCTGCCGCCAGCGAGCGACGTTCTTCTGGTGTTCTTCGTAGGTCGCGGCGAATGCGTGGCCGCCCGTCCCGTCAGCCACGAAGAAGATGTCGCCGGTCTGGGCAGGGTCGAGCACCGCGGCGATGGCGGCGCGTCCCGGATTGCAGATCGGCGTCGGGGGCAGGCCGGTGATCACATAGGTGTTGTAGGGCGTCGGCGCGGTGAGTTCGGATTCGCGGATGCCGCGGCCGAGCGGCTGGCCCCGGGTCAGCCCGTAGATGATGGTGGGATCGGATTCCAGCTTCATCCCCTTGGCCAGACGATTGACGAACACCGCCGCCACCCGCGGACGCTCGTTCTGCTTGCCGGTTTCCTTCTCGACGATCGACGCCAAGGTCATCGCCTCGTCCGGGGTCTTGAACGGAAGGTCGTTTCGCCGGCTGGGCCACAGCTCGGCCAGCACCTTGTCGCGGGCGGCCATCATCTTCTGGAGCACCGCCGCGCGATCCTCGCCCCGGACGATCTCATAGGTCTCCGGAAGCAGGGAGCCTTCAGCCGGGGTCGGGGCCGAGCCGCTGAGCACCGGGTTGGCCATCAGGATCGCCACCGCCTGTTCCGACGTGGTCCCCTCGGGGATGGTGACGTGATGACGGACGATCTTGCCTTGGCGGATCATGGCCAGGATCTGGCCGAGCGACGCGCCGGACGGGAAGGCGTATTCGCCGGCCTTGAGCCCGCGCGAGGCGCCGGTGATCTGGGCCGCGGCCATGAAGATCGACGCCGATCGCACGACGTTCTGGTCCTCCAGGTCCGCGGAGATCTCCTGAACGCTGGCCCCGTGGCGGAGGATGACGGTGGTGGCGGCGCCCTGACGGGCCGGCGGTCCAGGGGTGTTGTAGGTCCAGAGGCCCCAGGCGGCGAACACCACGATGGCGATGGCGAGGGTCGCCAGGCCGCTGGCCGCCATCACGGCGAGTCTGCGCCCAAGCGTGAGCCGGGGACGGGCCTCGTCCTCCAGATCGTCCGGACGCCGGGTCACGTGACCTGGGTCAGGACCAACGCGGCGTTGGTCCCACCGAATCCGAAGCTGTTGGACAGGGCGATGCGGATCGGCATGCCCTTGGCCTGGTGCGGCACGAGATCGAGCGGCGTCTCCACCGACGGATTATCCAGATTGATCGTGGGCGGCGCGATCTGGTCGCGAATGGCCAGGGCGGTGAAGGCCGCCTCGACCGCGCCGGCGGCGCCCAGCAGATGGCCGATCTCGGACTTGGTGGACGACATGGAGACATGGGACGCGTGCTGGCCGAGCAGGCGTTCAACCGCGCGAAGCTCGATCTCGTCCCCCATCGGCGTGGAGGTGCCATGGGCGTTGATGTAGTCGATCTGCGACGGCTCGATGCCCGCGTGGCGCAGCGCCGCCGCCATCGCCCGGT
>FTIV01002239.1_pt10 | contig 10773 bp, 12 predicted proteins | sample 1658621 | NCBI WGS metagenome assembly FTIV01 (sample SAMEA3914841, study PRJEB12502) | metagenome | biome: forest; material: soil | place: Canada | collected 2011-07-05 | depth 0.3 m | reverse complement strand
ATGGTCTCGCGGGCAGACCCATCATAGGGGCTATAGCGCAGACGCAGTTCTCATCTTGTCTAGCGTGGCCCGCCACCCTACGCCTTCGGGTGGCAGGCCACGAAGTGAACTGACGTCGTCTCGCCGCCCGTGTAAGCACGAATAAATACGAGGGGGACAGCTGGTGGCGGACGGGTCGGTGCAAGGCTTCACCCAGGACCGATATGCGCCTGTGCGCGCCGGGTTCGAGGCCAACCTGGCCAGCGGGGCGGACGTGGGGGCGTCGTTCTGCGCGACGGTGGACGGTGAAACGGTGGTCGACCTTTGGGGCGGCTACGCCGACGAGGGCCGCACGCGCCCCTGGGAGCGGGACACCATCGTCAACGTCTACTCCACCACCAAGACCATGACCGCGCTGACGGCCCTGCTGGTCGCCGACCGCGGCGAGCTCGATTTCGACGCGCCGGTGGCGCGCTACTGGCCGGAGTTCGCCGCCAACGGCAAGGCGGACGTCAAGGTCAGCCACCTGATGAGCCACTCCGCCGGCCTGTCCGGCTGGAAGGAGACGATCTCGGAGCAGGATCTCTACGACTGGGACAAGGTCACCGCCCTGCTGGCCGCCCAGGCGCCGTTCTGGGTCCCTGGCACGGCGCCCGGCTATCACGGGATGACCCAGGGCTATCTGGTGGGCGAGGTGATCCGGCGCATCACCGGCAAGACGCTGGGAACGGTATTCCGCGAGGAGATCGCCGAGCCCCTGGGCGCCGACTTCCACATCGGCCTTGCGGCGTCGGAAGATGCGCGCGTCGCCGACCTGATCCCGCCGCCGCCCGGCACGGCCATGGGCGACGGCGCCCAACAAAGCGAGCTGCAGGCCAATATGGCGCTCAATCCCAAGCTCGAGGTGGCGGTCACCCGCTCCCGCGCCTGGCGCGGCGCCGAGATCCCGGCCGCCGGCGGAACCGGCAACGCCCGCGCCATCGCCGAGATCCACGCCATCCTGGCCAACGGGGGCGTGGCCAAGGGCAAGCGTTTCATGTCCGAGGCTGGTTGCCGCAAGGCGCTGGAGCTGCAGGTCGAAGGCAAGGATCTGATCCTCGGCATGCCGGCGCGGTTCGGACTTGGTTTTGGCCTGGCCGGCGGGATGATGCCCCTGCCGAACCCCAACACCCTGTTCTGGGGCGGCTATGGCGGCTCGCTGGCGATCATCGACTTCGACGCCCGCGCCACCTTCGGCTACGCCATGAACAAGATGGCCGGCACGACCACCGGCGACATGCGCGCCTTCGGCCTGGCCATGGCCATGTGGGACGCGTTGGCTCGGGCCTGATCGGAGCGCCCATGTCCATCCAGGGTGAACGTCGGGCCCTGAAGGCGGCGGTGGCGATCGCGGCGCTGGTCCCGGTCGCGGCTGGAAGCGCGGGCATTCTGGTCGGCGCGCACGCCGACTCCACCGCGTTTGACAGCCACTACCGCTATCTCTCCGGCCTGCTCCTGGGATTGGGTCTAACGTTCTGGTCGCTGGTCCCCGCGCTCGAGCGTCGGACGGGCCTGTTCCGGGCGCTGACCCTGGTCGTCGTCATCGGCGGGCTGGCGCGGCTCTTCGCCTATGCCCAACGCGGCGATCCGGGCGTGATGCGGTTCGCGCTGGTGATGGAGCTGGTGGTGACGCCCGCGCTGTGCCTCTGGCAGGCCCGCGTCGCCAGGGCGACGGCCGCGGCGGCTTGAGCGCGTTGCCATCCGGCCCGACCTGTTGCACGACTTGGCTCGACGGCGACGGGAGCGCCAGCGGGTCCCGTCGCTTCTGGGGAACGTGGCTGGAATAGACGCCGAGATCGGGATTGAACGAGCTTTTGACGTCCACAGCGCCACGGCCGGTGAAGATGGCCGCCCAGTCGCGCCCAATCGTCGAGGCGTTCCGGCAGGGACGCCCTCCCGTGTTCGACGCGGACGCCATCTGGCGTTGGATCAACGCCGCCGACTGGATGATCGAGAACGGCGAACTGGAACCCGCGGAAGCCGCCGTGCGCGCGTTGAACGCCGCTCAGCCCGAACTCGAATGGGCGTCCAATCTCTGCGCGTTGTTCGATCACCTGCCCGAGCCCTGCCCCGGCCTGGCCGATTTCCACGACGACATGTCCAAGGACGTCCAGGTGGTCGCCAGGGATGGCGCCACGGTGGCGCTGATCGTGTTCTGTGGGGCTCGACACCGGATTGGCATGCCCCTGCCCCTGATGCATCGCTGGCTGTCGCGGCTGGACGCCAGCCTGATCTATCTGCGCGACTTCCATGAGCTCTGTTACCTGCGTGGCGTCGCCTCGCTCGGAGGGAGCCTGGCCCAGACCACGGACGGCCTCAGGCGGCGACTGGCCGAACTCGGCGCGGACAGGCTGATCTGTTACGGCAGCTCGGGCGGCGGCTACGGCGCGCTTCGCTATGCGCTCGAGCTGGGCGGCGGCGCGATCTCCCTGGGCAGCCCGACCAACCTGTCCCCGGCGTTCAACACCCACATGAACCATGGGGCGTTCGCCAAACAGCTACAGTCGGCCTGTCCGGCCGAGGAGCTCGACCTGCGCAGGCTCTTCGAAGCGCGGGCCACGTCGCGGCCTGTCCTGATCGTTTACGGGGAGCGCAACTGGAACGAACGGATCCACGCCGAGCATTTCGGAGGTCTTGCCGGGGTCACGCTTCACGGCGTGCCCGGCTACGGCGGGCACGCGACGGCGGCCGAGCTGATCCGGCGAGGTGAACTGGAGCCAATGCTCGAAGGCTTCCTCCGCCGATCCCTGGAGCCGGTCGGGACATGACCGACAGCGACGAGGCCCCTCCCCTGGATCAGGGCGCGCCGGCGGACTGGCCGTTCGAGCCATTTGTCGAGGACGAGGAAAACGCCTCGGTGGCCGCGCGGTTCGATGTGGTCGCACGGCGCTTCCCCGATCGGCTGGCGATCCGGGACGGCGAGACGAGCCTGACCTACGCCGAACTGGCGGCGCTCATCGATCGCATCGCCTCGGCCACCGCCGCCGCGGTCGAGCCGCCGGGTGTCGTCGCCGTGTTGCTTTCGCACGGCTATCGCTTCGTCGCGGCGGTGCTGGGGGTGATGGCGGCCGGTCACGCCTGCGTTCCCCTGGACGGGGATCATCCGGCCCAGCGCAACCACCAGATCGCGCGTCACGCCGGTGCGACCGCGGTGGTGTCGGCGGGAGATCTGGCGGATCAGGCGCGAAGCCTGTTCGGCGATCTGCCGATCATCGACCTGGACGGCCTGGAGGCCGCGCCCAGCCCGCCGCCGCCCCGGCCGGGTCCCGACGAGGTGGCCTATATCCTCTACACCTCCGGCTCGACAGGCGTCCCCAAGGGTGTGTTCCAGAGCCACCGAGGGGTCATTCACAACGTGCTGGAGTGGGTGAACACCGGCCACATTGGCCCCGACGACCGGATGGCGCTGTTCTATTCCCCGGCCAGCATCGCGGGGCTCGGGACGCTCCTGATCACCCTGCTCGTGGGCGCCTCGATCGAGGTTCTGTCTCCGGCGCGGCTTGGCGCCGCGGCGCTGGCGACGGCGGTGCGGACCAGTGGCGCGACGCTGATCAACTGTTCGCCCACCCTGTTCCGTCACATCGTGGAGGCCCTGGAGCCCGGTCAGCGGCTTGACAGCGTCCGGCTCGCGACCCTGGGGGGCGAGCGGGTCGGCTGGGACGACCTGGACGTCTTTCGCCGGGGCTGCGGGCCGGGCGCCCGCATGGTGGTCCATCTGGGCGCCACAGAGGTCTGGGTCCTGCACAGCCAATGGTTCGTGGACGAGGCCGAACGGGTGCGAGGCGCGCGCCTGCCGGTCGGACACGCCATGCCGGGCCGCAAGGTGACCTTGATCGGCGACGATGGGCTGCCGGTCGCCCACGGCGAGATCGGCGAGGTCATGGTGTCCAGCCGGCATCTGGCCCTGGGCTACTGGCGTGAGCCGGAGCTGACGGCGTCGGCCTTCGGGACCGACCCGGACGACTCGACCTTTCGGACCTATCGGACCGGAGATCTGGCGAGGGAACGGCCCGGAGGTCTGCGCGAGTTCGCCGGGCGCAAGGACGAGCAGATCAAGCTGCATGGCTATCGCATCGAGCCAGGCGAGATCGAGGGCGCGCTGAGGGGCTGCCCCGGGGTCAGCGATGCGGCCGTCGTGGTCCGACTGTCGCCCACCGGCGTTCCGAGGGCCCTGGCGGCCTATGTGGAATTGCAGCCGGGCGCCGGGGATCTTCGGCCCCGTCACCTGATGGCGATGCTCAGCCAGCGCGTCCCCGCCCACATGATGCCCGCCACGGTGGCCATCCTGGACGCCCTGCCGTGGCTGCCCAACTTCAAGGTCGACCGCCAGGCGCTGCAACGGATGGACGCCGAGGCCGCCGCCGCGTCGTCGGGGCCCCCAGACGAACTGGTCGCCGAGGTGGCCAGCGTGTTCGAGCGGACCCTCGCGGTGGTGGGCGCCACGGCGGAGGACAACCTGCTGTCCCTGGGCGGGGATTCCCTGAACGCCACCGAGATCGCCCTGGAGCTGAAGACCCGCTTCAGCCTTCAGATCGACCCCGCCGACTTCGCACCGACCCGCTCCATCGCCGAATGGGCCGAGCGCATCGGCACGATGCGAGCCAGCCAGGAGTAGCCCCCCAAGTGTAGTCAACAGGGCGCTTGACTCGATTCTATATTTCAATAATCGTGGAAATATGGAACTAGATGCCGCCGTTAAACGCCTGTCCGCCCTGGCCCAGGAGTCGCGGCTCGCGATCTTCCGGTTGCTGGTCAAGGCGGGGCCGGAAGGACTTGCGGCCGGCGAGATCGCCCGCGCCCTGAAGATCACGCCCAACACCCTGTCGGCCCACCTCAGCCTGTTGTCCAACGCGGGCCTGGTTGCCGGTCGGCGGGACGGTCGGTCGATCATCTACGCCGCGGACTACCAGAGCATGAGCCAGCTCCTGGTCTATCTGATGGAGGACTGCTGTCAGGGCCGTGCCGACGTCTGCGCTCCCCTGGCCGAAGCGGTGGCCCGCGCGGCCTGCTGCGCCGCCTGACCAGAGGAGCACGCCATGCCAACGCCAGACCCGACGCGGCCGTACAACGTCCTCTTCCTGTGCACCGGCAACTCGGCCCGATCGATCCTGGCCGAGGCGATCATGAACCGGGTGGGCCGGCCGCGGTTCAAGGCCTGGTCGGCCGGGTCAATGCCCAAGGGCGAGGTGCACCCGCGCGCCCTGGACCTGCTCGCCAGCAACAACTACCCGACCGCCGGATATCGCTCCAAGAGCTGGGAGGAGTTCAGCGGGCCGGACGCGCCCAAGCTCGATTTCGTGTTCACCGTCTGCGACAACGCCGCCGCCGAGGTCTGCCCGATCTGGCCTGGCCAGCCGATGACCGCCCACTGGGGCGTGCCCGACCCGGCGGCCGCCACCGGCAGCGACGCGGAGGTCGCCCTGGCCTTCGCCGATGCGTTCCGCCAGCTGCGCAACCGCATCGAGATCTTCGTCAGCCTGCCGCTCGAAAAGCTGGACCGCCTGAGCCTTCAGCAGCGCCTGGACGAGATCGGCAAGACCTCCGACGCCCCCGCACGGGTCTCTTAGCGTGAACGACGGCGCCGAGATGATGCAGGCGAGCCTGGAGCCGCCGCGCCACGCCTTCTCCGCGCCGCACCGTCTGGCGGCCGAGGCGCTGGGGACCGGCCTGCTGCTGGCCATCGTCATCGGCTCGGGAATCATGGGCGAGCGACTGGCCGGCGGCAACGACGCCATCGCCCTGCTCGGCAACACCCTGTCGACAGGCGCCGGCCTGGTGGTGCTGATCACCATCTTTGGCCCCCTGTCCGGCGCTCACTTCAACCCGGCGGTGACCCTGGTGTTCGCCCTGCGGCGCGAAATCGGCGTGGGTCTGGCCGCCGCCTACGTCGGGGCCCAGGCCGCCGGCGCGGTCATCGGTGTCTGGGCGGCGCACCTGATGTTCGCCGAACCGGTGCTGCAGCTGTCGACAAAGCTGCGTGACGGGCCGGCCCAGGCGTTCGCGGAGTTCGTGGCCACCTTCGGACTGATCGGGGCCATCCTGGGCTCGATCAGGTTCCGCCCGGATGCGACGCCGATGATCGTCGGCCTCTACATCACCTCCGCCTACTGGTTCACCGCCTCGACCTCGTTCGCCAATCCGGCGGTGACCTTCGCCCGCGCCCTCAGCGACACCTTCGCCGGCATCGCTCCAGCCTCGGCGCCGGCGTTCATCGCCGCGCAGATCCTGGGCGCCGTGGGGGCCAGCCTTGCCTTCCGCTGGCTGCTGAAGGAGCGCTAGGGCGGGACCCACGCTGTCGAAGCACGGTGCAAGATGCACCTGGGGCAGTGCATTTTGCACGAATACGGCTCAGCCATCGGTCGTTCGGCCCGGGTCGGGGACCAGCCGGGATGGCGTCATGGGCCGGCCGGTTGCTTCGGCGATCAGGCGATCGCTGGCGCTTTCGATCACGGCCTCCAACCTTTGCATGAACTCCGTTCGCGCCAGTCCCGGCGGGATCGGATCGAGGAATTGCAGGGTCGCCCTGCCCGGACATTTTATGAAATGCTCCTGGGGCGCGAACAGGCCGAGGTTGGTGGCCACGGGGACCACGGGCAGACCGAAGTTGGCGTACATGTGCCAGACACCGGTCTTGTAGCGGAAGCGTTCACCCGCCAGGGCCAGGTGGCCTTCCGGATAGATCAGGATGCGACGGCCAGCCTCGTTGGCCTTGGCGGCGTTCTGCGCCAGCGAGGCGCGGGCTTTGTGGCCGCCGCAGTTGTCGACCACGATCGCCCCCAACTTGGCCAGGATGCCGCTGAGCAGCGGGATGCGCTCAAGGTGATCGCCGGTGACGAAGGCGATGTCGTCGAACTGGCTGTACATGCAGTAGCCGTCGAACCAGCTCTGGTGCTTGGCGGCGATGATGCAGGCGTCCGGGACCTTGTCCTTGCCAACGACGACCAGTCGGATCCCGGCCAGCCAGCGCAAGGCCTGCACCATGCGGCGTGTGTACCGGCGAACCACCCAACCGACGGCTTTCCGGCCCGGCAGGACAAGGCACATGGCCGCCATCAGCGTGTAGAGGACCGAGATCAGCCAGTAGGCCAGGTTGAACAGGACCGATCGAAGCATGGCGCAGCCTAAGCCCATCCGCGGAGGGCGAACCAGGGCCCTTTTCAGTCGAAAGACACACTGGTTAGTTCAAACTGTCTAGCTTCGGCTCGATCGGAAACCCGGCAGGCCCGGCTCGTGCAACGCCCGGTGCGGATGTGCCGTATTGGGAGACGCCCGTATGTCGATGCAGTCCTCGATTACCCCCACCGTCAACGGCGGGGCGCTTGTGTCAAAGGCTGGCGAAAGCCCGGCCGCCCCTGCCTGGTATCTGCTGGTCACGCCTGAAGGCGCGGTGCGCTGGGTGCGCGACCCCAGGACCGCCACCGCTTTTCCGACGCTGAAGGACGCCACCCGGTTCGCCGTGCGGCTGCCGGCGCGGTTGCGGGCCTTCGGCCTGCCGCGCGGCTCGGAACTCGTCCTCGGCGCGCCGAGCTAGGCGGGCGCCGGGCGGTTGCTTGGCGTTGGTCTCGGGGGACGCCCCCTCTTAGTCCGTCATCCCAGGCCCCCGGGCCGGGCCTGACCGGCCCGCCCGAGGGCAGGCTCTTGTGCCTGGGATCCCTCTTGCCGCCCTATCGTACTCTCAGGAGAGTTCCGGGAGACCGATAACGGGATCCTCGCCACAAGGGCGAGGATGACGCGGAAGGGGTGACCCAGTCGGAATTCCAACGCGATCGTCGCCTGCCCCTAACTTCCCGCCGGTCTCGGCCGGCGCATGGAGGCCATCAGCGCGGGGTTGGTCTCCTTCGGCATGGCGGCCATGATCGACTCGAAGCGGTTCTTCACCGAGTCGCTCCATTCGCCGTGGGTGATGATGTAGAACTCGTCGCCCTTGATGGCCTTGACCACCATGTCGCCCACCTGTTCGGGCTCCATCCACAGGTCCGACACCTGACGCTCGGCCAGCCGGTCCGCCGCCGCCTGGAAGGCGTCCGAGGCCCCGAACTGTTCGGGCCGGTTCTGTTTCAGCTGGTGGATGTTGGACTTGATCGGACCCGGGCAGAGCACCGAGACCCCGATGCCGTCCTGGGCCAGCTCGGCGTGGATCGCCTCCATGAAGGCGATGACCGCGGCCTTGGACGTCGCGTACATCGCCATGTTGGCCGGCATGGTCACCAGTCCCGCCAGCGAGGCGGTGGACACCACATGGCCGCCCTCGCCGTGCGCCTTCAGCCGCGGCACGAAGGTCTGCACGCCATTGACCACGCCGCCGAGGTTCACCCCCAGGCCGAAGTCCCAGTCGGCGTAGCTGGCCTCCTTGAGCGGGCCTTCGATGCCGACGCCGGCATTGTTGACCAGCACATGCACCTTGCCGAACACCCGCTCGCTCTCGTCCGCGGCGGCGGCCATGGCGGCCCGGTCGGTCACATCCAGCCGGATGGCGTGGACGTTGCGGCCCTGCTGCCGCTCCTCGAAATATTGCAGCGCCTCGTCGATATGATCCTGGCGAAGGTCGGCGATCACCACCTTCATGCCGGCTTCGACGAACTTCTTGACGATGCCCAGGCCGATGCCCGAGGCGCCGCCGGTGACGAAAGCGACCTTGCCTTCAAGATCCTGCATGGGAGACTCCAGGCCTAGCTGAAAAAGGCGACGCAACGGATGTCGATGCTCTCGCGCGGGGGGCCTTCGACGGCGCCGGGATCGTCGAAGGCGGTGTGCGGTACGCGGCGGAAACGCGACGGATCGGAGTCGTAGCCACGGAAGATCAGCAGCTCGTCGCGGTGCATGTCCGAGAAGTAGACCCACCGGTGGCCGGGATTGTGGGTGACCAGGTTGGTCTGCAGCTTGACCTCCCGGTCGGGCGGGCCGAGCACGATGTGCGAGATCGCCAGGTCGTCGGCCGCCACGCTGGTGGCGTCGGCGACGCACAGGGGACAGTCCTGCGGCGGCTCGGAGATGGCCCGCCACAGGTTGAAGATGGCGAACCGGCCGGCCAGCAGGCGCTCGGCGTCCGGATCGTCGCCCAGCATCTGACGCGCCGTGGTCGGCCCGGACTTGTCGCTGTAATCGACGTGGGCGTAGCGGCCCGGGAAGGTGGTTCCGTCCTCGCCGAACCGCTCGGAGCGGTCGGAATGGCGATGCACCCAGCCACGCCCGACCACCACCTTGCAGGCGCCGGTGACCTCTCGCACGATGCTCTCGAGCTCTGGGAGATAGACTGCGGCGGCGGCGTCACGATCGGCGAAGTCCTTCACCTTGCACGGGGCGTCCGCCAGACAGATGCCCTCCCGGTCCAGCGACAGGCTCGACCGCACGGGCCGGACGTCCTGGATAGGCATGTTCTGGGCGTTCAGCGGCATGTGGCTGCGCCAGGAGCCGCTGGCGTACCAGATCGAGTCCGTGCAGCCGGCCTCCAGATAATTCACCTGCGCCTGAACGGTGCGAAGACCGCCCGCGGCCGTCTTCGGCGCGGCTGAAAGGGTGTCGGTCACCTGTTCCTCCCGGACCCTGCCCGGCGCCGGCGGGTCGTTCGCATGAGCGCTAGGTCACGCGTCCCAGGTTGACCTTGTCAAGGCGCATGAGCGCTCCAGGTTCTTTCGAATTCCCCGGGCGCCGGGTCCCCGACGCACAACCGCACTTCCGCGCCGGGCGCCGATCGCATAGATGTCCGCCGAACACACGGCGCGCGACGGGCCAGCGCGCAGACCGAGGAGGATCTTCGTGCGCAACTATCTGAAATTCTACATCGACGGCAAATGGGTCGAACCCTCCACGTCCCGCACTCTGGACGTGATCAACCCCGCCACCGAAGGCGTCGCCGGCAAGATCGCCCTGGGCGCCCAGGCCGACGTGGACAAGGCCGTTGCGGCCGCTCAGAAGGCGTTCAAGACCTGGTCGCAGACCACCCGGGAAGAGCGCGTCGCCGCCCTGGAGCGCCTCGGCGCGGAGTTCGGCAAGCGCATGGGCGACATCGCCGACGCGATCACAGAGGAAATGGGCGCCCCGGCCTGGCTGGCCCAGAACGCACAGGGCCCGGCCGGCCTGGGCCACATCATGACCGCCGCCAATGTGCTGAAGAACTATGAGTTCGAGGAAGACCGCGGCAAGTCGCGCGTGGTGAAGGAGCCGATCGGCGTGGTGGGCTTCATCACCCCCTGGAACTGGCCGATGAACCAGATCTGCGCCAAGGTCGGACCCGCCCTGGCCACCGGCTGCACCGTCGTGCTGAAGCCGTCGGAAATCGCCCCCTTCTCGGCCCAGATCTTCGCCGAGATCGTCGAGGCCGCGGGCATCCCGGCCGGCGTGTTCAACATGATCAACGGCACCGGGCCTGAGGTCGGCGCCGCCATGGCCGCCCACCCTGGCATCGACATGATCTCGATCACCGGCTCGACCCGGGCGGGGATCGACGTGGCCAAGACCGCCGCCTCGACGGTCAAGCGCGTGCACCAGGAACTTGGCGGCAAGTCGCCCAACATCGTGCTGGACGACGCCGACCTGGCCGCCACCATCCCGTCCAGCGTCGCCTCGGTGATGATGAACTCGGGCCAGTCCTGCGTGGCGCCGACCCGCATGCTCGCTCCGCACAAGATGATGGATCAGGTTTGTTCCATCGCCAAGGAAGCGGCCGAAAGCTGGATGCCCGGCGATCCCAAGGGCAATGCCCGCATGGGTCCGGTGATCTCCGAGGCCCAATGGAACAAGATCCAGGGCCTGATC
>FTIV01000770.1_pt7 | contig 10968 bp, 11 predicted proteins | sample 1658621 | NCBI WGS metagenome assembly FTIV01 (sample SAMEA3914841, study PRJEB12502) | metagenome | biome: forest; material: soil | place: Canada | collected 2011-07-05 | depth 0.3 m | reverse complement strand
CCTTCTACTCCTGGCGCCTGATCTTCATGACCTTCCACGGCCACGCCAAGTGGGGCGGCCACGGCCACGCGGCGGCGCACGGCGACGACCACGCCAGTCCCGCCCAGATCGAGACCCATTCCGAGCCGCTGCCCGACCACGGCGACAGCCATGGCGCCCCGCACGAGAGCCCCTGGGTGATGCTCGTGCCGCTGCTGGTGCTGGCGCTGGGCGCGGTCGTGGCCGGCTACATGTTCGTCGAACAGTTCGTCGGGGCCGAGCGGGCCGAGTTCTGGCGAGGCGCGATCTTCACCGGCGCGGCCAACCATGTGCTCGACGATATCCGCCACACCCCCGTGTGGCTGGCCTGGCTACCGCTGGCGGTGACCGCCCTGGGCTTCCTGGCCGCCTGGTGGGCCTACATCCCGAACGAGGGCATGGGCGCGCGCCTGGCCGCCCGCGGCGGGCCGCTGCACGCCTTCCTGTACAACAAATGGTACTTTGACGAGCTCTATGACTTCGTCTTCGTCAAAGGCGCCAAGGCGCTGGGCGACCTGTTCTGGAAGGGCGGGGACCAGAAGATCATCGACGGCCTGGGCCCCGACGGCGTCTCCGCCGTGTCCTACATCACCGGCAAGGGCGTGGGGCGCATCCAGACCGGCTACGTCTACCACTACGCCTTCGTGATGCTGCTCGGCGTGGCGGGTCTGCTGACCTGGGCGCTTTGGGCGTGGTCATGAGCCGATCCTCAACTCCAAATTCCGTCATCCCCGGGCTTGTCCCGGGGACCCATGAACACCTGGCACTGACGGTGTTCATGGGTGGCCGGGACAAGCCCGGCCATGACGATGGAAAAAGTGAGGGCGCGGAGTGACCAATCTGCTCTCGCTCATCACCTTCTCGCCCCTGATCGGGGTGGCGGCGATCCTCTTGCTGCGAATGGCCGGACCCGACAGTCCCGGGCGCGTCGAGGCGGCCAAGTGGATCGCCTTGGCCACCACGCTCGCGACCCTGGCCCTGTCGATCCTGCTGGTGGCCCAGTTCGATCCGGCCAAGCCCGGCTTCCAGTTCATCGAGGACGCCAACTGGTTCGCCGGTCTGCGCTACACCATGGGCGTGGACGGCATCTCGGTGCTGTTCGTCCTGCTCACCGCCTTTTTGATGCCGCTGTGCATCGTCGCCAGCTGGCGGTCGATCGAGACGCGGATGCTGGAGTACCTGGTCTGCTTCCTGGTGCTCGAAACGCTGATGATCGGCGTGTTCTGCGCGCTGGACCTGATCGGCTTCTACCTGTTCTTCGAAGGCGGCCTGATCCCGATGTTCCTGATCATCGGGGTGTGGGGCGGCAAGCGGCGGGTCTACGCCGCCTACAAGTTCTTCCTCTACACGCTACTGGGCTCGGTGCTCATGCTGGCCGCGATCCTGGTCATGTGGTCGACGGCCAAGACCACCTCGATCCCGGTCCTGATGACCTATCACTTCCCGATCCAGATGCAGCTGGCCCTATGGCTCGCCTTCTTCGCGTCCTTCGCGGTGAAGATGCCGATGTGGCCGGTCCACACCTGGCTGCCCGACGCCCACGTCGAGGCCCCCACTGCCGGTTCGGTGATCCTGGCGGGGATCCTGCTGAAGATGGGCGGGTACGGCTTCCTGCGCTTCTCCCTGCCCATGTTCCCGCAGGCGTCGCACTATTTCACGCCCCTGGTGTTCGCCCTGTCGGTGATCGCCATCGTCTACACCTCGCTGGTCGCCTTCCGGCAGACCGACATGAAGAAGCTGATCGCCTATTCGTCGGTGGCCCACATGGGCTTCGTCACCATGGGCATCTTCTCCGGCAACGCCCAGGGCGTGCAGGGCGCCATCTTCCAGATGCTGAGCCACGGGGTGATCTCCGGCGCGCTCTTCCTCTGCGTCGGCGTGGTCTACGACCGCATGCACACCCGCGAGATCGCCTTCTACGGCGGGGTGGTGAACCGCATGCCCTGGTACGCGGCGGTGTTCATGTTGTTCACCCTGGGCAATGTCGGCCTGCCCGGCACCTCGGGTTTCGTCGGCGAGATCCTGACCATGACCGGGGTCTATGGCGTGTCGACCTGGACGGCGCTGATCGCCACCTCGGGGGTGATCCTGTCGGCGGTCTACGCCCTGACGCTCTATCGCAACGTGGTGTTCGGCGAGATCACCAACCCGCAGCTGGCCGCCATCTCGGACCTGAACTGGCGCGAGGTGGTGATCTTCGCGCCGCTGATGATCTCGACCCTGGCGCTCGGCGTCTATCCCCGGCTGGTATTCGTCATCACCGACGCGTCGTCCAACGCCCTGGTCGCCGCCTACCACATGGCGGTGAGCTGAAGCATGAGCCTGAACGCCAACATCGCCCTGGCCATGCCGGAGATCGCGCTCTGCGTCGCCGCCATGGTCTTGCTCCTGGTGGGCGCGATCGGTGGTCCGAAGACGACGAGCCTCGTCTCGCTGCTCGGGGCTCTGGCCCTGGTCGGCGCGGCCTATCTGTCCGCCACGGGCCCGTTGGGCGTCGCCTATGCCGGCGGCTTCATCTCCGACAGCGCCTCGGCCTTCAGCCGTACGGCGATCTACGCCATGAGCGCCATCAGCCTGGTGCTCGGCGAGCGCTGGCTGGCCCAGCGCAACGACTCCAAGTTCGAGTTCGCCATCCTGGTGATGCTGGCCGCGGTCGGCATGGGCATGATGGCCGCCGCCGGCGACCTGATCTCGCTCTATGTCGGCGTCGAGTTGCAGTCCCTGGCGCTCTATGTGCTGGCCGCCATCCGCCGCAACGACCCGCGCGCGTCCGAGGCCGGCCTGAAGTACTTCGTGCTGGGCGCCCTGTCCTCTGGATTGCTGCTCTACGGCGCCTCGCTGATCTACGGCTTCGCCGGCTCGACCCACTTCGCCGACATCGCCCGCTCCGTGCACAGCGGCGCCGGCAACGGCGTGCTGTTCGGCCTGGTGTTCCTGATCTGCGGCCTGGCCTTCAAGGTCTCCGCCGCGCCGTTCCACATGTGGACGCCGGACGTCTACGAGGGCGCGCCGACCCCGATCGTGGCCTTCTTCGCCGCCGCGCCGAAGCTGGCCGCCCTGGTCCTGCTGGCCCGTGTGCTGCTGGAGGGCTTCCCCGGCGCGCTGGAGCAATGGCGCCAGGTGGTGGTCGCCATCGCCGCCCTGTCCATGCTGTGGGGCGCCTTCGCGGGCCTCGCCCAGAAGAACCTCAAGCGCCTGTGGGCCTATTCCTCGATCGCCAATGTCGGCTACGCCCTGGTCGGCCTGTCGGCCGGCGGCAAGGCAGGCGTGCAGGCCATGCTGGTGTTCATGGTGCTCTACATGATCGACGTGACCGGCTTCTTCGCCTGCCTCGCCGCCCTGTCGCGCAATGGACGCCCCTTGGAGACCATGGACGACATGGCTGGCCTGGTCCGCGAGCGGCCGGGCCTGGCCCTGGCCATGACTGCCTTCTCGTTGTCCGCCCTGGGGCTGCCGCCGTTCTCGGGCTTCTGGGCCAAGGTCTATGTGTTCAAGGCCGCCCTGGGCGCGGGTCAGATGTCGCTGACCGTGCTGGCCGTGCTGGGCCTGGTCTCCAGCGTGGTGGCGGCCTTCTACTATCTGCGCCTGATCAAGGTGATGTGGTTCGACCCGGCGCCCGGCGCGACCGACCGTGCGCCTGCGTTCGCCAAGGGGGTCGCCTACGCAGCCGCCCTGTTCTCCTTCCCGGTGGTGATGCTGGCGCTGATCGCGCTCGACCCCGCCGCCGCGACGGCCGCCGCCGCCTTCGCCGGCTGAGCTTCGCCCGTGAAGGGCCTGGACGCCGGCGCCGCAACCATCCCCTTCCGCTGGTTCGACGAACTGGATTCCACCAACGCCGAGACGCGCAGGCTGGCCGAAGCTGGCGAGCTGGGCCCCGTGTGGATCGCCGCCCGCCGCCAGAGCGCCGGTCGTGGCCGCCGCGGCAATATCTGGGAGACCGGCGCCGGCAATCTCGCCGCGACCCTGCTGATCCGCACCGACCGTCCCCCGGGAGAGGCAGCCCAGCTGTCCTTCGTGACCGCCCTGGCGGTGGGGGACCTCGCCCGCGCCTTCGCGCCACCGGACCTCGTCGCCTTCAAGTGGCCCAACGACGTGCTGCTGGCGGGGGCCAAGCTCAGCGGCATCCTCATCGAATCCGGGCGAGCGCCGGACGGGAGCCTGTGGCTGGCCATCGGCGTGGGGGTGAACCTGGTCTCGGCGCCCGCCCCGGACATCAAGGCTTCCACGCTGGCCGACCACCTGAAGGCCGGAACGGCCGCGCCGCCGATCGCCGAGACGGCGCTCGCCGTGCTGTCGACTTCGCTGGCCGAACGGATCGCGCAATGGACGAGATCAGGCTTCGAGCCGGTCCGCGCCGAGTGGCTGGCCTCGGCCGCCGGCATGGGCGCCCGTTGCACGGCGCGGCTGGGACAGGGGACGTTGCACGGCGTCGCCGAGGGCCTCGATATCGACGGGGCGCTGCTTCTGCGCTTGGATGACGGCGCGGTCCGGCGCATCACCGCTGGCGACGTCTTCTTCGGAGAGCCCTGATGCTGCTCGCCATCGAACAGGGCAACACCAACACTCTGTTCGCCGTCCATGACGGCCAGACCTGGGTGGCCCAGTGGCGCACAGCGACCGTCGCCAACCGCACGGCCGACGAATACGCCGCCTGGCTGAACCAGCTGCTTGTGCTTCAGGGCCTGACCCTGTCCGACCTCGACGCCTGCATCATCTCCACCGTGGTGCCGCAGTCGATGTTCAACCTGCGCAACCTCGCCCGGCGTTATCTCAACACCGAGCCGCTGGTGATTGGCGAGGACGCCCATCTGGGCGTGGAGGTCCGCATCGAGCAGCCGTCCGAGGCGGGCGCCGACCGGCTGGTCAACGCCGTCGGGGCCTTCGTCGCCCACGGCGGGCCCCTGATCGTGCTGGACTCCGGGACCGCCACCACCCTGGACGTGATCGGAGCCGACGGGGCCTTCGAAGGCGGCGCCATCGCCCCCGGCGTCAACCTGTCGATGGAGGCCCTGCACGCCGCGGCGGCCAAGCTGCCGCGGGTAGCGATCCAGCGTCCGGCCCACGCCATCGGCAAGGATACGGTCGAGGCCATGCAGTCGGGGGTCTATTGGGGCTACGTGTCGCTCATTGAAGGGCTGGTCGACCGCATCAAGGCCGAGTATGGCCAGCCGATGACAGTTGTAGCCACCGGCGGCGTCGCCTCCCTGTTCCACGGCGCCACCGAGAAGATCGACGTCTTCGATCCCGACGTGACCATCCGCGGCCTGCTCGAGGTCTACCGCCGCAACACCCAGCGCCGGACATGACCGCTTCGAGCGAGGACGAACTCGTCTTCCTGCCGCTGGGCGGGTCGGGCGAGATCGGGATGAACTTCAATCTGTACGGTTTCGGACCGGCCGACGATCGCAAGTGGATCGTGGTCGACCTGGGGGTCACCTTTGGCGACCAGACCACGCCGGGGGTCGAGCTCATCCTGCCCGATCCGGAGTTCATCGAGTCGTTCGCCGACGACATCCTGGGCATCGTGCTGACCCACGCCCACGAGGATCACATCGGGGCGGTGCCCTGGCTGTGGCCCCGGCTGCGCGCTCCCGTCTACGCGACGCCGTTCACCGCCTTCCTGGTGCGCGAGAAGCTGCGCGACGCGGGAATCCTGGACCAAGTGCCGATCACCGAGGTGCCGCTGGACGGTTCGATCAAGCTCGGCCCGTTCGAGATCACCCTGATCACCCTGACCCACTCGATCCCCGAGCCCAACGGCCTGGCCATCCGCACCCCGCTGGGGACGGTGCTGCACACCGGGGACTGGAAGATCGACGCGGACCCCCTGCTGGGCGGCAAGACCGACATCCGCGCCATCCGCCGCCTGGGCGACGAGGGCGTCCTGGCCATGGTGTGCGACTCCACCAACGTCTTCGTCGACGGCGAGGCCGGATCGGAGGCCGAGGTCCGGGTGGCCCTGAACACCCTGATGGCCGAGCTGACCGGCAAGGTCGCGGTGGCCTGCTTCGCCTCCAACGTGGCGCGCATGGATTCCGCCATTCGCGTGGCCCAGGCCAACGACCGCCGCGTCTGCCTGGTCGGCCGCTCGATGCACCGCATGGCCGCGGCCGCGCGGTCGGTCGGGCTGCTGTCCGACATCGAGCCGTTCGTCAGCGACTCCGAGGCCGGCTTCTTCCCCGACGACCGGATCATGTACCTGTGCACCGGCAGCCAGGGCGAGGCGCGGGCGGCCCTGTCGCGCATCTCCGAAGGGACCCATTCGCATGTCAGCCTGGGCCAGGGCGACGCCTGCATCTTCTCCTCGCGGGTGATCCCCGGCAACGAGGTGCCCATCCGCAACCTGCAGAACCGCTTGGCCGACAAGGGGGTGCGGCTCTACACCGACCGCGACCACCCTCACATCCACGTCTCCGGCCATCCCTGCCGCGACGAGCTGAAGCAGATGTACCAGTGGGCGCGGCCCGAGATCGCCGTGCCCACCCACGGCGAGCGCCGCCACCTTCTGGAGCATCAGGCCCTGGCCAAGGATCTGCAGGTGCCCCAGACCGTGGCGCCCCGCAACGGCGACATGGTGCGCCTGGCGCCCGGCCACGCCCAGATCATCGACCAGGTGCCCGCCGGCCGGCTCTACATCGACGCCGGCATGGTGACGCCGGAGAACGGCGAGGCGCTGCGCGAGCGCCGCCACGCCGCCAGCAACGGGGTGCTGCACATCTCGCTGGTGCTGGACGGCAAGGGCAAGCTGGTGGCCGGGCCGCAGCTGGCCGCCGTCGGCCTTCCGGGCGATGACGACTATGGACTGCCCGAGGCCCTTGAGGACCTGACCGAGGAGGCGCGGGCCGCGGTCGCCTCCATGGACCGGGCCGGCCGTGACGACGACGATGCGGTGCGCACCCTGGTCTCGCGCAAGGTGAAGAAGGCCTGCCAGCGCATCTGGGATCGCCGGCCCATCGTGGAAACGGTCGTGCTGCGCGTCTGATTGGACTAAGGCAGGGCGCACGCGGCCCCGCCAGCGCCCCATTCATGATGTTCAACGGACCTTTTTCGGGGAGAGAGATCATCGGCATGCCGGATCTGAGGCGGCTCGCACTGGGAGTCCTGTTGAGCCTGCTGGCGTGTGCGCCGGTCATGGCGTCAGTCCCGACGGAGCTCGTGCGCGCGCTCTACGGCGAGGCGAACATCTCGCTCAGCCCCGCTCAGTCCACCGCCTATTTCGCCCACGACCTCGACGTCGCCCTGCGAGCCGACTCCGCCAACCCCGGCGAGGTGGGCGCCATCGACTTCGACTATCGCTACGGCGCCCAGGATGACCAGATCTCGGGCCTGAACTTCATCGAGGAGATCGACCACGATTCCGCCAGCGTGGTCGCCGTGTTCAAGAATTTCGGCAAGGCCAACTCGGTGAACTGGACCCTGTGCCGGCGCAACGACGGCAGCTGGCGCGTGGCCGACGCCTGGTCCAACACCGGGTCGGAGACCTGGGACCTGCGCGACATGCTGAAGCTCGCCCGCGACCGGGTCCGGTGCTGACTAGGTCCGCATGATTGGCAGGCTCAACCATGTGGGCGTCGCCACCCCGTCGATCGCCCAGGCGCTGACGCTCTATCGCGATCTGCTGGGCGCGACCTCGATCACCGAGACCCGCGCCCTGCCCGAACAGGGTGTGTCGTTCTGCTTCATCAACCTGCCCAACGCCCAGATCGAACTGATCGAGCCCCTGGGCGAGGCCTCGCCGATCCACGCCTTCCTCGCCCGCAATCCCCGCGGCGGCCAGCACCACGTCTGCTTCGAGGTTCCAGATATCCTCGCCGCCCGCGATGACATGCGCGCCAAAGGGGCTACCATCCTGGGCACGGGCGAGCCGCGCATCGGCGCCCACGGCGTCCCGGTGATCTTCGTGCATCCCAAGGACATGGGCGGCGTGCTGGTCGAGCTGATGCAGACGCCTGACGGAGAGCACTGATGAGCTGGTTCACCGGCGTCTGCATCTATCTGACCATCTGGTGGACCGTGCTGTTCGCGGTCTTGCCCCTGGGCGTGACGAGCCACGCCGAGGCGGGCATCGACCTCGGCGACGGCGGCGATCCCGGCGCGCCGGTGGACCCCAAGCTCAAGAAGAAGTTCCTCACCACCACCTGGATTTCGGCCGTCCTGTTCGTCCTGTTGTGGCTGACCCTTCACTTCCACCTGATCACCCTGCCGAACCTGCCCTCGACCTGATCCGATGAAGATCGAAGCCGCCGTCTGGCGCGAGGGCTCGCCGGTCCCGTCGATCGAGACCGTCGACCTGGAAGGCCCCCGGCCCGGCGAAATCCTTGTCCGCGTGGTGGCTGCCGGCGTCTGCCACACCGATCTTCGGGTCGCCTCGCGCACCGGCGGGCCACGGCCGATCGTGCTGGGCCACGAGGGGGCAGGGGTGGTCGAGCGGGTTGGCGACGGCGTCCAGGACTTCGCGCCCGGCGATAGGGTGTTGATGAGCTACAGCTTCTGTGGCGCCTGCCCGGCCTGTCGCCGCCACGCCCAGCCCTATTGCCTGCAGTCGGTCCCGCTGAACTTCAGCGGCCTTCGGGCCGACGGGACCAGCCCCCTGTCCAAGCACGGCGAGCTGATCCACGGCAGCTTCTTCGGGCAGTCGTCCTTCGCCACCCATGCGGTCTGCGAGGCCCGCGCCGTGGTCAAGGCGCCGTCGGATATCCCGCTGGAGACCTTGGCGCCCCTGGGCTGCGGGGTGCAGACGGGAGCGGGGGCGATCATCAACGCCCTGAAGGTCGTCGCCGGCCAGTCCGTGGCGGTGCTGGGGACCGGGTCGGTGGGCCTCAGCGCCATCATGGCCGCCAAGGCGATGGGCGCCGCCGTCATCGTCGCCATCGACCTCAACCCGCGACGGCTGCAGCTGGCGATCGAACTCGGCGCCACCGCCGCGGTCGATCCGTCGGCGACCGATCCGGTCGAGGCGATCCGGGATCTCACCGGGATCGGCGCGGACGTGGTGCTGAACACCACCGATGTCGCGGCGGTCTATCTGCAGGGCGTCGCGGCCCTCGGGCCGCAGGGGACGTTCGGATTCGTCACCTCTCCGGGTGCGCCCCTGGCGCTGGACCTGTCGCCGATCCTGCTCGGCGGGCGCCGGATCCAGGGGATCGTCCAGGGCGACAGCGAGCCTCGGGTGTTCATCCCGCAGCTGATCGAGCTGCACCGCCAGGGGCGGTTTCCACTGGACCGGTTGATCCAGGTCTATCCATTCGAACGCCTCGCCGAGGCCATGCACGACTCCGAGTCGGGCGCCGCGGTGAAGCCCGTGGTGCGCATGGCGGCATAGGGGCGCAGAGCGCAGCGCTCGATTGTGCCGGCCGAGAATCCGCCTAAAGTAAGATGGCGTTAATACCGCGGCGGGGCGCCGTCGCTTGGACCAGTCTTTCGCTTGTCCTGGGCAGAGCTGATTTTCGGGAGACCACGCGTATGAGCATCTTGCATATCGCTGGAATTGCCAAGGATAACGGCACGAAAAGACTGGAGAAATTGCTCGCCAGTCTGGATCGCGACCGGGTCCGCGAGGTCACCGACAAGGTGCTGGAAGGCACCCGCTCCATCGGCGAGCGCCACGAAACCATCACCAGCGCGCTGGAAGACGCCACCGTCGCCCTGGCTCAGCTCCGCTCGGTCGAGACCGGCCTGGATCGCGCCCGCAAGGCGATGAACACCGAATTCGAGACTCGCCGCGAGGAACGCTCGGAAATCGTCGCCCTGAACGCCCTGCTCGAGCATGTCCGTCACGAGCTGGCCGCCGGCGGCGTGCGCGAAAGCGAACTGCAGACCCGTCTCAACACCACCGACGCCGCCCTGACCGAGGTCAAGGCCGCACGGGCCGAGGCCGAAGGCGCCGCCGCCAGCCGCCAGGCCGAACTCGCCCGTCTGACCGCGTCGTTCAGCTCGGCCAGGGGCGAGGTCACCGAACTGAAGGGCCTGCTCGACCAGTCGAGCCGCCAGCTCACCCAGGTCCAGGAAGACAACAATAGCCAGCGCGCCCGGCTGGAAGAAACCGAGGCCCGTCGCCAGGAGACCGAGGTCAAGCTCGCCGCCGCGTCCCAGGCCCGCGCCCTGGTCGAGGCCGAGCGCACCGCGCTCGAGCGTCGGACCGAGAGCCAGGCCGGCGAGGTCGCCCGCCTGGGTCGCGCCAACGCCGAACTGGAAGGCCGCCTGTCGGCCGAACAGGCTCGCGCCCGGAGCCTTGAGTCCACCGTGCAGGCCGCCCAGAGCGAGGCCGGCCGTCTGAACCAGGCGATGGAAGAGCTGAACGCCACCACCAAGGTCCACCTTGAAACCGCCGAAATGCGGCTGGACACGGCCCAGGCCCGCGCCTCCCGCCTGGAAGACGAGAACGCCGAGCTGAGCCGCCAGGTCCAGGAGGCCATCGTCCGCGACCGTTCGGTCGAGCGCGACCTGGCCGACGCCCGGCAGCGCCTGGAACGCGCCGAGGAGCGCATCAAGTCGCTCGACGCCGACCTGTCATCGGCCCGCCAGGAGCTGCTGGCCGCCGAGGGCGCCCGCGCCGCCGCCGTCGAACGCAGCGAACGCCTCAACGAGTCGCTGCAGACCCGCAGCGCCGACGTCAAACGCCTGGAAGAGCAGGCCGACGCCATGCAGGAACGCCTGGGCGGCCTGGAGAGCGAACTGGCCGGCGAGCGCACCTCCAGCGCCGAGCGGGCGCGCACGCTCAACGATCTGATCGAGCGCGAGCGCAGCGAACACTCCATCGCCCAGGGCGCCCTGGAAGCGGCCCGCAAGGACCGCGCCCGTCTCCACCTGGAACTGCTGCGGGTCGCCCGCCGCAGGCCCGGCGGCGACGACTACGCCGAAGCCGCCGCGGCCCGCGCCGACTCAGCCGACGAGTCGGAAGCCAAGGCGGGGTAGGGGGCTTCTATGCTCCGTGCACCCCGGCGAAGGCCG
>FTIV01003493.1_pt1 | contig 10970 bp, 5 predicted proteins | sample 1658621 | NCBI WGS metagenome assembly FTIV01 (sample SAMEA3914841, study PRJEB12502) | metagenome | biome: forest; material: soil | place: Canada | collected 2011-07-05 | depth 0.3 m | reverse complement strand
GCTCCAGCGCCAGGCCGCCAAGAAGGCGCACATCGCCGCCAAGCTCAGGCTCGAACCCGGCATGAAGGTGCTGGAGATCGGTTGCGGCTGGGGCGGCCTGGCGCTGGAGCTGGCCGGGCGCCACGGCGTGGAGGTGCTGGGCGTCAGCCTGTCGCGCGAACAGCTCGCCGTCGCCACGTCGCGGGCCGCCGCGGCCGGCATGGGCGACAGGGTCCGCTTCGACTATTGCGACTTCCGCGACGTCCAGGGCCGGTTCGACCGGATCGTCTCGATCGGCATGTTCGAGGCCGTCGGGGTCCCCAACTTCCCGGCCTATTTCCAGGCCGTCCGTCGCCTGCTGACCGACGACGGCGTGGCGCTGATCCACTCCATCGGCCGCCGCACCCCGCCCGGGGTGACCAGCCCGTTCACCGCCAAGTACATCTTCCCCGGCGGCTATATCCCAGCCCTGTCCGAGACCCTGGCCGCGGTCGAGGACCAGGACCTGTGGGTCACCGACATCGAGATCCTGCGCCTGCACTACGGCGAGACGCTGCGCCACTGGCGGCTGAACTTCGCCCGCGAGCGGGCCGCCATCGCCAGGCTCTATGACGAGCGGTTCTGCCGCATGTGGGAGTACTATCTGGCCTCCGCCGAGCTGGCCTTCCGCTACGGGGACCAGATGAACTTCCAGCTGCAGCTGACCCGCGGCCGCCACGCCCTGCCCATCGCCCGCGACTACATGGTCGACGAGGAACGGACGGCCGCGCCGGATGTGAGGATCGCCAACCCCTCGAACGCCAAGCCCTCGAACGCCAGATCCCGCCGCGCCGGTGTCGACGCGTGACGCGGCTGCGCCCGTGGCTGACGGCGGCCATGCTGGGGGCAATCGCGGCGAGCATCGGGGCGCCGGCCATGGCCCGGGCTAAGGCTGCGCCCGTCCAGGCCCTGCACGCCGTCATCGCCGACTTCGACCGCTATCAGAAGCGCGCCGATCCGATCAGCGCGGGGTTGGAGGGCGACCCGGCGGCCCTGCGGGTCTGGCCTGACGACTCCCCGGCGGCCGTGGCGGCCCGCAAGGCGGCCCTGGAGGGTTTCCACAAACGGCTGGCGGCGCTGAAAGACGTCCGGCTTCCACCGGAAGACGCCCTGAACCGGGACGACCTGGCCTGGACGGTGGACGACGACCTTCAGGGCATCGCCTTCGACCAGGAGCGCGAGCCCTTCACCACCGACAACGGCCCCTTCGACAATGCCGACTATGTGGCGCGCAGCACCGCCATCCACAGCCTCACGGACGCCGAGGCCTGGATCGCCCGGCTCCAGGCCCTGCCGGCCTATTACGAGACCGAGATCGCCAACGCCCGGCGGGGGATCGCCACGGGCTTCCTCCAGCCCCGCTACGTCGCCGAGGTGGCGGCCAAGGCGGCGCGGATCCGCGCCGACCAGCCGGCCGATCAGAGCCCGCTGCTGCTGCCCTTCGCCGAGCTTCCCGCGACCATCCCCGCCGCCGACCAGGCCGCCCTGCGCGCCCGCGTCCTCGATCTGGCAGCCAACGGGGTCAAGCCCCAGGAGCGCGCCTATGCCGCCATGCTCCGGGACGAATACCTGCCCAAGGCGCCGGCCAGCCTGGCGGCCCGCGACCTGCCGGACGGCGCCCGCTACTACGCCTGGCTGGTCCGCCACCACACCACCACCGGCCTGACCCCCGATCAGATCCATGCCCTCGGCGTCTCCGAGGTGGCCCGCATCCGCGCCCGCATGGACGGGGTGATCGCCGAGACCGGGTTCAAGGGAAGCTTCGCCGACTTCCTGGCCTATCTGCGGTCCGATCCGCGGTTCTACGCCAGGACGCCCGAGGCGCTGCTGGCCGACGCCTCCGAGATCGTCAAGCGCATCGACGACAAGCTGCCGGCCAACTTCGCGACCCTGCCGCGGCTGACCTTCGGGGTGCGTCCGGTGCCCGCCGAGATCGCCGATGGCTACACCTCCGCCCGCTATTGGCAGGGCAGTCCCCAGCAGGGCATCGCCGGCGGCTTCATGGTCAACACCTCGCACCTGGACCAGCGGCCGCTCTACGAGCTGCCCGCCCTTGCCCTGCACGAGGCCATCCCCGGCCATCATCTGCAGATCGCCCTGGCCCAGGAACGCACCGACCTGCCCTTCTTCCGGCGCGAGGGCGGCTTCGACGCCTTCGTCGAGGGCTGGGCGCTCTACTCGGAGGGCCTGGGCGAGGAGATGGGGATCTACCGCGATCCCTATGAGCGCTTCGGGCGGCTCTCCATGGAGATGTGGCGCGCCTGCCGCCTCGTCGCCGACACGGGCGTCCACTGGCTGGGCTGGACCCGCGACCAGGCCCGGGCCTGCTTCACCGACAACACCGCCCTGGCGGCCAAGAACATCGACGTGGAGCTCGACCGCTACATCTCCTGGCCGGGCCAGGCCCTGGCCTACAAGATCGGCGAACTCAGGATCCTGGCCCTGCGCAAACGGGCCCAGGCCGCGCTCGGCCCACGCTTCGACATCCGCCGCTTCCACGACCAGATCCTGCTCCCCGGACCCCTGCCGCTCGACCTGCTGGAACAGCGCCTCGACGCCTGGATCAAGGCGGAGAAGGCCAAGGGGTAGGACGGCGTTTTCTCGCTCACCCAGCCACACAGCCACCCAAACCACGTCACCCTCGGCCCCCCGGGACGCGCCGCTGCGCGGCCCGCCCGAGGGCAGGCTCTGTGCCGAGGGCCCCTGTTCCAGCCGCACATATCCATCCTGAGAGGCAGGAGAGGCGGACGCAGGGACCCCAGGGACAAGCCCTGGGGTGACGGTGATGGGGGGTCGCGCCGTCGCCCTACTCGAACACGCCCTCCTGCCACCACAGCCGGTCGCTGAACAGGTTGCGGGGGAACTTGCCGCCGAAGAAGGCCTTGTAGACGCCCCGCCGGTGCATCAGCGGCTTCAGGGCCTTCAGCCGCTCGTCGTCGATGCGGTCCTCCAACACCAGCCGGCGCAGGTTGTGGCAGAACGCGGCCTTCAGGTTGTCGCGGCCGGCCTTGGGTCGGGGAAAGGGCAGGCGGCCGCCGAACTCGGCGATCATCGGTTCGCACAGGAAGTAGAACGAGCACAGCATGCAGAAGCTGGTCTGCATGTGCCAGAACGCCACCGGCTCGCCGTTGAACCGCTCCACGCCGCCGTCGTTGGAGAAGCTCAGCCGGTCGGGCGCCGACGCCAGGCCGTGCTTGGGGTAGAGCGGGTTGGACATGATGCAGACGCCCCGAAGCTCCGGACTGGCCCGGCAGGCGTCCCAGTCGTTGCGCATCAGGCCCTTGGCCTCCAGGTGGTGCAGCAGGTGCTGGTCGTGCTGCACCGACTGGATGCCGAACTTCTTCTGCTCGAAGTCGGCGGTCAGGGCGCCGCCGGTCAGCGCAGATTCCAGCCCCAGCCGATAGGCCTCGAACCATTCGGGCGTGGCGGCGTAGGTCATGAACCCCGAGCCGCCCGCCGCGAAATAGCCGCCTCGCCAGAAGTCGAACAGCTGGTAGGGGTCGGTCCGCCACACCACGTCGACGTCCACCGACAGCACCGGCTCGCCGGCGAACCGCCGCTCCAGGATCAGGTGCCTGAGCAGGGTCACCCGATAGGTGGGGTTGTCTGGCAGGCCCTCAAGGTAGGGATAGTCGTGGATCAGCGACCGCACCGTGTCGGCGCAGTCCTCGATCAGGATCCTATGCTCGCGCCACTTGGCGACGAAGGCGGATGGGACCTTCTCGAAGCCCTCGGCGATCAGGATGTGATAGGGCTCCGACAGGCCGCAGGCCGCCAGGGCGGCGAAGGCCTGGTCCAGGGCATAGGCCTCGTTCAGCGCCTCCCAGTCCCGGACGATGAGGACGACCCCGCACTTCACGCCGGGGGCTCGGCGGGCGCGGCCGCGTAGTGCTCCAGGAACAGTTCGATGATCAGGTCGACCAGCCAGGGCGAGACGTGGCGGGACTCGGAGTCGTGCTCGCCATAGACCCGGGGCGACCGCGGCCCGTAGTGCGCGCCGAACCATCGGACGATCTCGAAACTCGGCCAGTACAGCACCCGGTCCTTGGCGCGTTCGGTGACCACCTCGTGGCAGGCGAGGCGGAGGGTCGACTTGGACAGGCAGTCGGCGATCGCGGCGGAATGGAACTCGGTGGTGCCGCCCAGCGGCGTCGGCGAGACGGTCAGGACGACGTGCGGATTACGCGACGACATCCGCCGCACGCCGTCGATGATGGCGTTCACGTTGTGGGCGTTCTCCGCCACCGTGGTCGTGCGCATCACGTGCTGCGAGTAGAGGAACTGCTTGTCCGTGCTCGAACGCGGCCGGATGAAGGCGAACTCGCCGGTCGTCGCGTGGAAGAAGGCGGGGGCCACGCCCAGAGTCAGCACGAAGATGTCGCTGGTCTCGATCGCCGTGCGGAATCTCTGCCGGGTCTGCGGGCCGTAGAAGTCGTCCATCACCCCCGTGGGGGCGCTGACCGGACCCTTCTCGATCCACTCCAAAAGGTGACGGTTGGCGAAGGTGCTGTTCACCTCCTCGCCGATGCACTCGGAATTCACCCGATAGCCGCCGGCGGTCAGCCGGACCGCCAGGTTGTCGGCGAAGCACGAGCCCAGGGTCATGAACACAGTCTCGGGGCTGATCAGCGGCAGCACCGGCAGCCCCTTCAGGACGAAGTCCCTAATCACCTCCCTGGGGGTGTCGAAGGCGCGCTGCGGCGGCCAGATACGGATCTTGGGGCGGGGGCCGGCGGGCGGATCGGCGTCGCGGTTCTGGATGGCGGCGCGCAGGGCCCGCGGTTCGGTCCGTTCCGGGTGGCCTTCGATCGCCGCCTCGATCAGGGCTTCGGCCTCGCCGACCCGGCCCTGGCGGAATACGGCCTCGGCCAGGTAGTCCTGCCAGACCGGTTTGGAGGGATAGTCACGCGCGGCCTGCCGCGCCAAGCTCTCCACCTCGGTCCAGCGCTGCAGCCGGCTCAGGCAGTGCAGGCGATGCAGCTCGGCCTTGCGTCGGCGTGGATCGGCGGGCCAGCGGGTGATGAACTCCGACAGCAGCGTTGCCGCCGCCTCGGCGAGGTGCTCCTTGCGATGCGCCGCGGCCCGATCCCAGACCAGATCCGCTTCGTCGCCCGGCATGCCCCGATCCCCTGACCGACCCGCCCCGGCGGTCAGTGCGCCTCGTCCCAGGTCTTGGCGGCCCTCGCCTCGACCACCAGCGGCGCGGACAGGGCCACGGCCGGTTCGGGCGCGTTCTCCATCACCGATTTGGCCAGGGCGCAGACGGCCTCGGCCTCGGCCTCCGGGGCCTCGAACACCAGTTCGTCGTGCACCTGCAGCAGCATGCGCGCCTTCAGCCCGGCCGCCTTCAGCGCACCAGGCATGCGGATCATCGCCCGGCGGATCACGTCGGCCGCCGCGCCCTGGATCGGGGCGTTGATCGCCGCGCGCTCGGCGAACTGCCGCTCGTGCACCGACTGCGAGCGCGCCGACGGGATGTTGATCTTGCGGCCGAAGATGGTGGTGACGAAGCCATGCTCGCGCACCTCCGCCCGCATGCCGTCCATATAGGCGCGGATGCCGGGGAAGCGTTCGAAATAGGTCTTGATATAGGCCCCGGCCTCCTCCTGCGGGATCGACAGCTGGTTGGCCAGGCCGAAGGCCGAGATGCCGTAGATGATGCCGAAGTTGATCGCCTTGGCCCGCCGCCGCACCTCGCCGGGCATGCCCTCGACCGGCACCCCGAACATCTCCGACGCGGTCATGGCGTGGATGTCCATGCCCTCCTTGAAGGCGTGCTTCAGCTGGGCGATGTCGCCGATGTGGGCCAGCAGGCGCAGCTCGATCTGGCTGTAGTCGGCGGAGATGAGCACTGAGCCGGGTTCGGCGATGAAGGCCTGGCGGATCTTGCGGCCTTCCTCGGTGCGCACCGGGATGTTCTGCAGGTTGGGGTCCGACGAGGCCAGTCGCCCGGTGGTGCTGGCCGCCAGGGCGAACGAGGTGTGCACCCGCCCGGTGCGTTCCGAGACCGCCGCCACCAGGTTGTCGGTATAGGTGCCCTTCAGCTTGGAGAACTGCCGCCAGTCCAGGATCACCCGCGGCAGTTCGTGGCCCTGGGCGGCCAGGTCCTCCAGCACCTTCACGTCGGTGGACGAGGCGCCGGTGGCGGTCTTCTTGCCGCCTGACAGACCCATCTCGCCATAGAGCACGTCGCCGATCTGCTTGGGGCTGCCCAGGTTGAACGGCCGGCCGGCCAGCTGGTGCGCCTTGGTCTCGAACTCCGCCATGCGCACGCCGAACTCGTTGGACAGTCGACGCAGATGCTCCGGATCGATGCGGATACCGGCGCACTCCATCTCGGCCAGCACCTTGGGCATCGGCCGTTCCAGCGTCTCGTAGACGGTGAGCAGGCCCTCGGCCGCCAGCCGCGGCCGCAGGCGACGATAGAGCCGCAGGGTCACGTCGGCGTCCTCGGCGGCGTAGCAGGTCGCCTTGTCCAAGAGCACGTGCTTGAAGCTGATCTCGCCCTTGCCGGATCCGGCCACCGCCTTGAACGGGATCGGCTCGTGGCCCAGCCATAGCTTGGAGAGCTCGTCCATGCCGTGGTTATGCAGCCCCGCTTCGAGAACGTAGGAAATCAGCATGGTGTCCTCGATGGGCCCCACGCTCACGCCGTATCGGGACAGGACCGCCATGTCGTACTTGGCGTTCTGGGCGACCTTCAGCACCGCCGGGTCTTCCAGCAGCGGCTTCAGCCTGGCGATGGCGCCCTCGAGCGGGATCTGCCGCAGATCGGCGGCCTCCTCCAGCGCCAGGCCGTCGGTGGCGCAGTGCCCCACCGGAATGTAGCAGGCCTCCCCCGGCGCCACCGCCAGCGACACGCCGCACAGTCCCGCATTGGCCGAGGACAGGGCGTCGGTCTCGGTGTCGAAGGCGACCAGGCCCGCGGCGCGCGCCTTGTCGATCCAGCGGTCCAACGCCGCCTCGTCGCGCACGCACTCATAGACGCTGACGTCGATGGGCGCCTCGTCGGTCGGGCGCTCGGCCATGGCCTGGGGGGCGTACCGGACGCTGGCCACCGGCGCGCCGCGGGGGACGGCCAGGGTCGGCTGCTGGCCCGGGGCCGGCGGGGCGATGGCGCCGTCGCCCACCCGCCGCGCCAGGGTGCGGAACTCCATCAGCTCCAGGAAGGCCGCCAGGGTCGGGGCGTCCGGATCGGCGATCTTCAGATCGTCGATGGGGGCGGGCAGGGGCACGTCGCAGGTCAGCTTCACCAGCTCGCGCGACAGACGGATCTGGTCGGCGAAGTCGATCAGGGTCTGGCGTCGCTTGTCCTGCTTGATCTCGCCCGCCCGCTCCAACAGCGTGTCCAGGTCACCGTATTCGTTGATCAACAGGGCGGCGGTTTTCACCCCGATCCCCGGCGCCCCTGGCACGTTGTCGACGCTGTCGCCGCACAGAGCCTGGACGTCGACCACCTTCTCGGGGCCGACCCCGAACTTGTCGAACACCTGGTCGCGGCCGATGCGCAGGTTCTTCATTGTGTCGAGCATCGACACGTGGTCGCCCACCAGCTGCATCAGGTCCTTGTCCGAGGACACGATGATCGCCTCGCCGCCGGCGTCGCGCACCGCGCAGGCATAGGAGGCGATGATGTCGTCGGCCTCGTAGCCGTTGATCTCCAGGCACGGCACGCCGAACGCCTTGGTCGCCTCGCGCACCAGCGGAAACTGCGGGATCAGGTCTTCCGGAGCGGGCGGGCGGTGGGCCTTGTACTGGGGATAGAGGTCGTTCCTGAAGGTCTTCTCCGAGGCGTCGAACACCACCGCCAGATGGGTGGGGGCCTCCGCCTCGTTCCGCATGTCGTTGAGGAACTTCCACAGCATGTTGCAGAAGCCGGCCACCGCCCCCACCGGCAGGCCGTCCGACTTGCGGGTCAAGGGCGGCAGGGCGTGATAGGCGCGGAAGATGTAGCCGGATCCGTCCACCAGATAGAGCCGGACGGCCGGACCGTCCTGGGTGGGTTCGCGCGGGAGGGCGTCGAACGTCGTGGAGGCTTCGGCCAGATCGGTGTCGGTCATGGCCGCAAGATAGGATCAACCAGGGGCCCTGCAAAAGCAGGAAGCGATGAATCGGGGTCGGACGGCGTCATTGGCCCGGCCGATTCAGGCTCGCATCAGCCGCAGCGTCAGTTTGACGTTCCAGGGCAGGTCGGGGACCTTTTCGATCTCGCCGATGGATCGCCGCGCGGGAGCGTGGTCCGGCGCGAGTTTCAGGCAGCGTTTCAGGGCCTTCAGCGCCTCCGCGGGCCGCTCCAGCCGCCGCAGCTCCTCGCCCAGGCGCCATTGGACGTCCGGGTCGGTCGGCTCGAGGGCCAGCGCCCGCTGGAAGCATTCCAGCGCTTCGTCGCGGCGGCGCAGGCGCGCCAGTCCCGCGCCGAGCTTCTGCCAGGCCCGGCCCACGTTCGGATCCAGCTCCACGGCCCGCTTCAGCTCGGCCACGCCCGGCTCGGTCTGTTTCAGGCGCAACAGCGTGATCCCCAGGCTTAGTCGGGTATGGGCCCCGCCAGCCGGTCCGGCCTCCTCGCCGCAGTCCTTCAACAGGGTCTGCATGAGATCCGCCGATCGCCGGTAGTTGCGTTGCTTGAACGCAGCCACGCTCTTCTCCCAAAGGCGTTCCGCCGTGTGCTTCGCCGCCGCGCTCACCGGCCCTGGCTTGGCTTCCACGGCTGGGACATTGAAGGCGGGCCGCGGCGGCTGAGGGGCGGGCTTCCTCCTGCGTGCCCCGGTGAGGCGGCGAATGCCGGAACGGATGACGTCCCCCACGCCCAGCCATCCGCGCGCGTTCGCCAGGCTGCGGATCAGGTCGGGGTCCTTGGGACTGATCTCGACCGCCCGGGTCAGGGCGCTGATCGCCTCGCGGCGTCGCCCGGTCCGTGAATAGGCCTTGCCCAGCTTGTGCCAGGCGTCGACCTCGTTGGGCGACAGCTTCACCGCCAGCTCCAACTGAGCCGCCGCCTCCGCCCAGCGGCCGGTCTTGGTCAGGATGGAGCCGAAGGCGATGTGGGTGGCGCTGCGGTCCCGGTCCGACATCTGATCGTAGTATTGGGCGAGCAGGGTCCGGCAGGTCTCCACGGCCTTGTCGTGCTGGCCTTCCTCCGCATAGTGCTTGGCCAGGACGAACAGGTCGTAGTGCTTGTTCTCCACGTCGGAGCGCCGGGTCTTGGGCAGGCCGACCTTGGTCCGGGTGAACTCCACGTCCGGCGAGTAGTTGGTCAGCACCTGGTCGACGATGGTGGAGACCACCGACTGGCCGATGTGCAGGTTGTCCCGCTCGTAGACCAGTTCGCGGTTGCTCATGGTCACGATCTCGAAGCTCGGGAAGTAGTCCACATTGTCGTGCCGCTGGACGAAGGCCTGGCACGCCGCGCGCTGCACCGCCTTGCTGTAGCTGTTCGCCACGATGGCGTCCTGGCCCGAGAAGGTGGCCTTGAACGGCACCGGCGAGACGGTGATCAGCACCTTGAAGTCCGGGTGCCCCCGGCGCTGCAGCAGGGCGTGGATGCGCTCGAGTGACGAGAAGATGTCCTCGTAGGACAGTACGTCCAGGCTGAACCGTCCCGGATAGCGCTTCAGCGCCGGCTGCGGGGGGGCGGTGTTCAGATAGAGCGACGTCTCCTGGTCGAACCAAGCCTCCGCCAGGCCAAGGGTGATGATCACCACCCGGCAGCTGGGCGCCTGCGCCACCGCCGCCTGCACCATGGCGCGCCGCTCGATCACCCGCTCCATCGAGCCGGGGTGGGTGTTGTTGACCAGCTGCGGGTCGTGCCACAGGCCGTCGCCGACCTCGAGGAACAGCTTTTCCGGCGGCGGGGGCTCAGTCTCCCCCAGCGACCAGTTCAGCTCGTTCTCCATCGACTGGACGGTGAACTTCGAGATGATGTCGTTGGCGGTCTTGGTGTAGCGCTCCTCCTGCGGGATCGAGACCTGGGTCATGGGCAGGTCGAAACCCAGGGTTTCCAGGCGGTGCTCGATCTCCCGCGCGAAGCACGAGCCGATGGTCAGGATGCGGTCTTTGCGGCTGAAGGTGAACGACGGCGTGAACGAGACCTTGATGACGTCCGACAGACGGTCCGTCGGGACCCGCCCGTCGGGCCACATGGACACCCGATTGCGGCGGAGATTCCGATTGGCCTCTTCCGCCGTGAAACGCACAACCGGCATCAACTGCTCCACTACCCGCCATGACTCGGATCAGGTCGTCCGCCCCGGGACTTGTACGAATCTAGAGGCCTCGCTCAAACAAATCCATCGGACAGGCCCGGTCCGGGTCAATCCGCGGTTTGCGCCCCGCCCGAGGGACAAGAAGACCCTGGCATGATCCGGCTCCACGTCCACGATGATCTTGGCCCCAATGTGGTCATCGAGCCGCCCGCGGCCCAGGTCCACTACCTGCTGAACGTCATGCGGCTGAAGCCGGGCGCCGAGCTCAACCTGTTCAATGGCCGCGACGGCGAGTGGCGGGCCCGCGCCGCCGAAGCCGACCGCCGCCGCTGCCGCCTGGTGGTCGAGCATCAGCTGCGGCCCCAGACCCTGCCCCCCGACCTCGACCTGGTCGTCGCCCTGGTCAAGCGATCGCGGCTGGAGACCATCGTGGAAAAGGCGGTGGAGCTCGGCTGCCGCCGGATCCGCCTGGTTCTCACCCGCCGCACCAATGCCGAGCGGGCCAATGTCGAGCGCCTGACGCTGATCGCCACCGAGGCCGCCGAACAGACCGGGCGGCTGGACGTGCCCGAAGTGATCGCGCCGGCGAAGCTCGACGCCCTGCTGGACGCCTGGCCAGCGGACCGCCGCCTGATGTTCTGCGACGAGGCGGGCGACGATCCCTCGGCCGAGTGGGGCGGCCCCGACGGCCGCGCCATGCCGGCGCTGGAAACCCTCTCCCCCCACGGGGGAGAGGGCAGGGTGAGGGGG
>FTIV01000775.1_pt2 | contig 10984 bp, 11 predicted proteins | sample 1658621 | NCBI WGS metagenome assembly FTIV01 (sample SAMEA3914841, study PRJEB12502) | metagenome | biome: forest; material: soil | place: Canada | collected 2011-07-05 | depth 0.3 m | reverse complement strand
ACCGCCTGGCTGGCGATGATGGTGGCGAGCGCCGCCAGGACGACCATCGGGATGCGCAGGCTGGCCGGCGCCATCAGGAAGAACCAGTTCTGATTCATCAGGGCATGGCCGTGTGCGGCGGCGAGCTCGGTCAGGGCGAAGGCGCCCTGTCCCAGATAATTCAGCACCAGGCAGGGCAGAACCAGGAACAGCCACGCCGCCTGGATTGGCCAGCGGCCGAAGTGGCCCATGTCGGCATACAGGGCTTCCGCCCCCGTCACCGTCAGGAACACCGCGCCCAGGACGAAGAATCCCGTCACGCCGTGGGTGAACAGGAATCCCAGGGCCGACACAGGATTGAAGGCGAGCAGGATGCGCGGATGGCCCATCAGGTGCATGGCGCCAAGCGCGGAAATGGCTGCAAACCATACCAGGCAAATTGGTCCGAACAGGCCCGCCACCCGGGCCGTGCCACGCGACTGGGCCACAAATAACCCCATCAGGATGACCAGGCTGGTGATCAGCACCACGGCCATGGTCACGTGGGGGCCGATGTGTGGGACGCTTCTCAGACCTTCGATCGCGGACAGCACCGAAATCGAGGGTGTGATCATCGCATCGCCATAGAACAGCGCCGCGCCGCAGACCCCCAGGAAGAAGATCCAGGCGGTGCGTCCGCCCATGGCCTGTTGCGCCAGCGCCATCAGCGACAGGATGCCGCCCTCGCCGCGGTTGTCGGCCCGCATCAGCACGGTGACATATTTCAGCGTCACCACCAGGAGCAGCGACCAGATCGCCAGCGACACCACGCCGATCACGGCATCCGCCTGAACCCCCGCCTTGGCCGACTGTTCCAGCGCGTCGTGGAAGGCGTAGAGCGGACTGGTGCCGATGTCGCCGAAGACGACCCCGATCGAGCCCAGCGCAAGACCCGTGAACCGACCGCGCCGCGCGTGGTCTTCGGGTCGGGCCGAGCTGTCCGGGGGTGGGTCGGCGAGGGCGGTTTCGCCTACCATGGCTGCGATGGCTCCTGCGCGGCCCCTGGCCACACGCGTTATCGGCGGGCGCGTCTACGCCTGTTCCAACCGCGGTGCAATCGCGGCAGAGCCCATGACGATGTCCTTGCCTGGAACCAAAATCAGCTAAGCTTCGTTAAACTGTACTGTGGTGCGTCCGCGGGGAGGGGGATGACGACGCCAATCAATTCTTTGCGCCTCCGTTCCGCCCGGTTCCCCAGCGCTCAGGCGCCGCAGAGGAGCGGTCGCGCGATGCACGTTGTCGGAATCCTTGCCGCGGCTGTCGTGGCTGTCATGTCCGCGTCCGGACCCGCGGGGGCGAACACGGTGGCCGAGGCGACCACGGCGGCCGATCTCAGCGCGCTGTCGATCGAAGAGCTGGCCAATGTCGAGATCACCTCGGTCTCCAGGCGGCCCGAGCCGCTTTCCCAGGCGCCCGCCGCGGTCTTTGTGATCACCAACGACGATGTCGAGCGATCCGGGGCGGTGTCCCTTCCGGACGCGCTTCGCCTGGCGCCGAATCTTCAGGTCGCCCGGGTGGACTCTGCCGAGTACGCCATCACCGCTCGCGGATTCAATCATCCCGGGGGGACGGCGAACAAGCTGCAGGTGCTGATCGACGGTCGCAGCGTCTACACGCCGCTGTTTTCCGGGGTCTTCTGGGACACCCAGAACGTCATGTTGGCCGACCTCGATCGGATCGAAGTGATCTCGGGTCCCGGCGGGACCCTGTGGGGCTCCAACGCGGTCAATGGCGTGATCAACGTGATCACCCGTAACTCCAGGGACTCCCAGGGCTGGCTGGTCGACGCAGGCTATGGCGACAATGATTGGCGCGCCAATGTCCGGTATGGAGGACGCGTCGGAGACGACCTGACCTTCCGCGTCTATGGCATGGCCTTCGGTCGCAGCCGCACCTTCGATAGCGCTGGCGTGAGCGCCATGGACGGCTCCAGTGCGGCCCAAGGCGGATTTCGTTCGGACTGGCGCGGCGCCGCCGACGAGGTGTCCGTCGAAGGGGGTCTCTATAACGGCGGGTCCGACGAGCCGGCCGGCTCCATGGCCCCGAGCGCCAACCGGGGCGGCGACGTGCTGGCGTCGTGGCGACACCGGCTGGCCAACGGCGGAGAGTTCCAGGCCAAGGCCTATTACGACCGCAGCCGTCGCCTGCTTTCCAGTGGCATCGACGCCCTCTCTGACATCTACGACCTGGACGCCCAGTACAACTTCAGCATGGGCAGCCGTCATGCCGTTGTGGTCGGGGCCGGACACCGGATCGAAGGCGACGCCTTCAGGCCTGGCCCCAGGACGTCATTTCTGTCGCCGGCCGATCGCACCCTTCTGTTGAGCAATCTGTTCGCCCAGGACCAGATCGCGCTGGCCTCCAACCTGACCCTGACAGCGGGCCTGAAGGCCGAGCACAACACCTATACCGGCTGGGAGTGGATGCCTGACGCGCGCCTCGCGTGGCGGCCGTCCGATCGGGACCTTTTGTGGGCGGCGGCGTCCAGGACCGTCCGCACGCCATCGCGTGTCGATCGGGACCTGATCAATCCCGGTATCTTGGATGGTGGCCCCGACTTCTTGTCGGAACGCCTGATCGCCTACGAGGTCGGCTATCGAGGTCAGCTGAGCGCCCGGGCCTCGATTTCCGTCTCCGCCTACTACAATGTCTATGACGACTTGCGATCGGTCGAGGCAAGCGGCCCAGCCGTGTTTCCTCTGGTCATCAGGAATGGACTCGAAGGCAAGACCTATGGCCTGGAGATTTGGGGCTCCTACGCGGTTGCGGACTGGTGGAGGCTGAGTGCGGGACTGGATGCGTTGCACAAGAATATTCGCATCAAATCCGGCGTCGCGGACGTCCTCGGCCTGTCGACCTCGGGCGATGATCCCTCCTATCAAGTCTCGGTCCGCTCATCGATGAACCTGCCTGGACGGCTCGCGTTGGACACGGACCTGAGGAGCGTGGGCAAGCTGTCGAATTCCAACATCCCTGCCTATGTGGAGATGGATGCGCGGCTCGCCTGGAAGACGACCCGGCACATGGAACTGTCAGTTGCGGGCATGAACCTGTTGCATGCGTTGCATCCCGAATTCGCGTCGGGCTCCGGCCCTCCGAGGCAGCTGCCCCGCAGCGTCTACGCAGCGGCGCGATGGAGCTTCTGACCGGTGCGCTCCATCCTCTCCTCGGGACTGATGGCGCTGGCCCTTCTGGCCTCGACCTCGGCCTTTGGGGCGAGTTCGCTCGAGTACCCGGTAAAGGCGACCTACCTCTACAAGTTCGCGCCTTTCGTGACCTGGCCGGATGTGGCGTTCACCGCGCCCAACAGCCCGTTCGTCATCTGCGTCCTTGGCGACGATCCGTTCGGGCCCGTGCTGGATCAGGCGATTTCGAGCCAACGGGTGGGGGCGCGCGCCATCGCGATCCGACGGCTCGAGAAGGTGGATAAGGGGTCGGGCTGCCAGATCCTCTATGTCGGCGGCTCGCGCGTGCAATCGGCGGCCGATGCCCTCGCCTCGGTCAGGGGCGCGCCGGTTCTTACGGTGACCGACGCCGCCCGGACTGAGCCGCCCGGCGTGATCCATTTCGTCGTCCAGGACAATCGCGTGCGCTTCCAGATCGATGATCAGGCGGCGGCGCAGAACGGCCTGTCGATCAGCTCGAAGCTTCTCAGCCTGGCCGTCTCGGTCAGGCCACGGACCTAGGGACGCGCCCATGTCCTCGTTGTCCTCGCTGTTCGAGCGCAAGAACCTCCTGCCCATGATCGTCGCGGCAGGCGCCGGCCTGCTGCTGGTCACTGGCGTGGTCATCGGGGTCTACAATGAGCAGTTCTATCGCGCCCAACGGCAGCGCGAGGTCGACTCACAGGCGCGGATCCTCGCCGCCAGCGTGACCGCCGCCCTGGCCTTCGACGACCGCAACGCCGCCGCCGAATATGTCGACGCCCTGGGGGTAAACCCGGAGGTCGACGCCGCCGCGGTCTATGACGAGAAGGGCGGGCTGGTGGCGAGCTACGCCCGCGGCGCGCCGTCGCCGGCCACCCCGCCGCCGCCTGGCCGACGGCGCGAAGGCTCCCGCGTCGTGGTCGTGGCCCCGGTCCAGGAAGGCGCCATACGCCTGGGCGAGGTCTACCTGCGGACCACGGCGGAGCCCTCGACCCGGATCCTCACCCGCCACGGCGGGGTGGCCTTGCTGCTGATCATGGCCTTCCTGCTGACCGCGACGCTGTCCGCGGCCCAGGCCGCGCTTCGCCGCGCCAACCTCGAGCTCGGCCAGCGCGCGCGAGACCTGGCGGAAGCCAACCTCAACCTCGAGGTTCAGATGGAGGTCCGCGAGCGGACCGAGGAAGCCCTGCGCCAGAGCCAGAAGATGGAGGCCATCGGTCAGCTGACCGGCGGCGTCGCGCACGACTTCAACAACATCCTCATGGTCGCTTCCAGCGGGTTGGATCTGATGGACCGCACCACCGATCCGGCGCGCCGGCAGATGCTCAAGGATGGCATCCGACAGGCCGTCGACAGGGGCGCCAGCCTGACCGGCCAGCTGTTGTCGATCTCCCGCCGCTCGGCTCTGCAGCCCAAGGTGATCGACCTGGCTCGCCAGATCGAGGGCATGCGGGTGCTGTTGGACCGCTCCCTGCGGGAAGATATCGCGATCGATGTCGAGATGCGTCCAGGCGTCTGGGCGGTCGAGGTCGATCCCAGCCAGCTCGAGGTCGCCGTTCTCAATATCGCGGTGAACGCTCGCGACGCCATGCCCGACGGAGGGACGATCCGGATCTCGGTGGCCAACGCGCCGGCGGTGGCCGATGGCGAACTGGTTGGAGACTATGTCAGGCTGTCGATTTCCGACGACGGCTCCGGCATGAGCCGCGAGACGCTTCGCCGCATCTTCGAGCCATTCTACACCACCAAGGGCGTTGGCAAGGGCACCGGCCTGGGGCTGTCTCAGGTCTATGGCTTCACCCACGCCTCCGGCGGCGACGTCCGGGTAGAGAGTACGGTTGGGAACGGGACCACGGTCTCCCTTTATCTGCCCAGGTCCGACAAGCGACTGGCCGCGCCTGCGGGCGAGTTGACCGTGACGCCGAGCGCCACCCAGCGCCAAGGGCGCGTGCTGCTGGTCGAGGACGAGGACGGCGTCGCGGCCCTGGTCACCGAAATGCTGAGCGAGTTGGGATACGAGGCCATGCGCGCGCCCACGGCCGCGGTCGCCCTTCGGTTGCTGGAGGCCCAGCCCGAAGTCGATCTCGTATTCTCCGACATGGTCATGCCGGGTCGGATGAACGGCCTGGAACTGGCCCGCGAGGTCAACCGGCGCCGTCCGGACCTGCCGGTGGTGCTCACCACCGGCTACTCCGAGGCCGCCCAGTCCGCCCGCAAGGAGGGGCTTCGCCTGCTGGTCAAGCCTTACCGCATCGACGCCCTGGCCGCGGCGCTGGACGAGGCGACGCGCGAGCGGCCGACAGTCTGACGTCGAGCGGACGCACGCGGTGTTCCAGGCCCCGTCTGGTGCTGGTCAGGCCATCCCGCTGCGATACCAGTCAGCCAGCAGGTTCAGCCCCACGCCGAGCAGGGCGCGGGCATGAACCGAGGCGTCGCGCCTGCCGGCATAGCTGCGGGCGCCCACCGCCTCTGGGGCCGCGGCGCCCAGCACAATGGCCTCGACCACCTGCACGACGGCGTCTCCGCCGCGCCTCAGCGCACGCCGGGCGCCTTGCAGTCGATCGCGGGCGTCCAGCACGGACGCCCGCAGGTCGGCCGGCCCCCGCGATCCGCCGCCTACCCCCAGGGCCTGCAGGTCGGCGATCAACCTCGGCTCGATCCGGGCCTGTTCCCAGTCGCGCTCGAGTCGCTCGGCCGCCACGATCTGGAGGGGTTGGAGGTCCTTGTGCCGGGCAAGCCGGCTTCGGACCGATGCGTCCAGGTCGCGTCGGACGTAACCCAGCACCACCGCGCGGGGGAACGCCGTTGGGCCATCGCCCGTCCAGTCCCGCTCGCGCGACGTCCCATCCGCCGTCGAGATCAGGGGCAGGGTGCGGATGTCGCCTCGACGCAGCCTTTCGGGCGTCGGTGCGAACTCCGGCACGCCCGCGCGATCGTCATTTGCGGAAGGAGCCTGACCCTCGCCTGGTTGTCTTTGCGCCGCCTGCCGGTGCGCCTTTAGTCGCCGGCGACGCTTGTCTGCCCGGTTCATCGCGCGGCGGCCTGGTTGCGACGATGGGCGGCGGCCTTCAGGGCGTGAACGCAGGTCGAATGGTTTTTTAAGCCGAAGTAGCGGGCGATCTGCAGGCAGCTGTAGCGGGGGCGTCCGCACGGCCGTGTCTGCGCCCGCATCAGCGCCATCGCGTCCTGGCGGGGGTGCGAGATATCGTGCGCTCGGGTGTGCGAACGCAGCTGCCGGACGGTGAGGCCGTGAGCCGCCGCGATGGCTGCGGCCGCCTCGGCCATGCTCAGACGCGAGCCCGGGCCTTTGATTGCCGGCTGAGCCAATGTTCCTGGTTTGTTCAGACTCGGCTCGAGCAAGGCCGGGGTCTTGGCGTTGGTGAGTGTGGGCATGGATGAAGTGTGCCAATTGCACCGAAGATCGTCAAGTGCCTATCGCACACTTTGTTGGGTTAGGAATGTGCAATGAGCACGCCCTCCGAACGACTGAAACAGGCCCGCCAGGAGGCGGGCTTCGCCACCGCCGCCGAAGGCGCCGCCCGCGCCGGTGTCAAATATTACACCTATGTCCAGCACGAGAACGGCATCCGGGGCGTCCCGGTCGACAAGGCGGCGGTCTATGCGCGGGCCTTCGGCGTCGAGCCCCAATGGCTTCTCTACGGCCGGGGCGGGAAGGGCGGTCGCCGCCCGATCCCTGTGGTCGGCTACGTTGGGGCGGCGACGGAGTTCTTCGGGTTCGACGATCACGCGCACGGCTCTGGCCTGGACGAAATCGATGCCCCGCCGGGGGTGGCGGAAGGGGCCGTGGCAGTGATCGTGCGCGGCGATTCCGGGTATCCGGCCATTCGCGACGGGATGATCCTGATCTATTGGAACAAGCACGACGACCCGGAGGCGCTGGTCGGCGAGGACTGTTTCGTGCGGCTCGGGGACGGACGCACCCTGGTCAAGATCCTCGAACGTGGATCCACGGCGGGCCTCTGGACGCTCGCCTCGATCAACGCCTCCACGCCCCCGATCCGGGATGTCGAGATCGCCTGGGCCGCGCCGATCGAAGTCCGCCTCCGCCGCGCCAACTGGCGGGAATAGGCCGCACTGTCGGCGTCGCCTGGTGAAAATGGTGCATTACGCACCAGTGGCTGTTGCGTCCAGTCGAGTGCATATCGCACAATTCCTCTCAGCTTTGGAGAGGCGCCATGTCGATACGCACAGAGGACCCGACGGTCCAGGTCATCCGTAACGCCGACGGCGGCTTTGCCTACAAACCTGATCGGGCCGTGCTGCGCGCCGGCGAGATGCTGATCGGCCGGGGCCTGACCCCGGCCGAGGCCCTGCAGCTGATCGAGGAATTCAACGCCGCCAGCCTGGGCCGCGCCCGCCGGGTCTTCGGCTGATGAGCCTCGTCCCGACCACGGCCCCTCCGAACCTCTTGCGGCTGCACGCCTTCGTTCGCGGCTGCATCGATCGGTCCGATCGGCGCGCGCACGCCGATGCAATCGCGGGGTTGAGGCGGGACGCCGCCCGCATCGAGCACCAGTTGCGCACCCTGGCCGCCTGGGCCGATCGCGACATCGAGACCGACGCGCCGGTGCATCTCCGGGGCTTGTCGGCGTTCGATCTGTGCGACGCGATGGACGCGCTGCAGGCCGAGGCCGTCCGGCGCGGATCGGGCGTCCCGGGGACCGCCCCGCGGGGGCCGGCATGAGCCCGGCCTCGGCGCGTCTCTTCTGGCCCTGCGGCGGGGAGATCCTGACTGGCGGCGGCCCGTTTCCCCTGGCCACGCCGGCGGGCCCGTACAGCTTCGGCTGCCGGCCGATCAGCATCCAGCGCGCCACCGAACTGTGGGTCTTCTATCGGCTACAGGCCCGGGCTGTGACCGACACGGCGGCGCGCCGCCACTGTCGCGACTGCGCGCAGGATCTGCAGACGGCGATCGCTCAGGTCAGCGCCTGGCGTCGCGCGGCATAGGGCAAGGTCGCGGCGTCAGCGCTGTACGGCCAGGAACTGTCCGCCATCCACCCGGAACGAGGCTCCGTTGACGAACGCCGATTGGGCCGAAAGCAGGAACACCGCCACGTCGGCGATCTCGCGGGCGTCCCCCCAGCGGCTGTGGCCCATGTCCTGGCGATTCAGGATCTCCTGCAATGCGCCCTCGAAGCTCAGGGTCTCGGCGGCGGCCAGCGCCTCGGCCCGGGCGCGCCAGGCGCCGGTCAGGGTGTAGCCGGGAATCAGGCAGTTGACCGTGATCCGGTCGTCGATCAGTTCGCGCGCCAGATAGGCGGTGAGCGTGACCATGCCGGAATTGGCGATGGCGGTGACGGCCACGCCCGGTGTGATGCGTTGCGCGGTCACGCCGGAGATGTTCACCACCCGCGCCTGGTCGCTGCGCCTCAGATAGGGCAGGGCGGCCTGCACCACGCCGAGCGCGCCCACCACCTTGGTGTCCAGGCCTTCACGCAGGGCGCTCGCGGAGAGCTCGGCGATCGGGCTGCCGCCGAACCGGCCGGCGTTGTTCACCACCGCGTCGAGCCGGCCGTGCCGTTCGACGATCTCGGAGATCACGCGCTCGACCTGTCCGCCGTCGGTCACATCGCACAGGTGCCAGCTGGCGCGATCCGCGCCGAGCGCCGCGACCGTCTCGCCGCCGGCCGTCGAATCCCGGCCGACCACCGCCGCGATGGCCCCCTCGGCGACGGCGGCCTCGGCGATGGCTCGGCCGATGCCCCGGTTGGCCCCGGTCACCAGGACCACCCGGTCTTTCAGGTTCAGATCCATCCGCTTCCCTCACTGCGGTTCGACACCACACGGGGTTGATCGGTTACGCAAGCGCCCGTCACTGTTTGCTCAACCTGGACTGGTCACGCGGAACGACTAGCCCGAATTCGCGAATCAGCGCATACACATTGACGGGGTAGTTCACCCCACCCACCACAGCAAACTCATGAGCCCGCCGCCTCACCGCTGCGGGCTCTTTTCTGTCCGGGGAGGGAGCGAGCGCGCCTCGGTGTGGTCGGTGAACGCGCGTTCGATTCCGCTCGGCGCGACCAACCCCGCCTCGGCATTCGCAAGTGTTTCTCGGGCCAGTTGGCGACGCGGGCCCGGGTGTGGTTGATTAGCGGTGGGCGACGCCATCCGGTCATCGGATGCGGCGAAACCGGGGGAAGTTCATGCGTCGATTGATCGGACGGGCGATGTCGCTCGCGATCCTGGCCTGTCTACCGGGCGCAGCCTTGGCGGCCGCCTCCGGCGAGCCGGCCCCCGTGCAGGAGATCATCGTCACCGGCACCCGCGTCGCCGGTCTTCGGGCGGTGGATAGCCCCGCACCCATCCAGGTGCTCGGAGCGCCGGCCCTGGCCAGAGTGGGCTCGCCGGGGCTGATCCAGGCCCTGGCCCTCAGCGCGCCTTCGTTCAACGCCCAGGCCATCGGCGGTGACATGGCCAACGAGACCCTGTCGGCGCGGTTGCGCGGCCTCAGCCCCAACCACGTCCTGGTGCTGATCAATGGCAAGCGGCGGCACGGCACGGCCAACCTCGCCATCCTGTCCAGCGTGTTCCAGGGCGGCGCGGCGGCCGACCTGAACATGATCCCGGTCGCCGCCGTCGATCACATCGAGGTGCTCCAGGACGGCGCCGCCGCCCAATATGGCTCGGACGCCATCGCCGGGGTGATCAACATCATCCTGAAGTCCAACCCGTCCGGCGGATCGGTGACGGCCACCGGTGGCGGCTACGACGATGGCGGCGGAGCGACCGCCGGGCTCGACGGCGACGCCGGCTTCGGCGCCTCCTCGCCGGGCTTCCTGAACCTCACAGCCGAGGGCCGATTCCACGACTACAGCAACCGCGGCGGCCCCGACCAGCGCGTGGTCCAGGCCGTTCAGTCCGGCGCCCACCCGGACTGGGCCAACCTCGCTGGCTATCCCTATGTGAACAAGATCTTCGGCGACGCCCGCTACGAGCTGGCCCTGTTCAGCTTCAACGCCGGCTACGACCTGGGCGGCGTCCAGGCCTATGCCTTCGGGACCTATGGCCGCAAGCACGCCGGCGGCTGGGCCAATTTCCGCGTGCCCACCAAGCTGCCCGCCCTGCACCCCAACGGCTTCAACCCCATCGACGAGCTCCAGGAAGAGGACTTCGCCGCAACCGCCGGGTTCAAGGGTGTCGCCTCCGGCTGGAACTGGGACCTCAGTTCGACCTACGGCGACGACAGCGACGCGGTGAACGTCACCCACTCGGCCAATGTCGACCTCTATACGGACACCGGTTCGACCCCCAGCGACTTCCACGCCGGCGATTTCATCGCCTCGCAGTGGACCAACACCCTGGACATCAGCCGCGCCTTCGACGTCGGCCTGGCCGGGCCCCTGACCGTCGCATTCGGCGCCGAGCACCGCCGCGAGACCTATGAGATCAAGGCCGGCGATCCCGCCTCCCGCTACAAGGCGGGCTCCCAGTCCTATCCCGGCTTCTCGCTCACCGACGCCGGCCGTCACAGCCGGCACAACTTGGCGGCCTATGTCGATCTCGCCGTCTCGCCGGTCGACCGCCTCACCGTCGACCTCGCCGGCCGCTACGAGCACTTCAGCGATTTCGGCGACACCACCGTGGGCAAGCTCACCGGCCGTTATGACCTGACCCCCGCCCTGGCCCTGCGTGGCACGGCCAGCACCGGCTTCCGGGCGCCCACCCTGGCCGAGGAGTACTATTCGGCCACCAACGTCCAGCCCAACTCGGCCTTCGTCCAGCTGCCGCCCAACGCGGCCGCCGCCCGGCTGATCGGCATCGATCCCCTGAAGCCGGAGACCTCGACCAACTTCAGC
>FTIV01000648.1_pt3 | contig 11023 bp, 9 predicted proteins | sample 1658621 | NCBI WGS metagenome assembly FTIV01 (sample SAMEA3914841, study PRJEB12502) | metagenome | biome: forest; material: soil | place: Canada | collected 2011-07-05 | depth 0.3 m | reverse complement strand
CCGGCCGCCGTGCAGATAGGCGTCGAAGTCCCGGCCCATGATGGTCAGGGGCGCGCCCATGGCGTCGGCTTCCGCCTCGATGGCCAGCTGGGCGACCTCGGCCTGGCGGGCGCTGACCACCGGGCGGCCGGGCTTGATGATCCCCGCCTTCTCCCAGGCGATGCGGCCCAGATCGGTTCCCAGGAACTCGGCGTGGTCGAAGTCCACCGGCGCGATGGCGGCCACGGCGCAGTCGGGGATCACATTGGTGGCGTCGTAGCGGCCCCCCAGCCCCACCTCGATGACGCACAGGTCCGCAGGCGTTTCGGCGAAGGCGAGCAAGGCGGCGGCGGCGGTGATCTCGAAGAAGGTGATCTCCTGTCCGGCGTTGGCGGCTTCCACCCGCGCCAGAGCCTCGGCCAGGTGCGCCTCGGAGATCAGTTCGCCGGCCAGGCGGATGCGCTCCACGAAGCGGACCAGGTGCGGCGAGGTGTAGACGTGCACCTTCAGTCCCGCCGCTTCGCCGATGGCGCGCAGCACCGCGACGGTCGAGCCCTTGCCGTTGGTCCCGGCCACGTGAATCACCGGCGCCAGGCGGTCCTGGGGCCGCCCCAGCGCCTCCAGCACGCGCGCGATGCGGTCCAGCGACAGGTCGATCTTCTTGGGATGCAGCGTCTTCAGCCGCTCGAGCGCGGCGTCCGAGGCCCTCAGATGGTCGGTCATTACTCCGCCGCGATGAGGCGGGCGCGGCCCATCATCAGGGTCTTCAGGATCGAGCCCAGCACCAGGGGCAGTTCCCTGCGTTCAACCACCCGGTCGACCATGCCCTTTTCCACCAGGTATTCGGCGCGCTGGAAACCCGGCGGCAGGGTCTCGCGGATGGTCTGTTCGATCACCCGGGCGCCGGCGAAACCGATCAGGGCGCCCGGCTCGGCCAGCTGCACGTCGCCCAGCATGGCGTAGGAGGCGGTCACCCCGCCGGTGGTCGGGTCGGTGAGCACCACGACGTAGGGCAGGCGAACGCGCTTCAGCTCCTGGATGGCCAGGGTGGTGCGGGCCATCTGCATCAGTGACAGGGCGCCTTCCTGCATCCGCGCACCGCCCGCGGCAGTGAAGGCGACCAGGGGAACGCCCCGTTTCACCGCCTCCTCGGCGGCCTTGATGAAGCCCTCGCCGGCGGCCATGCCCAGCGAGCCGCCCATGAAGGCGAAGTCCTGCACCAGCGCCACCGCTGGCGCCCCGGTGATGGTCCCATAGCCGATGGCCATGGCGTCGTTCTCGCCGGTGTTGGCCCGCGCCAGCGCCAGCCGCTCGGTGTAGGGCTTGTCGTCGACGAAGTGCAGCGGATCGTCCACGGCGGTGGGCGCGGGGATGGCCTCCCACTTGCCGCCGTCGAAGGTGAACTGGAAGCGCAGCTGGGGCCGGATGCGCATGTGCCGGCCGGCCGGGGTCACCCACAGGGCGGCCTCCAGGTCGGGGCGATAGATCATCTCGCCCGTGTCGGGGCATTTGACCCAGAGATTCTCGGGGGTCTCGCGCTTGGCGACGAACTTGCGGACCCCGGGCGCGATTTTGGCCAGCCAGCCGCCGCGTTGCCGCTCGGGGCGGGGCGGCGGGTCGGGGGGCAGGTCGTTTCTCGCCTCAGCCATGTTCAGACCGATGCTTTGCTGACTCGCGCCTGGCGGACAGCCTGCGCCAGGGCGCGCGCCGTTTCCAGAACTTTCGGGACGGGCGACTCGTTCCGTTCAAGCGCCGCGGCGAGCTCGTCTACCAGGGCCGACCCGACCACCGCGGCGTCCGCCACGCGGGCCACTTCGGCCGCCCGTTCGGGGGTGCGGATGCCGAAGCCCACGGCCACCGGCAGTCCCGAAGCCTTGCGGACGCGGGCCACGGCCGGCGCCACGATGTCGGCGTCGGCCTCCTTGACCCCGGTCACCCCGGCCACCGAGACGTAGTAGACGAAGCCCGAGGTCCGCCGCACCACCACGGCCAGCCGCGCGTCGTCGCTCGTCGGCGTCGCAAGGCGGATCAGGGCCACGTTCCGGGCGTCCAGGGCGTCGGCCAGGGGGCCGGCCTCTTCGGGCGGGCAGTCGACCACGATCAGGCCGTCGACGCCGGCGCCGGCCGCATCCCGGGCGAACGGTTCCAGGCCGTGGGTGAGAAGCTGGTTGAGGTAGCCCATCAGGACGATCGGGGTCGCCTGGTCGTCTTGGCGGAACCGGCGCACCAGCTCCAGCGTGCCGTTCAGCGTCATCCCGGCCTTGAGCGCCCGTTGCGAGGCGCGCTGGATCGGCGGGCCCTCGGCCATGGGATCGGAAAAGGGATAGCCCAGCTCGATCAGGTCCGCCCCCGCCGCCGGCAGGCCGCGCAGGATTTCGAACGACGTGGCGGCGTCAGGATCGCCCGCCACGATATAGGCCACGAACGCCGCGCGCCCCTCGGCCTTCAGCGCGGCGAAGCGACGGTCGATCCGTTCAACAGTCAAGGCCGCCCTCCCCCTGCCCCTCGCCCCACGAAGTGGGGAGAGGAGGGGCCCGCTCGCGCAGCGAGCGGGAGGTGAGGGGCCAGCGCTAGGCCCTCACCCTCCCGCCGACCTGCGGTCGACGGGCCCCTCCCTCTCCCCGCAAGCGGGGCGAGGGGTTGGAGGTGCGCACCACTCATATGGTTCGTCCGAGCGCCGCAGCCACGGTGTTCACGTCCTTGTCGCCGCGGCCGGAGAGGTTCAGCACGATGATCCCGTCCTTGCCGACCTCGCGGGCGACCTCGGGCAGGCGGGCCAGGGCGTGGGAGGATTCCAGCGCCGGGATGATGCCCTCCAGCTCGCAGCACTCCTGGAAGGCGGCCAGGGCGTCGGCGTCGGTGGCGGTCAGATAGGTGGCCCGACCCACGTCGTGCAGCCAGGAGTGCTCGGGGCCGATGCCGGGATAGTCGAGACCGGCCGAGATCGAATGCGCCTCCTCGATCTGGCCGTCGCGGTCCTGCAGCAGATAGGTCTTGTTGCCGTGCAGCACCCCCGGCCGGCCGCCGTTGATCGCCGCGGCGTGTTCGTGGGTGTCCATGCCCTTGCCGGACGCTTCCACCCCGAAGATCTTCACCCCCTCGTCGGCGAGGAAGGGATGGAACAGGCCGATGGCGTTGGAGCCGCCGCCGACGCAGGCCACCAGGGCGTCGGGAAGCCGGCCCTCGGCCTTCAGGATCTGGGCCCGCGCCTCCTGGCCGATCACCGCCTGGAAGTCGCGCACCATGGCCGGATAGGGGTGCGGCCCCGCCGCCGAGCCGATGATGTAGTAGGTGTCGTGGACGTTGGTGACCCAGTCGCGCAGGGCCTCGTTCATGGCGTCCTTGAGCGTGGCGGACCCCGAGGTCACCGGCCGCACTTCCGCGCCCAGGAGGTTCATGCGGAAGACGTTGGGCTTCTGCCGTCCGACATCGACCTCGCCCATATAGATCACGCAGGGCAGGCCGAAGCGGGCGCAGACGGTGGCCGTGGCCACGCCATGCTGGCCGGCGCCGGTCTCGGCGATGATGCGGGTCTTGCCCATGCGCCGGGCCAGCAGGATCTGGCCCATGCAGTTGTTGATCTTGTGCGCGCCGGTGTGGTTCAGGTCCTCGCGCTTCAGATAGATGCGCGCGCCGTGGCGCTGGGACAGCCGCTCGGCGAAATAGAGCGGGCTGGACCGCCCCACATAGTGCTCCAGGAAGCTGCTCAGTTCGGCCTGGAAGGCCGGATCGGCCTTGGCCTCGGCATAGGCGTGGTCGAGCTCGAGCACCAGCGGCATCAGGGTCTCGGGCACATAGCGGCCGCCGTAGTCGCCGAAGCGCCCGTTGGCGTCGGGGACAGCGGAATAGTCGTTGCGGAGCGGAGCGTTCACGAGGTCTCAGCTTTGGGGTCTGGGCCGGCTCAACTAGGCGCGGCGTACGGCCTCGAGAAAGGCCGAAATCAAGGCGGGGTCCTTTACGCCCGGGCCGCGCTCCACGCCAGAGGAAACGTCCATCAGGGGCGCGCCCGACAGCCCGATGGCCTCGGCCACATTCCACGGATCCAGTCCGCCGGCCAGGAACCAGGGCCTCGCGAACCGCCGCCCCGACAGGAGCGACCAGTCGAAGACCGATCCGTTCCCGCCGGGCAGGACGGCGCCCTTGGGCGGCTTGGTGTCGAACATCAGATGAGTCGCGGCGGTCTCGAAGGCGCCGGCGGCGTCGAGGTCGGCCGCCTCTGACACCGATATGACCTTGATCACCTCGGCGCCGGTGCGGGCCGCCACTCCCGCGGCGCGGGCGGGGGGCTCGCGGCCATGCAGCTGGATCAGGTCGGGCTTCAGGGTGGCCATCAGCCGGTCGAGCAGGGCGTCGTCCGGGTCCACCGTCACGGCCACGGTCCGCGCCCGGCCGCGCACCGGCGCCGCCAGACGCGCGGCGGCCTCGGGCTCGAGATAGCGAGGACTGGCGGGAAAGAAGTTGAAGCCGAGATAGGCCGCGCCGCCCTCCAGCGCCGCCGCCACCGTTTCGGAGGTCTTCAGTCCGCAGATCTTCGCCTGAGCCATGGCCCGATTAAGGACGTCGCCCGCTCGACTGCAAGACCACCCCACTGCAAGACAGGGTGGGCGGAACCGCTCCAGGCCGGGGCGGGTTGAGTCAACGAACGCGCATGGAGGCGCAGATGGACATGAGGATCACCGGCCGGATGATCGGCGCCGCGGGCGTAGCCGCCCTCGGCGTGGCGGCAGGCTTCGCCGTCGGGCGCGCCCGGCAGTTCACCACCCGGGCCGGCATGGCCCTGCACGGCGACTGGGAGGGCCAGCTGAAATCCGAGCACCGCAAGATCAAGCGGCAGCTCAAGGCCATGACCGACTCGGAGATCGGCGAAGCCGCGCGTCGGGCGACACTGCTGGCCAATCTGGCGGAGACGCTGAACCGGCACGCGCTGGAAGAAGAGACGGTGATCTATCCGGCGATCAGGGCCGGCGGTGGCGACGAGATGGCGGCCGAGCTCTACGACGACCACGCCGAGATGAAGACCCTGATCAGCCGGCTGCAGGACATCGCCCTGGACGACCCCAGGTGGGAGGACGAGGCCAAGTCGCTGCGCGCCCTGGTCACCCGCCATATCCGGGAAGAAGAGCGCGACCTGTTCCCACTGCTGCACGACCTCGGCGACGACCGCCACAACGCCAAGCTCACCAAGCTGGTCCGCCGCCAGGGGGCCAAGCTGGCGTCCTAAGGCGGGGTCCGAGCCGCCTTCTCCTTCGCTCCCCTTCTTCCGTCATCCCCGCCCTTGTGGCGGGGATCCCTGGTCCCGCCGCCGCGGACTCGTCGAAGAGGCCTGAGAGACCAACAAAGGGATCCCCGCCACGGGGGCGGGGATGACGGTGAAGGGGAAGGCGATGTCACCCCACTGACCGCAAGAGCGACTGACACCGATCTGGGTAGGCCGCCAAGCGCGCCGCATTGCACCGCCCCGGCCGGCATGGCTCTATGGCGCGGGGCGGCGTGGGGTCATGCCGGACAACAAGATCAACAAGGTCCGCGCGGGCGTCACATCCGAACGCGGGCCTGGGGTAGGAGAGGTTCCGCATGCGGGCGATGCGCGGCATTGTGGTTCTGACCATCGCGGCCCTGGCGCTGACGGCCTGCAACAGGGGCGGGGGCGTCGACGCCAAGCGCATCCAGGCCGCCGCGCCGGGCGACTGGCTGACCTATGGCCGCACCTATGACGAACAGCGCTTCTCGCCCCTGACCGAGGTCTCGGACGCCAATGTCGGGCAGCTGGGCCTGGCCTGGTACGCCGACCTCGACACCGACCGCGGCCAGGAAGCCACGCCCCTGATGGCCGCCGGCGTGCTCTACGTCTCCACCGCCTGGAGCAAGGTGAAGGCCTACGACGCCGCCACCGGCAAGCTGCTCTGGGCCTACGATCCCAAGGTGCCGGGCGAATGGGGGGTCAAGGCCTGCTGCGACGTGGTCAACCGCGGCGTCGCCCTCTGGGACCACAAGGTCTATGTGGCGACCCTCGACGGACGCCTGGTGGCGCTCGACGCCAAGACCGGCGCCCCGGTGTGGACCACCCGCACCTTCGGTCTGGACACGTCCTACGCCATCACCGGCGCGCCGCGGGTGGTGAAGGGCAAGGTGATCATCGGGACCGGCGGCGCCGAGTACAACATGCGCGGCTTCGTCTCGGCCTATGACGCCCAGACCGGCAAGCTGGCTTGGCGGTTCTACACCGTGCCCGGCGACCCGTTGAAGTCCGATGGCGCCGCCTCCGACAAGCCGCTGAAGGAGATAGCAGCCAAGACCTGGATGGGCGACACCTGGAAGCTCGGCGGCGGCGGCACGGTGTGGGACACCATCGTCTACGACCCCCAGCTCGACCTGCTCTATTTCGGTACGGACAACGGCGATCCCTGGAACCAGGGCTACCGCGGTAAGGTCGGCGACAACCTGTTCCTCACCTCGATCATCGCGGTGAAGCCCGACACCGGCGAATACGTCTGGCACTATCAGGTGAATCCGGGCGACGAGTGGGACTATTCGGCGACCCAGCCCCTGATGCTGGCGGACCTGACCATCGACGGCCAGCCGCGCCAGGTGATCATGCAGGCGCCCAAGAACGGCTTCTTCTACGTCCTGGACCGCAAGACCGGAAAACTGATCTCTGCCAAGACCTTCGTGCCGATCACCTGGGCCACGGGCATGGACATGGCGACCGGCCGGCCGATCCTGAATCCCCAGGCGCGCTATTCGGACACCCACAAGAACTGGCTCGGCTCGCCAGGGCCCGAGGGCGGCCACAGCTGGAACCCCATGTCCTTCAGCCCGAAGACGGGCCTGGTCTACCTGCCGGCCAACGAGACGGGCTTCCCATATGCCAGCGAGGCGGACTTCCAGCACCGTACTGTGGGCATGAACCTGGGCATCGATCTCACCGGCGGGGGGCCGATGACCAACGATCCGGCCGCCGACAGGAAGGCGATGGACGGTTCCAAGGGCTATCTTCTGGCCTGGGATCCGGTGAAGCAGAAGGCGGCCTGGCGGTTCGACCTGACGGGTCCGGCCAACGGCGGGACCCTGGCCACAGCCGGCAACCTGGTGTTCGAAGGCTCCTACGCCGGTCGTTTCCAGGCGTTCAGCGCCGACGCCGGCAAGCGGCTCTGGTCGTTCGACGCCCAGGCCCCGATCATCGCCGCGCCCATGACCTACCAGGCCGGCGGCAAGCAGTACGTGGCGGTGCTCACCTGCGGCGGCGGCGCCTATGGCCTGTCGGCCGGCATGGGGGCCCTGAAGACGGGCCATCCGCACAAGCTCTGTCGCGTGCTGGCCTTCACCCTGAACGGCCAGACCAGGCTGCCGCCCGCTCCCGCCGTCCCCAGGCCCGTGCTCGATCCACCGCCGCTGACCGCCAGCGCGGACAAGGTGCAGGCGGGCTACAAGCTCTATGGCCACTATTGCGGCATCTGCCACGGCGCCGGGGGGGTCTCGGCGGGCGTGCTGCCCGACCTGCGCTACACGTCCCTGTTAGCCAATGACGGCTTCTTCTCGGTGGTGCTGGACGGCGCCCTGAAGAGCCAGGGCATGGCCTCGTTCGCCCCGGTCCTGACCCACGACCAGGCCGACTCCATCCGCGCCTATCTGATCAAGCGGGCCCACGAGACCCAGGAGAACCGGGCCAAGGGACAGGATCTCAGCGCTGGGTGAGATCGCCCTACCGGGCCCGCTTGGTCACCTCGACCAGGCCGCGGTCGGCGTCGACCTTCACCCAGTCGCCGGTCTCGATCAGCGACAGGGGATCCTGGTCCAGGTCGGTCACCGACGGGCAGTGCATCACCACCGCGCCCAGGGCGATCTTGGTGGTCATGGTGGTGAACACCATGGCCTTTGGCGCGGCTTCCGCCAGCCGCGCCACATGGAAGGCCGCCGACCAGCCGGACGAGCCCTTGGCGCCGGGGAACACCAGCACCTTGTCCTTGAAACTGACCCCGCGCAGTTCGTGGCGGGTTTCGATCACCGTGCCGGTCATGGAATCGATGCCGCCCCAGCCGGAGATGGTGTCGCGGGTCACCAGGGCCTCGCCCTCGGCGACGCCGCCCACCACCTTGCGACCGTGCAGGACGACCTTGTGATCGGTCAGGACTTCCGCGCTGCTCATGCGAGACCTCCATTCCAGCGGCCGGTCAGCGCCGCGTTGACGCAGTCTTCGGTGGTGCCGAACCAGGCCTGGATGCCCATCATCGGCGGCAGGTAGTGGGCCTGCTTGGCGGAATCCAGGGCCACCACCTTGGTTCCCTTGGGCATGATGCGGCCGATGGCCGAGCAGGTGTCGGTCATCACCAGCACGCCTGAGTCGGTGATCGCCTTGGTCAGTCCCTTGGCGTCCGCCTGCATCTTCACCGCCCGTGAGGTGAAGATCCACATGGCGGTGTTGCTGGAGAGCTTGCGCCCGTCGAGCAGGCGCGCGGCCTGTTCCAGCTGCTCCATCGCGGCATGGGGGCAGCCGAGCATGACGTAATCCACGGCGGCGTCCGATGCGGTCGAGTTCAGGGCGTCATAGGTCTTCTTCCGCTCGGCGACGCCGTAGCGGAGGGTGGTCGCCGGCCGCCGGCCGCCGAAGGCCGCGTCGGCCGTGGGCGCCTCGGGGGTGATCCCGGCCATGTGGTAGAGCTCGACCCCGCCCGAGGACGCGGCCGCCGCGCCGAAATGCTTGTGGCGGATCAGGTTGGCGCTGTTCAGCGGGCCGGTGAGCACCGGGATCTCGTCCTGCACCGCATCGCCGGTGAAATAGCCGAGCAGGCCCCAGTCCATCAGGCTCTCGATGGGGACCTCGACCTCGATGTGGTGCTTGCCGTGGCGATAGTCGTCCTTGTGGAAGCCCCAGTCGGGCACCTTGCCGGTGAGCATGGCGGCGCTGGTGCTTTCGCGGCCTTCGGTGTTGGTCCGCGCGCCGAGCACCGAGTTGCAGAACACCACCGCCGAGGATTCCATCCAGGCGCAGTGGTCGCCCATCTTGGGCACGTTGCCGGCAAGATAGGGGGTGCAGGTCTTCAAGACCTGGATGCCATGGCCGGCGACCTCGGCCTCGTCCTCCGTCTGGTGCTGGAAGGCCTCTTCGCTCATCCCCTGTTCGCGCCACAGGACCGGGTCCATGCCGCCCTGCAGGTGGCAGGAGTTGGGACGGACCGTGGGCACCTTGACCACTTCGGCGGAGTCCAGATCGAACAGCGAATAGATCGCCTCATAGGACGAGCCGCCCTTGTCCCGGTAGTAGTCGGTGAGGAACTTGGTGGACGAACCCGGCACCCCGGCGACGTTGTCGGTGTCGACGAACCGCTCCGCCCCCAGCGCCTCGCCGTAACGCACCAGCAAGTCCATGGCCTTCTGCTTGGCGGCCCCCTCCGTCCCATCCAGCATCGCCTTTTCAGCGTCGGTCAGGATCATCTCGGTCGGTCTCCAACTTGGTCGCGAACTTCGGTCAGGACGGTGCGCCGGTCAGCACCGCGCCGCGCCCCATGGATTGGACGTCGTCGCGGTAGATGGACAGCCAGCCGGACGAGGCGTTCAGCGGTCGTGGCGTTTCTGCTCGGCGGCGCGCCAGTTCGTCTTCCGGCACGAGCAGTTCGATGGTCCCGGCATCGACGTCGACGGTGATCCGGTCCCCGTTGCGCACCAGCGAGATCGGCCCGCCGGTGGCCGCCTCGGGCGACACCTCGGCGATGGTCAGGCCCTTGTTGCACAGGCCCGAGAGCTGGCCGTCGGTGATGAAGGCGATCTGGCCGCCCAGGCCCGCCCCGTCGATGGCGAAGACGATGCCGGCCGCGCCGCCGGCCATGCCGGGTCCGCCCTTCAGGCCCTGGTTGCGGGCGACCAGCACATGTCCAGGCTTCACCTCGCCCCTGGCCAGGGCCTCCATGGCGTCGGGTCCGGTCTCATAGACGATGGCCTTGCCGTCGAAGGTGTCCGGACGGTCCTTGTCGGTGCGGATGCCCATCTTGGCGATGGCGCTTTCCGGGGCCAGCGAGCCCTTGAGAATGACGATCGGGGCCTTGTCGGTGTAGGCGTTGGCGACGGTCCGGATCACCTGGTCGTCAACCACCTCGAAGCCCTTCAGATTCTCGGCCAGGGTCTTGCCGGTCACCGTCAGGGCCGAGGGCTCGATCAGCGCCTGCAGCTGCTTGAGCACCGCGCGGGCCCCGCCGGCGCGCTCGAAGTCCTCGATCCGGTCGGTCCCGTTAGGCCGCACGGCGCTCAGCACCGGGATCTTGCCGGTCATGCCGCGGAACAGCTCGAACACGTCCACGTCGGTCCCGGCCTCCACCGCCGTGGCCTGCAGGTGCTTGACGCAGTTGATCGAGCCGGCCACCGCCAGCACCGCCGCGGAGGCGTTCACGAAGGCCTCGCGGGTCATGATCTTGCGGGGGGTCAGCTCCTCCTCGACCATGCGCACGATCCGCTCGCCGGCCATGCGGGCATAGTCGAACATCTTGGGGCTGTTGGCCGCCACCGGCGAGTTGCCGGGCAGGGTCATGCCCAGGGCCTCGCACACCACCGCCATGGAGTTGGCCGTGGCCATGCCGGCGCAGACGCCGGGGCCGCGGATGGCGTTGTCGGCCATGGCGTTCAGGTCGGTGTTGGACACCCGGCCCATGCGCGCGTGCACCGAGGCGAGGAACACATCCTCGATGTCCACCCGTTCGCCGTTCAGTTCGCCGGCCTCGTGGTAGCCGCCCATCACCAGGATGGTGGGGATGTTCAGCCGGCCCGCCGCCATCAGGTGTCCGGGCGGGGTCTTGTCGCAGGAGGACAGGCAGACCATGCCGTCCAGCTGGGCGGCTTCGACCTGGCATTCGATGTCGTTGGTCACCAGGTCGCGGGAGGCCAGGATGTAGCCGCCGCCCTTGGCCGCGCCGACGATGAAGTCGCTGGGCGCCGTGGTCCGCACCTCGAAGGGCAGGCCGCCGGCGGCGCGGATGGCGTCCTTCACCACCTTGGCCACCCCGTCCAGGTGCGAGAAGCAGATGGCCAGTTCGGACGAGGAGTTCACCACCGCGAT
>FTIV01001154.1_pt7 | contig 11024 bp, 11 predicted proteins | sample 1658621 | NCBI WGS metagenome assembly FTIV01 (sample SAMEA3914841, study PRJEB12502) | metagenome | biome: forest; material: soil | place: Canada | collected 2011-07-05 | depth 0.3 m | reverse complement strand
CACTTCCTGGCCTGGACCCGCTACATCGTCACCGCCATCGGCCTGGTCTACCTGGCCCAGGCCGATGGCGGTGACGATGTAGCGGGTCCAGGCCAGGAAGTGGCGGTCGGTCATCCGGTCCAGCAGCTTGCCGCCGATCACCGTGCCCAGCATGGCCAGGGGCACGGCCACGACGAACACCCAGACGGGCGGCATGCCCGGGCCGCCAGCGCGGACCAGGGGCGCGCCATAGACCAGCACCTTGGCCAGGTGGCTGAACACCTGGGTCGCCGCCTTGGTGGCGACGATGCGGTGACGGGTCAGATCGGTGCGGATGAAGAAGATGTCGAGCAGCGGTCCGGCGACCCCCGCCAGCAGGTTCAGGCCGGTGACCAAGAGGCCGCAGAGCAGCGCCTGGGGCGGTTTCGCGGCGTCCAGGGTCAGGACACGCTTGGGCAGCCAGGTCAGCCCCGGAACCAGGCCCAGCAACAGGTAAAGCAGCGGCTTGGACGGTGTATAGGCGACGAAGGCCAGAGCGATGGCCACCACCGCGGAGCCCAGGGCGTAGAGACCCACGATCCGCCACTGCACGTGCTGGCGGTGCAGCACCGCGCGCCAGCCGTTGGCGGCCATCTGGATCAGGCCGTGGGTCACCAGCGCGGCGGAGACCGGCAACACCAGGGCCAGGGCGCCCATCAGCACCAGCCCGCCAGCCATGCCAAACACGCCGGAGAGGGTCGAGGTGACCAGCGCGACGATCAGGATGAAGACCGCGACCGCCCCGCTCACGCCGCGCGCGGCCTCAGTGTCGGCAGATGGGCCGCCGCTATCACGCCGGCTGCAGCTGCCGGCGCACCATCTTGCTGAAATCGTCCATCAGCGAAAAGGTGATGTTCCCCGGCTGGAAGGCGTGCTCGCCGACCTCCGCCACCGGCGTGACCTCGGCGGCCGTGCCGGTGATGAACATCTCCGAGAACGTCCCCAGCTCCTCGGCCGGGATGTGCCGCTCCACCACTTCGAAGCCCATCTTCTGGGCCAGGCCGATCACCGAGCGGCGGGTGATGCCGTCGAGGAAACAGTCGGGCTTGGGCGTGTGGATCACCCCGTCGCGAACCAGGAACACATTGGCCCCGGTGGTCTCGGCGATGTAGCCGCGATAGTCGAGCATCAGGGCGTCGGAATAGCCCTCCTTCTCGGCCGCGTGCTTGGAGATGGTGCAGATCATGTACAGGCCCGCCGCCTTGGACGAGGTCGGGGCCGTCTCCGGTGAAGGCCGACGGTACTTGGCGTAGGTCAGGCGGATGCCCTTGCGCGCCAGGGCCGGATCGAAATAGCTCGCCCATTCCCACGTGGCGATGGCCACGTGGATCTTGGCCTGCTGCGCCGACACGCCCATCTGCTCGGCGCCGCGCCAGGCCAGGGGCCGCACATAGCAGTTGTCGAAGCCGTTCTTGGCCGCGGTCAGCTTGCAGGCCTCGTCGATCTGCGCCACCGTGAAGGGGATCTTGAAGTCGAGGATCTCCGCGGACCGGATCAACCGCTCGTTATGCTCGGTCAGCTTGAATATCTCCCCGTCGTACATCCGCTCGCCTTCGAACACGCAGGATGCGTAATGCAGGGCGTGGGTCAGTACGTGCACCTTCGCCTCGCGCCAGGGGACGAGTTGACCGTCCATCCAGATAAAGCCGTCGCGGTCGTCGAAGGGAACGAGGGACATTGATGAAACTCTCCTTTCAGCGCGACCTTAGACGCCGCCTCGCCCAAGGCGTCAACCGCCCCGCCCCAGCTCGGCGGCGGCGCCCATGAGCCTCGCCCCCGACCCGCGGCTGATCCTGCGCGAGGAAGAGCTCGACGCGGCGCTCGAGCTGATCCTGCTGGCGGAAGCGGCCCTGTGGTCGGTCGCCGACGCGGCCCTGGAAGGCGAGCCCCGGGGGCTGGGGCGCAGCCATTACCGCACCCTGTTCCTGCTCAAGCGCCGCCCGGGCCTGGGGGTGCGCGAACTCTCCCGGCTCACCGCCCTGTCCAAGCAGGGCGCCAGCCGCACCCTCGGTGAGCTGGAAAGACTTGGACTGGTGGAAAAGACCTCAGGCGAAACCGACGCCCGCCGCCGGCCCGCCGTGCTGACCCGCGAGGGCGCCGCCTTCGAGACCCGCATCTCCGAGCGGCTGCGCGCCCACATTGCACGCGCCTATCGCGCCGGCGGGCTGGACGCGGTGGCCGGCGCCCGGCGCATCCTGCAGGCCCTGGCCGGCGGCCGCATGGCGGTGGGCCGTCCGGAGCCGGAGCTGTGAGCCAGCCCCTGCCGGGGGGCTTGGACGCCGCGCACCTGCTGGTGGTCGATGACGACGACCGCATCCGCGCCCTGCTGCGCGAGTTCCTGGCTCGCGCGGGATTCCGCGTCACCACCGCATCGGACGCAGCGTCGGCTCGGCGGGTGATGGAATTGTTCGATCTCGACCTGCTGGTCCTGGACGTGATGATGCCGGGGGAGTCCGGCTTTGAACTGGCCGCCTGGCTGCGCGCCCAGCCGGGCCGCAAGGGCCGCACCCCGGTGATCATCCTGACCGCCCGTGGCCAGCCCGACGATCGCATCCAGGGCCTGACCCTGGGCGCCGACGACTACCTGGCCAAGCCGTTCGAACCCCAGGAGCTGCTGCTGCGCATCGGCGCCGTGCTGCGCCGCGCGGGCGCCGCGTCGGGCCAGCCCCGCCGCCTGTCTCTGGGCGGCTGCGTATTCGACCTGGATCGGGGAGAGCTGTTCCGCGACGACGCCCCGGTGCGGCTGACCGAAGCGGAGTCGCAACTGCTGCGGCGGCTGGGGCGCGAGGCCCACACCCCGGTCGAGCGCCATCTGCTGGCGTCGGGCGTAGGCGACGGCGATGGCGGCGGACGGGCGGTCGACATCCAGGTCACCCGCTTGCGCCGCAAGATCGAGGCGGATCCCAAGAACCCGCGCTACCTGCAGACCGTCCGCGGCGTCGGCTATATGCTGACCCCCGACTGACATGGCCGCACCCAAGCTCCTGCGCCTCGCACGCTCCATCTGGCCGGCGCAGGTCAAGCGCATGCTGCCGCGCTCGCTGTTCGGCCGTTCGCTGCTGATCATCATCCTGCCCATCGCCCTGATGCAGGTCGCGGTCACCTGGGCCTTCTTCAACGCCCATTGGGAGGGGGTGACCGGGCGGCTGTCCGACAGCCTGGCTGGCGACATCGCCTGGCTGGCGCAGAGTTACGAACAGGATCCCCGTCCCCCCGCCTTCGCCCGCATCCAGCAGCGCGCCGAACAGATCATGGACCTGTCCATCAGCCTGCAGGACGGCAAGGTCCTGCCCACCGAGCGACGGCGCGCCTTCTTCGTGCCGCTCGACCGATCCTTGCGGCGCGCCCTGACCGCGCGCCTGGACCGGCCGTTCTGGTTCGACACCACCCGCTACCCGGCCTACGTCGATATCCGGGTGCAGCTGCCGCAGGGGGTGCTGAAGGTGCTGGCCCCGCGCGACCGCGCCTTCGCCGCCCAGGCCGGCGCCTTCGTCATGTGGCTGGCGGGGGCGACCCTGATCCTGACCACGGTGGCGGTGCTGTTCATCCGTAATCAGGTGCGCGCCATCGAGCGCCTGGCCAGCGCCGCTGAGGCCTTTGGCAAGGGCGTCGACGTGCCGAACTTCCGGCCCCACGGCGCCAGCGAAGTGCGGCAGGCCGCCACCGCCTTCATCGACATGAAGTCGCGCATCCAGCGGCACATCGACCAGCGCACCGCCCTGCTCGCCTCGGTCAGCCATGACCTTCGCACCCCCCTGACCCGGCTGAAGCTCGAACTGGCCCTGGCCGATCCCAGCCCGCGCCTGGACGACATGAAGCGCGACCTGGCCGACATGGAGCACATGATCGACGAGTACCTGGCCTTCGCGCGGGGCGAGGCGAGCGAGACCGTCGAGACCGTCAACGTCCGCACCCTGATCGAGGACGTGTGCGAAGGCGCGGCGCGCGCGGGCGCGCGGGTGGAGGTCGACGCCGATCCAGGCCTGACCGCCAGCGTGCGGCCAAATGCGGTCAAGCGCGCCCTGTCCAACCTGGTGATGAACGCCGCCGTCCACGGTGATCGCCTGCAGGTGCGCGCCACCCTGACCGCGTCGGGCCAGCTGGAGATCGTGGTGGACGACGACGGGCCAGGCATCGCGCCGGACCGCTACGAAGACGCCTTCAAGCCGTTCCAGCGCCTGGACGAGTCGCGCAACCAGAATGAAAAAGGTGTCGGCCTGGGCCTCGCCATCGCCCGCGACATCGCCCGCGGCCACGGCGGCGACGTCGCCCTGGGACGAAGCCCCATGGGCGGGCTGAGGGCGATCGTCAGACTGCCCGCCTGATCAGCCGGTCGTCACGACGCCGGTGTCGGCCAGATATCCGTGCAGGGCGGCGACAACCTGGGCCCCCTCGCCCACCGCCGCCGCGACACGCTTCACCGAGCCGGCCCTCACATCGCCGATGGCGAACACGCCTGGGCGGCTGGTCTGCAGCGGCCGGTGGCCGGCAGCGACTGCGGCTTCGGCCTGGATGAAGCCCCTGTCGTCCAGCGCCACGCCCGATCCGGCCAACCAGTCGGTGTTGGGATCGGCCCCGATGAACAGGAACAGGTGCCGCATTTCCCGCCGCGTCTCCTTCCCGGAGGTTCGATCCTTCCAACGCACCGCCTCCAGCATGCCGCCCGCGCCTTCAAGGGCGGTGATCTCCGTCTGCAGCAGCACCTCGATATTGGGCTGGGCGGCGATCCGCTCGACCAGGTAGTGGGACATGCTGGCCTCGAGGCTGGAGCCACGCACCAGCAGGGAGACCTTGGCGGCCTGGCTGGCCAGGAAGATCACCGCCTGACCCGCGGAATTGCCCGCCCCCACCAGCGCCACGTCCTGACTGGCGCAAAGCCTGGCCTCTAAAGGCGACGCCCAATAGTGAACCGACGCCCCCTCGAACTCGTCGAGATTCTCGACTTGCAGCCGCCGATAGCGGGCCCCGCTGGCGATCACCACCGCGCGGGCGCTGACCGCCTCGCCGTTGGCCAGACGCAGCGCTTGCCCGGCGGCGGCCGAACCGGACCGGTCCTCCAGGCTCAGCGCTTCGTCTGGAATGGCCATCTCGGCCCCGAACTTCTGGGCCTGGTTGTAGGCGCGGGCCATCAGGGCCATGCCGGTGATGCCGGTCGGAAAGCCCAGATAGTTCTCGATGCGGGCGGACGCCCCGGCCTGGCCGCCGAAGGCGCGACAGTCGAGCACCAGCACCGACAGCCCCTCCGAGGCCGCATACACCGCCGCCGCCAGTCCGGCGGGCCCGGCGCCCACCACCGCGACGTCGTAGAGCTTGTCGGGATCGATGGCGACGACCAGTCCGATGCAGCGCGCCAGTTCGGCCTCGCCCGGATTGCGCAGCAGTTGTCCGCCGGGACACAAGACGATCGGCAATTCACCGGGATCGACATGGAACCGGTCGAGCAGCGCCCGGGCCTCGGGGTCGACGTCCGGGTCGAGGGTCTGATGCGGATGGCCATTGCGGGACAGGAAATTCTCCAGCCGCAGGACATCCCCGTTTTCGGCGTGGCCGATGATCACCGGCCCCACCGTCCCCAGCTGGATCAGACCCACACGGCGCAGGATCAGCGCGCGCATGATCCGCTCGCCGAGTTCGGCCTCGGCCACCAGAAGCGCCCTGAGCTTGTCCGGCGGGATGACCAGCGCCTCGACCTTGCCTCTGGCATGCCCGTCGGTCAGGGCGGGACGGCCGGATAGCTGCGCGAGTTCTCCCATGATCGAGCCGGGACCGTGCACCACGATCTCCTGGCGGTCAGCGAACTCGCTCTGCTGGGTGATCGCCACCTCACCGCTCAGGATCACCAGCATGCCGGCGCTGACGTCTCCGGTCCTCACGACGATGTCGCCGTCGCCCCAAGATCGCGTCTGACCGAACCGGCGCAACCGATCGATCTCGGCAGGCGCCAGCCGTGGAAACATCTGAGCGCCGCGGGTGTCGGCGAGCGGCAAAGGTGTCGTGGCCATGAACCACTCCATCAGTCGGCGCCCAAGCCAGCGCCTGGCCAACTGATGCACATTGAAACGCCCGGCGCTACGTCCGGCGCGAAGCTGGGTTTAGTGGGGGAGCTTGTGTTTGGTCACGGCTGCCAGGGCGGCGCGGAATCGGGCGGTCGACATCGGCTTGTCGACGATCGTCGCCTCGGGAATATCCACCTGGTTGCCGTTGCCGGTCACGAACACCACCGGAATGGGCCCGAGCTTGCGCTGGATGGTGCGCACCGCCGAAGGGCCAGTTCCCTCGAGCAGACTGTAGTCCGCGGTGATCAGGCACGGCCTGTTCGCCATGGCGGCCTCGACGGCGGCCTGTTCGGAATCGGCGATCTCGATATGGGTATAGCCGGCGTCCTGCAGCACGTCGGACAACTCCGAAGCGCACAGGAAATCGTCCTCGATGATCAGCACCGTTCCGCGCACACTCGCACCTCAAATCACACTTCGATCCACTATGTCGGAAATACTCGAGCTGTTGATCACTTCCAGCTTGAGCACAACTTCACCGGAGTGGTGGAATTCATCGAGGATAGAGGATGTTCACAACTGAGTAATCTTCGTGAACGGTTGTTGAAGGAGTCGAGGTGAAGTCTCCACGGAGGGCGGAGGGGAGACACTGAACGGGGCGGATAGAACAAGCGACGCACTCCGCGTTGCTGGCGGGCTTCGAATGCCGGGTCAGCAAAGCCATGCCCAGGCGGCCACGCCGGCGCCGGCGAGGCCCAGGATCATCGCCGTGGCCCAGGGCCATCGACGGCGGGTGATGATCGCAATGGTGGCGATGGCGATGCCCATCTCGAGCAAGGTGGCGGCCGCGGTCAGGCGATGATGGCGCTGCTCGTGCGTGGCGCTCTCCTTGAGCAGCACATCGCGTTCCGCCTCCTCCGACTTCGCCTCCGCCTGGATGGTGGTCTCCTCGGCCGCCTCCTTTTTGGCGGCGCTGGCGTATTGGGCCGCATTCGGTCCGCCCTGATCAGCGGCCATGGTGTCCAGGCGCTTCTTGATGCTCTTGGCCTGGTAGAACGACCAGCTGTCGGTGGCCTTGTCCTGGGCCAGAACCGCCTTGCTGGCCTCGGTGATCGCCGCGCCGCTCTCGACGGACTCCAGGCTGCCGGCGATGGCCGTGACCACCGCCAGCATGGCGATGGTGATCGAGACCCGTCCGGTGAACGGATCGTGCGAATGAGCGGCGTGCTCCGCGTGTTCGGCGAGTTCGGTCGGAGCTTCGTGCATCGGATATCCTTGAACGACGGCGCTTGGGCGCACGCTCATCGCCGCGGCGGCGTTGGTCAAGCGGGAGAATTGCAGGATGATGGGCGCCTTGCGCCGAGAACGATCGCCGGAGGTCCAGTCTGGCGATCGAAATACGCAAGCTCGACGCAAGGCCGGCGGGCTATAAGCCTGTCCGCTTACGTCGAGCTGTCGCGCCCCGCCCTCCCGGAGGGGCGCCGTGAACATGGAGGCGGTCGTCCACTCGCATGAGGTTGCTGGTCGTCGAGGATAATGCCGAACTCGCGGCCCTGCTGGCCCGCGGCCTGGAGGCGGAAGCGTTCGACGTGGACCGCGCCGCCACCGCCGAGGAGGCGTCGGAGTCCCTGAAGGGCGCCCGCTATGCCGCCGTCGTGCTGGACCTGGGGCTGCCGGACCAGGATGGCGGGGTGGTCTTGCGTGAACTGCGCGCCCGGCTGGACAGCACGCCGGTGCTGGTGCTCACCGCCCGCAGCGGCGTCCAGGACCGGGTCGCCGGGCTCAGGAATGGGGCGGACGACTACCTGGTGAAGCCCTTCGCCTTCGACGAACTGGTCGCCCGCCTGCGCGCCCTGTTGCGCCGGCCCGGCGAGATGCTGGGCCGGGTCCTGCAGACCGCCAACCTGGCGCTCGACACGGAAGGCAGACAGGTCTTCATCGACGGACAGGCGGAGCTGATGTCGGCCCAGGAACTCACCCTGCTGGAAGTGTTGTTGCGACGGACCGGCAAGGTCGTGCTCAAGACCTATCTGCACGACCAGCTGTTCGGGATGAGCGCCGAAGTTGGACGCAACGCGGTGGAGGTGTCCGTGCATCGCCTGCGCAAACGCCTGCAGGGTCTCGGTGCGCAGATCGAGATCCATACGGTGCGCGGCCTGGGCTACCTGCTGGCGGACACGACCGCGTGAGAGCGCCGCTCGGTTCGCTGCTCTGGCGGATCATCGGCCTGCACTTCATCGCCGTTGCGGCGATCTCCGTGACCCTGGCGCTGGCCGTGAGGCTGTTGCTGAACTCCACGGCGTCCGGTTTCGAGCACGACGCCTTGAAGCGGCACGAGGTCGCCATCGCCAACGCGTTGCACCGGACGCCGCAAGGCTGGCGGCTGGACCTGCCGCCGGACCTGAGGACGATGTACGCCCAAGGCTATTCCGGCTTCGCCTTCGCGGTTCTGGATGACCGGGGTGCGGTGCTGTTCTCGTCCCGCCCCAATCGCGCCGCGCTCTTTCCGTTGAGCGTCGCGGCCAATGCGACGGTCCCCTATCAGCGATCGCATGGGCCGGCGGTCTATTATGGCGACAGTTTCGCTGAACGCCGGGGCGGCGAGCGGGTCTGGGTGCAGGTCGCCCAGGACCTCCAGAACCCCGACGTGGTCATCGACGACATCGTCTCGGCCTTCCTGCGTAACGTGGCCTGGCTGATCCTGCCGATCCTGGTGCTGCTGGCGGCGATCGACTTCGTCATCGTCCGGCGCGCGCTGAGACCCGTTCGGGACGCCTCGGAGATGGCCAGCCGGATCGGGCCGTCGAGCCTGTCGCTTCGTCTGCCGACGGGCAGGCTACCAGACGAGATCGCTCCGTTGACCCGCGCTGTGAACGAGGCCCTGGATCGCCTGGAGCAGGGCTTCCGGATCCAGCGGGAGTTCACGGCTGACGCCGCTCACGAACTGCGAACGCCGCTCTCGATCCTGCGCATGCGGCTGAACGCCCTCACCGACGCAGACCTGCGGCGCGCGCTGGCGGCCGACATCGACGTCATGGCCCGCGTGGTTGGGCAACTGCTCGACATGGCCGACCTGGAGACCTTCATCCTCGACCCTGACCAGATCACCGATCTCAATGCTCTCGGCGGCCAGGTCGTCGAATACATGGCGCCGCTCGCGGTGGCGAAAGGACGCGAGTTGGCGTTGAACGCCTCCGACGGCGACGCCTGGGTCCACGGCGACGACCAGATCCTGTTCCAGGCTGTGCGCAATCTGGTGGAGAACGCCCTGGCGCACGCCCCGCCGGCGTCGACCGTTGAGGTGAAGATCGGCCCGCCCGGCCAGATCAGCGTGCTCGACCATGGACCGGGCGTCTCCGAGGCCGAGCGGGAGCTCGTGTTCCGGCGGTTCTGGCGGCGCAATCGCAGCAGGTCCGACGGAGCCGGATTGGGTCTCTCCATCGTCCGGCGGATCGTCGAGGCCCACGGCGGGGATGTGCTGGTGCAGGCCCGGGCCGGCGGCGGCGCCGAATTCGTGGTGCGGCTGAACCCCGCTCCCGCGCCGGCCGCACACTCGACCCCCGACCTCGCGGTGTGAAGCGATAGCGGGCGCCAAAGCCACAGGGCCGCGCCTTACCTCGATTTAACTTGGCCTTGGCGCGGCCAGGCGCGAAGTCATGAGGCGCTGGACGCGCTGTGCGGGGGTTGAGCGGGTGTCTCTGGCACTGTCCACCTTGATCTACGAGTGGCGCCGCTACATGGCGGCGGTGATCGCGCTCGCCTTTTCGGGCCTCCTCGTGCTGGCCGAGGTCGGGTTGTTCGTGGGCATCGGCAAGTCGTTCACCGCCACGATCGACCGCTCCCCGGCCGACATCATGGTGACGGCGCCCAAGTCCGAGAGCCTGATGAACGGCGGCAACGGCCTGCCGCGGCGGTACATGCCGCTGCTCTTCATGCACCCGGAGGTGACCCAGGTCTCCGACCTCGATGGCGACGGCGCGACCTTCCAGAACATCTCCGACGACAAGGACAAGGCGAAGTCCGGCGGGACGCAGGATCCGGCCCAGGACAAGAAGAAGAAGCGCAGCTACGTGCAGATCCTGGCGGTCGATCTGCAGCCCGGCGCCGTGACCTGGCCGCGCGACTTCGGCGACGACATCCGCTCGGAGCTGTCGGAGCCCTATTCGATCGGCATCGACGCCACCACCTTGCCGCAGCTAGGGGTCAAGCAGGGCGACAAGGCGATCATGAACGGCCACGTCATCAAGGTGACGGCGGTCCTGCACAACTACGCCAACGTCAACCAGCCGATGGTGGTGATGTCGCGCGACACCCTGCGCCTGTTGGGCCTGGCGTCGACGGGCGAGCGGGTCGGGCCGCTGATGGTCAAGATCCGGGACCCCGACAAGGCCTTACAGGTCCGCGACGAGCTCAATCGCCTGGGCAAGGGGCAGTTCCGCGCCTGGACGCGCCAGGAGCTGGCCGACGCCAACGACAAGGCCCTGATGAAGGAACAGGTCATCGGGGTGATGATGAACTTCACCATCGCGCTGGGCTTCTTTATCGGCGTGGGCATCACCTGGCAGACCCTGCGCGGGGCGATCCTGGCCAACATCAAGGAATTCGCTTCCCTGCGCGCCCTGGGCGTGTCGGTCGGTTCGCTGCGCAAGATCGTGCTGGAACTGTCCTTCTGGGTAGGGGTGGTGGGTTTGGCGACCACCGGCCTGTTCGTCTGGGGCGTGTCCATCCTGGGCAAGGCCGGCGGCGTGCCGATGGCCTTCCCGCCCGAGTATATCGCCCTGGCGGTGGTGCTCCTGATGCTGATCTCGCTGGGCTCGGGCTTCCTGTCGCTGGGTATCCTGAAGAAGAGCCAGCCGGCGGATCTGCTCAGATGAGCGGCCGCATCGCGCTCACCGCCGAAGGCCTGGTCAAGAGCTTCAAGAGCGGCCAGGGCAAGGTCGAGGTGCTGAAGTCGGTGGACTTCCACGCCAGCCACGGCGAACTGTCCCTGGTCATGGGTCCCTCGGGCTC
>FTIV01000034.1_pt2 | contig 11038 bp, 14 predicted proteins | sample 1658621 | NCBI WGS metagenome assembly FTIV01 (sample SAMEA3914841, study PRJEB12502) | metagenome | biome: forest; material: soil | place: Canada | collected 2011-07-05 | depth 0.3 m | reverse complement strand
CCGCTTCGCGGGTACTTCCCCCGGAGGGGGAAGACTGGGGAAGATTGGGGAAGATCAGGGGGATAGCGGCCGGTTAATCCTCGTCGGCTATGACGGGCGCAACCGAGGAGGGCGTACCCATGCGTGTTCCCTTGCTTATCGCGACCGCTCTGGCCCTGGCCGGCTGCGGCGCTTCCCCCGAGCAGTCCAGCCTGGAGACGGCGCTGGCCGCCTATCAGAACGCCGACTTGAAGGCCTTCGACCTCGAGGTCGCCAAGGCCGACGCCGCCGCCGAGGCCGGCAAGTCGGTGGCCGATTACGAGACCGCCTGCACGCCCGAGGCCGCGGCCGCACGGCGCGCCGTGGTCTTCGCCCAGGAGCTGCACAGCCTGGATTCCTCCACCGTATTCTCCATGGGCGAGGAAGCCCGCATGGTGTTCATGTGGGCCGACTTCGGCGCGGCCCAGAGCTTCCTGGTCTACACCACCCAGGCCAAGGGCTGCGTGCAATCGGCGCCCCAGGTGGGCATCTCCGACAGCCTGGAGCGCACGGCGTGGGTCAGCGCCTATGGAACCCGCCTGCGGGCCTGGCGCGAGGCGGTGAAGGCCAGGTCGCCTGACGATTACGCGTCGCGGCTCGACGAGGCGCAGAACCAGCTGGAACGCAGCGGCCTCGGCACCTTCGTGCGCTGGGGCGGCGCCGGCTAGGCCTCTGAACTGGACCGGCCGCCGGGCGGGGAAGGGCTGGTCCCCCCGGATTTGCGCCGGGCGGGGAACTCGCTTACACGGTCAGGTCGAGCCTCCGCCGCGGCGGGGCTTCGCTGACTGGGATATCTGACGAGGTTTGGGGACGATGTTCGGCCTGAACGGGACCATGTGCATGGGACGCGTATCGCTTGGCTCGCAAGCGATTTTCGCCTTCCCGCACCCGCCCCTCGCCGAACGCCGCCAAACCCCCGCAAAAGCCCAAGCCCATGTCAGCCGTCATCACCGCCCAGGACCTCACCAAGCGCTACCGCTACCGGCCTAGCCGGGGGCTGAGGGGCCTTTTGCCCGGCGCGCCCAAAGCGCCGGCCTTCGTCGACATCGATGCAGTCGTGGGGATCTCGTTCGAGGTCCAGGCCGGCGAGCGGGTGGCGATCATCGGGCCCAATGGCGCGGGCAAGTCCACCACCCTGAAGATCCTGACCGGCGTGCTGGAGCCCAGCTCGGGGACGGCGCAGGTGCTGGGTTTCGTCCCCTGGCGGCAGCGCAAGGCCCTGGCCTATCGCATCGGGGTGGTGTTCGGCCAGCGCTCCCAGCTGTGGGGCGAGCTGCCGGCGCGGGACTCCTTCGCGCTGCTGCGGCGGATCTATGACCAGGACCGGGCCACGTTCACCCGGCGGCTGGACGATCTGGTGCAGCGGTTCGCGCTTGCCGACCTGCTGGGCCAGCCGGTGCACCGCCTGTCGCTGGGCCAGCGGATGCGCTGCGAGATCGTCGCCAGCCTGCTGCACGGACCGGAGCTGTTGTTCCTGGACGAGCCGACCATCGGCCTGGACGTCACCGCCAAGGCGGCCATGCGCGACTTCATCCGCGAGCAGGCGGAACAGGCCGGCCAGACGGTGCTGCTGACCTCGCACGACACCCGCGACATCGAGCTGGTCTGCGGGCGGGTGATCGTGATCAACGAGGGACGGATCGTGCTGGACCAGCCCACCGACCAGCTGCGCAAGCGGTTCCTCGGCCGCAAGCTGGTGACGGTGCAGTCGGCCGCCGCGGAGATCCCGCTCGACCTGCCCGGCCTGGTCCGCCGGGCGTCGGAGCCACACCGCACGGTGCTGGAGGTGGACACCGGCAAGGTGCGCCTGGAGCAGGTCATCGCCGCGGTGATGGCCGGCGGCGGGGTGGAGGACATCACCATCGAAGACCCGCCCATGGAGGAGGTGATCCGTGAGATCTACGCCGCCCATGGGTAGGCCTGTTGTCGGAAGACATATTGTCCACGAACCTCACGAACGACACGAACGGGCTGACGTCACGATCATCGATGCACTGATCGACTGGCCGGACGACGACCAGTTCGTGTGGTTCGTGTCGTTCGTGGACTCATCTCAAGGAGGTCGGCCATGACCTCGACCTTTGGGATCGCGTCGCGGTCGCGCCGCCTGGATTTCGTTCACGCCATCGCGACCTTCGCGCGCACCGTGTGGATCGGGGGGGCGGGGATCCTGGCGGGGCCGTCGGTGCTGGCGGGGCGGTGCATCTTCTACGCCTTCCTGCTGACGGTGCTGTCCACCTTCTGGGACAAGGTGGCCCACGAGCGGGCGCCCGGCGGGATGGCGCACCTGCTGCCGCTGGGGGGCCTGGCGCTCTATATCGGGGTGACCGAGTGGGTGACGCTGGGCACGCCCTCGATCCATCTGCGGCTGGAGGACGATATCCGTTCCGTCGGCCTGGAGGCGCGGCTGCTGAGGCCCAAGTCGCACCTGCTGATGCGGCTGGGCGAAGGGGTGGGCGCCATGCTGGTGCGGATCGGGGCCATCGGCGCGGTGGCTCTGACCCTGCTCGCGCTCTCCGGCCGGCCGGGACTGCCGCTGGCGATCTATCCCGCGCTGCTGGCCGTGGGGGTGCTGGGCGGCGTGGTGGGGGTGCTGAACCTGGCGCTGGTGGGGCTTTGCGCCTTCTGGCTGAAGCGGACCCTGCCGGTCTACCTGGTGAACCAGAAGCTGAGCTTCGTGCTGGGCGGCCTGCTCGCGCCGATCACGCTCTATCCCGGCTGGCTGCGGCACATCGGATCGCTCAGCCCCTACGCCGCCCAGCTCTACTGGCCCGCGGCCCTGACCATCACGCCGACGGCCGACACCTTCGCCCGCGCCGCGGCGAGCCAGCTGGTCTGGATCGCCATCCTGGGCCTGGCCGTGCTCGGCCTGTGGACCCTGGGGCTGCGCAAGGTGCTGAGGGAGGGATCGTGATGGGCGCCGTGACGACCTATGCCGCCCAGGCCTGGGCCGGGATCCGGGTGTCGCTGGCCGACCGGACCAACTTCGTCCTGCAGTGCGCGGGCATGATCCTGAACAACGGCTTCATCCTGGTCCTGTGGTTCATGTTCTTCCAGGGCTTCAAGACCATCGGCGGCTGGCGCATGCCCGACATGGCGCTGCTGATCGGCCTGCTCGCCACCGTGGTCGGCGCGGCAGGGGCGGCGTTCGGCGGCTATCGCGACATGGCCGCGGCGATCCTGCGCGGCGAGCCCGACGCCTATCTGACCCAGCCCAAGGCGGTGCTGTGGCGGATGCTGGCGCGCGAGAGCATCGTCATCGGCTGGGGCGACCTGATCACCGGCCTGGTGCTGCTCGCCGTCTTCGCCCAGGTGCGGCCCGGCCAGATCGGCTGGCTTGTCCTGGTGCTGGCCTGCGGCACGACCGTCTATCTGTCGATGGCGGTAACCTTCGCCAGCCTGGCCTTCTGGGTGCGCGGCGCGCGCAGCTTCGCCCGCGACCTGACCGACTTCATGATCATGTTCGCAAACTACCCCGGATCGATCTATTCGGGGACCGCCAAGCTGGTGATCTACACCGTGTTTCCGGCCGGCTTCATGGTGCTGATCCCGGTGGCCCTGTTGCGCCATCCGAGCCTGGAGCGGGCGCTGATCCTGGCGGCGGCGGCGGCGGGTTATACCGCCTTGGCGCTGACGGTGTTCCACCTGGGCCTGCGCCGCTATCGGCAGGGCGGGACGGCGGTGACGGCGGGATGATCCGCTTCACCGCGCCACACCCTATTTCACGCCATGCTTTCTAGCGATCCGACTGTTGAATCACCAAAGAACGATCAAAATTAGAGTAATATGTCAATTTAGACATAATGATCCTGTCGGTCACAATTGACCAATGGAGCCGGAACATTTCCTGAATTCAGACATTTGATCCGGGACGCCGGCTTTCGAGCTGGCCGCTTTTCCCCGAAATCGAAAGACCACTCACATGAAGGCTCTCATCGCGGTCATCGCGACGTCGGCGCTGCTCGTCGGCGCCGTCGGCTCCGCTTCCGCCCAGAACTACCAGCACAACGGCCAGTCCGGACAACAGAACGGCTACAACAGCAACGCCGGCAACCAGCATCCCGGCTGGGGCCAGGACTACGGCTCCAACGCCGGACGCCATTGGAAGCGCGGCCAGCGCATGGGCTACAATGACTGGTCGAGCGCCTCGGCGGTCGACTATCACCAGCATCACCTGCGCGCGCCGCCGCGCGGCTACGAGTGGCGCCAGTCCAACGGCAACTATGTGCTGGCGGCAGTCGCCACCGGCGTGATCGCCTCGATCATCTATAACAGCGGCCGCTAGCCGCGCCTGCCACGACCAGGATCGCGCGCGGTGAAAGCCGCGCGCGATCGGCCGTGCGCCGATCCTCGCCCTTTGAAACAGTGTCAGTTCGCCCCGCCCGTCTTTGACGCAGGTCAATGACGGCGCGCCAAAACAGGCGGAATCTCAAAAGGTTACTTCATCGACTCTGAACCGGAACCGACATGCAAGTCGCCGCGTGGCTGAAGGCCCTCATCTCGAGCCGGCTCACTCTGGCCGCGGCCCTGAGCCTGGCGGTGGTCGGACTTTGCGTGGCCCCGGCCCAGGCCGTGCCCAGCTTCGCGGTGCAGACCGGCCAGCCTTGCCAGGCCTGCCACGTGGGCGGCTTCGGCCCTCAGCTCACCCCCTTCGGCCGCGAATTCAAGCTCGGCGGCTACACCCAGCGCGCCAACACCTTCAACGTCCCGGTCTCGGCCATGGCGGTGGCCTCGTACCTGAAGACCAGCGCCGACCAGCCGCCGGCGCCCGGCTATGGCGCCAACAACAACGTCGCCCTGGACCAGGTGAGCCTGTTCCTGGCCGGCGGCCTGGGCTCGCACCTGGGGGCCTTCGTGCAGACCACCTATGACGGCGTGGCCAAGGCCTGGTCCTGGGACAACCTCGACCTGCGCGCCACCACCAAGGTGCAGATCAAGGGCGTCAACACCGTGCTGGGGCTCAGCCTGAACAATTCGCCCAGCGTCCAGGACGCCTGGAACACCCTGCCGGCCTGGGGCTATCCCTATACCGACTCCGCCCTGGCGCCGTCGCCGGCCGCCGGGCCCCTGCTGTCGGGCGCCCTGGCGCAGAACACCCTGGGCCTGACCGGCTACGCCTGGATCAACTCGAAGGTGTTCATCGAAGGCGGCGCCTATGGCTCGCCCAGCCAGGCCACCCTGACCCACCTGGGCGCCGATCCGTTCGATCCTGGGAACATCGCCGGCCTCGCCCCCTATGGCCGCGTCGCCCTGCAGGAGGCGGTCGGTATGGGCGTGCTGCAGGTCGGGGCCTTCGGCATGCGCACCGACATCCATCCCGGCCGCGACCGGACCACCGGCGTCTCGGACCGCTTCACCGACCTGGGCCTGGACGCCTCGTACCAGACGACCCTGCGCAAGGACGACGTGTTCACCCTCAATGCGCGGTACCTGCACGAACAGCAGTCGATGGACGCGACCTGCGCCCTGGATGCGATCGCCGCCGGCGTGGGCGCCCTGCCCGGCTGCGCCGGCAACAGCCTGACCGACCTGCGCGCCGACGCCTCCTACTACTGGCGCGACAAGATCGGCGCGACGGTGGCGGTGTTCGACACCTTCGGGCCGGCCAACGCCTTCCTTTATCCCGACAACCGGACCTTCAAACCCGACAGCACGGGCGTGACCTTTCAGCTCGATGGCACGCCGTTCGGCGGCGACAAGTCGCCCTTCGGCCCGCGGTTCAACATGCGGGTGGGGGTCCAGTACACGCTCTACACCCGGTTCAACGGGGCGGGGACCAACTACGACGGCGCGGGCTCCAACGCGTCCGGCGCCAACACCTTGAGGGTCTTCACATGGATCGCCTATTGACCGTCGCGCGCCTGCCGTTTGCGGGCCTGCTGCTCACAGCTTCACTGTCCACGGCCCCGCTCGCCGCCGCCGGCGATGCGGTCCACGGCAAGGCGGTGTTCGGGGCGCAGTGCTCGACCTGCCACTCGCCGGCGCGCAACGGCCCGACCATCCTGGGCCCGACCCTGTTCGGCGTGGTCGGCCGCCCGGCGGCCTCGATCAAGGGCTTCGCCTATTCGCGGGGAATGACGGCGTCGGGATACACCTGGACCGACGCGCGGCTGAAGAGCTACCTGCCGGCCCCCAGGGACGCGGTGCCGGGGACCAAGATGAGCTATGCCGGCCTGAAGAACCCGGCCCAGCTCGACGACCTGGTCGCCTATCTCGACACGCTGAAGTAAGCGCGCACGGTGTATAGGGGCTGACGGGGCGCCGCCTTCCGCGCGCCCGCGGGTGAGCAAGCGCCATGGGCGGATCCTGGATCGCCAGTCTCCTGATGCGGCCGTCGCCGCCGACCATCTTCCTGGTGGCGGCCCTGGCGGGGGGCTACTTCTTCATCGGCTGGCTGCAGCGCCTGAACCGGCCGGTCCAGCCCAAGGATGTTCCCCCGGACCTGGAACGCCTGCTCCGACCCCCGCCGCAGACGCCCCGACCGCAAACGCCCTCGCCTCCCCACGACCCCGAGGCCAAGGGCCCGGACGAGCGATAGGGATATTGGTCCTCCCCAAACGATCGTCATTGCCGCCCGAAGCGCGCAGCGCGAAATCCCGGCGAGCCAGGAACTCGGGTTTCCGACGGAAAACGCCGCGGCCTTCACGACGGGCCGATTTCACCACCAAGGACACCAAGATCACCAAGAAAAACAAAGAAAGCGAAGGACCGGGAGGGCACGGCGCATGATCTTCGTGGACTTGGTGATCTTGGTGTTCTTGGTGGTTCCCCTTCGGGGTCGCGGCGGCGATCGCCCGAATCGGGCCGTCAGCTTGGCTACTGGCAGGCCTTGCCCTGGGCGATGCGGTCTTCGCGCATGCGGGTGACCCACAGGGGTTCGACGTAGCGGTGGTCGGACCTCAGGTGCGGGTCGCATGGATTGACCGGGTGCGGCGGTCCGGCGGCGTCGCCGAAGGCCAGGCTGACCGCCAGGGACCGCGCATTGTAGTTGCGGCCCCAGAAGCGGCCCTGGGTGTCGTCGACCGCCACGGTGGCCGAGCCGTGGTCGCCCAGCGGCATGGTGGCCACGCCATAGGCCTCGCGATAGCCGTGATTGCCGGCCGCGACGCCAAACTCGCCGTGGATGGCCTTGTCGCGCGGCTGGCCGTCGCCGCGGTCGTCGTAGCGGCCGGACGCCCCGGACTCGGGCTCGACCTTGGCGTCCTGCAGCAGGCGCGCGATGTTGTCGTCGGTGGCCTTGGCGCCCGAGGTCGAGACCGGCCCCTGATCGACGGCGGCGGGTGCATCGGAGGCCGGCGCGGTCGTGGACGCGGTCTGGGCGAAGGCGCCGGGCGTGAAGGCGAACGGAGCCAGGGCGCAGGCGAGAAGAACGGTCTTGAACTGCATTGCTCGACCTCTCCGGCGCCCCGCACCCCAGTCGGCGCCGCGATTGAGGCTGGAGGATGTCTGCGCCGGCATAATGAGGCTGGGCCCGGCCGAGGTCATCCTCGCCTCAGCGCAGTGACGCGCATCACAGGAGCGGCCGCCCCGAGGACCGATAGGTTGTGTCCGAACGATCATGGATCGAAGCGGAGGCAATGAAGCATGGAGCCACAGACACGCCTGGCCTTGGCGGTGATGGCGGTGTTGCTGGCCAAACACTTCCTGTTCGACTTCGTCTTCCAGACCCGGTTCCAGCTGGCCAACAAGCACATCTATGGCCATCCGGGCGGCCTGCTGCACGCCGGGCTGCACATCCTTGGCACCCTGTCGGTGTTCATGCTCGCCACCCCGCCGGCCAGCGTGGGCGTCGCTATCCTGTTCGGCGAGTTCGTGGCGCACTATCATCTGGACTGGGCCAAGGAGCAGCTGCTTCGCCGGACCGGCTGGACCTCCACGACCTCGCGCTATTGGGCCGTGTTCGGCGGCGACCAGTTCGCCCACGGGCTGATGTATCTGATCATGGTGTGGGTCCTCACCGCCACGACCTGAGGCTCCACCAATCACGCGATGATGCGCGCCAGTTCGGCCAGCACGAGCACGAGAAACCCAGTCTGTCCGAAGCGGATCGCCCGCTGGAAATGGGCGAATTTTGTCCGGCAGATTCCGGCCAGCATGTGCAGGTGACAGAGCTTGTCCCGGCGCTCCATCACCACGTCCAGGCGCTCCATCTGCTCGACGTAGCGCTCGACGGGCAGGTCGAAGATGGGCGCCTCCCAGAAGATGTGATCGTCGCGGCCACGGCGCAGGCGAGGCAGCACGGTGGTCAGCGAGAAATGGCAGGACACCAGGAAGGCCGCCGCCGACACCAGAAAAAGGGCGTTGGCCGCTTGGTGGAGCAGGGCGAAGCCGCCATCGCGGCCGCCGACGAAGGCGTCGATGCAGAAGATCACCATGGCGCCGTCGAAGGCGAGCAGCACGCCCGACTTGGCGTCGCACAGCACGATGTTGTCCTGCAGCACCGCCCGCTCGAAGTCCGCGAAGCGCTCGTGCAGCAGATCGCGTTCGATCTGGGCGAATCTCTCAACCACCGAAACCATGGATCGCGCGCTCCCGTGATGGACTTGACCGGAGAGCACCGTGCCCCGCCGAGCCTGGCTGCACGGTAACTGACGTCACAGGCTGGAATTCGGATGCGTCGGATGTTCGGCCGTCGCCTGAGCGACGAAGCTGAAGGAAACCGTCCATGTCCAATCGATCCATGTCTCTCGCGCTTGCCGCCGCCATAGCCGCCTGTCTCGCGGCTCAGGTCGCCCAGGCCCAACCCGCGCCGGTCCAGGAAATCGTCGTGCGCGCCCACTCGGCCGACGCCGTGGCGCGGTCACAGACCGTGTCCTATGCCGACCTGGATCTCGGCCACCAGGCCGGCGCACGCGCCCTGCTGCAGCGGATCAGCGGCGCCGCCAAGCTGGTCTGCAGTCCCGAGCCCCGGGAGCTGAGGGACGCCCCGCCCTACAAGGCCTGCCTGCGCCAGGCGGTGGACCAGGCCGTCGACGAGGTGAACAGCCCCAGAGTCAGCGCGCTTCACCACAGCGGCAGCTGATTGCCGCCATCAATGGCGAGTCCATCGAGGCCGGTCCGGCGCGACGCCGTCGGACCGGCCTTCTGTTTGCGCCGGATCGAGCGCTCAGCCGGCCCGTTTCGAAGCGACCTTCGCCGCCTCGGTCTTGCAGTCGTAGGGCAGGCCGGGCTGCGAACAGAAGTCCGGCCACTTGCCGGTGCTCCGCCAGTAATCCACCAGCCCGATCCTGGCCGCGAGCTTCATGAAGCGGCGGTCGCGCCGCATGGGGGCGGTGGAGGGGAAGAAGAAGATGGCCGAACCCTCCAGGACATAGAGGGTCGGCTGATATCGCTCGGACATGGCGAACGAGGCGTCGACGAGCTCCAAAGGCGCGAGACATTGAATGGCGTCCCGCAGGTCGGCCTGGCTGCCGGCCGAGCGCGCCTCCTCCCGGCGGCGCGCGGCGGCGACTGCGCTGGGAGCAAGAGTCTTCATGGCCAAGACACACCCACGCGAATGCTCGATCACCTCGGCCGGCGCGTAGGACGGCGCTCGAGCCAATATCGCTAGGGCCCTGTCCGTCTGTCCGGCCCATATCGCGACGGAGAGGCTGGCTCCCCAGCCAATGGGGGAGTCGGGCCATGTGCGCGACACCTGGACGATACCCTCCTCGGCTCCCTCGGAGCCGCCGCCTGCGGCTTCGTAATATGGAACGTAGGCCGCGTATTGCACGTCCAGAGGTTCATGGGCGGCGGCCCGCTGAGCAAACGACTCCGCCTCGCCCAAACGTCCCACCTCGGCGAGGAACTGCGCGTAACGGAAAGACAGTCCGGCGTCGGACGGCGCCCCGGACAGGCCGCGCAACAGCAGTCGTTCCCGCTCGGTAAACGCCGTGACCGGTTGTAGCAGCGACAGGGCCTGATAGGCGTCGGCGTCGTTCGGATCGATGGCCAGGGCGCGCCTGGCCTCAGCCGACGCTTCCCGGAACCGATCGGCGCCCTGGTCGCTCGGCATGAACCGGTACCGGTCGGCGAGAACGCTGGCGAGCTTGGAGTGGCCACGGGCGAATCCCGGCGCCCGGGATGTCACCTGCCTGAGGGCATCCAACACCTGCTCGCGCCGCTGCAGGTCGCCTTCCATGTTCTCCGATAGGTCACAGGCGTGGAAGAACAGCGCCACGGTGTCGGAGTCGGTCGGGGCCGACGGGGCCCGCTGCAGATCGTTGGCGCACATCAGCACGTTGGTGATCTTGGCCGCGATCCGATGCTGCAGGTCCGAGCCCTGGCTGGCGGGGGCTTCGACGCTGGCCGTCCACAGGGTGGCGTGCTGGCGGGGGTCCTCGAGGTCGACCCGGACGCCGATCGTTCGCCCGTCGCTCCGCACGCTGCCGTCGAGCAGCAAGGTGACCCCCAACCTGGCGACGATCTCGCCTCGGCCCTGCCCGCGCAAAGCCTCGCTGTCGGCCTGGGAGACCGTCGGGACGTCGTTGGCGCTCATCACGCCGACGATCTGATCTCGCAGCCCGGCGGCGAAGTCGTTGAATTGCGCCCCGCCGCCCAAACTCTGAAACGGCAGGATGGCGACCCGCGTGCTCCTGGGCGCCGATCCGGACCAGACCCCCCTCGCCAGCCACAGGCCCAAGCCCGCCAAGGCCAGGACAAGCGCGGCCACCGCGGCGATGGCGGGGGACCTCAGGTCCAGCCGCCGCCCCTTGGCCCGGCCGCCTTCGGCCGGGGCGAGGGCGAAAACCGGCAGGGTCTCGCTCATCTTGTCGAGCCTGACGCTGCCCTGGGACCGCAGGCGTTCGCCGAGCGGTCCGCGGATGGCGCGCTTCACGTCGCCTGAGGCCAGCACCGCCCCGGGCGACGCCATCTGCTGGATGCGCGCCGCCACGTTGACGCCGTGGCCGAGCAGGTCGCCCGATTCGGTCACCGACACTTCGCCCAGGTGCACGCCGGTGCGCACGGGTGGATCGCTCGCCGCCGCGATCTCCTCGGCGGCGGCCAGGGCGCCCGAGGCGGTGGGAAACTCCAGCATGAA
>FTIV01000660.1_pt2 | contig 11099 bp, 11 predicted proteins | sample 1658621 | NCBI WGS metagenome assembly FTIV01 (sample SAMEA3914841, study PRJEB12502) | metagenome | biome: forest; material: soil | place: Canada | collected 2011-07-05 | depth 0.3 m | reverse complement strand
CGGCGACGTGGTCATCGCCGCCATCACCTCGTGCACCAACACCTCCAACCCCTCGGTGCTGATCGCCGCCGGCCTGCTGGCCAAGAAGGCGGTGGAGAAGGGCCTGAAGGTGAAGCCCTGGGTGAAGACCTCGCTGGCGCCTGGATCCCAGGTGGTCACCGACTACCTGCTCAAGGCCGGCCTGCAGAAGCCGCTTGATGCCCTCGGCTTCAACCTGGTCGGCTACGGCTGCACCACCTGCATCGGCAACTCCGGCCCCCTGCCCGAGCCGATCTCCAAGGCGGTCCAGGACGGCGACCTGGTGGCGGTCAGCGTGCTGTCGGGCAACCGCAATTTCGAAGGCCGGGTGAACCCGGACGTACGGGCCAACTACCTAGCCTCGCCGCCCCTGGTGGTGGCCTACGCCCTGGCCGGCTCCATGCGCATCAACCTGGCCACCGAGCCGCTCGGCCAGGGCAAGGGCGGCAAGGACGTGTTCCTCAAGGACATCTGGCCGACCAACGACGACATCGCCGCCCTGCAGAAGAAGTCGGTGACCAACGAGATGTTCAAGAAGCGCTACGGCGACGTGTTCCGCGGCGACAGCAACTGGCAGGGCATCGGGATCGCCGGCGGCCAGACCTACGCCTGGGATCCGGGGTCCACCTATGTGCAGAACCCGCCCTATTTCGAGAACATCACCATGACGCCGCCGCCGGTGACCGACATCATCGAGGCGCGCATCCTGGGCATCTTCGGCGACTCGATCACCACCGACCACATCTCGCCGGCCGGCTCGATCAAGAAGACTTCGCCCGCGGGTGAATACCTCGTGCAGCACCAGGTCTCGCCGCTGGAGTTCAACTCCTACGGCGCCCGCCGCGGCAATCACCAAGTGATGATGCGCGGCACCTTCGCCAACATCCGTATCAGGAACCGCATCGTCCCGGAGATCGAGGGGGGCATGACCAAGCACTTCCCCTCCGGCGAGGTGATGTCGATCTACGACGCCGCCATGCGCTACCAGTCCGAAGGCCGGCCGCTGGTGGTGTTCGCCGGCAAGGAATACGGCACCGGCTCGTCGCGCGACTGGGCGGCCAAGGGCACGCGCCTGCTGGGGGTGCGTGCGGTGATCGCCGAGAGCTACGAGCGCATCCACCGCTCCAACCTGGTCGGCATGGGCGTGCTGCCCCTGCAGTTCCGGGCCGAGGGCTGGCAGCGCCTGAACCTCACCGGCGAGGAGATCGTCAACATCCGGGGCCTCGAGGGCCTGGCGCCGCGCAAGAGCCTGACGGTGGAGCTGTATCGGCCGTCCGATGGCCGCATCGCCCGTTTCCCGGTGGTCTGCCGCATCGATACGCCCACCGAGCTGGCCTATTTCAAGGACGGCGGGGTGCTGCCCTATGTGCTGCGCAACCTGGCCCGGCCGTCCGCGGCCTGACCGCGCCGATCAGGACGGGTCAGGAGCATTCACGGATTGGTGAAAAGCGGCGCGCGGCCAAGTCGGCTTAAGTGCGTCGCAATGCGACGGGCCGCCCTAGTCATCGCCTGGTTCTTCCTCGCCGCAGGCGCGGGCGCGGCTGAGGCGCGTCAGCCGGTGGTGGTGGAGCTGTTCACCAGCCAGGGCTGCTCCTCCTGCGTGGCGGCGGACTCGCTGCTCGGCGACATCGCCACCCGGCCCGGCGTGCTCGCCCTGACCCTGGCGGTGGACTATTGGGACTATCTCGGCTGGAGCGACACCTTCGCCAGGCCGGAGTTCACCCTGCGCCAGCGGGCCTACATGCAGAAGCTGGCCATCCGCGAGGTCTACACCCCGCAGATCGTAGTCGATGGCGCCAGCCAGGCGGCGGGCGCCGACCGCAAGAAGATCGAGGCCCTGATCCGTCAGGCCCAGCACGCCAAGACCCCCGCGCCGCCCGTGTGGTTCGGACGTCACGGCAAGGTGGCGGTCGGCGCCGCGCGCGCCCCGGTCGGCGGGGCCGATGTCTGGCTGGTGCGCTACGATCCGGCCAAGCAGGAAGTGAGCGTGAAGCGCGGCGAGAACCGGGGCCAGACCCTGGTCCAGCGCAATGTGGTGCGCCAGCTGGTCCGGCTCGGCGCCTGGTACGGCAAGGCCCGTTTCTATGCCGTGCCGCCGGCGTCCGGCGGCGATACGCTCAAGACGTGCATCCTGCTGCAGGCCGTCAAGGGCGGCCGTATCATCGCGGTGGCTCAGAAGTGAGGGGGCGGCGAGGCAGCTGACCGTCGTGCGACCATTTGCGCTTACGCCAAACGAAAAGCGCCCGCGCGGGGGGGAGGGATTCGCGCGGGCGCCATCGTTGATTATGTCGGCCAGCCGGTTACCCGTGATCCGGGGGGCTGGGGGGGCTGTTCAGGATCCAGAACCTCAGGTCCCGACCGGCCGACATGTCTATAAAGCGCATGAAGGGGGGCGCGTGCGGGTCCGAAATGAGGCCATTTCAAGGTTGTTTGTGAAGGCGATTTCAAATTACGCTCATGGTGTCCTCGCCGCCACGGGCGTCATGAGGGAGGGGCCGACGGCGTGAGTATCGAGACCCAGATGTTCCCGCCCATGAAGGGGCGGGTGTTCTTCGAACGGCTTGAGCTCAACCGGATCCTGAACCTTTACGGCCGCATGGTCGCGCTGGGCGAATGGCGGGACTACGCCATCGACGGCTTGGGCGATGTGGCGGTGTTCTCGATCTTCCGCCACGCCTCGGAGTCGCCGCTCTATCGCATCGAGAAGCGCCCCGCCCTGGCCCGCAAACAGGGCCAGTGGGCGGTGATCAACCAGTCCGGCCACATCCTGAAACGCGGCCGCGAGCTGGAGCAGGTGCTCAAGGTGTTCGACAAGGCCCGGCTGAAAGCGGTGGGGTAGTGGGCTCACCCCTCCCCGCCCATTCCGGCGAAAGCCGGGACCCAGGGGTTACGTAGTTAATTTGGTACCTGGCGTCCTGCTGCCGGAGCAACGCTGCGGTCCAGCTAGGACCAAACCTCTTCGGCGCGTCGCTGGACGCCATATACTGTCGGGCAGCGATGAGCGCGGCCAACATGCCAGAACCGCGCGCCCCAGGGCGCGCGCAAACAAAGACGAAGACTGCAAGGAGCCACGCCGAGAGGCGTGGCGGGAAGCGGCGACGAGCGTCCGGCGGTACGCCAAAGCGCGCCGGCAGGGGTGCGCCCGTAGGAGGAGCGAAGGGGCGGGACCGCGCGCACCCGCCGGACGCTTTCCGTTCCGATCTCTGAGGATACGGCCCGGTCTGATGGCTTAAAAGCCATTCCTGACCGCTAGCAGATCTTCTGAGCGTCCGCTCCGGAAACCCGGCTGCTGCTAGAGGTCGTACATCTCCAGCTCGTGTCCCCACTCCCGAAGAAGCTCGGAGGCGCACTCTACACCAACAAGCGATACGGCCAGTCGGGCCGCCGCGCTGCGGTCGAAGTGCGCGATGAGTGGGACGACAGCAAGCCAGTTGGACGCCCGGAACCAAGCGTCCCGCTTGGCCGAGAACTGGACGCCGATAGCTTTGAGTGCGGTCTGCGGCGTCCACAGCGGCCCGTCACAGGCGCTCAGTTCCCAAACGACGCAACCACTAACGCCGCGCAAATCGGGCGTGTCGCAAGGGTCGCCGCTGAGCATGTCACCCTCGCTCTCAAGCGCGAAAAAGCAGTCCCAGGTCGGGTTAAGGTTCTTCGCCTCGGGCGGCAGTTCCGGCAGCATCGCGCTGAAGTAAGCGAACGGTGATTGATCCACCCGGTCGGCGGTCGCCTTGGTTAGCTCCGCCGGGTAGCCCGCTAGGACGTGGGTCGCCCCAAGCGTCGGCATGCCGATCCGGTCCAGGGTCAAGCACCGATAATTCTTCCTGAAAGCCTCGACAGTCGCCGGGAATTGTAGCTCCACGATTGCCACATCGTGAGTGTCTGACGACCGGGGCAACAGAAGTCCGGCATCGCCCCACGTGGCCCCTTCGCCCGTCTTGCGATTCCAGGGGCTGGAGAACTTCATGATGTCACGGCTCTCCATCACGTGGGCGGCCGTGACCAGCAAGAGACGGTCGCCAAGGTCGAGAAGGGCCCCCGTTCCACGCGCCTCCGGCTGATCCCCGTTCAGGTCATAGAATATCGGCACCGCAGCCTCTGCCAGATAGTGCTCAAGTGCCGCTAATTCCGGGCGGCTGGCAGGCATGACAGCTTCCGTCAAATCGTCACGGTGATCCGGGTGCGCTCGCCGCACGGGATGCACTTGGAGCGTCGCCGGATCATGTAGGTGGCGACGTGCTGGCCATAAAGGGTGACAGTGTGGCGGCGCGTCCACTTTGTGCTGTGGCCGCACGCATCGCGCCGCCGTTTGAGCGTGTCGCTGGGCATCGACGACCTTGGCCGAGCGCTCGCACATCGCTATAGAACAAACTACGAACGAGGAGAACTCATCCGGCCCGCACCATGAGCGCCCAGATCACCCTGCTCCGCCCCGTGCGGTCTATGCGTCTCAGCCTAGAGATGGTCCGCGCCAAGTGGTCAGCAGTGCGGGCGTCCGGCGAGGCCGTTGGGACCGCGCTTCATCATTCTTGCTACTACGTGTTCGCCCACTTCTTCGGCGAGCCTTGGCTGCACGATCACGTGCTCGCCGGGTGCAGGTATCCGGGCTTCCTGTCGATGAGGCCGATCATGCAGGACGGCATGGGGATCGACAAGGATCACACCCTCCGGGCGGTCCAGTTGGCGGAGGTCCTGTTCAACCTCCAAGGCGTGCCTGGCCTGGAGCATTGCCTAGATCGGATGTTCAGCGGCCAGATTGAACCCACGATGGCAGAGCTGGACTTTGGCATGTTCCTACGCCGGCAGGGCGTGCCCTTCAGCTATGTGGCGCCGAGCGGGGCGAAGACGCAGGACTACGACGTTGATGTGCCCTACGAGGGCGGCCCGATCGCCTGCGGCGACATCAAGTGCAAGATCGAGGGGCGCGGCTACAGCGAGGCCACGGTCCTCAACTCCCTGCGGAAGGTGCGCCAGCAGCTCCCGGCCGACAGGCCCGGCATCGCCTTCGTGAAGGTACCTCGGGACTGGGTTGACGGCAGCACCGGGAACCTTGGCGTCGGTGAGAACGTGGCGGAGACGCTAGCGAAGTTCTTCAGCACGACGAAGCGGATGGTTCTGGTGGTGTTTTACACCAAGCTCACTTTCGAGCTGCCGCACGGGACGGCCATCCGCCACGTGGCGCTTGAGCGGGAAAACGCCTCAAGTCGATACTCCCAAGATCGATCCTGGCGTTTGTTCGATGAGGTCCGGGAAGCGCCCGACTGGGTGAACTTCAGCCAACTCATGGACGGGCGTCATTGGTGACGCGCCGACGTTCCACACCGCCTAGGCCTGGTCCTCAGCGTCCGTCAAATCGATGCCGCGCACGACCGCCAGCCATTCCTCGAAGTGGGTGCCGTACTCGTTCTTGGCCCAGTTGCAGGCAAGGTGCGTGATCTGGACGTTGGCGTCATCATAGGCGGGCGTAGACGATGAAATCCATGAAAGCCCCTTCGGAACAAGCGACCAAATGGCAACGAACGGTAGGTGTCCTATCGTTCAGAGCCGTGTTTCCAGCAAAAGAGCCTGGGTCCCCGCCTTCGCGGGGATGAGCGGAACTGTGGATAAACAAAAAGCCCCGGCGAGGGATCCCGCCGGGGCTCTGCTTGTCAGGTCTGCGAGGCGATCAGCGGCGGCTGCCGCCGCCGAACAGCATCATCAGGAACTGGAACAGGTTGATGAAGTCCAGGTAGAGGCTGAGGGCCCCGTAGCTGGTGGCCACGTTCATGCCGGCCTTGTCGCCGCCCAGGGCGTAGTAAGTCATCTTCAGCCGCTGGGTGTCGTAGGCGATCAGGCCCGCGAAGATCAGCACGCCCAGGATGTTCACGATGAAGGAAATCGCGGGCAGGTGCAGGAAGAAGTTCACCACCATGGCGATGATGATCCCTACCAAGCCGACCATCAGGAAGTTGCCGAACCCGGTCATGTCCCGCTTGGTGGTGTAGCCGACCAGGCTGAGCGCCCCGAAGGCCGTCGCGGTGATCAGGAAGGTGATCGACACATAGGCCCCGGTATAGGCCAGGATCCAGACGCCCAGCGAGGCGCCGATGGTGGTCACGATCAGCCAATAGAAGATGCCAGCCGAGCGGGGGCTCGGATTGCGCATGGCGAACATCGACAACAGGATGATGGCCAGCGGAGCGAACTTGATGATGGTGCCGAGCGTGGTGAAGCCCATCAGCCGGCCGTCGTTGACGACATACAGCAGGTCGCGCACCGGGGCGTAGTTGGCGGTCAGGAAGGCCAGGACGGCCGACCAGAGCAGGCCCAGGGCCACCTTGTTGTAGACGCCGAGCATGAAGCCGCGCAGGCCCGCGTCCACCGCCATGTCGGCTGCGCCGGCGGGAACAGCGCGCGCTAGGCCGCGGTCATAGTCGCTCATCGAGAAAACCTCGTTCTCAAACGCCCGGAGCGGGCGCATCGGGAATATCGGATCGCGGCGGGGCTAAAGCAAGGCGAAGCCACAACTCGCTCAACCCGCCTCATTCCGCCCGCAGCACCGGCGCCGGCCGCTGGGCGAGGGCGACGAAGGCGGCGATCAGGCCTCCCATGGCGGCCAGCAGCGCCGCGCCGCCCACCAGGGCCGCCACGCCCGCCCAGTCCACCGCCCAGCCGATGCGGAACACCTCGACCACCACCGGCCAGGCGGCGGCATAGCCCAGGGCGACGCCGGCCGATCCGGCGATCAGTCCCACGGCGCCATATTCCACCGCATAGGCGGTCAGCACCTGGCCGCGCGAGGCGCCCAGCACCTTCAATGTCGCCGCCTCCCGCGCCCGCGCCCTGGCCCCGGCGGCGATGGCGCCAACCAGGACCAACAGACCGGCCAGGGCCGCCACGCTCGCCGCGCCGCGCACGGCCAGGGCCAAGCGGTCGAACATGCCGGTGGCGGCCTCCAGCTGCTCGCGGACGCTGATCACATTGACGTCGGCGAAGCCCACGCCCAGGGCGCGCAACAAGGTGTCCTCCTGGGCCCGGCTGGCCTTGGCGATGGCCACATTGGTCAGCACCGCCCCCTGAAGGGCATGGGCGTCGATCACCACGGTGAACGAGGGGCCGAAGCCGCCGAAGTTCACCCGCCTCAGCACCGCGATCCGCGCCTCGATGTCGCGGCCGAGCAGGGACAGGGTGATCGGATCCCCCACGTTCAGGCCGGCGGCCTTGGCCACGTCCTGGTCCAGCGCGACCAAAGGCGGGCCCGTATAGCCGGCGGGCCACCAGCGGCCCTGATCGGTCTCGGCCCCGACCGGCTCGCCGTCGATGGCGGCCATGGGCATGTCGCGATCGAAGGCCCAGCGCTGGTCGCGCGGAACCCGGCCGCGGACCATGGCCTGGCCCTTGGCCCCGGTGATCCGCCCCGTCAGGAACGGCCATCGCTGATAGCGGTCCGGGCTGAGCGGCCCCAGCGCCGAGGCGACCACCGCGTCGAAGGCCTTGACTCGTTCGCCGGGGATCTCGGTGAACACCAGGGCCGGCGCCGTCCGCGGCGCGGCGACCTTGACCTCGTTGAGCAGGCTGGACTGGATCAGCACCACGGCGGTCAGCAGGGCGACGCCGAGGCCGATGGCCGGGCTGGCGGTGCGCGCCGCCGAGCGGGGGCCGGCGAGGTTGGCCAGGCCGACCCGCACCGGTCCAGACGCCAGGGACCGGGCCCGGCCCGCCACGAAGACGGCGATGCGGCCCAGGCCCCAGAGGAGGCCGAACACAACGATCACCCCGCCGATCATCACGGCGGCGGCCAGTTTGGTGGGCGCCGTCGCCACCGTCAGGGCGGCCAGTCCGCCGCCGGCGACGAGGGCCAGCACCAGCTCCAGGCTGAACCCGACCCCTCCGCCGAGCTCGCGTCGGAGCAGGGCCGAAGGCCGCGCGGCCCGCGCCCGCGCCAGGGGGCCCAGGGAGAAGGCGGCGGCGGCCAGGACGCCGAAGGCGGCGGCGCGCTCCAGCGGCTCGGGATAGAGGGCGAACAGGGCCGGGACGGGCAGATTACTGCCGGCGATGGCGCCCAACCCGAACGGCGCAAGCGCGCCCAGGGCCAGGCCGATGGCGATGCCCAGGGCGGCCAGGACGGCGATCTGGATCAGGAACAGGTTGCGGACCAGGCCGGCGCTGGCCCCCATGGCCTTCAGGGCGGCGATGGAGAGGGTCTTGCCGTCCAGATAGGCCGACACCGCTCCCGCCACGCCAAGGCCGCCAGCGACCAGCGAGGCCAGGCCCACGAAGCCCAGGAAATATTCCAGCTGGTCGATCAGCCGGTCGAGCCCCACCGCCGCCCGCGTCCGGTCGCGCATCTCCAGCGCGGCCCCAGGCAAGGATCGGCGCAGAGCCTTCACCGCTTCGCGCGGCGAGCGCCCGGGGGCGATCAGCAAGCGCGCGGTCTCGCCGCCGAATCCGGGCGCCTTGAGGAAGCCCTGGCCGGCGAAGTCCGTCATCCGGGTGAGCACCCGGGGACCGAGCGCGAATCCTCGGGTGATGCGGTCGGGCTCGGAGACCAGCACCGCGCGCGCGATGAAGGTCTTGTCGCTGACCGTAAAGCTCTGGCCGAGCCTGAGGCCCATCCGGTCGAGCAGGGTCTGCTCGACCGCCGCGCCCGGGACGCCGCCCAAGGGCGACAAAGCCTCGGCAAGCGACATGGGCCGCCCGGCAGCGTCGGTCAGCTCCACCTGGCCGGCCAGGGGATAGGCGGAATCGACGCCGCGGATCTCGACCATCCGCCGTTCGCCCGACGGCGCCTCGGCCATGGCCCGGGCCGCCGCGGCGTAGGAGGCCCGGCCCGCGCCGGCGAACGCCTTGCGCTCCTTGCCGGTGAAGGCCTTGTCGGACGACACGGCGATGTCGCCGCCGAGGATCTCCTGCGCCTCGCTGGCCAGGCCGCGGCGGAAGGCCTCGGCCGTGGAGCCGGCCGCCGCGATGGCCGCGACCCCCAGCGCCAGGCAGGCCAGGAAGATGCGAAAGCCCCGCACGCCCGAGCGCAGCTCGCGCCCGGCGAAGCGCACCGACAGGGGGATCATCCCTCCAGTCGTCCCGCCGTCATGCGCAGCCGACGGTCGGCGCGGTCGGCCAGCACCTCGTCGTGGGTGACCAGAACCAGGGCCGTCCCCGCCTCGGCGACCAGCTCGAACATCAGGTCGGCCACGGTCTGGGCGGTGTCGGTGTCGAGATTGCCGGTGGGCTCGTCGGCGAACAGCAGGGCCGGGCGCACCGCCAGCGCCCGCGCCAGGGCCACCCGCTGCTGCTCGCCGCCGGACAGCTGGTGCGGATAGTGGCGCAGGCGATGGCCCAGGCCCACCCGGTCCAGCCAGGCGCGGGCGCCGGCGCGGGCCTTGGGCAGGCCGGCGATCTCCAGCGGGGCGGCGACGTTCTCCTCGGCGGTCATGTTGGGCAAAAGGTGAAAGGCCTGGAACACCAGCGACACCCTCGCCCGCCTCAGCCGCGCGCGCTTGTCCTCGTTGAGCCGCGCCAGGTCCTCGCCGAACAGCAGCACGCGGCCTGCGCTCGGCCGCTCCAGCCCGGCGGCAACGGCGATCAGCGAAGACTTGCCCGAGCCCGAGGGCCCGCTCACCGCCACCCGTTCGCGGGGGCCGACGGCGAGGTCGACCTCGCGCAGGATCTCCACCGGCCCGGCGGCGGACGGCAGGGTCAGGCTGACGCCTTGCAGGGCGAGGGGCAGGGGGATGTCGCGCATGGAGGCCGAACGGCGATTGAGCACAGGTCGTAACGGCCTAAATAGGGCGGAACATGCCCGCAGCGCCTCCTGAAACTTGCAACCGTCGCCATTTCATCGGCGCCCTGGCCCTGGCCGCCCTGGCGCCGCGGGCCTTCGGCGCGCCCCGGCGAAGGATCGTGACCCTGCTGGGCGATTCCATAACGGCCGGCTACGGCCTGCGCGCCGGCGATGCCCTGCCCGCTCAGCTGCAGGCGGCGCTCGGCCGGCTGGGCCTGGACGTCCTGGTGCGGGGCGCCGGGCTGTCGGGCGACACCACTGCGGGGGGCCTGGACCGGATCGACTTCAGCGTCCAGCCGGACACCGAGGTCTGCGTGGTGGAGCTGGGCGGCAACGACGTGCTCCAGGGCCTGTCGCCGCAGACAACCCGCGCCAACCTCGACCGCATCCTGGTCCGGTTGAAGGCGAGGCGGATCAAGGCCGTGCTCTGCGGCCTGCACGCCCCGCCCACCCTCAACGCCGGCTATGCCCGGACCTTCAACGCCATCTATCCGGACCTGGCGCGCCGCCATGGCGTCGGGCTCTATCCCAACCTGCTGGCCGGGGTGGCCATGACCCCCGGGCTGAACCAGCGCGACGGCCTGCATCCCAATCCCCAGGGGGTGAAGATCATCGCCGCGCGGCTGGCGACTGTGGTGGCGAGGGCCCTGAGCGCCCGCGCATGATCCGACTGTTCGCCGCCATCGAGGCGCCGCCCGACATCGCCGAGGGTCTGGTCCGGCGCCAGCAGGGCCTGCCCGGCGCGCGCTGGCGGCCGCCGGAGACCCTGCACATCACCCTGCGCTTCTTCGGCGAGACGGCCGAGACGGCGGCCGCCGACCTCGACGCCGAGCTGGCCGCGATCGTCGCCAGGCCGTTCGACCTGGAGCTGGAGGGCGTCGGCAGTTTCGGCGAGGGCCCCGACCTGCGCGCCGTCTGGGCCGGGGTGAAGGACGACAGCGAGGCCCTGCGGCGTCTTGCGGGCCGCTGCGAGACCGCCGCGCGCCGGGCGGGGCTGAAGCCCGACCAGCGGGTCTACAGACCCCACCTGACCCTGGCCTATCTGAAGCGCGCCGATCCCGGCCGTGTCGCCGCCTGGGTCCAGGGCCACAACCTGCTGAAATCCCCGCCCTTCCGAGTGACCTGGTTCGGCCTCTACTCCAGCTGGCCCAGCAGCGAAGGCACGCGCTACGAACTGGAGCGGGAATATCCGCTGGCGTGAGGGGCGGTTGCGCCCCCTCCGTCCCTACGGGCCACCTCCCCCGCAAGCAGGGGAGGACCAGGGACGGCGACCCTCGTAGTCCTCCCCCGTGCAACGGGGGAGGGGGACCACGAAGTGGTGGAG
>FTIV01001122.1_pt4 | contig 11135 bp, 9 predicted proteins | sample 1658621 | NCBI WGS metagenome assembly FTIV01 (sample SAMEA3914841, study PRJEB12502) | metagenome | biome: forest; material: soil | place: Canada | collected 2011-07-05 | depth 0.3 m | reverse complement strand
GGGGAGAGGGAGGGGCCCGGCCTGAAGGGACGGGAGGGTGAGGGGCAAGCGCCGCGCCCGAACAGGCGGCTTTCCCCGCAGGCTCAAGCCGCTAAAAGGAGCGTTTGATATCCGGCCCGCGAACAGTTGCAGGAACCACCTTAATGAAAATCGTCGAGGGCAAGACGGCCTTCATCACCGGCGGGGCGTCCGGCGTGGGCTTCGGCATGGCCCAGGTGTTCTCGGCCGCGGGGATGAAGGTGGTGATCGCCGACATCCGCCAGGATCACCTGGACGCGGCCATGGAGCACTTCAAGGGCTCCAACTCGATCCACGCCATCAGGCTGGACGTGACCGACCGCGAGGCCTTCGCCGCCGCCGCCGACGAGACCGAGCGGGTGTTCGGCAAGGTGCACCTGGTCTGCAACAACGCCGGCATCAACCTGTTCAACGACATGGGCGACGCCACCTATGACGACTGGGACTGGGTGCTGGGGGTGAACCTGGGCGGGGTGGTGAACGGGGTGCAGACCTTCACCAACCGGATCAAGGCGCACGGCGAGGGCGGCCACATCGTCAACACCGCCTCGATGGCGGCGTTCATCTCGGGGGCCGGGGCGGGCATCTACACGGCGTCCAAGTTCGCGGTGCGGGGCCTTAGCGAGGCGCTGCGCTATTCCCTGGCGCCCCACAACATCGGTGTCTCGGTGCTGTGCCCGGGCCTGGTGAAGAGCCAGATCTACGAAAGCGACAAGATCCGCCCCGAAGCCCTGTCGGCGAACGCCTCCAAGGCCCCCGAACAGTTCATGACCATGCTGGCCAATGTGCATCAGTCCGGCATGGAGCCCGTGGAGGTGGGCGAGAAGGTGTTGAAGGCCGTCCGCAACAACGAGCTCTACATCTTCCCCCATCCTGAGTTCAAAGACGAGCTGGCCGAGCTGTTCGAGGAGGCCCTGGCGGCGGTGCCGGTGGAAGAGGCGCCGGCCGAGCGGCTGAAGTTCGAGCAGGGCCGGAGGGCCTCCAAGAACAAGGCCAAGGAAGGCTGGAAGAGCGTCGGGTGACCAGATCCCCAGGTCCGGCCGGCGCTGTGACGGGCGCGGCCATACGCAACGGCGTCATCGTGCTGGCGGTGGTCGGCGCGGGCGCCGCGCTGATCTGGCTGCGCAGCATCCTGACGCCGCTGATCCTGGCGCTGTTCCTGATGGTGATCATCGACGGCCTGGCGCAGCTCCTTGAACAGCGGATCCCGCGGTTTCCCAAGTCGGCCGCCATGCCGGTGGCGGTGATCATCTCGGTGGCGGCGTTCGGCCTGACCATCTTCTTCATCGCCGACAATGTCACCGGCTTCATCTTCCAGCTGATGGACTCCGCGCCGCGGCTGGAGGCGGCAGTCAACCGGGTGGCCGACAGCGTCGGCCTGGCCGAGCCCGCCCGCATCAACCAGTTGATCGACCAGCTGGACCCCTCCAAGTATCTGGATTCCGTCGCCTCGGCTGCCCAGAACATCCTGTCGGGCGCCCTGTTCGTGCTGGTCTATCTGGGCTTCCTGATCGCCTCGCGGCACGGGTTCAAGCGCAAGATCGTCACCCTGTTCCCCTCGCACGAGCAGCGCGACCGCGCCGGCCACGTGTTCGGCCGCATCCGCCTGGGGGTCGAGCGATACGTGTGGGTGCAGACGGTGACCGGGCTGATCATCGCCGCGCTGGCCTGGGCGCTGATGGCCGCGGTGGGGCTGCAGGACGCGGCGTTCTGGGCCTTCTTCATCTTCGTCACTGCCTACATCCCGATGATCGGGGCGGCGGCGGGCATCCTGGCCCCGGCGATCTTCTCCCTGCTGCAATTCAACACCCTGTGGCAGCCGATCACGCTGCTGGCCGGGCTGGAGGCGATCTTCTTCGTCATCGGCAACGTGTTCCTGCCCCGGATGCAGGGCAAAAGCCTGAACCTCGACCCGGTGGTGATCCTGCTGTCCCTGGCCTTCTGGGGCGCGATCTGGGGGCTGACCGGCGCCTTCCTGTCCAGCCCGCTCACCGTGACGGTGATGATCATCCTGGCCCAGTTCCCCTCCACGCGCTGGATCGCGGTGCTGCTGTCGGACGACGGCGACCCGTTCGAGGATGGCCGGGAGCGGCCTTCGCGAGGGACGCCAAAACCGGCCTAGGATGTTCGGTGTGGGAGTTGGGCCGGGCCGCGCCCCCTCCACCGCTTCGCGGTCCCCCTCCCCGTTTCACGGGGGAGGACTTCGGGCTGCGAGCCATCTGGTCCTCCCCCGCCTGCGGGGGAGGTGGCCCGAAGGGACGAAGGGGCGCAGAGAGTTGGAGGGGAAATGGCCTATCGCAATTACTCAGTACCGATCGGACTGATCGTCGCGGCCCTGCTGCTGACACCTGGCCTGCCCCTGGCGGCGCGCGCCGATACGGCGACCCACCCCAAGTCCTTCGCCGAGGCGACCAAGGGTCTGCAGAGGCTGCCGGGCCTCATGCCGGTCTATCTCGACGGCAAGGGCGCACGGGTGCTCCTGGCCCTGACCCCTGACGCCAAGGGCGACTGCGGCGAATATCTGTACCAGGTCTATATGCGCTCGGGGCTGGGCTCGACGCCGGTGGGGCTGGACCGGTCCAACCCCGGCGCCACCCAGATCATCACCTTCCGCCGCGCCGGTCCCAAGCTGATGGCGGAGCTCGAGAACACCGGATTCCGCGCCGAGCGGGGCGACGCCCACGAGCAGCAGGCGGTGCGCGAGTCGTTCCCGCCCTCCATCGTCTGGTCCGGCGACATCCTGGCCGAGGACAAGGACGGGACGCTGCTGGTGGACATCTCGGGCTTCCTGACCCGCGACGCCTTCGGGGTGATCGACGCCCTGAAGGCGGCCAAGCAAGGCGAGTTCCATCTGGCCGCCGACCGCAGCTATCCGGACGTGACCGAGGCCCGGGCCTTCCCCGACAATCTGGAATTCGAGGCGCACCAGACCTTCACCAGCGACGCGCCGGGCGACGAGGTGAAGGGCATCGTGCCGGAGCCCCACGCGGTGACCCTGATCGAGCATCAGTCGCTGATCCGGCTGCCGCGGCCGGGCTTCGTCCCGCGCCTCGCCGACCCGCGGACCGGGTCGATCAATGAGCTGGTCGCCGACTACAGCGCGCCTTTGGACTCGCCCATCGTCTATCGCCTGGCCGAACACTTCCGGCTGGAGAAGACCGATCCGACCGCCGCCCGCTCCACGGTGAAGAAGCCCATCGTCTTCTATGTGGACCCCGCCGCGCCCGAACCGATCCGTTCGGCCCTGGCGGAGGGCGCCCGCTGGTGGAGCGACGCCTTCGACAAGGCCGGCTTCATCGACGCCTTCAAGGTGGAGGTGCTGCCCGACGGGGTCAGCCCGCTGGACGCCCGCTACAACGTGATCAACTGGGTGCATCGCCAGACCCGCGGCTGGTCCTACGGCCAGCCCATCGTCGATCCCCGCACCGGCGAGACGGTGAAGGGCTCGGTGCTGCTCGGCTCGCTCAGGGTGCGGCAGGACGAATTGATCTTCCAGGGCCTGGTGGGGGCGGACAAGACCGGAACGGGCGCCCAGGACGACCCGATCCGCATCTCCCTGGCGCGGCTGCGGCAGCTGGCGGTGCACGAGACCGGCCACGCGCTCGGCCTGGACCATAATTTCGCCGGCAGCACCTTCGACGACCGGGCCTCGGTGATGGACTATCCGCCACCGCGCATCGCCATCAAGGACGGCGGCGCCCTGGACTTCAGCGACGCCTACAAGGTCGGGCTGGGCAGCTGGGACCGCTTCGCCATCGAGTGGCTGTACAGCGAGGTCCCGTCCGGCGCGGCCGGGCAGGCGGCGCTGGAGACCATCGTGCGCGACGGCTATGCCCACGGCCTGCGCTATGTGCGGGACGACGACGCCCGCCCGGTCGGCTCGCCCCAGCCCAATGGCGCCCTGTGGGACGACGGGCCCGACGCGGTGGCAGGCCTCGCCCACGTGCTGGAAGTGCGCAAGCTGGCCCTGGCTCGTTTCGGCCCCGCCAACCTGCCGGCCGGCGCGCCGATGTCGGACTTGCGGCGAGTGATCGTGCCGATCTATCTGTTCCATCGCTACGAGGTGGAGGCGGCGGCCAAGTCGGTCGGCGGCGTCGACTTCACTTACGCGGTGCGCGGCGACGGATTGAAGGACGCCCGACCGGTAGATGGGTCGGCCCAGAGGCGCGCGCTGGACGCCCTGCTGGTCACGCTGGACCCCGCGGTGCTCGACCTGTCCAATCCACTGATCGACGATCTGTCCCAGGGGCGCGACGGCGCCTCGGACCGGCAATACGAAGTGGAAGTGTTCGGCGACGCCAAGAGCCCGGTGTTCGACCTCGGCAGCGCCGCCGACTCCGCGGCCGACATCACCCTGATGGCCCTGCTCGAGCCCTCACGACTGCAGCGGGTGGCAGACCAGTCCGGCCGAGACCCTTCGCAGCTGGGCCTGGGCGAACTCCTGACCCACACCATCGACGCCGCCTTCCCCGCCGCCGCCGAGCCCGGCCGCGCCGGCATGCTGCGGCGACGTGTGCAGTCGCGGCTGGTGGTGCGGCTGGCGCACGTGCTGCAGGACAAGACCGTCTCGCCCGCCGTGGCGGCTCGGGTGCGCGCGGAACTCGACGCCCTGGGCCACCGGCTGGCGGGCCGGACCGGCGGCGACCCGGCCGACCTCGCCCAGGCCCACTATCTGGCCGACATCATCCTGAACCGCTCGCGCGACGCCCTGGCCGCCCTGGCCGAGGCCGACGACCACCGAAACCAGCCGCCGCCGCCGGGCATGCCCATCGGCGCGGGCGACGGCGAGGACTGCTGGTTCTGCGAGCCGGCGGGGCGCTGACGCTCGACTTCCCCCGATTTCGAGGTCAGCTGTAGAGCTTCGTCCCGATGGGACAGGGACCGTACCGGTTCTCCGCCATCTGAGACGGGATCAAGGCGACGATGAACATGAAGATGCCGCCCAGATAGGGGACCAGCATCAGCAAAGCGAGCCAGCCGGTCATTCCCACATCGTGAAGCCGCCGTGCGGAAACCGCATAGAGCGGCGCCATGAACGGCAGGCCCAATATGAACCCGACCAGCATGAAAAGCGCCGACATGGCGGGCGACGACTCCGTTCCGGTGGCCGCCCGCGCCGCCGAGGCGATGCCGATCCCGACCGATCCGATAACCAGCAGCGCCACCATGAACAGCCACCGGAACAGCATGAACGACCAGTACTCCTTGCGGCGAGCGCGGCCCCGGCCGTTGAAGTACAGGCGCATACACCTGACGAAGTAGCTCCAGACGTCGAGGTCCTCAGGCGCCGCTCCCCCTTGCCAGCCGTTCGATATGAAAATGCCGCGGGCGATCTCGCCTTCGGCCACGAAGTCGACCCTGACGCCCCGCCGCAGGATGGCGGGTCTTGTCAGATCGGCGCGTCCAAAGCTGTACCGCACGCCGTCGTCACCGCTGATCAGGCCGGAGCCCGTGTCTCCGTCATAGTCCAAGACCTCGCCGCGCATTTTCGCCACCCCGCCGACAACCCCAGGCGCAGTTTTGGCCCGCACCCGGATGGCGATCAACCTGAAAGCCCGACCACGCCCAAGCTCTTCGACCGGCGAGGGGCGCAAAGGAATGGCTTTGCATCCGCTGTTATTTTCTGTATTTTCTGTTTATACAGAAATATCAGGTTGCCATGAAACTCACCCCGGCCATGGAGAAATACGTCGTCCACTGGGGCGAGATGGGCGCGCGGTGGGGGATGAACCGGTCGATCGCCCAGGCCCACGCCCTGCTCTACCTGGCCGATCGGCCGCTGGACGCCGAGGAGATCGTCGAGGCGCTGGGCATCGCCCGCTCCAACGTCTCCACCAGCCTGAAGGAACTGCAGAGCTGGGAGCTGGTGCGGCTGGTGCACATCCCCGGCGACCGGCGCGACCACTTCGAGGCCAAGCGTGACCCCTGGGACATGCTGATGACCATCGTGGAGGGCCGCAAGCGCCGCGAAATCGATCCCGCCCTGGAAGGCATCCGCGCCTGCGTGGCCGAGGCGGAGGCCGATCCCGACACGCCGCCCGAGGTGATGGCCCGGCTGAAGGGCATGCAGGCATTCCTCGAGCAGCTGACCGGCTGGTACGAACAGATGCGCCACGTGCCCCGGCCGGTGCTGATCAAGCTGATGAGACTGGGCGCCAAGATCACCCGGTTCATCACGAGCTAGGGGCCGGGCGATGGGACAGGCGATCACAGCTTCGGCGCTGCGCTTCCAGGACAGGCCCTCCGCCGCTCCGGACTTCGCCGCCCTGCTGGGCGCCCGCGCCTGGAACGAGCTGCCCCCGGCGGTGAGGCGGCGGTTCGCGATGGCGGCCCATCACAAGGTGCGGGACTACCGCGGCGCGATGCAGGTGCGCGCCTCCCTGACGGGCCGACTGGCCGCCCAGGTCTGCCGGTTGATCGGCACGCCGCTGGCGCCCTTCACCGGCGAGAACCTGCCGGTGACCGTCACCGTCCGCCCGCTGTCCGGCGGCGCCCTGGCCTGGGACCGGCTCTATGCCTTACCTGGCCGCCGTCCGGTCCTGGTCACCTCGCGCAAAGTGATGGATCGGGCGCTCGGGCTGATGGAGGTGGTCCACGGCGGCGTGGGCATGACCCTGGACCTGAGCGTCGAGGACGGTGCGCTGCACTTCCGCAGCCGGCGCTATTTCTGGGACCTCGCCGGCCTGAGGCTGCGTCTGCCGCTGCTGCTCACCCCCGGCGAGGCGCACGTCGTCCACGCCGACGTCGGCGGCGGACGCTTCGAATTCACCCTGAGCTTCACCCATCCCTGGTTCGGTCTGCTGTTCTTCCAGACCGGCCGGTTCAGCGACCCGCAAGAGGAGGCGGTCCGATGACCACGATCCTGATCCTGTTTCTGCTGCAAGGCGCGATGGGGGCGGCCGACACGTTGTGGCACCACGAACTGGGGGCCCGACTGCCGGGACGGCCCAGCGCGCGGACCGAGCTTGGCCTGCACGCCGCGCGCGAAGCGATCTATGCCGTGGTGTTCCTGACCCTGGGATGGGTCGAATGGCGCGGCGCCTGGGCGTCCGTCCTGGCCGCGCTGCTGGCGACCGAGATCTGGATCACCCTCGCGGACTTCCTGGAGGAGGATCGCACCCGGCGGCTGGCGCCCAGCGAACGGGTGCTGCACACGCTGATGGCCATCGGCTTCGGGGTGATCCTGGCCTTCCTCGCGCCGGTGCTGATCGGCTGGTCGCGCGCCCCGACCGGGCTGGTCTTCGCCGGCCACGGCGGCCTGTCCTGGCTGATGACCCTGGTGGGGCTGGGCGTGGCTGCCTGGGCGATCCGTGACGGCGCGGCCATGGCGACCCTGACCGCCGCCCCGCCGCTGTCGACCCCGGCGAGCAGCGGACCCACGGTCCTGATCACCGGGGCCACGGGCTTCATCGGCCGCGCCCTGGTCGCCCGGCTGCAGCAGCTGGCCTATCGGGTGGTGGTGCTGGCCCGAGATCCAATGCAGGCCCGCGCCCAGTTCGGGCCGTCAGTGGTGGTGCTGGACGACCTTCACCAGATCCCGCCAGAGGCCAGGATCCATGCCATCGTCAACCTGGCCGGCGCGTCTATCGCCGGCGGACCGTGGACCCGAGAGCGCCGCCGGACGCTGCTGCGCAGCCGGCTGGACACCACCCGGGCCCTGGTGGGCCTGATCGTCCGGCTGGACCACAGGCCCCGTGCGCTGGTCAGCGCGTCGGCGGTTGGCTTCTACGGCGACCGCGGGGACGAGACGCTGACGGAATCATCAGCTCCCGCGCCCGGCTTCATGTCCGAGCTGTGCCAGCGCTGGGAGGAGGCCGCCGCCGTGGCCGAGGTGGACGGGGTCAGGGTCTGCCGGCTGCGACTGGGCCTGGTGCTGGACTGGTCGGGGGGTATCCTTCCCCTGCTCGCCCTGCCCGCCGCCTTCGGCCTGGGCGCGATCATAGGATCGGGTCGGCAGTGGATGGCCTGGGCGCACCTGGACGACGTGCTGGAGGCGATCACGACGGCCATCGAAGATCCCCGCTTCGAGGGACCAATCAATGTGGCGGCGCCCGAAAAGTTGACCCAGGCTCAGTTCACCCGCGCCCTGGCCTATACCCTGAAGCGCCCGCAGTGGCTGAAGGTCCCGGCCTGGCCCCTGCGATTGGGCCTGGGCGAGCTGTCGGACCTGTTCCTCGCCAGCCAGAAGGTCGAGCCCGGCAGGCTGGCCGACCTGGGCTACCGGTTCCGCAAGGGAGAGCTGCAGGCTGCGCTGGCCCGGTCGACGCCGCCCCGGGCTGCCCGTCCGGCCCCGTTGTGGTCGCTGCTTGACCGCTCGACCCCAGGTGCGATTGACTCCGGCGCACGCGGGGCTCCGTCACCAGGACCAGGGTGACGGGCGCGCCAGCGGGGGCGGGTGACGATGGGAACGGCAGCGCGCTGGATCGGGATCGCCGTGGCGGCCGCGCTCGTCGCGCTGGTCGGCTACGAGGCCTATGCGGTCGCCCGGGCCAGGGCGGCGACGCCTGCGGCCCTGGCCAAGGTGGCGGCCCGGCCGGTGCGCCTGAAGGACCTGCCGCCGGGCCGCATCGCCGCCCTCCTGGCGGTGGATGACCCGGGGTTCTGGAAACACCACGGACTGGACTTCAAGACGCCGGGCCAGGGGATGACCACCATCACCCAGTCCTTGGTCAAGCACATGTATTTCAAGCACTTCCGCCCGGGCTTCGAGAAGATCGAGCAGGACCTGATCGCACGCTTCGTGCTGGACGGGGCGATGAGCAAGACCGACCAGCTGGAGGTCTACATCGACTACAGCCGCTTGGGTCACGTGGACGGGCGCGAAGTGATCGGCTTCAAGGACGCGGCGCGGGCCTATTACGGCAAGGACCTGGGCGCCCTGACCGACCGGGAGTTCCTCTCGCTGGTGGCCATGAACATGGCTCCGGACACCCTGGACCCTCGCGCCCACGCCGCCGCCAACGCCGAACGGGTGGACCGCATCCAGCGCCTGTTGGCCGGCGCCTGCAGGCCGCGCTCGGTCACCGACGTGACCTATCCGGACTGCGCGCGGGCGCGCTAGCCGAGCCCCTCACCCTCCCATGGCTACGCCATGGGCCCCTCCTTCTCCCCGCAAGCGGGGCGAGGGGTTGGCGCTTTGCCCTCGCCCCACGCAGTGGGGAGAGGGAGGGGCCCGGCGGCCGCAGGCCGTTGGGAGGGTGAGGGGCAGTCGCCGCCGCACGCGGCCAGGACGGCGTCGCAGACAGCGGTCAAATCCTCGCGAATGGCGAGGTTCCAGAAACGGATGACCCGCAGTCCGCCAGCTTCAAGCCATTCCGTCCGCCGCTCGTCGTAGTCGACCTGGTCAGAGTGCTGACCGCCGTCGAGCTCCACGACCAGACCCGCCTCCGAGCAAAGGAAGTCGACGATGTAGCGGCCGCGGGGAACCTGGCGTTTGAACTTCCAGCCGCCGAGCTGGCGGTTGCGCAGCTTGCTCCACAGAAGGCGCTCCGCACGGGTGTGCTCCAACCGAAGCTGGCGGGCGCGGTCGGTCAGGTCTGTCTTGGGCATACCGCGCAGGGCCCCTCACCCTCCCGTTGCTTTGCAACGGGCCCCTCCCTCTCCCCACTGCGTGGGGCGAGGGGTATGGTTAGACAGCGAATTTAGAACAAACGAGGAACAATGGAAATGGCCATGGTGACGGGCGGGGAGCTGGTGGTGAGGACGCTGGTGAAGGCGGGGGTGAAGGACATCTTCGGCCTGCACGGGGCGCACCTTGAGACCATCTTCCAGTCCTGCCTGGACCATCGCCTGCCGATCACCGACGTGCGCCACGAGGTGGCCGCCGGCCACGCAGCCGAGGGCTATGCGCGGGCGGGGCGGACGCTGGGCGTGGCCATGGCCACCGCCGGGCCGGGGTTCACCAACATCATCTCGTCCATCGCCAATGCCTATCTGGACAGGACGCCGGTGCTCTACCTCGCCGGCTCGGCCGGCACGCGAGACGCCGAGACCAACACCCTGCAGGCCGGCATCGACCAGGTCGCCATGGTCGCCCCGATCACCAAGTGGGCGCACCGGGTGGCGAACGTCGCCGACCTGCCACGGCTGATGGCCCACGCCATCCGGCTGGCGACCTCGGGTCCCACCGGTCCGGTGTTCCTGGACCTGCCCACCGACGTGCTGGGCGCCCAGGTGGACGAGGACAGCGTCAGGATCCCCGACACCATCATCCTGGACTCCGGCCCCGCGCCCACGCCGACGGCTCTGGCGGCGGCGCTGGATATCCTGGCCAAGGCCGAGCGGCCGGTGATCATGGCCGGCGTCGGGGCCTTCCAGGCAGGGGTCACCGACGAGCTCCTGAGGTTCGTGGAGGCGACCGGCATCCCGGTGTTCTCGGACTTCGCCGGCCACGGCCTGATCCCCTCCAGCCACGACGCCTATGGCGGCACCTTCCACAAGATGGACGACCTGGCCGCAGAGGGCGCCCGGCCCGACGCGGTGCTGGCGCTGGGGGTGCGGTTCGGCCTGTTCACCCTGGGCGGCGGCGGGCGGCTGGCGCCGCTGGAGGCCAGGCTGATCCATGTGGAGATCGATCCCAGGGAGATCGGCCGCCTGCGCGACGTCGAGCTGCCCATCGTGGCCGACCCCAAGGCCTTCCTGGACGCGGCCAACGCGGCCGTCGCGTCACGGAGCTGGCGGGACCTGAAAGGCTGGCGGGCGAGCATCCATTCGGCGCGCCGGAAGCGGCTGGCCACGATGCAGGATGGGCTGGACCGTTCGGCCCCGCCGATCCACCCGATCCAGGCGGTGAAGGCCATCGTCGACAACATGCCGGCCGGGACGATCATGGTCGGCGACGGGGCCGAGGCCTATCACTGGATGAACGAGGTGATCGCCCAGGAGGAGCCGGCCAGCTACATCACTCACGGCTTTTTGGGTTGCGTCGGGTTCGGGCTGGGCCTGTCGCTGGGCTGCCAGGTTGCCCGGCGGGACAAGCCGGTCCTGCTGCTGGTCGGCGACGGGGCGGTGGGCTTCACCATCATCGAGTTCGATACCATGGCCCGCCACAAGCTGCCCATCGTGGCGGTGGTGATGAACAACCGCAGCTGGGCGGCCTCCCAGCACTTCCAGGAGAT
>FTIV01000138.1_pt2 | contig 11180 bp, 12 predicted proteins | sample 1658621 | NCBI WGS metagenome assembly FTIV01 (sample SAMEA3914841, study PRJEB12502) | metagenome | biome: forest; material: soil | place: Canada | collected 2011-07-05 | depth 0.3 m | reverse complement strand
TCTTGGCGGTGCTGTCGAAGACCTGCCCGTCCAGCAACGCGCCCTCGTATTCGACCGTGACGTAGTCGGCGGGCGTCGGATGGCGGCTGGTTCCGGGGCCGGCGTTGAGCACCTTGTACTGGACCCCCGAGGGCAGAACCCGCACGCCGTCGGCCGTGGCGTTCTGGGCCATCAACGCTTCCGGGCTCTGCGGCCCGGCCTGCGCATGCACGGCGGCGGAGGCCGACAATAAGAGTACCATCAGGACGGTCGCTGCAATTCGCATGGAGAACCTCCCCAGCCCTGATCCAGTCGGCCTTCGCAGAAGCCTCTGCGGAATGCCAACCGTGGGTCCTCGGAAAGATTGGCGCGCCCGGAGCGATTCGAACGCCCGACCCCCAGATTCGTAGTCTGGTGCTCTATCCAGCTGAGCTACGGGCGCGCGCCAGCCTTTCGGCAAGGGCGCGGAACCTACTCATTGCGTCCGTCTCGCGCAAGGCGCCGGGTGCGCCGGTCGGCGGGTTCTTCAATGCACCGCCTTGCAGTCGATCTCATCGACATGCCGCGGTCCGTTCCACACCTCGATAGTCGGCGTGGCGCCGTCGCACAGGCCCTCGGCCTGCTTGCGGGCGTCGTCATCGTCCTGGGCTTCGATCCACTCGCCGCGTTTGATCCGGCCGTGGCGGTCCAGCCAATAGATCCGGTAGGTCTGCATGGGGGCTCCAGCTGAGCAACGGGTTCCATGACTCGCCAACTGACTGAGCTTTGCGAAAGTTCCAGGGCTCGGGCCGGTCGGCGCCGGCCAGCCGGCCTAGCCGAAGCGGACGAAATAGTCGTCGATCAGGCGTCGATAGAGCCGGGCGAGGCCGCGCAGGTCCTGTTCGGGGGCGTGCTCGTCCACCCCGTGCATGGAGGCCCCGACGAGCCCCAGCTCGACCACGGGGCAGAGCTTGCAGATGAACCGCGCGTCCGATGTGCCCCCCGTGGTGGACATCTCCGCCTCGCGTCCCGTGGTCCCGAGCACCGCCCCCTGGACCACCTCGACGAAGGCGCCGGGCTCGGTCAGGAAGGCCTCGCCGCTGACCTGGATGTCCAGCCCGATGCGTCCGCCTGGGAATCCGTCCTGGGCGGCCTCGCACTCGGCGCTCAGCCAGGCCGACAGGCTGTGGCTCGTGTGGGCGGGATTGAATCGGATGTTCAGCCGCGCGCTGGCCCGGGCCGGGATCACATTGGTGGCCAGATTGCCGACGTCGACGGTCACCACCTCCAGGTTCGAAGGCTGGAACTGCGGATAGCCCTGGTCCAGGCGGTGGGCCTGCAGCACGGCCAACAGCTCGATCAGCGGCCGAACCGGGTTGGCCGCCCGGTCGGGATAGGCCACGTGGCCCTGGCGCCCTTCGACGGTGATCACCGCGTTCAGGCTGCCGCGCCGGCCGATTTTGATCATGTCGCCCAACACTGTCGCCGATGACGGCTCGCCGACGATGCAATGGTCGATCCGCTCCCCCTCGGCGTGGAGCGCCTCCACCACCTTGCGGGTGCCGTCCACGGCCACGCCTTCCTCATCGCCGGTGATCAGGAAGGAGATGGAACCTCCTGGTTCGCCCTCGGCGAGCGCTTCGGAAACCGCGGCGACGAAGGCCGCGATCCCCCCCTTCATGTCGGCCGCCCCCCGGCCATAGAGCACCCCGTCCCTGACCTCGGCCTCGAACGGGCCGTGGCGCCAGGCCGCCTCATCGCCCGGAGGCACCACGTCGGTGTGCCCAGCGAAGCAGAGGTTCGGCTGCGCCGTCCCGCGCCGGGCGTAGAGGTTTTCGATCTGGCCGAACCGCATGCGCCGGCACACAAAGCCGAGCCCGGTCAGCGCCGCCTGCAGCACGTCCATGGCGCCGGCGTCCGCCGGGGTGACGGACGGTCGGCGGATCAGGGCCTGGGCCAGCTCGACCGGGTCGACGCGCATGTCTGGCGAGTACCCCGGCCGGCGCGGGCGCGCAATTGCACGCGCCGGACGCTATCAAGCGACCGCGATCAGGTTCAGCCGGTCGCTGTCGCCGCTGCGGCGCTGGCGGGGGCGCCGGGCGCCGCACTGGCTGCGGTCGAACTGGAAGCGGCCACGCTCGCGGTCGCCGCCGGCGTTGCGGCGGGCGGCGGCGCGCCCTGCTGTTGGCCGGCGATCTGATTGTGATGATGGCGGTGGTGGCGATGTTCGATCTGCGTGGTGGCGGCTTGCTCCATCTTCTGCATCGCGGCGGCCAGTTCGGAGGCGCTGAGCTGTCCGTCGCCGTTGGTGTCGAGCTTGGCGAAGGCCTGGGCGAAAGGTGAGGTCGATGCAGAGGCGGACGTCCCGCCGGCAGGGCCGCCGTTCGAGGTGTTGCCCAGCGCCTTGCCGACCTCGTCCTGGCTGAGCGAGCCGTCGCCGTTGGTGTCCAGGGCCTGGATTAGGCTGGCTGCCGCCTGGCTGGACAGGGACTGCGAGCTCTGCAGATTGATCAGCGTGGACAACATGCTGTCGGCCACGGGATTGGTGCTGGCCGCCGGCGCAGCGGCTGTCGTGGTCGTCGTCGCGCCGGTCGAAGCGGCGGAGTTTGCCGGGTCTGTCGCGGCAGTTCCTGCCGGTTGCGTGGCGCCGGCGGCTTGGGTCGTCATGGCGGAGACGAGCTTCATCTCCAGCCGGGCGAACCAGTTTTGTCCTGATAGACTGCTGATATCCATGGTGAAATGACATCCATTGGGCCGGTCTCCCCGCTCGGGAGGCCGGGCGGCGAGGGCGCGGCGATGCGCTCCCCACGAATGCCGTCGCAAATCCCGGACCGTTGGCCTTGGCCCTCTTGCCTTTCAGCGAGGGCCGATCATCAATTGGCCATGACCCGCAAGATCGATGTCGCCGCCGCGCCCCATGTGAAGGGCGCCGCCTACCCCGTGCCCTTCGATGAACCCTGCGCGGGCCGCCAGCGCTGGCGCCTCGGCGATGCGGCGGGCCTCAGCCAGTTCGGGGTCAATCTGATGCGCCTGCCCGCCGGCCAGTGGTCCAGCCAGCGCCACTGGCACTCGGCCGAGGACGAGTTCGTCTACGTGCTGGAAGGCGAGGTGGTGCTGGTCACCGACGACGGCGAGGAGCTGCTCGAGGCCGGGGACTGCGCCGGCTTCAAGGCCGACGACGGCAACGGCCACCACCTGCAGAACCGCTCATCGGCCGAGGCGGTCCTGCTCGAGATCGGCAGCCGTCGCTGGGGCGAAGGCTCGATCGACTATCCGGACATCGATCTCGTCTTCCCCAAGGGCGCCCGCGGCTTCCAGCGCCGGGATGGCCGTCCCTATGGCGAGGACGACTACCGAAAGGGTTAGGCGCTGGCGGCCGCGTAGGGATCAGGCTCGTAGCGGTTGGGACCGTTTTCGCCTCGGATGAAGCCCAGCTCGATGAAGCCCCACAAGGTGAGGGCCAGGCCGACGAGCGACAGAACAAGCCTCATCAATGCGGACCCCGCCTGGGGCGCTGCGGACCACAGCACCGCAACATCGCAGGCATAGGGGATGGCGTAGAACACCAACAGCCACCAAGCACTCTTGCCCCTGTCATGCAGGCGGCGAACCATCACGGCGACCACCATGGCCATGGCGGGCAAGACGCCGGACAGGGAGATGGCGCCCAGGGCGCCCACCTGAAGCGTGCTTGCGAGGACAAGGCCGACGCATCAGAAGAACACGATAATGGCCAACCCGACGAGCTGGACGCGCCAGTAGGCCAGTCTGCCTGCACGGCCCGCAAAGCTGAATAGCCGACCGACCCTTCCCATCCGCGGCGCCTCCCCCACGGCCAACCTAAGCGCGAACGGCGGTTGATGGGAAGCGCAACGGCGCCCGGCTCAGTCCCTCAGCAGCTCGTTGATGCTGGTCTTCGACCGGGTCTGGGCGTCCACGCGCTTGACGATCACCGCGCAGTAGAGCGACGGCCCGCCTTTGGGATCCGGAAGCGAGCCCGGCACCACCACCGAATAGGGCGGCACCCGGCCGCGCATGACCTCGCCGGTGGCGCGGTCGACGATCTTGGTCGAGGCGCCGAGGAACACCCCCATGGACAGCACGGCGCCCTGGCCGACCACCACGCCCTCGGCGACCTCGGAACGGGCGCCGATGAAGCAGTCGTCCTCGATGACCGTGGGACCGGCCTGCAGCGGCTCCAGGACCCCGCCGATGCCCGCCCCGCCCGAGATGTGCACATTGCTGCCGATCTGGGCGCACGAGCCCACGGTGGCCCAGGTGTCGATCATGGTCGCCTCGCCCACATAGGCGCCGATGTTCACGAACGACGGCATCAGCACCACGTTCCTGCCGATGAAGGCGCCGCGCCGGACCACCGAACCGGGTACGGCGCGGAACCCCGCCGCCTTGAACTGCTCAGCCGTCCAGGCGCCGAACTTGGAAGGGACCTTGTCCCACCAGGGGCCGACGCCCGGTTCTCGGTTGATCTGGGCGTCGCCGCCCATCGGCCGGTTGGCCTCCAGCCGGAACGACAGCAGCACGGCCTTCTTCAGCCATTGGTGGGTGATCCACGCGTCGCCGGACTTCTCCGCCACGCGCAGCCTGCCTGAGTCCAGGAAGGCCAGCGCCTCCTCGACAGCCTCGCGCATGGCGCCGGTGGTCATCTCATAGAGTTCGGCGCGCTTTTCCCAGGCGGACTCGATCTCGGCTTCCAGGTCGGTCTGGGTGGTCAAGGGGCGGTCTCCTTCACTTTGATCGAGGCCAGGAACGGCTCCAGCCGATCGGCGCGGTGGCGGACGAAGCCGGCGGTGGACGCCGCGGCGTGCGGGCCCACCAGCACGGTGGTCATGCCGATGTCGGCGGCGGGTTTCAGGTTCCGCTCGGAGTCCTCGAAGAAGGCCGCCTCGGCGGGGACGACGCCGTGCTTGTCGATCATCAGCTGGAAGGTCCGGGGCTGGGGCTTGGGGATATAGCCGGCCGACTCGATGTGGAACACGTCCTCGAACAGATCCAGCAGCTCCAGACGCCTCAGCACCCGGTCGGCGTGGCGGGCGTCGCCGTTGGTGAACACCAGCCGCCGCCCAGGCAGCCGCTCCAGGCCCTGCCGCAGCGCCGGGTCGGGGACAAGGTCATCGAGCGAGACGTCGTGCACCTCGGTCAGGAACGGTTCGGGCGGGATCCCGTGATTGGCCATCAGCCCGGCCAGGGTGGTGCCGTGTTCGTGCAGGTAGCGTTTCTGCAGGGCGCGGGCCTCATCGCGCGGCAGACCGGTCTCGCGCGCCACGAACTCGGTCATCCGCCCCTCCATCAGGGTCATGAACTCGCTGCCCGGCGGATAAAGGGTGTTGTCCAGATCGAAGATCCAGACGTCGACGTGCGAGAGATCGGGCGAGAAATCGGGGCCGGTCACGCCCGCACCAGGGTTCCCGCGCCATGTTCGGTGAACAGCTCCACCAGCATGGCGTGCGACCGCCGTCCGTCCAGGATGACCACGGCCTCCACGCCGGCCTGCACCGCGTGGATGGCCGTCTCCAGCTTGGGGATCATGCCGCCGGTGGCGACACCGTCGTCGATCATCTGCTGCGCCTCGGCGACGCTGAGCTGCTCGATCCGCTCGCCGTCCTTGTCCAACACGCCCGCCACGTCGGTCAGCATCAGCATCCGCTTGGCGCCCAGGGCGGCGGCCACCGCCCCGGCCACCGCGTCGGCGTTGATGTTGTAGGTTTCGCCGTCCTCCGAGACCCCGATCGGCGCGATCACCGGGACATAGTCCTCATCGGCATGCAGCAGGGCGTTGATGATCTGGGGGTCGACCTTCTTCGGTTCGCCGACGAAACCCAGGTCGATGGTCTTCTCCAGGCTGGTCTCCGGGTCGCGCGTGGATTTGACGGCCTTTTCCACCGTGATCAGCCGCGCGTCCTTGCCCGACAGGCCGACGCCGCGCACATCGGCCTCGCGGCCGGCGACGTTGATGAAGTTGACGATCTCCTTGTTGACCGCGCCGGAGAGGACCATCTCGGCCACCTCCATGGTCGCGGCGTCGGTGACCCTCAGGCCGTCGATGAAGGTGGATTCCACCCCAGCCCGCTTCAGCATGGCGCTGATCTGCGGCCCGCCGCCGTGCACCACCACCGGCTGGATGCCGACCAGCTTCATCAGCACCACGTCCGCGGCGAACAGGCGCGCGACCTCGTCCTCGCCCATGGCGTGGCCGCCGTACTTGATCACCACGGTCTCGCGGTCATAGCGCTGGATGAAGGGCAGGGCCTCGGCCAGCGTCCTGGCCGCGGTCCAGCCGGCGTCCTGTTCGTTCGGAGCGGAACTCATGGGCCGCGCGAATACCGGACGGGGAGGTCCCTGTCACCCTGTCGGCCCTCTGGACGCCGTGCTAGGTCGGTCCGTCCGGGAGGGATCCGAGATGAGCCGATGGATGTCGCCGCTCGCAGCGGCCTTGGCGCTGGTTCTGGCGGGGGCCGTCCAGGCCAAGACCGTGGCGGTCACCGCCGATCACATGATCGATGTCGCGGCGGGGGCGGTGATCGATCATCCCATCGTGGTGATCACCGACGGCCGCATCGCGGCGATCGGCGTGCAGGGCCAGCTCGCCCCGCCGGCTGGCGCCGAGATCATCGACCTGAAGGGCGAGACCCTGCTGCCCGGCCTGATCGACATGCACGTGCACCTGGATTCCTCGCCGCGCTACGGCGGCTACAGCTATCTGCAGTTCACCGACACCTTCTGGGCCGTGATCGGTGTCCGGCACGCCAAGGACACGCTGGACGCTGGCTTCACCACGGTCCGCGACGTGGGCGCCAGGGACTTCAACAGCGTCGCTCTGATGCAGGCGGTGGACGAGGGGATCATCCAGGGGCCGCGGATCGTTCCGGCCGGGTATCTGATCGGCGCCACCGGCGGTCACTGCGACACCAACGAGTTTCCGCCGTCGATGGACCAGAAGGATCCGGGCGTGATCGATAGCCCTGACCAGGGTCGCGAGAAGGTCCGCTGGATGAAGAAATACGGGGCCCAGGTGATCAAGATCTGCGCCACCGGCGGGGTCTTCTCCCATGGCGACACGCCCGGCGCCCAGCAGCTCAGCTATGACGAGATGAAGGCCATCGTCGACGAGGCCCACATGGACGGCCTGCGCGTGGCGGCCCACGCCCACGGGACCTCGGGCATCAAGGACGCCATCCGCGCCGGGGTGGACACCATCGAACACGCCAGTCTGGTGGATGACGAGGGGCTCAAGCTCGCCAAGGCCAAGGGCGCCTGGTTCGACATGGACATCTACAACACCGACTACACCCAGGCCGAGGGGGCCAAGAACGGCGTGCCCGAGGAGAACCTCAAGAAGGACCGGGACATCGGCCAGATCCAGCGGGACAACTTCCGCAAGTCGGTGAAGGCTGGGGTGAAGATGCTGTTCGGCACCGATGCGGGCGTCTACCCGCATGGCGACAACGCCAAGCAGTTCCCGATCATGGTCCAGTACGGCATGACGCCGATGCAGGCGATCCAGGCGGCGACGCTCAACGCTGCCGACGCCTTGGGCCGTCCGGGAGATGTGGGCCAGATAGCGGTGGGCCGCTATGGCGACCTGATCGCCGTCTCCTCGGACCCGCTGGCCGACATCTCGGCGCTGGAGCACGTGGATTTCGTGATGAAGGGCGGCGAGGTGATCCGCCGCGGCCGTTAGGCGATCGGGCGGCTCAGCCGTCCGTGCCGGTCGCCGGCGCTCCGCCTTCCGCCGCCTCGTCCGTGGGCGCGCCCCAGTGAACCACCTTGGTCAAGAGTTCGGTGGGTGAGATCGGTTTGGCCAGGACGTCGTTCATGCCGGCGGCCAGGCAGGCCGCCGCGTTCTCGGGTTGCACGTCGGCGGTCAGGGCCAGGATGGGGGTCATGCTGTTGGCGCCGCCGGCGCCCCGGATGACCCGGGTCGCCTCCAGTCCGTCGACGCCCGGCATGCGCACGTCCATCAGGATCAGGTCGAAGCGCTCCGCCAGGGCGATCTGCACGCCCTCGGCGCCGCCGCCGGCCTCGGTGATCTGGAATCCCAGCGGCGTCAGCATCAGCTTGACCAGTTCGCGGTTCACCGCTGTGTCGTCGACCATCAGGATATGCAACGGCGGGCAGTCGATGTCCGGGTGGTCGTCGATGTCCACCACGGTCTCGACCGCCGCCGGCGCGGGAATGTCGAACCAGAAGGTCGCGCCCTGGCCGGGTTCGCTGTCGACGCCGATCTCGCCGCCCATCAGTTCGATGATGCCCCGGCTGATGGCCAGGCCCAGCCCGGTGCCGCCGTGGGTGCGGTTGATCGAGACCTCCGTCTGCGAGAACCGCTCGAACAGTCGGGCCTTGCCATCTTCGGAGATGCCCGGTCCGGTGTCCGTCACGCCCAGGCGCATGCGGGACGTCTCGGCGTCATAGCCGATGTTGATCGTCACCGATCCGCGATCGGTGAACTTCACCCCATTGCTCAGGAAGTTCAGCAGAACCTGGCGCAGGCGCGCGACGTCGCCGTCGACCTGTTCCGGCAGGTTCGGGTCCAGTTCCGTCCGCATTTCCAGCCCCTTGGCGGCCGCCTGGATGGCGATCAGGCCGGTGGTCTCCTCGACCAGACGGCGGACGGATAAGGGTTGGGTCTCCAGCGCGACCTGGCCGGCCTCCAGCTTCGAGAAGTCCAGGACGTCGTTGATGATCGAGAGCAGCGCCTCGGAGGCGTCGGAGATCCGCTTGGCGAAGTGCCTTGTCTCGGACGTGAGCTCGCGCCGGTCGCCCATCAACCGCGAGAAGCCGATGATCGAGGTCAATGGCGTGCGCAGTTCGTGGCTCATATTGGCCAGGAAGACCGACTTGGCGGCGGCGGCCGCCTCGGCGCGTCTGCGGGCTTCTTCCAGTTCCGCCTCGAACAGCTTGGTCTGGGTCACGTTGCGCACCACGTCGATGAATTCGAGCGGCTCGCCCTTATCGTCGAAGATCAGCGTCGGATTGGCCTCGATCCAGACCCAGTCGCCGTTCTTGTGCTTGGCGCGGTAGCAAATGGGTTCGGGCAGACGTTCGAGCCGTTCCTCCACCAGACGGAATATCCCGGCCATCACCCGTTCAAAGTCGTCCGGGTGGACCATCTCCTGGGCGTTCAACGCCCCCATTTCCTCGGGCGTGTAACCGAACACGTGCACCGACGAGGGCGAGATGTAGAGCATGCCCCCCGCGACGCCGGTGCGCGAGATCATGTCCGGTGCGTTCTCGGCCAGGAACCGGTAGCGGCGCTCGCTTTCCTCGGCCGCCGCCTGGGCGTGCTTGATCTCGGTGACGTCGACGCAGGTGCCGAAGCGCGCGGTGATCTCGCCCACGGCGTTCTTCTCGACCATGCTGCGGGCGATGATGTGGCGCACCTCGCCGTCCGGTCTCACGATGCGGGTCTCGAGCTCGGTGGAGTCGGACAAGGCGTGCTCGATGCGGTGCGCCGTCAGCCTCGCCTGGTCGTCCGGGTGCACCGATTGCAGGGTCATGGACATGTCCGGCGGACCCAGGGCGCGGTCACGCCCATAGATCTGGTACATCTGGTCGGACCAGGTGAACAACGTATCCCCGTGCTGCACCCGCCAGTAACCGATGCCGGCCAGGCCTTCCGCCAGCCGGGCCTGGCGGATGGCTTCCTGAGCGAAGTCGCGCGATTCCAGCAGCTTGGCTTCGATCTCCCGCCGGCTGGCCAGCACCGCGGCGACCGGGAAGGCCGTGGTCGCGCTGATGAACATGTAGGCCTGCAGCATCAGCATCTGGAATGTCGCCGAACGACCGACCAGCCCCAACGGAATCCAACCGAGCATGACGAAGGTCATCGTGGTGGCTGTGACAGCCAACATGCACAACGCTGCGCCGGCGAACTCCAGCTGCACCGCGGCCAGGATCAGGATCGGCGGCGTCAGCAGGAGCAGTGGATGTTGCGGCAGGACCGCCGCCGTCGCGATCGCCGCGACATAGGCCGAGAGAACCAGCAGGCTGCGAGGCGCCCATTGCGGACGCAGCAGATCCCGCAGGCCGCCTTCGCCGACCACCAGCAAGGGAGGGGTCAGAATCAGAAGTCCCAGACTGTCGGTGAGCGCCCAGAGGATCGCATTGCTCTGGAATGGCGCGCCTCGGAACCAGTGCATGCACAGGGCCCCCAGGACGGCCGAGATCATGGCGCTGGCGACCGCGATGAGGCCGAAACGGCCCAGGTGATCGAGCCGACCCACCTGGATTCGCCCGCCGATCAGCTGCCTGGCGACGAGCGCGCAGATCAGCACCTCGGCCGAATTGGCCAGGCTGGTTCCGACCGCAATGGCCAGGCCGTCGCCGGACAGCAGACACGCGGCGACGTTGCCCGCTAGTCCCGCCGTCAACAGCAGCGGCCAGCGCCGCCTTGCTGACTGCAGCAGGAACGCCAGCACGAAGGCGTTGGGCAGCCAGATTGGAGTCACGCGACCCCAGTGTCGACTGAAGGCGAGGCTGATCCATGCGCCGGCCAGGGTCAGGCAGGCGATCAGGACGAACCGGGTCGCCTGGGCGTAGGGTCTGTTCGCCCAACCGCCAGTCGCGGTCGGCGGCGAGGCCGGGAAGGCCCCGGACATTGCTGCCGGCGTGTTCAACGCTGTCGTTCCTTCGGCCCTTTGCCCGAGCTTTAGGCAGAGGCGCCTAGGATCAGGTTAACGTTGCCAAGGACCTGACGGGTCGGATGGAGAGACGTCGCAGGCCGCGCAGATCTCGGCGCGCAGCTCGGCCAATCCGAAACCGGTCTCGGCGGAGGTCAGCTGGACGCGCGGAAAGGCGGCGGGACGCTTGGAAATGGCGGCATGCGCGGCGTCTGCGGTCGCGGCCGCGTCCGCCGGCTTGAGCTTGTCGGCCTTGGTCAGCACCAACTGGTACGACACCGCCGCCTGGTCCAGGGCGTCCATCGCCTCGGCGTCGACCGGCTTCAGGCCGTGGCGGGAATCGATCAGCAGATAGACCCGCTTCAGGTTGGGCCGCCCGCGCAGATAGGCGCGGCCCAGGTTCTGGAACTTGCGCGCCACCGTCCTGGCCGCCTTGGCGAAACCGTAGCCGGGCAGGTCCACCAGCCTGACCTGGTCGTCCAGCACGAAGAAGTTGATCTCGCGGGTTCGCCCCGGCGCGGTCGAGGCGTGGGCCAGGCCCTTGCGGCCGACCAGGCCATTGATCAGCGACGACTTGCCGACGTT
>FTIV01000332.1_pt1 | contig 11223 bp, 9 predicted proteins | sample 1658621 | NCBI WGS metagenome assembly FTIV01 (sample SAMEA3914841, study PRJEB12502) | metagenome | biome: forest; material: soil | place: Canada | collected 2011-07-05 | depth 0.3 m | reverse complement strand
TCGACGCCGATGATCTTGTCGGCGCCCGCCATTCGCGCGCCCTGGATCACGTTCAGGCCGATGCCGCCCAGGCCGAACACCACCACATTGGCGCCGGGCCACACCTTGGCGGTCCAGATCACCGCGCCGATGCCGGTGGTCACCCCGCAGCCGATGTAGCAGATCTTGTCGAAGGGAGCGTCGGACCGGACCTTGGCCACCGCGATCTCGGGCATCACCGAGAAGTTGGAGAAGGTGGAACAGCCCATATAGTGGGCGATGGGCTTGCCGCCGATTGAGAAGCGGCTGGTCCCGTCGGGCATCATGCCCTGGCCCTGGGTCGAACGGATGGCGGTGCACAGGTTGGTGCGCCGCGACAGGCATGACTTACATTGCCGGCATTCGGGCGTGTAGAGCGGGATCACGTGGTCGCCAACCTGAACGCTGGTGACGCCCGCGCCCACCTCGCGCACGATCCCCGCGCCCTCGTGACCGAGGATGGAAGGGAACAGGCCCTCGGAATCCATGCCTGACAGGGTGTAGGCGTCGGTGTGGCAGATGCCGGTGGCCATCATCTCCACCAGCACTTCGCCGGCCCTGGGGCCCTCCAGGTCCACCTCTTCGATGCTGAGCGGCTTGCCCGCCTCCCACGCCACCGCGGCCCTGGTCTTCATGGCTGTTCCCTCGAGGATGTGCGTCCAGAGGGCCGGTTATCAGGGGGCGGCGGGATTGAAAACCCGCTGAGGGGCGCTAGAGCCGGTCTCGTCGGCAGCCCGAGTTCACGGGTGCTCTCAGTCTAACTGCAAACTCTCTGTGAGGCGCGACGGCGTGGTGGAACCGAACTGCAGGTGTGGCGGTCTGGGCGGCCGGCGGGTAGCCGGAGACGATGAAACCCATTCCAGACAAGCGCATGCCCCGCTCCTGGCTGGCCGCCTGGGATCGAGTCCACCAACGGAATGTCTCAGTTTCGATCCACACTGTTTGTCCGTTGCTGCCTGACTCCGCTCGGCGGTGGCGGTCGGGGGCGAACTTGTCTCCGCCTCACTGCCCGCCGACCAGCGGCGGCGCACGCGGCCACACCACCATGTCCAGCGCCTATCGGGCGGCAATTGTTCACTCTTTGCTCTGTCCTCAGCAGCTCGATTTGGTAAGCGCACGGCGTCATAGCCCCAGCTTATCGCGGTGTGAAATCTCTGTGGAAGCGTCTGCCCGCGCGTGCTCACGAAACACGTGCACACTGCCGGGTAGCACTTCAACCTGTTCCATGGTGGCGACGATGTATCGCCACACAAGCGGGTGGGTGTTCGAGAAGCGTAACTCCTCGCGCCCGTCCGTAGGGGCGTTAGCAATGAACGCGACTCGCACGTCAGCCTGGCTAATCGACGTGAGCATGCGGTCTTGCTCAGCCTCCGACGCCGGGAAAATGGCGTAGATGTCGTAGATGGGCGCCCGACGCCCCAGGATTGCGTACAACCAGGGGAGGTTGGGCAGGGCGAGCAACGATCCACCGTGGGCGAGGTGGCGCCGCGACAGGTCGAGAGCGGCGTCCAAGATGCGGTGTTGAGGCCCCCTCAGCCAGATGCGGAGCCAACCGAGTTGGAGCGGCTTGAACTGCTGCGGCTTACGCCGTCGCCGCACCTGGGGATAAAGGGTCCAATTGAGCGCCACCGACCCTACGGCCAAGATGAAAAGCCCCAACGATGACGTAAGCGCGAGCGCGGCCATGAGCAGCAGAGGAGCCATCGCCTGCGCGAGATGGGAGCGATCGGCACGGCTATAGGCATGGTGCCAGCCGACCGCGCCAAGCGTCGCCGCAGCGATGATGCCGGCCAAGCGTGCAGACACGAGCGGACCCCACACCCAAGCGCCGACGAGAACTGCTATGGGGGCAGCGGGCAACAACACGAAGAGCGCGCCATAAACGAACTGCCGTATGCGCGACTCCCGCCCCAGTTGGCGCAAAGCCGGACGCCATGGCCATGGCACTGCCAACGGAAGGTTGGTGGAGCCGCGCGCCAGGATAGAGATGACCCGCCTGCGGATGAAGGCGCGCAGGAAACCTGGCGTCGCCAGGAAGGCCGCGAAAGGAAGTCCCCCAAGGACCGCGCCGAGCGCCACCCAACCGAAGAGCTCGAGCGGCAGGGCCAACGTCGCAAGCCCGCCGGCGGTCACGAACAGAAGGACCACTGCCGCGCCCAAGTAGAGGAAGTAGTTGAAGCCGAAGAGCATTGCTAAGCCGATGGCGCCGCCGGCAAGGGCGGCAGTCAGCGGCGACGGGAGAAGCGCGAGCCAGGTGCTGGTCGAGAACCCTAGCAAGAGCAAGCCTGGCTCATACAGCTTGTGCATCGGGTGCGCCCACGCGGCGAGCAAAACCGCTGTCAGGAACAGCTCCAGCCCGCTGAGCCCGACGCGCCGCAGTGTCACCAGCGCCACACCCAGGCACAGGGCGTAGAAGGCGTGCGTGGCAAGGCGCACCGCCCCGAGACTGCGCCCAAAGACGAGCGAAAAGAGCCCACACCAGAGGTAGCGCCCGGGCTCGTACGACCGAAAGTCTCGTTGCGGCACCTCACCGTGGCGAATGCGGAGGACGCCGTACCAGAGATAACCCTCGTCGGCCACGAGCGACTCCTGGAAGCGCGTCCCGAGGAGGCAGGCGGTTACACCGAGCGCGACAGAGAAATCGAGAGCTATATGCTGATGGATAACTTTACCTCCGCAGCGCGGCGTATTGGGTATGGCGACGCTTGTGAGGAGAACTATGGAACCCGTCTGTGGAATATCCTTTTCACCGGCGCGTCTACGCATTATCGCCGACGCTGGCGAGGGACACTTTTGGCACGAGCCGCGTCGTCAAATCATCCTGCAGTTGCTTGGCGATCATGCCGCAATGAAAGCAGGCGCGCTTCTCGACGTGGGCTGCGGCACCGGCTCGTTGGTGCGAACGCTCCTAGCGAGTGGCTATGACGCGCGCGGGATCGACCCCTTTGCGCGGGAATTCGGTCTCCCGGAGCCGGCCTTCATTCGCGGCGACTTGGAACGCTTGCCCTGGGAAGACGGGGCCTTCGCCACGGTGTGCGCATTCGATGTTCTCGAGCATGTTGATGAAGACGCCGCCCTGCGCGAGATGGTGCGAATTCTCCGCCCAGGCGGCCTGATGCTCGTCAGTGTACCGGCGCATCGTGCGTTGTGGGGGCCGCGCGACGACGCGGCAGGACACTTGCGGCGCTATTCACGACGCACGTTACGCGCCGCGCTGACGCGCCATGGGCTCGACGTACAGCACCTGTTCGGCTTCCAGTTCGTGCTCTTGCCATTGCTCTTGGTGAGCCGCTGGACCTCGCGCTGGCGCGCCCGGGAACAGACCCGTGAAGATAATCCCGGGGTCGTGGTCAACGCACTTCTGCGTTCGATCAACGCCGCGGAGGTCAGGTTCGGACGAGTGCTGCGTCCGCCCACGGGCTCAAGCCTATTCGCGGTGGCGCGAAAGCCGGTGCACGCCTAGTGCTCGATGTTCTGCTCTTCGCGATGGACATCGACTACGCCGCAGCCGCGGCGCGGGCCGGCATCACGGCGGTAGTCGTGGACTGGGAGCGGCGAGGCAAGGCAGGGCGCCAGCGTGGCCGAGACACGCAGATTAGCGATCGCACTCAAAAGGACCTCACGCGCATCCGGGAGAGGAGCGCCGGGCACGTTATCTGCCGCATCAACAACCAACCCGGAGTGCGGGTGCGCGAAGCGCTGCTTGCGGTCGACCTGGGCGCGGACGAGGTCTGGTTGCCGATGGTGCGCAGCGTAGCCGAAGTGCGCGAGTGCCTCGATGCCGTCGGTGACAGAGCCGCGATGGGTATGATGCTAGAGACGGGCGACGCCCTCGCGCTGGGTCATGAGCTGGCGCAGCTGCCATTGTCGCGCGTCTACGCCGGCTTGAACGACCTGTGCATCGACTCGGGAGGAACGAATATCTTCGAACCGCTCGTCGATGGCACGCTTGAGCGCTTTCGTGAGAGCTATCCCGGTTCCCTGGGGTTCGCCGCTGTGACGCGCCCCGAGTGCGGCGCGCCCATCCCGCAGCATCTCTTACTCTCCGAGATGGCGCGGCTCGATTGCTCGTTCGGCGTGGCGCGCCGCGCCTTTCACGCCGACGTGAAAGGTGAGGAGATCGGCCAAGCGCTGGGGGACATCGCGGCGGCCTGGCGTTTGCTCGAGACCCGCACGGTTCCTGCGCGCGACGCTCATCACGCGCAGCTCGAGCGCGCCGTGCGGGGTGAGATCTCGGCGAAGTCGCCATGAGGGTTATGGTGCTTGGCGCCGGCGGTGCGGTAGGCGCGGCGATCACGCGCTATGCAGCGGCGAACGGCTTCGAGGTCGATGGTGTCGTTCGCGCCATGACCTCCCGTTGGACATCGCCAACCTGCGCCACGCTTCACTCTTGCGACGTGCGCAGCAAGGACGCCCTGCAACAGCTTGTTGAGCGTCAAAGGCCCGATCTCATCGTCAATGCAGCGTTCCCAAGCGGTCAGCCGACGGACGATGCGGGGCGCGTGCGCCTCCTCTCGGACATGACGGCAGGCGTGCTCGGCGTCATCCACGCCTTACGGGACGCGCGCTACACTGGACGCCTCGCCTTACTCGGCAGCGCCATGTCCTACGGCGCCGGCGACGGACCACGAAGGACGACCGACCGGCTGTCTCCACAGACCTTTCGTGGCGCCGCAAAGGCGTCCGAAAGCCTGCTCGCGACGCAACTCGCCGGTGAGTACGAGCTGCGCTTCACGGAGCTGCGTATCTTTACCGCCTATGGTCCGTTCGAGCAGCGTCAGCGTCTGGTCGCACAGCTCATGCGAGCGGGTTTGACGAAGAGCCGCGTCCGATTGACCGCTCGCCCCTTCGAGCGCGACTGGATCCACTACGACGACATAGCGCGGGCCTGCCTGTCGCTGTTCAATAGCGCTCCGCGCAGCGGCGTCCTGAATCTGTGTTCCGGCAAGCTCACTTCGACGCATGCCATCGCTCGCATGATGGAGCGCATTGTCGGCGACGACCTAATCGATCCGGCGCCGTATGAGCGGGAAGATCGCTACGGCGAGGCGCGCCCAGGGCTCTTGCCCGATCCAGGCGAGGACATCAGCTGGCGCCCCGCGATGAGCTTGCAGGTAGGGCTTGAGGAAACCTGGGCCTGGGCCTGCACTCCAGCCGGCTCCGCTTACTTGCTCGAAGATGCGATCAGCTCATGAAGAACGACGCGCCCGCCTTGAGCTGGATCTTTCCCCTCTACCGTACGGCGACGCACCTCGATGAGCTGCTGCGGCGCGTCGAGGCCGCATCGGCGACGATGTGCGTGAGCTACGAAGTCATTCTCGTCGATGACGCGTGTCCTGAAGGCAGCGGCGCAGCGGCCGAGCGCGCCGCAGAGCGGGTCGAGCACCTGCGCGTCGTACGACTCACGATGAACGCTGGCCAAGACGCGGCTCTGCGCGCCGGCCTGCAAGCTTCTCGCGGCGCCTGGGCGGTGCTCATAGACGCCGATCTCCAAGATCCTCCCGAGGGGGTTGTCGCCTTATGGGCTCGCCGCCGCGAGGGGTGGGATGCGGTGTTTGCGCAGCGCAAGGGTGTCTACACGACTCCCGCGCGCCACCTCTCATCGCGCTTGTATCGCACGCTGGTGTCGACGGTAGGGGGCCTCCCCCCCGGCGCGTGCCTCTTCGTCCTGATTAACCGCCGACTGATCGACCGCATCGCCGCGACGTCGCATTCTCAGCCGTCTCTACTCGCGGTGATCGCCGCGAGCAGCGTCTCGTGCACGAGCGTGGCCGTGACCCGCGCGAAGCGCTCTGAAGGCCGCTCGGCGTACACCGACTTGCGGCGCGTCGACAAAGGCTTGGGCTCGCTCTGGCAATTGATCTTGCACCGGCGCCTACGCGTGCCGCTCAAGGAGGGAAACAAGCGATGAGCATCGGGTCGGACCGCGCCGCTTTGCTCACCGAGCAGAGAAGCTACTTTGATACACGGCGGAACATCCGCCTTCAGCCGCGTGACACGGCCTATATCCGACGACATTTTGCCGAGGTCATGGAGGTCGCGAAGCTTCGCGATGGCGAGTCGGTGTGCGAATGGGGCGCTGGTCTAGGGCGCTTCTCACGCTTGTCACTCGCGTGCGGTGCTCGCTTATGCGCCATCGAACTGGCGCCCAACTTGGCCGAGGCCTGCCGGGCCGCGCTCGCCGACGAACCTCTCGCGCGGGTAGAGACCGGCGACGTAGTGACGGTGCTCGAGCGCCTCGACGAGCGTTTCGATCTCATGATCGGCTTTTTCGTGCTGCATCATCTCCCCGAACTCGAGGCGTACTTCGCAGCCGCTTACGCAGCGCTGAAGCCGGGCGGAAGGATGGCCTTCGCCGAGCCCAATCCTTGGAATCCGTTGTTCCCGGTGCAGATCACCCTTACGCCGGGAATGCGCTGGTCCGCAGAGGCAGGCATCTATCGCCTCTTCTCGGAGTCTGTTCGTCGCGCCGCGCACAAAGCAGGCTTTAAGCGCGTTGAGATCGCCTTCTACGGTGCGCTGCCGCGGGCTCCTTATAATGCGCTCGCGCGGATCGGCCTTGAGCGCAGCGTTGAGCGCCTCGTTCCGTCAGCGTTGAAGCCGTTTCAAACCATCGTCGCTTGGCGTTGAGGACAAGACATGCAGCCCGCCGACCGCTTTAAGGCGATCTTCTTCGAGGCGACCAGCTTGAGTACGGTCCCCTACCAGGACCTGAGGCGACAGATAGAGCGGCACGGCGTCGTGTGCGTTCACGGCCTCTTTGACCGTGCCGAGATTCGCCGGACTTACGAGTCCATCGTCGCAGGCTTCAACGCCCAAAATGACCGCCGACACGATCCGCGGGATACTGAAGCGGCCCGGCGAAACTTCCAGAAGCTGCAGGTCGGGGCCAACTCCGGCGGGAACGACCGCCGCACCCTCGGGCGCTTCATGCGCATGCTCTATAATCCCATCTTCGCCGACGACATCTACGGAATGCGGGCGCAGTTCACCAAGCTCGCCAAGTTTCGCAACCGCCTCTACGAGCTCCCCGAAACGTACGCCGTCACCGGCACTGACGAAGGCTATTGGACGTGCGCGCGTCTGCTTCAGTACCCCCGTGGCGGCGGCTTCATCGTCCCGCACCGGGACATGTACGCGCAGATTGCGACCCGCGAGGCAGGCCTGAGCTATTTTCAACCGCTGCTCTTGCTCACCGAAAAGGGCGTCGATTTCCAAGAGGGCGGGGCCTACATCGAGGTCGACGACGAGCGCTTCTACTATGAAGACTTCTGCCAGGCTGGCGATGTGGTGGTGTACGATGGGCGCTCCGTGCACGGTGTCGCGGATATCGATCCTTTGTGCGATCTTGAGCTTGCCCGCTGCTCGGGGCGCGTGGTTGCGCTGGCCTCGCTGTTTCGCCATTTGTCGGGTGGTGCGTCAGAGTACGCCGAGATGACAAGAAAGGCGGTTGCTGCGTTTGGCCAAGATCGCTGAGGCCTGACGCTTTCCCAACAGCATCACTCGGCTCATCGGCCTGTCGATGGGAGGAATAGCTCCAACCTACGGCGACCTAGCACCTAGTCCTGCCCCCTTAGCCCGCGCACGTCGTTGGCGGTGAGTTTGGAGGACTGGGCGCCGAAGCGGGTGGTGACGTAGTTGGCCACCGCGGCGATCTCGGCGTCGGAATAGGCCTTGCCGAAGGCCGGCATGAACACCTCGCCCTGGGCCGTGCGGCGTCGCGACCCGGCGAGGACCACGTGGGCGACATTGACCGCGCTGGGATCGTTCACCGACCGCGATCCGGTGAGCGTGGCGTAGGTGGTCAGCGAACCCGCGCCGTCCCAGCCGTGACAGCTGACGCAGGCCCCCTCGAAGATCCGCTTGCCCCGCGCCTCGCCGATCACCGGCACCACGGGCTTGGGCGACGACGTCGCCGGTCCGGCCAGGGTCGGCGACAGGTTGTGCGACGCGACGGCGGGGATGGAGCGCAGATAGGTCACCAGCGCCTTGGTGTCGCCCGGGGTCAGGTAGCGCAGGCCGAGGTCCACCGCGTCGCCCATCGGGCCGGTGGCCGTGCCGTGCCCCGAAGCGTGGCCGCTGGAGAGGTAGCTGACCAGGTCGTCATCGCTCCAGGCCCCGACGCCGGTCAACCGGTCGGAGGTGATGTTGTAGGCGTTCCAGCCGGAGGCGACGCCGCCGGCGAACTTGCGCCGGTTGTCCAGCGATTGCAGCAGCGTGCGCTGGGTATGGCAGTCACCGCAGTGGGCCAGGGCCTCGGCCAGATAGGCGCCGCGGTTCCACTCGACGCTGCGGCCGGCGACCGGCTGGAACCCCTGCTCGCGGCTGAACAGCGCCTTCCACACGGCCATCAGCCAACGCTGGTCGGCTGGGAAGATCATGGCGTTGGCCGGCGTGGGCATGCGGACCGGCTTGAGGGTGAACAGGTAAGCCTTGATCGCCAGCCCATCGGCGTCGGCCATGTGGGCGTAGCTCTCAAAGGGAAAGGCCGGATAGAGGTGCTCGCCACGGCGTCCGACGCCCTGCTTGAGCGACCGCAGGAACTCTGCATCGCTCCACGCCCCGATGCCGGTCTCCCGATCGGGCGTGATGTTGGTGGAATAGATCGTCCCGAACGGCGTCTTGAAGGCGCGCGCCCCGACCCATGCCTGGCCGCCCTGCGCCGTGTGGCATCCCACGCAGTCGGCGGCCCGGGCCAGGTATTGGCCGCGGGTGACGATATCCGCCTGGGCCAGCTCCGCCGGGACGCCGGTGGGCGATGGACCCTCATAGGCCGGCGCGGCCGGCTGCCCCTTGGCGGCGAAGTCCAGCGGCCCGGGTCCGGACGCCAGCCAGTAGACGCCGCCGACGACCGCCGCCACGACCAGCACCACCAGGACCAGCAGGGTGTTCAGCACCTTCATGCCGAGGTCCTCCCGGCCAGGATGTCGCGATCGACCGGCAGGCTGCGCAGCCGCTTGCCGGAAGCGTCGAAGATGGCGTTGGCCAGGGCCGGCGGCGCGGCGACGGTGCCGCACTCGCCCATGCCGCCGGGCGCCTCGCCGCTCTTGACGATGTGCACCTCGATGGCCGGCGCCTCATTGATGCGCAGCATGCGGTAGTCGTGGAAGTTGCTCTGCTGGACCCGGCCCTTGTCGATGGTGATCTGGCCGAACATCGCCGCCGTCAGGCCGAAGATGATGCCACCCTGCAGCTGGGCCACCACGGTGTCGGGATTGACCACGATGCCGCAGTCCACCGCGCAGACCACCCGTCGCAGGCGGACCTCGCCGTCGGAATCCACCTGCACCTCGGCCACGGTGGCCAGAAAGGTGTCGAACGCGGTCTGCAACGCGATGCCACGTCCGACGCGGTTGGGCTTGCCCTCGCCCCAGCCGGATTTGTCCGCCGCCAAGTCGAGCACGGCCTTGAGCCGCGGGGTCTTGGTCAGCAGGCCGCGGCGGAAGGCGACCGGATCGGCGCCGGCCTTGTGGGCCAGTTCGTCCATGAAGCTTTCCACCACGAAGACGTTGTGGCCCGGCCCCACACCCCTCCAGAAGGCGGTCGGCACGCCCGGCGGCTCCTGGCGGACGTATTCCACGCGGACGTTGGGCGTGTCGTAGGGATAGTCGATTGCGCCGCCGACCGCGTCGACGTCCAGGCCGTTGACGAAGGCGGGCGGGGCGTAACGCGCCAGCACCGACGAGCCGGCGATGTGGTGGCGCCAGGCCACGAGCCGGCCGCTGTGCAGCCGCGCGGACACGTGGTCGAGGTAGCTTGGCCGGTAGAGCTCCTGCTGGATGTCCTCTTCGCGGGTCCAGACGATCCTGACCGGGCCGTCGACCTTCTGGGCGATGCGGACGGCCTTGACCACGCCGTCGACCTCGAGCCGGCGGCCGAAGCCGCCGCCCATCAGCTGGTTGTGGATGATGATCTTCTCGGGCGGCAGGCCGGCGACCTGGGCCACGAAGGTCACCGCGCGGGTGATCACCTGGGTGCCACCCCAGATCTCCACCTGGTCGGGCTGGACGTGGACCGTGTAGTTCATCGGCTCCAGCGGCGCGTGCGCCAGGAAGGGGAGGTGATAGGTCGCCTCCAGCGCATCGTCGCCGGCGAGGGCCTTGGCGACGTCGCCGTCGTTGCGCGCCACCGCGCCCGGGCGGTTGCTCGCGGCTTCGAGCTCGCTGCGGATCTGGGCGGAGGTGGCGTTGGCGTTGGGGCCGTCGTCCCAGGTGATGTCGAGGGCGGCGAGGCCCTGCTTGGCCGCCCACATGTGGTCGGCCACCACCGCCACCAGGTCATCCAGCACCACCACCTGACGCACGCCGGGCAGCTTCATGGCCTGGCTGTCGTCGACATGGAGCACCTTGCCGCCGAACACCGGCGAGGCGGCCAGGGTGGCGACCTTGGCTCCGGGCACGGCGATGTCGATGCCATATTTCGCCTTGCCGTTGACCTTGTCAGGCGTGTCCAGCCGCTTTGCCGGCTGGCCGATCAGCTTGAAATCCTTGATATCCTTCAGCGGCGGGTCGGCGGGCGGGGCGAGGCCCGCGGCGGCGTCGACCAGATCGGCATAGGCGAGCTTGCGACCCGTGGCGACGTGGGTGACCACCCCCTTGTCCGTGCTGCAATCGCCGGGGGCCACGCCCCAGCGCTGGGCGGCGGCGCCGACCAACAGCGCCCGCGCCCCGGCGCCGGCCTTTCTCAGCGGCGTCCAGAAGGCGCGGATCGAGCTGGAATTGCCGGTCACCTGGCTGCGCAGCAGGGGATTGGCGTAGCTGGCGTCATTGGGTGGCGCGGCCTGCAGCGTCACCTGGTCCAGGCCCACGTCCAGCTCCTCGGCCAGGATCATGGCCACCGAGGTATAGACCCCCTGCCCCATCTCCACCTGCGGCATGATCAGAGTGACCAGGCCCTTGCGGTCGATGCTGATGAAGGCGTTGGGGGTGAACACCCCGGCTTCCCGGCTCTGGGCGCCCGCCTTGCCCTGCAGCGGGACATTGAAGCCCAAGAGGAGACCGCCGCCCGCCGCCGCCCCGGCCTTCAGCAGGAAGCGGCGGGCGGCGGTCTCCTCTTGGGCTTCAATGTCCCGCTGCAGGGCAAGGCGGGCGCCCAGAGCCGGGAAGCCGGGGTGTTCACCCCCAACGCCTTCATCAGCATCGACCGCAAGGGCCTGGTCACTCTGATCATGCCGCAGGTGGAGATGGGGCAGGGGGTCTATACCTC
>FTIV01000648.1_pt2 | contig 11478 bp, 12 predicted proteins | sample 1658621 | NCBI WGS metagenome assembly FTIV01 (sample SAMEA3914841, study PRJEB12502) | metagenome | biome: forest; material: soil | place: Canada | collected 2011-07-05 | depth 0.3 m | reverse complement strand
CCGCACCTCGAAGGGCAGGCCGCCGGCGGCGCGGATGGCGTCCTTCACCACCTTGGCCACCCCGTCCAGGTGCGAGAAGCAGATGGCCAGTTCGGACGAGGAGTTCACCACCGCGATTTTCGGCTTCAGGAAATCCTCGTCCGTCAGGCCCAGCGCCCGCCACTGGGCGCGCCTCGGAGCGGACATGGCGGCGTTGCTTCTGAAGGTGGTGGTCATGCTGTTTCCTCCGGTCGCGAGCGGCGAGGCCCGCGGTCCAATTCCGGTGCGATCGGCCTGGCTGGCATCATCGCGCCTTGTCTTGGAGGACTCAATGATGAGCAGGCTATCGTTCTGCGCGTCAATAGCAGGCGGCTTGAATCTTCGCCGCCGATGCGGCTAGTCCGACCCCGGCGGCAGGGTGTGGTTATGCCCCTTGGGGCCTGGCGTGAGCGGTTAATTCAGAAGGAACAACAGGATGGCGGATCTCGAGCGGATCGGAATCACGCCCGGCGCCAAGCCGGGCAAGGCGCCCTACCTGCGCATCGCCACTGAAGAGGCCTTCTGTCCGCCCGAAATGTTCGAGATCTACGGCAAGATCCTCGATGAGAAACTGGTCGACGATCCGGGCTTCAACAGCCTGTGGGGCTTCTATCTTCGCAGCCCCAGCCCCCGCACCACCTTCATCCGCGACTGCATGACCGACCTTGGCGACCAGCGCCTGGCCCACATGGACGCCTCGGGCATCGACAAGCAGATCCTGTCGCTCACCGCGCCGGGCGTGCAGGTGATGGACAAGGACACCGCCGTGGGGTTCGCAACCTACGCCAACGACTGGCTGGCCGACGGGATCGCCAAGCATCCGGATCGCTACGCCGGCCTCGTGGCCTGCGCGCCGCAGGACCCGGCCGCCGCGGCCAAGGAGATCGAGCGCGGGGTGAGCAAGCTCGGGCTGAAGGGCGTGATCGTCAACTCCCATACCCACAACGAGTACCTGGACGACCAGAAGTTCTGGCCGATCTTCGAGGCCGCCGAAGCGCTGGACGTCCCGATCTATATCCACCCCCAGGGACCGTCGAAGGGGCTGATCGGCCCGCTGCTCGAACGCGGCCTGGACGGCGCCATCTATGGCTTCTCGGTCGAGGTGGGCATGCACCTGCTGCGCATCATCGTGGCCGGCGTGTTCGACCGTTTCCCCAGGCTGCAGATCATGGTCGGCCACGTGGGCGAGTCGCTGCCCTTCTCGCTCTACCGCATCGACTACATGCACCGCGCCTCGGTGGCGTCGGGCCGCTACGCCTCCATGCCACCCTTGAAGCAGAAGCCATCCGACTATTTCCGGCAGAACGTCTACTGCACCAATTCCGGCGTGGCCTGGGCCCCGCCGATCCGCTTCATGCAGGAGGTGATGGGTCCCGAGCGCGTGCTCTACGCCATGGACTACCCCTACCAGTACCTGGTGGAGGAGGTGGTCGAGATGGACGAGATGCAGATGAGCGCGGAGAACAAGAAGCTGTTCTTCCAGACCAACGCCGAGCGGGTGTTCAGGCTGTAGCCAACTGTATCCGCCGATGTGACGGAACCTTTTGCCGTGGTATGGCGTCCAATCCAGGTTGCGTCTGTAAGGGAGGCCGCGCCATGGCGCGTTTCATCATCGCCCCGCACTTCCGCCTGCAGGAATGGGTCGCCGAGGAGAAGGGCTATTTCAAAGCCGAGGGCCTCGACTACGAGTTCCGCGAGCAGGCCATTTCGGACGACGGCAAGAAGCACGACCTGGGCGACCGCATCGGGGCCTACCAGACCTTCGAACAGGGCCGCACCTGCGACGTCTCGTCGGCCTGCCACTGGACGGTGAACGTCGCCGCCTCGTCGGGCCACGGCAAGATGTACGGCGACACCTATTCGGTCTCTCCGGCGGCGATCTTCGTGCCGCAGGACTCGCCGATCCGCGAACCGGCGGACCTTGCCGGGGTGACCATTTCGGTGGGCTATCAGTCGGGGAGCCACTATTCGACCATCCAGGCGCTGGAGCAGTACCTGCCGCTGGATCAGATCAAGCTCAGCTTCGCCGACGGCCTGCTGTTCCGCCGCATGGAACGGCTGATCGACGGCGAGGTCGAGGCCGCAGCCCTGTTCTCAGGGCCCTACTATTTCGCCGAGCAGCTGGGCTTCCGGAAGATCATCGACACCACCTTCATGATGGCGACCATGATCTCGGGCGACCCGGAACCCGAGGACGTGAAGGCCTATTTCAAGGCCCTGCGCCACGCCCAGCGGGACATCGATCTGCGGCCCGAGCTCTACACCCACTATTACAGGAACGAGTTCCCCGCCCGCTGGCACCCCCAGATGGACACCCGCCGCTGGGGCCCGGGCGAGCGCATCGTGTTCGAGCCCTATGACCGGGAAATGTTCGAAAGCTCATTCGAGTGGGTGACCGAACGGGGCATCTTCGAAGGTGGGGACATGGGCGCCGGCGACTACGACAAGTCCGTGGTGCTGCTTCCCTAGCCTCCTCTCCCCACAGGGAGAGGAAGGGCCCCATCGCGCAGCGATGGGAAGGTGAGGGGTTTCCCCTCAGCCTCCTTTGCCATTCACGCTTCAGCGACCCACGGATCGATGAGCTCGAGCCCGATTCCCTGGAAGTCGGCTTGATAGCGCGTCGCCAACTGCAGGCCATAGGCGCTCGCTATGCCCGCCGTCTGCAGGTCGGCCAGCTTGGCGGGAAGCTGGTGAAGTCCGAGCCCCCTTGCGCGCGCGTCTCCCAGCAGCCTTGCGGCCGCTTCAGCCGCAGCGGTGTCGAAGGAGAATGATCTCGGACCGAAGCGGCGCACCGTTCGAACCACAGCCGCCTGCAGGGCCTCGCGACGCCGGCCCATCGGCAGCAGGGCGATCCCGGCGCCGAGTTCGAAAACGACGATGCTTGAGATGGCGCAGTTCGCGAAATGTCGGTCCAGCCATCGAACCGCCACCGGGTCGGGCTCCGTCCGCAGAGCCTCGGACAAGACGTTGGTGTCCAGCAGTATCATTCCGACCGGACGTCAGTCGAAGCTCGCCGGCCTGATCGGCGCAGAGCGGATCGCGGCAAGCGCCTCGTCCAGGTCGACGCCAGGACGGGAGATGGACACCAGCCAGGAGCCGAACGGCGCGGTCTCGTCGGGTGAGGCCGCGTCGTCCTGGGCCAGTCGTTCAAGCGTGTCGCGCAGATCTGCCTCGAGGCTGCGTCCCTTCGCCTCCGCGCGGCGGCGAAGGATTTCCTTGGTGGTTTCACTCACCTTGCGGATCAGGATGTCGGCCATCAGCGGAGATGCTCCATTGATATCACGATATCATGCCCATCCCGGGGCGACAATCTCAGTCACATCCTCCGAGCCAATTCCACCGCCAGACGCCGATTGAGCTTGGCGGACGGGTGGCCGTTTCCGGCGATGACATAGTCCGACAGGTGGGCGCGGTAGTCGGGGATCAGTTGCGACACCCGCCAGAAAGGCACGCCGCGCCGGATCAGCTCCGCGGCGATCCTGTCCACCAGCGCCGCGCGGCGGCGCGCCCGGTCCGGGGCGCCGCGGTCGAGCAGCATGGGCTCGTCCCACAGCAGCACCCGGAAGTCGGCCCGGTAGCGCTGGCGGGCGATGCGCTGCGCGTCCTGGACCATTGCCCCGAACAGTTCGGTGGACTGGGGCCTGGGATCGATCATCAGGGCGTTGCCGATGGCGATGGCCACGGCGCTCGACGACAGCATGCCGGCCCAGGCGCCGGCGAGGCCCGGATAGAAGCGTCCGACGTAGCGCGCTGACCCGGCGGCCAGTTCGTAGTGCGGCGAGCCCAGCCAGTCCCCCGGCGCGCGCCCCTCGATGCGCCGCAGGTGTTCGTCGATGACCGGATAGACGAAGGCCCGCCGACCGCCGCTGGGCGCGCCATTTAGCAGGCGGTCCAGCCGGCCCGACTGCAGCAGGCGCAGGACCTGGTGGGTCCCGTAGCCGCTGAACGCCGCATTGATCACCCGCTCACGGCCTCCCCGCGCGTCAGCATATTGCTGGGGCAGGGCAGCCGGGTCGTTCAGGGCGTCGCCGAAGGTGTAGGAATCGCCGAGGAACACCGTCGTGTCGGCGTCCCCTACGGCGGCGCTGCGGGTCAGGCGGAAGCCATCCGCATCGATTCCGTAGGTCGCCCGATAGATCCGCCTGCCGAACCGATCGAGCGTCAACGTCGCGCGGCTGTCCGGCCTGGGCCGGTAGCCCAGCACGGGGTCCGGGACGATCAGGCTGGCGGGGCGTCCGTCGACGGTGATGCGGGGCCGCAAGAGCAGGGCGGCCTCGGCGTCGATCAGGGCGAACACCAGGAGCAGCGACGCGGCCACACACAGGCCCTTGCCCAGGCGCGTCGGGCCCGACCAGGCGATGAGCGGCGACAGGATCACAACGCCCGCCAGCGCGGCGAAGCTGGCGCGGGACGTGGATCCCAAGAGCACGAAGACACCGGCCCCCACGATCGCCAGGCCCGCGAAGACCATCGCCGTGCGGAATCGCGGGAACGCGGCAACGCCCAAGGTCGTCAAACGTTCAAGGCGCATCGCGCTCCCCGGCTGTGGACGACCGGAACGCCGTTGCCGCGACGGCGCAAGGTCGGTTACATAACGCTGTTAACTTCTGGTCCCGCGTCAGGTAGGCTGGCGCAACCGATGGTTCTGGCGGACTGTCGGCGCGCTCACAAGTCCGGGGGAGACGCCATGAACGCCCTACTCGCGAGGATCGCCAATCCGATCGTCTGGCGGATTCCCGGCCACGGCGCGCGCAAGCTCTACGGCTTTTCCCTGGCCGAGCATGGCAGCATGCTGGACCTGAAGGCCGCGGCCAAGCTGACGCCGTCGCCCGAACGCGCCGCCCTCTACACGCGCCACCTGCTGGATGAGACCCGCCACGCCCAGATGTTCGCCCTGCGGTCCAGCGAGCTGCGCGCCCAGGACGGGGCGCCGAGCCTCGGCTTTCCCAACGCCGACATCGAGAACCTGTTTGAACGACTGGGCGAGGTGCGGTTCCTGGCCTTCGTGCACCGCGGGGAATGCCGCGGCCGCCACCAGTTCGAGACCTATCGCGACTGGTTCGCCCGCCGGGGCGACAACAAGACCCGCGCCATGTTCGACGCCATCGTCCGCGATGAGACCCGCCACGAGAGCTACACCCGCGAGCTCCTGGTCGAACTGGCCGGCGGCGAGGCCAAGGCGCGGCGGGAACTGACCAAGGCCGCGTTGTGGGAGGCCTGGCGGACCTGGCGGCGCATCGGCCGGTTCGGGGCCGAGAAGCTCTACTTCGCCATCATGCTGGTGCTCTACGTGCTGATGGCGCCCTTCGCCCTGCTGGGCGCCGTGGCGCGGCCCGCCCGCAAGGGCTGGACCACCCCGCTCAACGAAGCGGAGACCGACGCGAGACTGGACCGCGCCGCATGAGCGCTGTCCTGGGCATCTCGGCCTATTACCACGACTCCGCCGCGGCCCTGGTGGTGGACGGCGAGGTGGTCGCCGCCATGCAGGAGGAGCGCTTCTCGCGCCGCAAGAACGACGCCGGCCTGCCCAAGCAGGCGGCGCTGGCCTGCCTGGCCCAGGCCGGGCTGAAACCCCAGGACCTGGATCGCGCGGTGTTCTACGAGGACCCCTTCGTGCGCCTGGAGCGGGTTCTGCTGGCGTCACTGCGGACCTTCCCGCGGTCGTGGAAGCAGTTCCCGGGCGCCATCCGCGCCCAGCTCAGCTCCAAGATCTGGGTGCTGGATTCCATCGCGGCGATGCTCGGCGTGGAGCGCCGCAAGGTCACCACCGCCTCGCACCACCGCAGCCACGCCGCCAGCGGCTTCTTCGCCAGCCCCTATGAGCGGGCGGCCGTCCTCACCATCGACGGCGTCGGCGAGGACGTATCCACCGCCATCTGGCTGGGCGAGGGCTCGACGCTCCGCTGCCTGGGGGCCATCGAGTACCCCCACTCGCTGGGCCTGCTCTACGCCGCCCTAACCGCCTATCTGGGATTCGAGGTCAACGAGGGCGAATACAAGGTCATGGGCCTGGCCGCCTTCGGCGAGCCGACCTTCAAGGAGGAGTTCGCCAAGCTCCTGATGCTGCGGCCCGACGGCGGCTTCGAGCTGGGGCTGCCCTATTTCGCCTTCCACACCGACACCGACATCGCCTTCAGCGCCAGGCTCGAGGAATTGCTGGGCCCGCGCCGGCCACACGCCAAGCCCTGGGACCTGAAGACGTCCAGACAGGACCGGCGCTACGCCGACATCGCCGCCAGCCTGCAGTGGGCGACCGAGGAGGCCGTGGTCGCCCTGGCGCGCGAGGCGCGGCGGCGGACCGGCTGCGACGAGCTGTGCCTGGCCGGCGGCGTGGCGCTGAACTGCGTCGCCAACGCCAGGGTCCTGAAGGAGAGCGGTTTCGCGCGGGTGTTCGTCCAGCCCGCCGCCGGCGATGCGGGCGGGGCGCTCGGCGCGGCGATGCTCGGCTCGATCGAGCTGGACGGACGCCGGCCCCGGCCGATGACCACCGCCGCCCTGGGCCTGGGCCTGTCCAACGACGCCACCCGGACCCTGGCCGACAACCTCGGGCTCGACTACGCCACGCCCTCCGACCCCCTCGCCTCGGCCGCCGAGCTCATCGCCCAGGGCAAGGTGGTGGCCATGGCGCGGGGACGCTTCGAGTGGGGCCCCCGGGCGCTCGGACAGCGCTCCATCCTGGCGGCCCCGCAAAGCACGGACATGCGCGAGCGCCTGAACCGGGTGATCAAGAAGCGCGAGCCCTTCCGGCCCTTCGCGCCGGCGGTGCTCAGGGATCGGGCCGGATCCTGGTTCACCGGCCACGACAACGACATGACACCGTTCATGACCACCACCGCCCGGGTGGTCGAGGGCCGCGCCGGCGACCTCGGCGCCGTCATCCACGTGGACGGCAGCGCCCGGGTGCAGACCGTCACCGAGGCGGGCGCGCCGGATTTCTGCCGTCTGCTCGACGAATTGGACGCCCGCAACGGCGCGCCGATCGCGCTCAACACCTCGCTGAACGGCAATGGCGAACCGATCGTCGCCAACGAGGCCGACGCGATCGGCTTTTTCATGTCCCACCCTGTCGACGCCATGCTGCTGGAAGACGTCCTGTTCACCCGGAGATGAAGATGGCCGCCCCAAGCTCGGAACAAGCCGCCACGCACGCCTCGGCCCCGCCGTCGGGCCTGACGCGGTTCACCTCCCGGCTCAGCACGGTCGGCCAGTTGCTGCGGCATTTCACCCGGCGCGGGCGGCTGTTCATGCTGCCCCTGCTGCTGCTTGTGATGGTCAGCGCGGTGCTGCTGATCGTCGCCGGCGGCCTGAGCTACGTCGCCCCGTTCGTCTACGCCATCTTCTGACAGGTGAGGCCATGAGCCGCCGATCGAACGCCCCCCTGACCCTCCTGGCCGTCCTGTTGCTCGGCCTGGGGGCCGCCTCGGCAAGTCGCGGACAGTCCGGCGCCGACGACCTTCAGGCGCGGGGCCGGTACCTGGCGACCCTGGGGGAATGCGCCGGCTGCCATACCGCCGAGGCGGGCCGTCTCGCCGGCGGGCGGGAGTTCCACACCAAGTTCGGCGTGGTGGCCTCGGCCAACATCACCCCGGATGCGGCGACCGGCATCGGGGCCTGGAGCAGCGACGAGTTCTACCGCGCCCTGCACCAGGGCCGCAGCAAGAACGGCATGCATCTCTATCCCGCGTTCCCTTATCCGTACTTCACCCGGATCACGCGCGCCGATTCCGATGCCCTCTACGCCTACCTGCGGACCGTCCCGCCGGTCAGCAATGCGCCCAAACGCGACCGCCTGATGTTCCCCATGAACATCCGCGGCATCGTCGGAGTCTGGAACGCGCTTTACTTCCGGCCCGGCGAGTTCCAGCCGGACCCGGCCCGTTCGCCGGCCTGGAACCGCGGCGCCTACATCGTCCAGGGTCCGGCCCATTGCGCCGCCTGCCACTCGCCGAAGAACTTGCTGGAGGCCGACAGCCAAAGCCATCCCTTCGAAGGCGGAGTGATCGAGGGCTGGTTCGCCCCCAATCTGACCGGCGATCCCCGCTCGGGCCTCGGCGCCTGGTCCGAGGACGACCTCGTCCTGTTCCTGAAGACCGGCCGCAACCCGCACACGGCCGCCGGGGGCATGATGGCCGGCGTGGTCCAGGGCTCGGCGTCCCAGATGGACGACGGCGATATCCGGGCGATCGCAACCTATATCAAGAGCCTGCCGCCCTCGGCGCCACGGCCGGCGCCCCGGGTCGATCCGGCGGCCATGACCCGCGGCGGCGCGGTGTTCACAGCCCAGTGCGCCGGCTGCCACGCGGACACCAACCTGCCGCCGCTGCAAGGCTCGCCCAACATCCAGGCGAGCAATCCGATGACCCTGATCCGCTATGTGCTGAACGGGACGAAGACGGCGGTCACCGCCGCCCATCCGCAGCCCGCCGTCATGCCGGGCATGGCGGCCCAGCTCGACGACCGTCAGGCCGCCGACGTGCTCACCTATGTCCGCAACAGCTGGGGCAACGCCGCGCCCCCGGTCGGCGCCGGCCAGGTGGCCAAGGTGCGGGCGGCGGGCGGCTGATCCTTGGCGGACTTCGGACCCGACCCGCGGGGGGCGACGGACGCGGAACACGACGGTCATGTGCTGATCGTCGGGGCCGGACCGACCGGCCTGTGCCTGGCCCTGGCGCTGCGTCGGCTGGGCGTGGATTGCACGGTGATCGACGCCGGCGAAGGTCCCCGCGTCGAGCCCCGCGCCGCGGTGGTCTGGCCGCGCGAGGCGGAGCTGCTCGCCGCCATCGGCCTTGGCGACCGGCTGCGCGCCGCCGCCCTGCCGCTCGGAGCCACCGCCGTGTTCAGGGGCCGCCGCCGGTTGGGTCTGCTGCCGTCGGAGGGAGTCGCCAGCGCCTTTCCCCGGCCCCTGGTCATCGAACAGCACGTGCTGCAACGGCTGCTGGAAGCCGAACTGTTCGACGCGGGCCTTCAGGTGCAATGGCGGACGCACCTTGTGGACTTCGCCGCCCAAGACGACGGCGTCGTGGCGCGCCTGATCCGCGACGATGGTTCGGGCGGGCCGTTCCGGGCGTCGTGGCTGGTGGGCTGCGACGGGGCGCGCAGCCTGGTGCGCAAACGGCTGGGCGTGCCCTTCCTCGGCCGCGCCGTCCCCGATCTGGAGGTCGTGCAGGTCAAGGCCAACCTCGACTGGCCCTATGATCCCGCGCTGGGCGCGTTGTTCCTGGCCGGCGGACGCGCGATGGGCGCCTTCCCGATGCCCGACGGTCGCCGGCGGTTCTATTGCTTCAAGACCATCGATGAGCCCGCGCGGACCTCGGCGCCCCGCCTTGAAGAGATGCAGGCCCTGATCTCGGGGATGATGGGCGGCGCGCCCGTGAGGCTGCGCGACGTGGACTGGTTGAGCCGCGCCAGGTTCCAGGAGCGGGTCGCCCAGCGCCTGCGGGTCGGGCGGGCCTTGCTGGCGGGCGATGCCGCCCACGTCTGGCCGGCGGTCGGTGGACACGGCATGGCGGTGGCCATCCTGGGCGCCTGCAATCTCGGCTGGCGGCTGGCGGCGGTGATCCGGGGCCAGGGGCCGGAGGCGCTGCTGGACGCCTACGACCATGAGCAACGGGCCCAGGCCAGGACCATGATCGGCAAGATGCGCATGGACCTGCTGGAACGGCCCCTGCCGGCGCCGGCGGTGATGGGGCTCGCCGCCCTGTTGCCCGCGGTCTTGGGCCTGGCCCCGGTCCGCCGCTGGATCGAGCGCGGCCTGCTGAGCGATCTCGGTCTTCACCACAGGTCCAGCCCCTGCTCGGCGTCCAGGGCGCCCGGTCGCCTTCGCGCCGGTGACCGGCTTCCCGACACGCTGGCGTTGGTGGGCGGGCAGGCCCGGCGCCTGCACGACCTCATCGCCTTCGGGAACTGGACCCTGCTGGTCGGGCCGAACGTCGACATCGATCTCATCACGCCGAGACTGGCGGGCCGCGCGCCGGTGCGGATCGTCCAGATCGGCTCAGCGACGGCGCCGCACGGCGCGTCGATCCTGCTGCTGGTGCGGCCCGATGGCTATGTCGGCCTGACCGCCCGGTTGGACGATCCCGGCGCCCTGGACGCCTATCTCGACGCCTGGCTGCCGGTGACCGCCGCCTATAGCCGCGAGGCGCGGGTTTCCTGGCCGGTCATGAATTCCAGCAAGGCGGGGGTCCCGGCCTCGGTCTCGGCTATGCCGCGCTTGATGGCCGGGATGATGTCCTCCGGCCGCGTCACCCGCTCGCCGTAGCCGCCCAGCGCCTTGGCGAAGTCGGCGTAATTGCCCGAGATGTCGGTGGACCGGTACTTCTGGGTCGCCACCGGCATGACGTTCAGCTCGATGGCCATGGACGAATTGTTCAGCAGAATCGACAGGATCGGCGCCTTCTCGCGGGCGGCGGTCTCGAAATCCATGCCGGTGAAGCCGATGGCCGCGTCGCCCCAGACGTTGATGCACAGCTTGTCCGGGCAGGCGAGCTTGGCCCCCATGGCCAGGCCCAGGCCATAGCCCAGCTGGGTGGTCTTGCCCCAGCCGATGTAGCTGAGCGGCGCGGTGGTCTTCCAGAACGGCGACAGCTGGTCGCGCGGGCTGCCCGCGTCGTGGGTGATGATGGTGTTAGATTTGTCCACCGTGTGCTGCAGGTCCCAGAGCACACGATAGGGACTGAGCGGCGTCTCGTTGGACGTCAGCAGCGGCAGCCACTCCTTCATCCACTCCGCCTCCACCGCCTTGATCTCGGCGGCGATCGATGAGGCGTCGCGCGGGGACTTCAGCAAGGCCTTGCAGGCCTCGATCAGCATGCCCAGCGTCAGCTTGGCGTCGCCCAAGAGGGCGTAACGGGTGGGGTAGTTCTTGTTGAGGTCGGTCTCGTCCAGGGTGTTGTGGATGATGACCTTGCCGTCCGGCATGGAGACCCCGAACGCGGTCTGCGAGAAGCTGCAGCCGGCGCCGAAGATCACGTCCGAGGCGTTCAGGAAGTGGCGCACGGTCTTCGGGATGGCGGCGCCCCCCGAGCCCAGGGCCAGGGGATGGGTCTCGTCGATCGTGCTCTTGCCTTCCAGCGAGGTGCAGACCGGCGCGGCCAGCAGCTCGGCCAGGGCCTTCAGTTCGTCATAGGCCTCGGCCCAGTGCACCCCCTGGCCGGCATAGATCACCGGCCGCTTGGCCTCGACCAGGGCCTTGGCCGCGGCGGCGATGGCGTCGGGGGCCGGCGCGAAACGGGTGCGCACCACCGGCTCGTAGACCAAGGGCTCGGGCACGTCCTCGTTGTTGACGTCGTAGGGGATCTCCACCAGCGCCGGCCGCGGCCGGCCGTTCCTCAGCTGGGTGAAGGCGCGGCGGAGGATGTTGCTGGTCTCGGCCGGCAGGTTGATCGGCTCGGCGAGCTTGGTGATCCCCGCCATCTGGACCGTGGCGTTGTAGTTGTCGGGCACGTGCGCCAGCCGGCG
>FTIV01000011.1_pt2 | contig 11600 bp, 11 predicted proteins | sample 1658621 | NCBI WGS metagenome assembly FTIV01 (sample SAMEA3914841, study PRJEB12502) | metagenome | biome: forest; material: soil | place: Canada | collected 2011-07-05 | depth 0.3 m | reverse complement strand
CATGGCGTGCTGGTGACCAGCGCCACCCTGGCGGACTCCACCCTGGCCGATCCCTTCGCCCTGGCCGAGATGCGCACTGGCGCGGCGCGCCTGCCGGACCGGCCCAAGACCCTCAGGCTCGCCTCGCCCTTCGACTATGAGCATCACAGCCGCGCCTTTGTGGTCACCGACGTCAATCGCGAGGATCCGCGCCAGATCGCTTCGGCCATGCGCGAGCTGTTCACCGCGGCCGGCGGCGGCGGACTTGGCCTGTTCACCGCCATCCGGCGGCTGCGCGCCGTACATGAGCGGATCGCCGGGCCGCTCGCCGACAGGGGCATGGCGCTCTACGCCCAGCACGTCGACCTGTTGGAGGCGGGCGCCCTGGTGGACATCTTCCGGGCCGAGGAGGATTCCTGCCTGCTCGGCACCGACGCCGTGCGCGACGGTGTGGACGTTCCCGGCCGCTCGCTGCGGCTTTTGGTGTTCGACCGCATCCCCTGGCCGCGTCCGGACCTGCTGCACAAGGCCCGGCGCGAGCGCTTCGGCGGCAAGGCCTATGACGACGCCATCGCCCGCGCCCGCATCGCCCAGGCGTTCGGACGGCTGATCCGCCGCGCCGACGACAAGGGCGTGTTCGTCATGCTCGATCCCGCGGCGCCGACACGGCTGTTTTCGGGCTTGCCGGAGGGGGTCGTGCTGCAGCGCGTCGGCCTCGTCGAAGCGATCGAAGCGGTCTCGGGTTTCCTTGGCCCGGGCTCGATCTGAGCTCTTTGGCGACCGTCCGTGAGCTGCGGAGTTGCGGCGCCGCAATGCTGCGACGCAATACAAGTTATTAACGTAGGATATTGACGGGATTGCAGAAAATCTGTGCGCGCTCGCCAGATTGTGACCGCAGATACGTCATGATCGCGTGCTAGACAGACGCCTGAGGGGAAGGTCGGCGCCTAATCGGAGGAGACGCTCTATGTTCGGTTCCATGAACGAGCCACGATCCTTTCAAATCCTCTCGGTGGCCTCCGAACAGGCGGCCGAAGCGGCCTGGGCCGAGGAGTCCGACGCCTGGGATGCGGTCGCCTCCAGCGCCTTGATCCATCGCGTTCGGTGGCATACCGGCCTGACCCAGGCGGAGTTCGCCGAGGCTTATCGGATCGATCACGGTTTCCTGAGAGCGCTCGAGCGGGGCGCGGTACAGCCGGACAGCGCCCTGGTGGCCTATCTGACGGTGATCGACCGGGCGCCCGAGATGGTGCGCGCCGTGCTGCGGACCTGCTGACCCCCCTAGCGGTCCCGGTCGCGCCCGAAGTTGGGCTCGGCGCTTTCCTGACCCAGGGCGATGACGCCGGTGCGGATTTCCCGCGTCCGACTGAACAGCTCGTGCAGCTTGTCGCCCTCGCCCCATCTGATCGCCCGCGACAGCGCCTGCAGATCCTCGGTGAAACGGGCCAGCACGTCCAGCACCGCGTCCTTGTTGAGCAGGAAGACGTCCCGCCACATCACCGGGTCGGAGGCGGCGATGCGGGTGAAGTCGCGGAAACCGCCGGCCGAGTACTTCATCACTTCCGCCTGGGTGACCTCTTCCAGGTCCGCCGCGGTGCCGACGATGTTGTAGGCGATCAGGTGGGGCAGGTGGGAGGTGACCGCCAGGACAAGATCGTGGTGGCGTTCGTCCATCAGCTGGACCCGCGCGCCCAACCCCTCCCAGAACGCGGTCAGCCTCTCGACAGCCTGGCCATAGTGGGGATCTTCCGACGCCTGCGGGGTCAGGATGGTCCAGCGGTCATGGAACAGCTGGGCGAAGCCGGCGTCGGGGCCGGAAAACTCCGTGCCGGCGATGGGGTGGCCGGGCACCACGAACACGCCGTCGGGGGCCGCCGCGGCGAGGGCCTCGCCGACCACGCCCTTGACCGAGCCAACGTCTGTGAGGGTCGCGCCCGCCTTCAGCCCGGGCGCGCACGCCAGGGCGACCTCGCCGATCACCCCTGGCGGCGTGGCCACGATCACCAGGTCCGCGCCGGCTGCCGCCTGGGCGGGGTCCTCGAAGACCTCGTCGGCGATGCCGAGCTCGGTGACGCGCTGGCGCACCGACGCGCTGGCGTCGGCGACCGCGATCCGCTCCGCCACGCCATGGACCCGCGCGGCGCGCACCAGGGATGAACCGATCAGGCCGCAGCCGATCACCGTCATCCGATGATAGATCGGGCCCGGCATGGTCAGCGGCCCAGGAACTGGGCCAAGAGGTCGATCACGGCGCGGTTATGCTCTTCCAGACCGATGGTGACGCGCAGGTGGCCGGGCAGGCCGTAGTTGGCCACGCCCCGGACGATGTAGCCGTGCGAGGCGAGCCATCCCTCCGCCTCGGCCGCCGTCCTGCCAGGGGTCTGCGGGAAGCCCGCCAGGACGAAGTTGGCTTGCGACGGTACGACCTCGAGGCCCAGGCCGCCAAGCTGCTGCGTCAGCCAGGCCCGCCAGCGATCCACGTGCTCGACGGAAAGCCGATAGAAGTCCTCGTCCGCCAGGGCCGCGACGGCGGCCTCCTGGGCCGCGATCGAGGTGTTGAACGGGGCGCGGATGCGATCGACCGCGTCGGCGATGTGCGCCGGGCAATAGGCCCAGCCCACCCTCAGCGCCGCCAGGCCATGGATCTTGGAGAAGGTGTGGGTGACCACGATGTTCAGGCTGTCCCGCGCCAGATCCAGCCCGTCGTCGAAGCTCGGGTCGGTGGCGAACTCGGCATAGGCGCCGTCGATCACCAGCAGGACGTCGGCGGGCAGGCCGTCATGCAGGGCGCGCACCTCCTGGCCGGACAGGAAGGAGCCCGTCGGGTTGCCGGGCTGGGTGATGAACACCAGCCGGGTCCGCTCGTCCACCGCCTTGAGGATCTCCTCGACCGAGATGCGGTAGCCGGGCTCCGGGACCTGCTTCACCTCGGCCTGGCAGGCGCGGGCGCCGATGGTGTAGGCCGAGAAGCCGTACTGGCCCATGACGATGTTGTCGCCCGGCTCCAGGAACACCTGGTTGAGCAGGTGCAGCACCTCGTCGGTGCCGTCGCCGAACACCAGCCGCTCCGGCTCGAGCCGGTAGTGCTGCGCCACCGCGGCGCGCAGGATCCCGGCCCGGCTGTCCGGATAGAGATTGAGCCTGTCGGCGGCCGCCAGATAGGCGTCGCGCGCCTTGGGACTGCTGCCCAGGATGTTCTCGTTGGAGGACAGTTTCACAGGGTTGGCGAAGCCGTCGGCCCTGGATTTGCCGGGCGTGTAGGGCGAGATATCCAGGATGCCCGGCTTGGGTTCCGGCCTTGAGGAGGCGCGCGGACGGGTCAGGGGGGCGGGTTCGGTGCTCACGCGGCCTGTCCTACACGTCGAAGGGCGTCGGCGCAGCCCCGATGACGCCCGACAGCCGGCCCGGCGCCCGCGCCAGCCGTTCGTCGTTCGGCTGATAGAAACCGGCCAGCTTGAACAGTTTCAGCCCCCCGGACGACTGGAGATGGCAGGCCGCGACCCCGTCCTTGCCCATCGCGTCCAGGATCGCATCGGCCGACTCCTGTGCGTCGGTCACCCAGAAGGTCTCGTCCGAACCCGACGGTTCGATCGGCGCGTCGGCCACGGCCAGGGCGCTCATTGGGCCCCAGGCCTTCAGGCAGGGCAGGGCGGCGAACACCCGCACCTTCGGCTCGGCCAGCAGCCGGCCCCACCAGGCGCTGCCCTTGGACAGGGCCAGCAGGCCCACGCCGCCCAGGGTGCGGGCGGCGGCCAGGGCGTCGTCCGCGGTTTCCACCTGGGTCACGCTGGGGGCGGCGCCGAAGCGCAGCCTGGACAGCTCCATGGTCCTGGCCGGGTCGCGCCCGCCCCAGGCGGCGATGTGATAGGGCCCCTGCAAGGCCAGGCTCTCGGCCATCAGTTCGCGCCAGATGCGGACGATCAGCGAGACGCTGGCCGCCTTGCGCGGCCGGGCGAGCAGGCCGCGCAGCACCTGGGCCTCGCGGGCCGGCCTCAGGCCGAACCTGCCCGCGTCGCCCTGGGCGGCCTTGGCGGCGGCGACCGCGGCCGCCAGCTCGGCGCGCTCGTCCACCAGCGCCAAAAGCGCCGCGTCGACCTCGTCGATGCGCGCGCGGACAGCCGCCAGGGATGGGCGTGGGTCGTCCATGGGTCCCCCAAGAGAGCGCCGGACCATAGTCTCTGAATCCAGGCGCGCAACCGCGCTGTCCCGCTCTTGGCAAGGCGGCGCCCGGATGAGCATGCTCGGGACAACGGGAGTCGGCGATGGACGGCGGAAACGACCGCTGGGTGTTCGGCTACGGCTCGCTGATGTGGCGGCCGGGGTTTCCCCATGTCGAGCGACAACGGGCGGTGATGCATGGCCGGCGGCGGGCCTTCTGCATCTATTCGGTCTATCACCGCGGCATCCCCGAGGCGCCGGGCCTGGTCCTCGGGCTCGCGCCGGGAGGCTCAGTCCGCGGCATCGCCTTTCGTGTCGCCGCTCGCGACTGGCCCGCGACCCACGACTACCTGCTGCAACGCGAGCAGCCCACCGAGACCTATGTCGAGGCCTGGGCCGAGGTCCGCCTCGCCGACGGCCGGCGGATCCGGGCCCTGGTGTTCGTGTCCGACATGCGCCACCCGCAGTGGGCCGGCGGCCTGGACCTGGACAGCCAGGCCCAGCTCATCGCCGGATCCGAGGGCCTGTCCGGCCGCAACATCGACTACCTGCGTGATCTCGTCCGCCACCTGCGCGAGGACGACGTGGTCGACCGCTCGATGGAAACCCTGCTGCACAAGGTCGAGGCGCTGGAGGGGGTGGGTTAGAGCCCCGGCCCTGTCACGAGTTGGGCGCCGCCACGTTTCCCCCTTCCGTCATCCTCGCCCCTTGTGGCGAGGATCCCTCTATCGGACGCACGAGTGTCTTCGGTGAGTCAGCGGCGGCGGGACCAGGGATCCTCGCCACGGGGGGCGAGGATGACGGACCGTGGGTGGTCAGAGGCCCTGGGCCAACAGCGAATTCGATTCCGTCTCGATGCTGGTCTCCAGGGCGCGCATGAAATCGGCGCGCTTCAGCCCCTCGGGAATGGGCGTCAGGAATTCGTAGACGATGGTTCCCGACTTGCTTGGCCAGCCCCGTGCCGACCAGTGGACCCCCGAATTGGTGGCGATCGGCGTGCAGGGCATGTCCAGGTCGCGATAAAGCGCCGCGACGCCGGGCTTGTAGTCCGGCGGCGCGCCGGGCGCCGTGCGCGTCCCCTCCGGGAAGATGATGATCTGGCGCGCTTCGCTCAGGCGATCCCGCGTCGCCGCCACCAGGTCCTTCAACGCCCGTGACCTCCCTTCGCGGTCGATCGCGATCATTCGGGTCTTGGTCGCGTGCCAGCCGAAGAACGGGACCTTCAGCAGCTCCTTCTTCAGCACGAAACAGGCGTCGGGCAGGAAGATGAACGGCCCGATGAAGTCGAACATCGACTGGTGCTTGGCGGCGATGAGGCCCGCGCCGGTCGGGCAGTTTTCCAGCCCACGCACCTCGACCTTCACCCCGGCGAACAGCTTCAGGCCGAACACCACGATCCGCGCCCAGACCCGGATCGACTCCACCATCGCCCGGCGCGGCAAGAGCAGGTTGATCGAGTACAGGATCGCCAGCGGACCCGAGACCAGCCAGAACCAGACCACGAACAGCAGCGGTCCAACGCGGATCATGGCCGGGCGGGCGCGTGCTCTGTGCGGGAGTCTGCCCGCGGAGCGCGATGGCTGGTCGCGTGCCCCTTGACGTGAGCCGGGGCCGACGAGGGCGGGGTCGCGGGCCTGCGAACCTCGGAGATCGGACCGGCGGCCCCGTGTTCGCGGGGACCCAGGCTGAGCACGGCCTCCCGCGCCAGGATCACCAGGTACTTGCAGTATTCCAAAACCATCCGTCGCGCGCCGCCGGTCGTCCGCCACCAGTTGCGGGCGTCCAGTTCATCGGTGGTCACCGGATAGGCCTGGAACTGGCCGTCGGGCAGGGCGCTGTGCAGCTCCAGCACGGCGCGGGGCATGTGATAGTCGGCGGTCACCACGATCAGCTTCCTGAAGCCGTAGGCCCGCGCCCACGCCGCCGTCTCCCGCCCGTTGCCGATGGTGTTCTCCGCCGAGAAGCCGAGGTCGACGCAGCAGTCGTAAAGCCGGCCCGGCGCCTTGGCCACCGAGCGGATGTCGGCCCGGCTGGTGATGCGGTTGACGCCGGACACCAGCAGCCGCGAGCCCTTGCCGTCCTCCAGCAGCTTCATGGCCGCCGCGATGCGCAGGGTCGAGGCGCCGGTCAGGGCCACGATCCCATCAGCCTGGACCGGATCGGGCGCGGGGGTCGAGCGGACCACGCGGGCGGCGAAGGCGAGCAGGCCGACGGTCCAGATCATCAGGACGATCAGGATAAAGGCCAGGCTCTTCACGGCAGCTCCCCGACAAGGCGCATGGCGGTGATCCGCGCCGCCACGGCCGCCACGGCCGCGGCCACCAGGGGGCACGGCAGGATGGCCAAAAGGTCGGTCCAGGCGATCGGAAGCACCGGTGTCAGTCCCTCGCCGCCTCCCATAATCCGTGCGGCGGCCGCGACCAAGGCCGCAGCTATGGCGCCGAGCGCGCCGGCGGCGGCGGCCAGCTCGGCCAGACGGTTCTGGAACAGGGCGATGATGAACCTGTCCTCGGCGCCGCCCAGGTGCAGGACCTCGACGATTTCGCGGCGGGCGGCCAGCCCGGCCCGGGTGGCGAAGGCGATCACCGCGGCTGCGGCCAGGCCCATCAGCACGGCGACGCCGGCCGCGGCGGCGCGGGCCATGGAGCCGGCGCGGACGATGTCCTTGATCCAGCGGCTGTGGTCATCGATCACGCCGTCGACGCCCGCCGCCTTCAGCGCGGCGGCCAGCTCCGCGGCGGTGGGCGGCGTCTTCTTGGGGTCGAACTCCAGCTCCACCATCCGCGGCAGGGGCAGGTCGGCCAGTTGCGCGCCCTGGCCCAGCCAGGGCTCGACCAGGGCCTGGGCCTTCTCTTTTTCCAGAGCAGTGGCTTCCGCCACGCCCTTGGCGCCCGCCAGGGCGCTGGTGGCCCTCTCGACCGCGGCGTCCGCGGTTTCGTCTCCCACCGGCCTGATCAGCACCGTGGCCGACCCCTTGAGCTGTCCGGCCCAGCCACGGGCCGCGCGGTCGGCCCCCAGGGCGGCGATCACGCTGAGGCAGGCGAAGAAGCACAGCACCGCCGCCACGAAGACCAGCAGCAGGTCCTGGGCCGGTTCGCGCGGCAGGAGCGGGGCGGGACGCCAACGCGGCGCCAGGGCGTTGCTGGCCTTGGCCATCAGTTGGCCCCCTTGGCGTTGAGGCGGCTGAGGCGGCCCTGGTCCAGATGCATGACCGGCATGCCGGACCGCGCCACCAGCTCCTCATCGTGGCTGGCCACCAGCACTGTCGTCCCCATCCGATTGAGTTCGACCAGCAGCCGCAGGATGCGCAGGCCCATGGCCTGGTCGATATTGCCGGTCGGCTCGTCGGCCAGAAGGATGTCCGGCCGGCCCACCACCGCGCGGGCGATCGCCAGCCGCTGTTTCTCGCCCCCGGCCAGGGTGGGCGGCAGGGCGTTGAACTTTCGGCCCAGCCCCACCCAGGTCAGCAGCTCGGCGACGTCGGCGCTGTAGGCGGCCGGCTTGATGCGCGCGATGCGCAGCGGCAGCGCCGCGTTGTCGAAGGCCGAGACGTGATCGAGCAGCCGATACTCCTGAAACACCACGCCGATGCGCCGGCGCAGCATCGGCAGGGCGCGTCGAGGCACGGTGGCCAGATCCTGGCCGAACAGGCTGATCAGCCCCCGGGACGGCCGGGTGGCCAGATAGATCAGCTTCAGGAGCGAACTCTTCCCGGCGCCCGACGCGCCGGTCAGGAAGTGGAACGAGCCGGGCGCAAGGTCGAAGGAAATGTCCTTCAGCACCTCGGGTGCGCGCCCATAGCGCATGCCGACGTCTTCGAAGCGGACAATGGGTTCAAGGCTCTCCCGATCGGCGGGGCGAGGCTCGTCGGCTGTTGGTGTTCTGGACATGGAGACGGAAATCGGCGACCTCGGTGTGGGGTGCGGTAGCCTCCGATTCGGCGGCCATGATACTGACCTGTCCAGACTGCGCCACCAGCTATTTCGTCGATGACGGAGCCATCGGCGATGGGAGAACCGTGAGATGTGCAGCCTGCGGCACGTCTTGGAAAGCCCAGAATAAACCACCTCTCGAATTGAGGGTCACGTCCGAGGAGGGCGCATTCGGGGCAGACCCTCCGGCGCCCGACGACGATCTGTTCGAGCGGCCGCTGGCCGAGGTCCATGGCGAAGACCTGCCCAAGGCCTTCCGGGCCAAGCAGGCCACCGTCCAGCGTACCCGCGAGGCGGCGGTCCAGGGGGTGGTTTGGGCCGGCGTGGGCGCGGTCACGGCGCTGATGCTGATGGTGGCCATCGTCTTCCGCGTCGACGTGGTCCGGCTCTGGCCCAGGACCGCCAGCGCCTACGCCAGCATCGGGCTGCCGGTGAACCGCGTCGGCCTGACCATCGAGAACGTCCACGCCCAGCCTTCGCTGCTGGACGGCCGGCCCTCCCTGGTGGTCTCGGGGGTGTTGCGCAACATCCGGGCCCGGCCGGTGACGGCGCCGCCTTTGTCGATCGTCCTGCTCGACAAGGATGGCAAGCGGGTGGCGGTCAAACACGCCGCGGCCACCGACACCGCGGTGCCGCCTGGCCAGACGCGTAACTTCGCCATCAGCCTTGTCGATCCGCCCATCGGCGCCTCTGATCTCGAGGTCACGTTCCTGGTGTCGGGCCTGGTGTCGGGCTCCCCCGTCCCGCACGCCAAGCCGGTCAGCGCCCCCAAGATCACCGCCGCGGCGCCGGACGCGCGGGCCATGCTGCTGGGCCCCTCGATCGAGGAGGTCCGGCCGATCGCCTCGAGCAGCCCCTACGCCCTCTCCAGTTCCGCCGCCGTGGCGCGCTGATCGCGGTCGGCTGTCCGTGGCGGAGCCACGGAGCCGCCCCGGGGAACGAATGGCTACGCTTGTCGTTAACCATATTATCCGAGGCGCCGGTTGGGTGCGCGCGGACTGTCGGGGGATTTCCGATCCGGGGTGACGTTTCTGTCGGGGCGGTGTCGGGGTGGGGCGATGAGTCGGATTCCGATTCTTTTGCGCAGTGTCGCAAACGGGCGACAATTGCCTGTAATCCGTGCGCCAACTCCCTCCTGGAACGGTGTGGCGAGCCCGCTATTTCCCCACGCGGTTGAATTCGCGTGCGGGGGGCATTCAGCCGGGGTTCACCCGGCGGGCGCGAGCTTGACAGCAGGCGGGGCTGGGCGAACAGTCGCCTGCCGATATGGTTAATGCGGCAATGGGTGGGGTTCGGTGATGGACGGCGATAGCGGCCAGTCCCCGATGGTCGTCTTACCGGTTCCGTCGCCTCCGGAACCCCGTATCCTGGTCCCCATCAAGCAGGACAAAAAGAAGGGCGGCGGCCACGGGGGCCATGGCGGCGGTCACGGCGGCGGTCACGATGATGACTCGCCCCCCGCCTGGATGATCGCCTTGATCGCCACGCTGGTCGTGTTGGCGATCCTCGTCGGGCTGATGATCGCCTGGCGCGCCGGGTTCTTCCACGGGTTCGAACATCGCCGGTCGGATTACGCCTGTCCGCGGCCGTCGACCCCGGTCGAAGATCAGCCCCAGTTCAACGCCCAGCAGCACGAGATCCGGGACCTGCGCCGGCGCGGGTTCCGCGGCGACTTCTTCGCCCAGCTGGAGCTGGGCTCCCGCTACGAGGCGCGGCACGTCGCCGACAAGAACCTGCAGGATCCGGTGGAGGCCGCCGTCTGGTACGCCCTGGCCCTGTCCAACCCCGACGGCTACGCCCCGACCGGAGGCCGTACCGTGGACGAGGAGCCGTTCAGGGATTCCGGCCGAGAGCGTGTCGCCTCGCTCTACGACGACTGCCGCCATGTCGAGCGCAACTACGCCTACGCGGCCCTCGACCGGCTGCTGTCGCAGATGTCCACCGACGATCGCGACAAGGTCAGGGACCGGGCGACCTATGTGCTGTCCACCCAGGGCGCGCCGGGGCTGCGCACGCTGGGACGGTTGCATGACATCGGCTACGGCCCCTTCGGCGAGCCGCCGGACGACGAGCAGGCCCAGCGCGCCTGGAGCCGCACCGGCTGGTCCAGCGCCATGCAGCTGTTCGGGCGCAATGGCGTGGACGCCTACATGTACGACTACCTGGCCATGCAAAGCGGCGACGAGGGCGCCTATGTCCTGCTCAAGGACGTGGAGCGCACCTCCAGGCTGCCGGGCCTGGCCGATACCGCCGAGGAGCAGGCCCGCCGGTGGGTCCCGCCCGTCGAGTTCTATCCGCCAGACGCCCCCGACTCCGGCGTGCCGCACTCCGACGAGAGCGAGCCGTCCGGCGAAGTCGAACGCACCGCGCTCTATCGCGTCTGGGAGCTGCCTTTCCGCCACATCGCCCAATCGCTGGTCTATCTGCACGTGACGCCGAAGCCGGTCGATCACGAGCAACAGCTGCCCGAGCACGATATCGAGTCCTTCCAGGCCATGCTTGGCCGGCCGACCACCGGTCGCCTCACGCCGCTGGAAAAGGTCCGCGCGGTCCAGTTCGCCTCGGTGAACGGTTCGCCCCACGCCCAGCTGGTGCTGGCGGTCATGTACGCCCAGGGCGTCGGCGTGCCGCCGGACTATGCCCGCGCCTTCCACTGGTTCGAGCAGGCCGACCGCCAGGGCTCGCCCGAGGCCAAGTTCGCCATCGCCACCTATTTCTCGGAAGGGCTGGCCGGCGTCGCCGACCAGCAGAAGGCCGAGGCGGTGGTGCATCAGCTCGACGCGGCCCTGTCCGGGTTCCGCCCGTCGGTCGAGCGCCTGCGCGGCATGCTGGAACGCGTGTCGCCCGGCCGCCGCCGCGGCTGGCTGGGCTATGCCCGGCCCGAAGAGCAGTCCTACGATGAATCGGGCGCCTATGGCCCCGGTCCTGACCCGTCCGGCGGGTACGCCAGCGGCCCGCCGGGGCCCGCCGGCCCGGCCGGCTCGAGCGATCCCGCGGCCGGTTACGCCCCTGGCGCGGGGGAAGATTGGTCCAACGCGGCGGGAGACACCCGCTCAAACCACCACCGGCGCCCGACGCGCTCCCGCAGATCGACTCCGCCGGGCGCGCCCGCGCCCAATGATGAAAGGGGGCAGCGGTGAGCCGCCCATTCCTGAACAGGTCCCTGTCCTGGTCCCTGGCCGCGACGGCCTTGCTGGCCGCGGCGCTGACCGCCTCGGGCGCCAGCGCCTACACGGCCGCCAAGATCGATGAACAGATCCGCCCAAACTTCGGGATCCTGCTGAAGCCCGAACTTCGCCGGCATCATCCCGGTCCCTGGTACGGCCGTCGTTACGGCTATCGCCAAGGCGGCTATGGCCAGGGAGGCTATGGCCAGGGCGGCGCGCCCTATGGTCCGGCCAACTACGGCGGCTACGGCCAGCCCAGCGTCACGGTGGACTGCACCGACCCGTCGCTCGGGCCCACGCCCGTGTCCGACGCCGCCCAGTGGGTGGCCGACGGCGGCGTGGTCTATGTCCGCGCCCGCGGCGT
>FTIV01002096.1_pt4 | contig 11669 bp, 16 predicted proteins | sample 1658621 | NCBI WGS metagenome assembly FTIV01 (sample SAMEA3914841, study PRJEB12502) | metagenome | biome: forest; material: soil | place: Canada | collected 2011-07-05 | depth 0.3 m | reverse complement strand
TGGCCAAGCAGATGGGCCTGGGCCAAGGCGGCCGTCAGGCGGCGCGCAAGCGCTAAGCGGGGTTGGACCGGCGGACGGCTTTTCGTCCGCCCGAGGTCCGCGCCACGACATCGAAGACTCGCTTTCCACGGGCTTCGTGGGGCGTCGTCAGGGAACGCCCGCCGCGGTTGCGGCGGGCGTTTCCATTTTGTGCGCGCCGATCAGGCCGTTGGAACTCGCCCACGGTGCGGCTGGTTGACTCATGCACCATCATTGACCCTCGAAATCGGATTTTCCGCTTGCCATCGATTCGCGCCGCAAGCGATATTGAATCGAAGCGATTCCAACGCGTTGTTAAGGAATCCGGAGATGCTCACGCAGATGGGAGCCCAAGTCGCCGGCGCCCGGGCGCATGAGGAGCTGTTCGCCTACTGGGCGGCCCGCCGCGAGAGCGGCAAGCTGCCTTGCCGCGCCAACATCCATCCAGCCCATTTCAAACAGCATCTGCCCACCATCAGCCTGATCGACGTGACGGCCAATCCGAAGTCCTACCGGCTGAGACTGGCCGGCACCGGGCTCTATGGCGTCTATGGCCGCGAGATCACCGGACGGACGCTGGAAGAGATCTACAGCGCCGGGGCGGCCGACTATTGGCGGGGCGAGCTGGACAAGGTGGTCGAGGAGCGGCGTCCCGCGGTGGGCGTGCACAACCTGGCCTGGCGGGGCGCGCCGCACGTGTCGATCCTGTGGCTGCGGCTGCCCCTGGCGAGCAACGGCTCGGACGTGGACATGATCCTGGGCTACGACGCCCTGATCGGCCAACAGGCCGAGGGCATGATGAGCGGCATCCGGGCCGCCTGAGCCGCGCCGGAACAGGCCTTCCAACACACTGCGGGACCCCCGCCTCTTGCACGACGCCGCCGCGACTGACAAAGCAGTCTGGCTCGCGCGGGAAACATCGCCGTGGACGGATCCTTCGATCAGCCTAAGCCGGAGGCCGCCTTCAAGGTCGAGCTGGTCCCGGATATCTCGGCCCGGCGCGCGCTGCTTACCATCGAACGGTCCTGCGTGGAGCAGATCCGGGCCAACGAGGCCGCCCTGGAGAAGACCTGGTCGGCCGACGCCCTGCACCAGATCCGCGTGGCTCTCCGCCGCTGGCGGACGGCGCTCGCCGCTTTCCGGGACGTGGAGAGCGCCGAGGACAAGGCCTCGGTCGCCGAGCTGAAGTGGCTGGCGGGGGAACTGGACGAGGCGCGCGATCTCGACGTGTTCGCGCACAGTTACGGATCACGGCCGGGCGCCGAGGATCCGAAAAGCAAGTCCGCCGCGTTCGACAACGCCCTGGCCCGGGCCCACGCGGGGGCTCACGACCGGGCGATCCAGGCGCTGCAATCCGACCGCTGGCGGCGGTTCCTGTGGGCGGCGACGGGAAACATCGCAGCTCCGGTCTGGGCCGCCGACGACGGCCCGAGCGCGCGCGACCTCGCCGCCAAGGCGCTGCGGCATCACGCCAGGAAGGTCCGCGACAGCGGCCGCCGGCTCGGCAAGCTCGGCCCGAACGCCCGACATCGGCTGCGTATCCAGGCGAAGAAGGCCAGGTACACCGCGGAGGTGTTCTGCGGCCTGTTCGGCCATCCCCGCCGGCAGAAGCTTTTCATCAAGGCCTTGCGCGGCCTGCAGGGCTCGCTGGGCGACCTCAACGACATCCACGTGGCGGAGGGTCTGGCCAGGCGGCTTACCCGCGACGCCAAGGGCGCCGGCGCCGCCAGGACGGGCGGCTGGTTCACCGGCTCCAAAGCCCGCAGGCAGGCGGCCTTGCTGCGGCAAGCCGGCAAGGCCTACGACCGTTTCGTCGAGGTCGATCCCTTCTGGTGACCCGCTGCGGCGGCCGGCGGCGATCCGGCCGAGGCCTTGAGCAGGTCGCGGATCTCGACCAGCAGAGCCTGGGTGGCGTCGGGCGCCGACGGCGCCGCGTCATGTTCCTGTTGGGCGGTCAGCCGGCGGATGGCGTTCACCATCTTGACCATCAGGAACACCGTGACGCCGATGATCAGGAACTGGATCAGGGTGTTGATGAAGGCGCCGTACTGGATGGCGACCTCGGGCGACTTGGCGGCGGTGTTGGCGGCCTTGAGCACGATCTTCAGCTGCGCGAAGTCAACTCCGCCCATCACTACGCCGACCGGCGGCATGATCACCTGATCGACCAGGCTGGACACGATCTTGTTGAAGGCCGCGCCGATGATCACGCCGACCGCCAGGTCGATGACGCTGCCGCGGGAAATGAATTCCCGGAACTCACTGAGGATCTTCATGACGTCGGTCCTGCCGATGGGCCGTGCGCGGCCCGGCCAGCGGCGCCGGGTCCGATTTGCTATGATCCGGCGCCCAGGGCAACCGCACCGACTCAGTCGGCGTTCAACCGCTCCCGCAGCTCCTTGCCGCTCTTGAAGAACGGCACGTGCTTGGCCTTCACCGACACCGAATCCCCTGTGCGCGGATTGCGTCCGGCGCGGGCGGGACGGGACCGGACGGAGAAGGCGCCAAAGCCCCGCAGCTCGACGCGACCGCCCTTTTCCAGCGACTCAGTCATCCGATCGAGGATGACGGTCACCACCCGCTCGACGTCCCGTTGAGTCAGGTGCGGGTTCTCGCTCGCCAGCCTGGCTATCAATTCCGACTTGATCATGTGATCGGCCCCATCCCACCTGTCCCGACCATGAGCGAGATGCGCTGCGGTTTCAAGGCGTTGGCATGGTAAATCGTTAACCTGCGCACGATCTTTCGCCCTGCGGATGGCCGGATTCGGCTTCGATCGCCCATCTTGTCGCACCATGGGCCCAGGCGCCCGACGCGCCATTGACCCCCAGAAGGCCACGCACTATCTGTCGCGGCTCGCCGATCGGCCACGATCGGGGCCCAGGTGGCGGAATTGGTAGACGCGCTGGCTTCAGGTGCCAGTGGTGTAATAACCGTGGAGGTTCGAGTCCTCTCCTGGGCACCATCCTGTTTCGGCCTTTCGGCCGGACAGGGCAGGTCCCGTCTATAGTTTGAAGCAGGCTGCCCTCCGAAGCTCAGGCGACGGAGGGCGACGCCGCCCCAGGGCGCCTGCGCCGGAGCAACTGACACCTTGGCCAACCACCTGCACGAAGGCGATCTTCCCGATGGGCTCGACCTGGGCTCGTCGGTCGCCGTCGACTCCGAGACCATGGGACTGAGGCTCGGGCGCGATCCCTTGTGCGTGGTGCAGCTGTCGGCCGGCGACGGGGACGCCCACGTGGTGCGCCTCAGCCGGCCGGATTATGATTGCCCCAACCTGAAGCGGCTGCTGACCAATCCGGACGTCCTGAAGATCTTCCATTTCGGCCGCTTCGACATCGCCATGTTCCTGCGCCACCTGGGCGTCACCACGGCCCCGGTCTATTGCACCAAGACCGCCTCGAAGCTGGCGCGGACATACACCGACCGGCACGGCCTGAAGGACCTGACCAAGGAGCTGCTCGGCGTCGACATCTCCAAGCAGCAGCAGTGCTCGGACTGGGGCGCCCAGACCCTGACGCCCGAACAGGTCGCCTACGCCGCCTCCGACGTGCTCAATCTGCATGCCCTGAAGCTGAAGCTCGACGACATGCTGGCGCGGGAGAACCGCGGCGAGCTGGCCCAGGCCTGCTTCGACTTTCTCCCATGGCGCGCCAAGCTGGACTTGGCCGGGTGGGAGGACATCGACCTGTTCGCCCACGGCTAGGACGGAATGACGGAACCGCCTCCGTCCGGGCCCAGCCCGTCAGCGCCCCTTCGGCGCGAAAACTTGGCGCGCTGGCGCCAACATTCCCAGACCGTCCACTTCTGGCGTCGCGCCCTGCCGGCGGTGATCGTGGTGATCGCCGGCCTCTTGGTGCTGTGGATCGGCGGCCGCTCGCTGATCGTTCGGCTGTCGGCGGCGCAAAGCGCCAAACAGGCCGGGGTGCGCATGATCAATCCCAGGTTCTACGGCCGCGACACGTCGAACCGGGCCTTCGTGCTGGGGGCCCAGGTGGCGACCCGCGAGGTCGCCTCCACCCGCACGGTGACCTTGTCGGCGCCGAGCGTGACCCTGGACGCCGACGGCGCCAACCCCACCCACGTCCAGGCCGCCAAGGGCGTCTATCTCGAAGACCAGCGCCAGCTGAGCCTGGTGGGACAGGTGCAGCTGAAGGATGGACGCGGCTATAGTTTCCTCACTCCCAAGGCGCTCGTCGACACGACCAACGGTCACGTTTCCGGCGATTCAGGCGTCCAGGGCGACGGACCCCTTGGCCGGATCGTCGCTTCGTCCTATGGCGTCTACGATCGCGGCAAGAGGATCGTGATGAAGGGCGACGTACACGCGCACATCGTGCAATAAGCGCCGCCTGTTCTTGAAAACACTGCTTGGACCCCGAGGTCAGGGGTCCGCGTCCGACAGGGCGAGACACTGGGAAAGGGCCTATGAAGCGTCTGACGGCTGCACTGCTGTTCGCGTCGATCGCGCTCATCGCCCATCCGGCCCGGGCGCAATTCGCGTCGGGCGGCGGCCCCATCGACATCACCGCCGACGAGCTGGAGATGGTCGACGCCCAGCACCTGGCCATCTGGCGCGGCGACGTCGAGGCGCTGCAGGGCCGCAACCGCATGCGGGCCGATGTGCTGAACATCTATTTCACCGGCGCGCCCAGCCCGACCGGCGGCGGCTCCGGCGCCGCGCCCGGCCGCAACTGGGGCAAGGTCCAGCGCGTGGAGGCCGAGAACAAGGTGTTCTACATCAGCCCCACCCAGACCGCCCGCGGCGACCACGGCCTTTACGAAATGGCCTCCAACACCATCACCATCACCGGCGATGTGATCGTTTCGCAGGGCCAGAGCGTGGTGCACGGCGACAAGCTGGTGATCGACGTCAAGACCGGGCACGCCACCATGGTGTCCACCGCCCACGGTCGTGGCGCGCCGGGCCGCGTGCGAGGCATCTTCTATCCCAACAGCGCCACGACGCCCGCCGACGCCCCCACCCCGCCGCCGTCGCGGCAGCCTTGAGCCCCGAGCCGGACCAGTTGACCGACGTCGCCTCGCCTTTCGCCGATTTCGAGCGACGCCGCCGACGCGCGGAGGCGCGCGCATGAAGCCGATGGAGCCGATCGCCCCACCGGCCGTGACCGAGGGTCTGTTCGTCGACGGCATCGGCAAGTCGTTCCGCCGGCGACCGGTGGTCAAGAGCGTGAGCCTGCGCCTGGGGCGCGGCGAAGTGGTCGGACTGCTGGGCCCCAACGGCGCGGGCAAGACCACCTGCTTCTACATGATCACCGGGCTGGTCGCGGCCGACTACGGCCGGATCTACCTGGACGGCGACGACATCACCTCGCAGCCCATGTACCAGCGCGCGCGCCTGGGCATCGGCTATCTGCCGCAGGAGACGTCGATCTTCCGCGGCATGACCGTCGAGGAGAATGTGCTGGCCGTGGTCGAGCTGCGCGAGCGCGACAAGGTCCGCGCCAAGGCCACCACCACGGCGCTGCTCGAGGAGCTGCGCATCGAGCACCTGCGCGAAGCGGCGGCCGTATCCCTGTCGGGCGGCGAGCGGCGGCGGGTGGAGATCGCCCGCGCCCTGGCGTCGGAGCCCTCCTTCATGTTGCTGGATGAGCCGTTCGCCGGCATCGACCCGTTGGCCATCGCCGACATCCGCGAGGTGGTCGGCTACCTGAAGAAGCGCAGCATCGGCATCCTGATCACCGACCACAATGTTCGCGAGACCCTGGACATCATCGACCGGGCCTCGATCATCGCCTCGGGCGAGGTGCTGTTCGAAGGCACTCCCGACGAGATCCTGGCCGACCCCGAGGTCCGCCGCGTCTATCTGGGCGACCGGTTCGGCTGACCTGCGGCGTAGCGTCCGATGAAATCGGCGCCGGGTTAACTAATCAGTGGGGATGGCCCCTCTAGGTTCGCTCAAGAGGCGGGCCAGGAGGGCCGACGTGGCGCTCAGCGCACGACTAGAGATTAGACAAGGCCAGAGCCTGGTCATCACGCCGCAGCTGCAGCAGGCGATCAAGCTGCTGCAACTGTCGAACATCGAGCTCGAGGCCTATGTCGACGGAGAGCTGGAGCGCAATCCGCTGCTCCAGCGGGACGAGGCCGTCGACGGCGCCCCCGACGAGAAACGCGACGCCGATCGCGAGGCCAAGCTCGAGCAGAGCGAAGGCGAGCGGATCGGGACCGGCGAGAACGACCTCGACGTCCGCTCCGACGATCTCTACGGCGACGCCTCGCCCGGCGAGCGCGCCGGCGGTGAACAGGGCGAAGAGGCGGGCCAGGCCGGCGGACAGATCGACTGGTCCCGCGCCGGCCGCGGCGGCGGCGTCGACATCTCCGGCGAAGACCTGGAAAGCGCCCTCAGCCGCGACAAGACCCTGGGCGAGCACCTCCACGATCAGCTTTCGGTGGCGAGCTTTGCGCCGTCGGACCGGGCGCTGGCGGTGGTGCTGATCGATTCGGTGGACGAGGGCGGCTATCTGCGGGCCGACCTCGGCGAGATCGCCGAGCGGCTCGGCTGCGGCGTCGACCGGCTCGAGGCGGTGCTGGAGCGACTGCAGGGCTTCGAGCCCACCGGGGTCTTCGCCCGCGACGTGCGCGAGTGCCTGTCGCTGCAACTGAAGGAGCGCGACCGGCTGGATCCGGCCATGGCCGCCCTGCTGGACAATCTGGAGCTCCTCGCCCGGCGCGACATGCCGGGGCTGCGCAAGGCCTGCGGCGTGGACGACGAAGACCTGCGCGACATGATCGGCGAGCTTCGCGCCCTGACCCCGCGGCCCGGCGCCGCGTTCGGCGGCGAGCCGGCCCAGCCGATCACCCCGGACGTGTTCGTCCGCGAGGGCTCCGGCGGCCTGTGGCACGTGGAGCTCAACACCGACACCCTGCCCAAGCTGCTGATCGACCGCCGCTATCACGCCCGCGTCGCCCATGGCTCGCGCACCGACGCCGAGAAGACCTTCGTTTCCGACTGCCTGGCCACGGCCAATTGGCTGGTGAAGAGCCTGGACCAGCGGGCCAAGACCATCCTGAAGGTGGCCAGCGAAATCGTTCGCCAACAGGACGGCTTCCTGGCGTTCGGCGTGGAGCACCTGCGGCCGCTGAACCTGAAGACCGTCGCCGACGCCATCGGCATGCACGAATCGACTGTCAGTCGCGTCACGTCCAACAAGTACCTGGCCACCCCGCGCGGGGTGTTCGAGATGAAGTTCTTCTTCACCTCCTCCATCGCCTCCTCGGACGGCGGCGAGGCCCATTCGGCCGAAAGCGTGCGGCACAAGATCCGTCAGCTGGTCGACGCCGAGCGCGAGGCGGAGTCGGTGCTGTCGGACGACCGCATCGTGGACATCCTGAAGGAGGCCGGCGTCGACATCGCCCGGCGCACCGTCGCCAAGTACCGCGAGGCAATGCGAATCCCGTCGTCGGTCGAGCGGCGGCGGATGCTCAAGGAAGCCTGCTGAGCCCTTGCGTCCGTTCCCCGGGTCCGCGACGCGATGAGGCCTTCAACATACCGGCATCGCCTTGACACCTTTGCCGCTCCGGCGCGTTGATATCGTATGCAAGTTCAGGTTTCCGGCAAGCATGTCGCCGTCGGGGACGCGTTGACGTCACGCATCACCGACCAACTCGCAGCCGGCATTGGCCGGTATTTCGAAAGAGGCGGACTAAACGCCGAGGTGATCGTCGGCAAGGACGGTCATGGCTTCCGCGTGGAGTGCGTCGTCCGCCTGGCCTCGGGCCAGCAATTGGACAGCCATGGCTCGGGATCCGACGCCCATGCCGCCGTCGATGCGGCGCTGGCGCGATTGGAGACCCGGGTCCGGCGATACAAACGGCGTCTGAAGAACCACCATCATCCCTCTGGCCGCGAGCCCGTGGAATCCACGCCCGTGTTCGTGCTGAGGGCCCCGAACGGTGAAGACGACGAGGACGGTGAGGACGGCTGGGACCACCTGACCGAGTCGGACGCCCGCGGCAATGAGCCGCCGTCGGGGGTGGTTATTGCCGAAACCGCCGCGGAGCTTAGAACGATGACCGTTTCAATGGCGGTCCTGGCGCTGGATTTGACCGAATCTCAAACAATCGTGTTTAGAAATGCGGCTCACGGCGGGCTCTCCGTGGTATATCGCCGGCCCGATGGCAACATCGGCTGGATTGATCCGGAGCGGACCCGGCCGATGGCCGGTGCGGGCGTCTGACGGGTCTGAAACCCCGCGGTCGCGCGGATCGAGCCGGAGAGATGGTGCAGGGGGCTGCCGGAGCGTTGATGGACATCGGTGATTTGCTGGATCGACTCGCGATCATCCCCAGGGTGACCGCCAGTTCGAAGCGCCAGGCCCTTAGCGTCGCCGCGGAAGTCGGCGCACGGCTCTACGGCCTCAAGGCGGGCGACATTCTGGACTGCCTGCTGGCCCGGGAAGACGAGGGCTCCACCGGCCTCGGTGGCGGAGTCGCGGTTCCGCACGCGCGCCTGAAGAACATGGACCGGGTGCGGGGCATCTTCATCCGGCTGGAGGCGCCGGTCGCCTTCGGCGCGGTGGACGATCAGCCCGTGGACCTGATCTTCGTCCTGCTCGAGCCGGCCAAGGCCAGCTCCGAGCATCTGCGCGCCCTGGCGCGCGTGTCGCGGGCGCTGCGGCGTCCGGACCTGCGACAGCAACTGCGTCAGGCCCGCACCCAGGACGCGCTGCACGCGCTCCTAGTGCGCGACGCCAAGCCTTCAGCGGCCTAGAGCCCTCTAAATTCACCGTCGTGGCCGGGCTTGTCCAGGCCACCCATGAACACCGGAGACCCAGGACTGTACTGGACGCTTCGTGTGCATGGGTTGCCGGCACTCCGCGCTGCGCGCTCCAGCCGGCAATAACGGATGTTTGGGTGGCGCAACCTAGGTGTCGCGGTCCAGCGGCTGGTACGGCGGCCGTCGCCGGCCACCATCGTCCAGATCAGTGCACCGAGACCGGCGCAAGTTCGTGGGCCAGGGCGGCCGCGATCGCCGACTGGCGGTCGGCGAGGACAGCCAAGCGGGCCCCATCGGCGCGATAGACGCCATACAGGGTCTGTTCGGGATCCAGCTCGAATCCGGTGGTCGCCTGGACTGGCGTGGCGCCGAGCAGGTCCTTGGCCTTGACCGGCCGGACATAGACCAGATCGGGGGCGCCCAGCGCCGCGAAGTCTTCAATCGTAAGAGCGGGTGTCATTTCGACCACCTCCATTTCACTAACGCTTCAGTCCGCCGCCAGTTCAGCCAGCGGATCTTATCGGTATGCGCTTCACCAATTGTTCGGGTTCCCGCTGCAACAGGTCGACATGCAGGAGCCCATGTTCGAGGACCGCGCCCTGCACCTCCATCCCGTCGCCGAGCACAAAGGCGCGAAGGAATCCGCGCGCGGCGATGCCGCGGTGCAGATAGGCCCGCTCGCCCTCGATCGCCTGGGCTTCCGGCTCGCGCTTGCCGGTCACCACAAGCTGGTTGTCCTCGACCGTGACGCTCAGCTGGTCGGGTGAGAAGCCCGCCACGGCCAGACTGATGCGCAGCCGGCCTTCGCCGGTTTCCTCCACATTGTAAGGGGGATAGCTCTCGGTCGCGGCCTTGGCCGCCCGTTCGATCAGCGAGCGCGTGCGCTCGAAGCCGAGCAGGAACGGACTGTCGAAGATAATAGCTCTGTTCATCGGCGAAGCCCTCGCAGGAAGCGACTTCATCCGCTCGGCCGGCCCTGAAAGGCTCCGGATTTGCGGCGCATCAATCAGATGGCGACGACATGCCCTAGCTTCAAGCCGCCGGGGCCGCGAGGCCGTCGGGGGCGAGGGGCTGTCGGGGTCGCGTCCACGACGCGGATGGGTTAGAAACCTCGCCGATTCCGGACTGTGCGAACATCATTTCGAGGCCCGCCCTTGCCGGTCATCTACAAGAACCCAAAGCTCTCCGATTATTTCTCCAAGGTCGTCCATCTGCGCGCGGACACGCCGCCGCACGACGTGCCGTCGATCATCAAGCCCTTCGAAGCCGGACGGGTGATCTCGTTCCCGAATCTGAAGTTCGATATCGACTTCGATTTCTGGTCCAGCCTGCCCACCGAGAACTACCGGGGACTCAAGAAGCTGTCGTCCTCGCCCTCGACCGGGGATCCCTCGAGGGACGCGGTGCTGGACCGCCGGCTGGCCGACGCCGACATCCCCGTGGACATCGAGCGACGCCTGAAGCGCGAGATCCGCAAGTTCTACGCCGAGGCCCTGCCGATCTATGAGGCCATGTTCTCGGGCTACCGGTTCACGCGCCGCCAGGTGGTCTGGCGGCTGAACACGATCCGCAACGAGAACCTGCACATCGACACCTATCCCACCGATTTCGAGGACCACTTCGCCCGGCTGTTCATCAATCTGGACGACCAGCCGCGGATCTGGATGACCAGTTACACGGTCGAGGAGATGTTCGACCGCTTCGGCGGCGTGCTGACCCAGGAGATGCTCGAGAAGGGCTCCGCCGGCGAGGTGCGCGCCGCGCTCAACGAAGCGGTGTTCGGGGGTCGCTCGACCGTCTGGTGGGACCGCCAGCCGCGCCACATGGTCTATTTCGATCCGGGGGATGTCTGGGCGGTCGACAGCCGGCAGGTCTCGCACCAGATCTTCTACGGCCGCCGCGCCGTCTCGATCGACTTCTTCGTCGCCAGGGACAGCATGCGCAAGATCAAGCGACATTACCTGCACATGGCCGAATTCCTGCGCCGAAAGGTGCTCTACGACCGCATGGCGCCGCCCGCCGCCAAGGCCGCCGCCGAGTAGCCGCGGCGCTCGGGAATGCCTGACATGACCGACATCCCCACCCTTCGCCGGATCGCCCTGTCGCTGCCCGAGGCCACGGACGAGTCCACGCCGGAGAAACTGGCGTTCCTGGTGGGCGGCAAGGGGTTCGCCTGGAGCTATCTGGAGCGGATCGAGCCCAAGAAACCCCGCCGACCCCGGCTCGACGTGCTGGCCGTCCGCTGCCCGCTCGACATCAAGGCGATGCTCGTCGAGGCCGCCCCGGACCGGTATTTCGACGACGATCACTATCGAGGCTATCCGGCCTTGCTGGTCCGCCTGGACGCCATCGACGACGATGAACTGGAGGGTCGGTTGCGCGCGGCCTGGCGCCACGTCGCGCCCCGCGCCCTGGTCAAACGGATAGATCAGACCTGAGGGGTGTACGCGCAAACCTCCGGGGCGAGTCCGGAAGTGAAGAAGCCCCCGCCGTCTCCGGCAGGGGCTTCATGGTGGAGCTAAGCGGAGTCGAACCGCTGACCTCTTGAATGCCATTCAAGCGCTCTACCAGCTGAGCTATAGCCCCGAGGTCCGGGTCGCCGGGGTGTCCGAGACGGATGGGCCGGCGAGGCGCGGACACATAGGCCGGGCCGTCTGTCCGATCAAGCCCGTCCTGAGCTTCCGGATCCTCAAGCCTTGGTGTCGACCGTCCCGCCGGAGTCCGCGCCATTGGCCTGGGCGTAGGGATTCTCTCCCGAGGCGGCCGGCGGGGCCGCGGCCCGCTTGGCGGCGACGACCACCATGGCGGGACGCACGATGCGGCCGAACAGCTCGTAGCCGGGCTGCATGGTCTGCACCACCGCGCCCGGGTCGGTCTCCGGGTCGTCCTGCTCCATCATCGCCTGGTGCAGGTG